>Ga0326726_10000357_pt1 | contig 43484 bp, 42 predicted proteins | sample MHFenrmetagenome_2_FD_207603 | JGI IMG/M metagenome (GOLD analysis project Ga0326726, IMG submission 207603) | Lab enriched peat soil microbial communities from Michigan Hollow, Ithaca, NY, United States - MHF15MN | ecosystem: Environmental > Terrestrial > Soil > Wetlands > Peat | place: USA... | reverse complement strand
TGCCATCCAGCTTTCCGATGCTGAAAAGGCATTTGAACTATCAAAGCGAGCGTTCACGGTCTTTGCAGAGATGCAAAATAGGTTCTGTGCCACAAAATAGTTTCTGTGCGGGCTTGCTGCCCGCCCTCGCCCGGCTTTGGCTAGAACCTGCCCTGGCTTGTCGAAGGGGTCGTGTGGCACACGCGCCCTCGCGTGTGCTGAGTCCGGCAGGGACGCCAGAACCTAGCCCGGCTTAGCCTGCCCTGAGCGACGCCGAAGGGTGAGTGCCGGGAACACGCGCACAAGTTTCTCTCCGGAGTCCCGTCAGGGACGGCACGCTGGTAGCCCAGGACGCCAAGTCCTGGGGATACGATTCCCTGTACGCTCTGAGTCCCCTTGGGACGACGCGACCGGGGTGGCGCAGGGCTTCAAGCCCTGCGTTTTGCGCCCCATGAAACTCAGCCGGCTTTAGCCGCTGAGGTCCCGCAAACGCCAGCAAGTCAGAGCTATGGTGGAAGCACCGGGCTTTAGCCCGGTGAAATCGCGCGCCTAGACTATTCGGCTTCAGCCGTGGTGGTGTCCGCATTCGCCATTAGACTACGCGTTTAGCCTCCTCGGCGAAAATCTACTCATCTAATTGATTATAAAATACTTGATCCATGACAATTAAATTTAGCTCACCTAATTACTTATTCGCTTGACTTATTTGCTTTAACATGGTCAAATGTAACCAGCTCACCGCCCCTGAGGTCCGCATGTCCGAAATGCAATCCCACCTTTCCTCCTGGAGGGCGGAGCTGGAACGTGAACTCCTCGCCCTCGAGCAGCAGATCAACGACCTCCGCTCCATCGCCGCCGACAAACGCCAGAAGATCGACGCCATCGACCGCCTTCTCAGCGACCGCCCCGTACCCGCAACCGTGACTATTTTCGCCGTCGACGCCAATGCCGTTGACGACGACGACTCCCTCACTACTCCCGGTTCCGCCTACTGGCAGCCCATCCTCAGCGTCCTGGTGGAACTTGGTGGACGCGGCCGCCGCAGGAAAGTGATCGAACTGGTCGGCGCCAAAATGAAGCCCATCTTCACCCCGGCCGACTATGCCGACCTGCCCTCTCATGGGGTCCGATGGCGCACGCGCGTCACCTTCCAGGCCAGCCACATGCGCCGTGTCGCCAACCTCCTGAAGAACGATTCTCCCCGCGGAGTTTGGGAAATCTCCGACGCCGGACGCCAATGGCTCGCCCAGCACAGTTAGTCATGAACCGCCGAGTAACAAAACCTCCAATCCGCACCCATCAACCTGCCCGAAAGCGGCCAAGGGACACAAGGGACGCCCAAGGGATCCCTTGTGTAACTTGTTGATTCCAAGTGATACCCCATAGGGGGGGTCTCAATGCTTACCGACAAATTCGCCAATACCGCTCTCTGTCAACATCCGCGCTTCAACAACCAGTCCTGCGGCCAGCCCGCTCTTCGCGGACGCAACTTCTGCCGCTTCCACGAACCCTCCCACCGCAAGCGCCCCGACTACTCCCTGCCCATGGTCGAAGACGCCATCAGCCTCCAGTTCGCCCTCATGCAGGTCATCCGCGCCCTGCACGACAAAGCCATTGATCCCAAGACCGCCGCCATCACTCTCTACGGCTTGCAAATCGCCTCCGGCAATCTCAAGCGCTTCCTCGAGGAACACTCCCCCGCGCACAGCCCCGGCGACGACCCCTCCCTGCTCCAATTGCTCCTCAATCAATTACAGAATTCGCCGGAAGCCATCGGGGAGCCAGTGCCCACCTCCGCCCAAGAAACGGGGTTCAACATGCCCTCATGAGTTCGTTATCGTGAAATGGGATCGGCGCGCCTTCAATCGCGCTTGGTCCTCTGGCTGGAGTCATGCATAATCGCGCGCGTCACGGGCAAACACATGGCGAGAATTCTGTACGGGGTCAACGGTGAAGGAGCTGGCCATTCCACGCGGGCCAAAGAAGTGATTTCTCACCTGGTGGAAAAGGGACACACGGTACACGTGGTGTCCTTCGATCGGGGCTTGCAGAACCTGAGCCAGGATTTTGAGGTCACGCAGATCTTCGGGCTGCGGCTCTCCTATGTGAACAACCGTCTGCGTTATGGACGAACCGTCACCAAGAACCTGCTCACCGCGCCGCGGGCGCGAAAAAGCTTTTCGCGCCTGATGCAGCTTGCCGACGAATGGCGGATTGATCTGGTCTGCACGGATTTCGAACCTCTCACCTGCTATCTCGGCCACCACCGGAAGCTGCCGGTGATTTCCATTGATAACCAGCACTGCCTGGTGAATGCCACGATCTCCTATCCGCGCCAGTTCCGGCGCGAAGCCGCCGCGGCCAAGCTGGTGACGCGCATGATGACGCCGCGCGCCGACGCCTACTTGGTAATTTCTTTCTTTGAGGCGCCGCTGCGGCACCGCCGCACATTCATGTTCCCGCCCATTTTGCGCCGGGAAATACTCCAAGCACGGCCATCGCAGGGCGACTACGTCCTGGTCTACGTCACCTCGCCGGCAGCGGAAATTGCCGACCTGCTGCGCAACATCAACTGCCGCTTCGTCTGCTATGGCTTCAATCGCGCCGGAGAAGAGGGCAACATCCAGTTCAAGAAGCCCAGCCTTGACGGCTTTCTGCAGGACCTGACGCGCTGCAAGGCGATCATTGCCAATGCCGGTTTTTCGCTGGTGAGTGAAGCTCTACATCTGGGGAAGCCGTATCTGGCCATCCCGGTAAAGCGGCAATTCGAGCAGGTCTTCAACGCTTACTATGTGGACAAAATGAACTACGGTGTCTATTGGGACGAGCTGAATAAAGAGCGAGTGGAAGCTTTTCTCTTCAACCTGGACTCGTACCGCGCCAGCTTGGCCAGCTATCCGCGAGCCGGCAACGCGGCGCTGCTGGGGAAGCTGGATGAACTGATCGCCGAGTACGTCCCGGCCCATCGCGCCGATGCCGCGGCTGGTGTGTGAGAGAAAAGGTTTTGGCCACCCATGACCGACGTCAATTCTGAGCTGCCGGAGATCGAGCGCGCAGCGGCGCCCGTGCCCTCCATGCGCGCGGTGATTCTGGGCAGCCTGGCGGCGTCCGTGCTGGCGCTGCTGCTGTTTTCCTGGCTCGCCGACGAAGTCTTTGAAGGCGACGCCGTACGCTTTGATAACTTCGTGCGCGCCTGGGTACATCAATTTGCCTCACCGACTCTTACCCGTGTGATGACGGTGATTTCGCATCTGGGCTCGGGCGCTCTGGCCCTGGCATTCGTCATCGCCTTCGTTGTCTTCCTGCGCGTCCGTTGGCGACGCGCGGCCATGTGGCTGCTGCTTAGCCTGGCCGGTGGTCTGATTCTGGAGTTGACCCTCAAGTACGCCTATCATCGTGCCCGGCCTACGCCGTTCTTCGGAGCGGTTCCCCACACCTACAGTTTTCCCAGCGGGCACTCACTGGTGAGTTTCTGTATTTACGGAGTGCTGGCCGGGCTACTGTCGGCCCGCGTACGCTCGGCCGCGTGGCGCGGCATCATCTGGATTGTGGCTGCGGCGTTGGTCCTGGCGATCGGGCTTTCCCGCATTTATCTCGGGGTGCATTTTCCCAGCGACGTGATTGCCGGATATCTTGCGGGCGCGGTTTGGATCAGCAGCTTGATCGCAGCCGACCGCGTTCGCAAGCGACACCGGTTGCGGGCGCGTGCGAGGTCGTATTCCTGAAACGCGAGACCCTCGACCCCCAAGATCCCCGAACCATGATCTGTTCGGGTTGCCCGAGTTCCGGTCCCAGGCGCAAAAAACTGGCCGGCGGAAATTGCGGACACCTTGCGCCGCATCTCGCATCTAATCCTGAGGTGACCGGAAAGGGGCTGCGGATGCGGATCTTGATGGCGCAGGCGGTGATGGCCGTAACGTTGCTTGGGTTGACAGTGGTGGTGGCGCAGGCGACGCCCATCCGCCCCGACATCCGCAAGATCGTGGAGCAGCCGCAGCAGGATTCCGCCGCGCAGTTTGTGCCGGCGCGCGCCGGATGGGACGGTCCGGAGATGGCCAGCGCTCAGTCGGCGGCGGTGAATGCGTCACTGGAAGCCATGTCGGGCTCGGGGCTGGCCCGCGCCCATCGCGCCGAGCTGATCGCGGCCGCTACCCCGGATCCGCGGGCGATCCTGGCGATTGCCGCCGTGATCTTCCTGTTGCGGTTGCTGCGCAAACAGGACGAGAAACGCGCAGGCGCGACCGTGCACCAAATCCCAATGCGGAACGACGAGCGTATCGCTGCCTGATTTTCAAATTTCTGCCGCGCGGAAGACAGGCTTCTCTCGCAGTTTGATCCTGAATCGGAGAGAGGCCTTTTTCCTGTGCAGTAGTTTTTCCAGCTTGCAAGCGGAAACTGGAAACCGGAAACTGGAAGCTCGATGCCGCTGGTCGAAGTCCGCAATCTCACCAAGGTCTTCCCGCTGGGCGAATCCGCCTGGGGCGGAGGCGCCCAGGGCGAAGTGCGCGCCGTGGATGACGTTTCGTTGGACATTCATGCCGGCGAGACGCTGGGCCTGGTGGGCGAATCGGGATCGGGCAAGAGCACGCTGGGACGGCTGATCCTGCGGCTGATCGGGCCGACCTCGGGAAGGGTGCGCTTCGGCGAAACCGATGTGCTGGCCGCCGGCGCGGCCGAGATGCGGCGCTTGCGCCGCGACATGCAGATCATCTTCCAGGACCCGTTCGGCTCGCTCGATCCGCGCATGACGGTGCGGAAAATCCTGGCTGAGCCGGCGGTGATTCATGGAGTTGGGAAAAGGCCCACATCCGCCCCAAGCGGGCAACCCACATCTGCCAAAACCGGGCAGATGTGGGGCACCTTGACTCCGGCGGAATTGCTGCGCGCCGTGGGCATGGACGAATCGGCGCTGGCGCGTTATCCGCACGAGTTCAGCGGCGGGCAGCGGCAAAGGATCGGAATCGCGCGCGCGCTGGCGCTGCGCCCGCGGTTCATCGTGGCCGACGAGCCGGTATCGGCGCTGGACGTCAGCGTCGGCGCCCAGATCGTGAACTTGATGGCCGAGTTGCAGCGCGAGTTCGGGCTGACCTACCTGTTCATCTCGCACTCCATGCCCGTGGTCCGCTATCTGGCGACGCGCATCGCGGTGATGTACCGCGGCCGGATCGTCGAGATTGGAACGACGGAGCAGATCACCATCGCGCCCAGGCATGACTACACGCGGTCGTTGCTGGAGGCGACGCCGGAGCTTCTCGACTGCCATCTGACTTGAAGTGCAAGATCGGCTGGTACTTCTGACTTCTTACTTCTGACTTTTTCCTTCTGACCTGCTAGGGGCGAGGGCGGCGACGAGGACGTCGAAGATCTGGTGCAGGTCGGCGGTGGCAAAGCGGGAAGGGAAACCGGTCTTGGCGGCGAGCAACTGGTCGCGCATGAGGCCTTCGAACATGCCCATGAGGGCGGAGCGGAGCGCGTCAATGTTCAGGTCGGTACGCAACTCGTGGGCGGCGCGCATCTGTGCCAGGATGCCGTCGAGCACGCGGATGAATTGCAGAAAGCCGGCGGTGATCATCACCATCTGGCCTTCCTTGCGGATGCGGCGGCCTTCCAGCAGGAGAAGCTGTTTGAGTTCGGGATCGCGGTCCATGCCGGCGAGCATCAGTTGCAGCAGCATCCGCAGCTTCTGGCGCGGCGAGGTGAGCTGATCCATTTCGCCCACGTGCGCGGCCAAGTTGGCCCAGCCGTCGTCAAAAATGGCTTCCAGCAAACCTTCCTTGCTGCCGAAGTGCTTCATGAGCTGGGATTCGCTGGTGCCCGCCAAACGCGCGATGGCGACCGTGCTGGTGTTCTCGTAGCCGCGCGAGGCGAACAGTTGCTTGGCGGAGGAGAGAATGCGGTCGTGAGAAGAACCGGCAGCTTTGGAGGTTTCAGGGGTCGGCATGGTCGCCATAGTCATATGACTACTATTGTTTCAAACGGCTTGCAAGCAAAAGAAATGCAGATTGCAGATTGGAGATTGCAGATTGAAGACTTTCGCAGAATCGCGGGCGAGGGGCGCCCGCCTACAGAGAAAAGACCCACATCTGGCAAAACCGGGCAGATGTGGGGCACCGTTGAAGCAGGTTCACCGCCGACCTTCTACAGAATCAGGTTCCGGATTCGCTCTTCATCTGGTCGATCATCTGGAACAACTGGCTGCGGTCCACGACCTCGATGAAGGGGCGTCCACTGCGGCTGTCGTTGACCACGTAGAGAGTCGGCGTGTGCAGGATGCCGATGCGCTCGGCGAGATTCTTGTCGGCGCGAACTTCGTTGGCGAACTTGTTCTGCGGATCGACCACGAAAGGCAGCGTGACCTTGTGCTGTTGGGCGAATTTTTCGGCGGCGGCGCGCAGGCGTTGCTTTTGTCCCTCCGCGTCCACCGTGCTACTGGCGCCGGTGATCTCCTGCTGGTGCTGGAAGATGTACTCGCGGAACTCGACGCCGAGGGCGGGCGACTTGCTGGCGAAAAAGCGGGCCAGCACGGCGCCGTCAAAGGCCCAGGGGTGCATCGCCAGCGGGAAATCGTAGCGGACGACGGGGATCTTGTAGGTTTTGGCGGCTTCCTGCACCAGCGGCGCGGCGCGCGCGCAATCCGGGCATTGCAGGTCTTCAAAGACGACGATCGCGACCTTGGCGCCCTTGGGCGGACGCAGGATGCTGGCGGCCTCCGGATTTTGCGCGGGCAGCGCGATCGTCCCGCAGACTGCCAGGACCAAAAAGATGATCGGCCATACCAGGCTGCGCTTGTTCATGTTCATGAGAGCTGCTCTTTCCATATATAGATGCTGCCGTGTGCAGATAGTTGCGGGGCACAGGCAGGGGAACTCTGGACTTTAGCGCAGGGATGCTGGGAGAGCGCAAGCGGCGGAGCTAAGGGCGCAGACGTAAGCCCGTCTAGGAACAAGCAGAACATTGCCGATTGTCGATTATTGCCGATTGCGCGCGCGGGAGCCGAGGGCGGCTGCACGACTTCCGACCTCGATTCTAGGTAGCTCATTGAGGCGGGCAGGCCTGAACCCTGTGTATTTGAATTTTCTTCTGATATATGTAGCGGAGTGTTACGCCTCTTCATAGACGAAGTGGGTCATCACGACATGAAGTCGTCGGATGCCCCCGATCAGCGTTACTTGGGTCTCACGGGCATTATCATGGACCACGATTACGAGGCGGGCGAGTTTTCTGCCCGGCTCAATGCCATTAAGCGGGACATTTTTGGGAGGGATAACTTTCCACTTCATCGTCGCGAATTGATCGACAAGTCACCGGAACCGTTCACGTTGTTGAGGGACGAGCAGCGGAAGAGGAGCTTCGACGAACAAATCACCGCCTTGATCGATGCTGCACATTACAGAGCGATTACAGCCGTAATTGACAAGAAAGAGCACAAGGAACGCTACGTTGTTTGGCAGTTCCAACCGTACCACTATTGCATGACTGTCATGCTTGAGCGTTATGTGCTCCACATGGATCGAACGGGTAATGTCGGCGATGTATTGGCGGAATCTCGGGGCAAGAAAGAGAATAAGCAACTCGCGAACTCCTACAGGCGTATCCACGAGCGTGGTACTGCCCACGTGCCCGCGAGCTTGTTCCTGAAGCGGTTAACCTCGAAAGAAATAAAAATAAAACCCAAGACTGACAATATTGCTGGATTGCAGTTGACGGATTTGGTCGCTAACCCGGCGTGCAGATACCTAATTTGTTTCAAGACGAAGCAAGTTATGACTGCCGAGTTCGGAAAAAGGATTGTCAAGATTCTTTACAGAGATAAGTACCTGAAGAACCCGTTTACCGGGAAGGTGTCTGGATGGGGGACGAAGTGGCTACCATAAAAAACCGGCCCTCGTCGGGGCCGGGCGACGTTTTTGACGTCCTCCTCCGCTCGTCACGGATTACACATATCATCTTAGAAACAGCGGCCGACTTCAAGGAAAAAACGCGCGCAAATCGTTTATAAACCCTCCGCGGTTACCAGTAGTGTACCCCCACATCCTTCATCGAACTCACGTTTATAAAAACTGTGCTCCAGTAGCACACATTTATCCCACGCTCTCAATACTTAAACCGGTAGCGCACCTCGACGATGACTTCGCGCGGGTTGGCCAGGTGGGTGCCGCCGAAGGTGTTGCTGTTGTCGAGCAGGTAGCGGTTGTTATTGAGATTGAGGCCGCTGACCTGGACGGTCCAGCTCTCACGGAAGCTTTTTCCCAACGACAAATCGAAGGTGGTGTGCGAGGGCAGGTGCTGCGGTCCGTCGGCGTCGAGAAAGCCGGAGCCGTAGTTGAGGTTGGCGGATATCCAGGCGCGCAGCGGCAGCCGGACATTGCCGCCGAAGGTAAGGGTGTCGCGCTGGTCGTGGTCGAGGAAGAACCACTGATCCTCGGGCGGGGCGAAGTCGGTCAGACCGCCGGTGACGCCGCCGAAGGCTTCCACCCACTGGCGCGAGAAGGCGAGATGAAGCTGGGCGCGATGGCCGAGGTGGGGTGAGCGCACGGTGGCTTCGTAGCCGTGAATGCGCGCGCGGGCGATGGTGAGCGGGAAAAAGATGTTGGAATTGCCGAGGGCGTCGTGGTCGAAATAGTTCTTGGCGGCATTCTTGAAATGGGAGAAGTCGAACCTCCAGCCGCGGACGGGAATGGTGAGGCCGAATTCGTGGGTTTCGTCGCGTTCGCCTTTTAGCGGCAGGAAGCCGAAGCCTTGGTCGGCGGCGAGCGCCAGCACCGGCCCGCCCACGCTGAACAGGGGCGGCGCCTGATAGTAGCGGCCGTAGAAGGCGCGCAGCGTCCAGCGCAGGCGCGGAATTTGCAGAGCGGCGCCGATACGCGGGTCGGCAAAGGTTTCGCCGACGCCGCCGCTGAAGTGGGTGAAGCGGAAGCCGGCGTTGAACGTGAGCCAGGAAGCGGCCTTGAACTGGTCTTCGAGGAAGAGCGCCGCCAGGCCGCCCCACATGCGCTGCGATTCGCTGAGCGTGCCGGAAGTTCCGGTGAGGGCTAGGGAGCGCGATTCGTGCTGCGCGAAGCCTTCCACGCCGAGGCGCGCGTTGTGGCGGCCGTGACCGACACCGAGCGACACCACGCCGCCGGCGTAATTCGATCCGCGGCTGTCGTCCACGATGCCCTGATAACGCGCGCGGTTGAAGTGGTAGAACGGCGACAGGGTGAACACCACGCCTTCGCCATCGGCGTGCGCCCAGGAAAGGTTGGCGAAGACGTCGCGCTCGTTGTCCACGTCGCGGATGCCGGCGAGTTGCTGATCGGGATCGTTGGGCACCTGGTAGTGATCGCCGCGGACGGAGACGATGGAGCGCAACTGGTCGTTCGGCGTCTTGTTGAAGATGAGCGAGGTGAAGGCGCTGAGCCCGCTACCGAGATCGTGGATCACTTGGGGCACCGGCGTTTGCAAGCCGAGATCGCTGCGATTGCCGGAAACGCTGCCGTAATAGGCGAAGCGCTGGTTGTGGCTGCCGAAATTGAACTGGTCGTTGGTCTGGTGGAAGCTGCCGTAGCTGGCGACGATTTCGGCCTGGTGGTCGCGCTCGAAACCGGAGCGCGGAATGACGTTGAAGACGCCGTAAGCGCGGTCGCCATACTCGGCGGAGAGGCCGCCGCGCTGGACTTCGAGATAGTCAATGTCCTTGGGATCAAACTGCGGGCCGACGTTGCTGGCGATATTGGTGTTGGGCACGGGCACGCCGTCGAGCAGCCAGGTGGACTGGTGTCCGCCGCGCAGGTGCAACTGGTCGTGCGCGATCACCGCGCTGGGAACGTAGTTGGTGATCATGGCCAGGCTGTTGATGCGGCCGGCGCCGGGCGTCTGCGCGATGTCTTCGCGGCTAATGAGGCTGGAAGTAGTGGAGGTGGTGGTGCCCACGGCTTCGGGCTCGGCACGCACCTCGACAGATTGCTGAACCGTGGCGAGGGCCAGCGGGAAGTGAACTTCCAAGACGTTGCCGGAGGAGACGGAGACCGCCTGGCGAGCGTCGGCGAAACCCGGGGCGCTGACTTCGATCTGATAGGCGCCGGCCGGCAGGGCGTCAAAACGGAACTCGCCGAGTTGGTTGCTGGTGGCATTCTTGCGCCAGTCGGAGGTGACGGCGTGGATGGAGACTTGCGCGCCGGCGATGGGCCGGTGCTGGGCGTCGTGCACCAGGCCACGAATGCCGCCGAAGACGGTGGCGTGGGAAAGCGTGCCGCAGAGAATCAGTAAGAATGTCCAGCGCATAAGAAGTCTTCAGTCGTCAGTCTTCAGTCGTCAGCAGGACGACGCACCTGCCAGGTGCAATTGAGGTGGGAGCCGCCTGTGTCTGCGGTCAGCTTGGTTCAGAGGAGGTTGCGCTGGCTGGCGGAGCGCGGGAGGCGTGGAGCCGGGACACGGCGAGAGAAGGTTGCGGCTGAGAGTCGTGAACGGCGGCGGCGTGAACGATTGAAATCGAGTGGACGACCGTGGTGGCGCCCAGGTGAGCGCGGGCGTTAGGAACGGCGTGGCACCAGCCACAGGTGCGGCAGTCGGATTCGAATTTGTCGCCGGGCTGCTGCGTTTGCGAGTGGCAGGCATGCGACATGCGCATGCAACAAGCGGGCCGTGCGGGCGAGGTGGCGGCGGCAGCCAAGGAGGTCGCCATCGGCCAGCAGAGGGCGAGGGCGACGAGCACGGCGAGCGCACGCCGGCCGGCATGCGTCATCGTGCTGGTCGCGAACTTCGTCCTCTCGCAATTCATGTGCCGTTAGAGCTCCGACTTGGACCGTCGGTTACCTGAAATTTGCCGCGCACAACTCGTTTAGTTCTAGTGGCCGACAATGTCGCCCTTCAATCCACTGACGGCGGCGAGCACCTCGCCGCGCTCCTTCTGCGGCACCTTGAACTTATCGAGGGTGGCATTGAGGTCTTTCACGGCGGCGTCCCAATCCGCGTCGGTGATCTTCAGCCCGGTGTGGGCGGTTTTCATATCCTGTCCGTGATACTTGCAAGGACCGCCGGTCGCCTGACACAGAAAGTCCACGACGTGCTCACGGATGCGGGCGAGCGAGCTCTCGTTGAAGCCGCTGAAGAACCGCTTGAGCTGCGGGTTGACGGCCATGCGCCCGATGAAGTCGTCGGTAACGGCGGCGAGGGCGTCAAAACCGCCCAGGCGCTTGTAGAGGGACTGCTGCTCGCCGGCTTGCGGCGGCGGCGCGCAGAACAGCGTAGTGGTCGACAGGCAGATGGTGGCGAGTACTAGCCATGCGATGGCCTTGTGCATCGTTGCCTCCTCAAAGTACTTCCCCAAGATGCGGGTAAGTAGAACGCGGCGCTAAGAAGATTGCAAGTCGCGAAGTTGACATGCGCAAAGAGGTAAATAGGAGCGAGCGGGCGCCCGGTTTAAGGTATCGCTGATGCGGCATGCTTTCGCATTCAGATGCCCATCAGCGGCATCGCTGGCAGGGGAGAACTCGGGGGGTCCTTCGACTCGGGCGTGCGCCCTCGCTCAGGATGACACGCCTAAGAGGACGAGGATATTGAGGGGGAAAATTCGCGTCTGCTAAAATCGTAAGTTTTGTAGCTCTCCCGTGCGCCTTTCCGCAAGGGGACCCAAATGGCACCCCAGAACGCGCCCCAGCGCCGCGTTCCGGGGACCCGCGATCCCGCCGGCAGCACGGCCTGAAGGAGTATCCATCGTGAAGGTATATGAAGGCGCAAACGTGCGTAACGTCGCCGTGGTGGGCCACGGCCATGCGGGCAAGACGCAACTGATCTCCGCCATGCTGCATAGCGCCGGCGCGACGCCCAAGCTGGGGCGGGTGGATGACGGCAGCGCCACCACCGACTACGACGAGGAGTCGGTGGCGCGGCAGATGACCATCTCCAGCGCGGTCGCCTACGCCGAGTGGAAGGGCACCAAGGTCAACTTCATTGACACCCCCGGCTTCAACATGTTCGTGCATGAAGCCAAGATGGCGATGCCGGCAGTGGAAGCGGTGGTGGTGGCGGTGGACGGCGTCGGCGGGGTGGAAGTGGTGACGGAGAAAACCTGGCAATACGCCGAGGAGTATAACCTGCCGCGGGTGATCGTGGGGGCGCGCATGGACCGCGAACGGGCCGACGCCGAGCGCATGCTGGAGTCGGCGGTGGCGGCTTTCGGACGCGGCGTGATTCCGGTGCAGCTTCCCATCGGCAGCGAGAAGAACCTGGGCGGGGTAGTGGACCTGGTGCGCCTGAAGGCCTACACCTACGACATGGGCGGCAACGGCCAGGGCCGGGAAGGCGAAATCCCCGCCCACATGAAGGACGCGGCGCAGAGCGCGCACGAGAAGCTGATCGAGCTGATCGCCGAGGGCGACGACGCGCTGATGGAAGAATTTTTCGACAAGGGCACGATCAGCGAGGAGCATTTGGTGAGCGGGCTGCGCAAGGCGGTGGAGGAACGGAGGATCTATCCGGTGCTGTTCACCTCGGGACTGGGGAACATCGGGGCGGACCGGCTGCTGCAGTTCATCGCCGACTCCCTGCCCGCCGCCAACCAGCGTCCGCCGGTGGAGGCCATGCCGGGCGCGGGCAACGGAGCGCCGGGCCAGCGGAAAGTCTCCGACAGCGAGCCGGTGTCGCTGTTCGTGTTCAAGACCATGAACGATCCCTTCGCGGGACGCATTTCCTATTTCAAGGTCGATTCCGGGGTGGTGAAGAACGAAGCCACGCTGCAGAACTTCACGCGCTCGAGCGCGGAAAAGCTGGCCCACATTTCCATCATGCAGGGCAAGAACATGGTGCCGGTCAACGAGCTGCATGCCGGCGACCTGGGCGCGGTGGCCAAGCTGCGCGACACGCTGACGGGGGACACGCTGGGCGAGAAGGGGTCGCCGATCCAGTATCCGCAGGTGAAACTGCCGGAGCCGGCGATCACGTTTGCCATCGAGCCGAAGACGAGGGCGGACGAAGACAAGCTTTCGAACGGAATCGCCAAGCTGCGCGAGGAAGACGCCATGCTGCGTTTCTTCCGCGACGAGCAGACCAAGGAATTTCTGATCGCGGGCACCGGCCAGCAACACATCGAGGTGACGGTGTCGAAGCTGAAAAAGCGCTTTCACACCGAGGTCAACCTGAAGGCGCCCAAGGTGCCGTACCGGGAGACCATCCGGGGCCGGGCCGACGTGCAGGGACGGCACAAGAAGCAGACCGGCGGGCACGGGCAGTTCGGCGATTGCCGCATCAAGATGGAGCCGCTGCCGCGGGGCGGCCAATTCGAGTTCGTCAACGAAATTTTCGGCGGCGCCATTCCCCGGAACTTCATTCCGGCGGTGGAGAAGGGGATCATCGAGGCGGCGCAGCGCGGCTTCCTGGCGGGCTTTCCGGTGGTGGACTTCCGGGTGATCCTCTACGATGGATCGTATCACGATGTAGATTCCAACGAGTTGTCGTTCAAGACCGCCGGGCGCATCGCCTTCCGCAAGGCGATGGAGCAGGCCAAGCCGACGTTGTTGGAACCGATCATGCGGGTGGAGATCGAGATTCCGGACGAGTTCGCGGGCGCCGTCATGGGCGACCTGAACGGACGGCGCGGGCGCATCCAGGGCATGGACAACAAGGCCGGCAAGACGGTGATCAAAGCCGAGGTGCCGATGGCGGAGATGCTGACCTATGGCGTGGACCTGACCTCGATGACCCAGGGCCGGGGCTCCTTCAACATGGAAATGGACCACTACGACATCGTGCCGGCGCAGCAGCAGGAGAAGGTGATCGAGAACTACAAGAAGTCGCGCGGCGAGGAGACGGCGGAGGAGGAGTAGTCGCGAGTTGCGAGTTCCGGGTTGCGAGTGGGCGGCCTGCGGGCCGCCTGTTTTATTGGATTCGACGTACAATGCCGCCGTCGATGGCGCGCTTCGAACAATACGAAGTATGGGAGTTCAATAAGGGGCGCTGGGAGCTGGTGGCGGCTTTCCGGGATTTCGATCTCGCCACCGTGATGGCGCGGCGGCGCAGTTACCGCGTGCGCCTGATGCGGGTGACCTATGAAGAGGGGAAGGCGGTGCAGCAGGAGGTGCTCACCGACATCGGGGCGACGCGGGAGGAGCCGTAACCGTGTTCCGCCGTCGGTCTTCAGTCGTCGGCGTGAGGTTCCGACACAGGTCAAACCGAGATGCCGAGAAGCAAGCGGTACATCCACCTACGTAACTTGCGAGGTTCGGGCGCATGGGCCACAATCGCGACATCTTCCTCCTGTTACTTCTCGAGTACCCTCCTCCGCTCTTTCGCCAAAACGGCTCTATGATTGAGCCTGCGCGCGTACGGCCGTGGGCGGGAGAAAGTGCGGCAATGAGGAAGGCAAAAGGCTTCTCGCTGATCGAGCTGCTGATCGTGGTGGCGATCATCCTGGTCATCGCCGCTTTGGCCATACCCAGCCTGCTGCGGGGGAGGATTGCGGCCAACGAAGCGTCGGCGGTAGCATCCATCCGCACCCTCACCACGGGGGAACACGCGTACGCCCAGACTTACCCGCAGATCGGGTACACCTGCGCCCTCACCGAACTGGGACCGCCGGCAGGGGGCGGACCTTTCACTTCGGCGGCGGCCGGAGTCGTTGACGCGGTGGTGGCGTCCGGCGCGAAGCAGGGATACACCTTGTCGCTATCGAGTTGCGCGGGCACGCCGCGATACAGTTACGGCTCGGCGGCGGTGCCGGTGGTCCCGGGCACCACCGGGGTGCGCTCCTTCTGTTCCGACTCCAGCGGGATCATCTGGTCGGGCAGCGACGGCACGGAGGCGACCTGCCGGGCGGCGGGGACCGTACTGCAGTAGTTTGTCCACGCCGAAAAATCGTCGGATTGCCTCGCACCCGGTTTCGTCTTACTATCGCCGCAGGTGGCCACGTCCAGGCAAAATCCAGATCGCATTGTCTCCGCCGCAGCGGTGGACGATGATGCGTCGTTTGAACTGAAGCTTCGTCCGCGGCGGTTGCAGGAATTCATCGGCCAGACAAAAGTCAAAGAAAATCTGGCGGTGGCCATCGAGGCGGCGCGCGCGCGCGGCGAAGCGCTCGACCACGTCCTGCTCTACGGCCCGCCCGGGCTGGGTAAAACCACACTGGCCACCATCATCGCCAACGAGTTGGGCGTGCAATTCCAGCAGACCTCGGGGCCGGCGCTGCAGATCAAAGGCGACTTGACGGCGATCCTCACCAACGTACGCGAAAAGCAGGTGCTGTTCATCGACGAGGTGCACCGCCTGCAACCGGTGCTGGAAGAGCTGCTCTACTCGGCGCTGGAAGACTATAAGCTGGACATCATCATCGGGCAGGGACCGTCGGCGCGCACCCACACCATTGACGTGCAGCCGTTCACCTTCATTGGCGCCACCACCCGCGCGGGACTACTGTCGTCGCCGCTGCGCTCAAGGTTCGGGATCGTCCTGCGTCTCGAGTTCTATGCGCACGAAGACCTCAGGGTGATTGTGAAGCGCTCGGCAGAGATTCTCGGCGTGGCCATCGATGCCGAGGGCGCGCTGGAAATTGCCTCGCGCGCCCGCGGCACGCCGCGCATTGCCAACCGGTTGCTGCGCCGCGTGCGGGATTATGCCCAGGTGCGCGGCGGCGGGCACATCGACCGCCCCACCGCCGAGGCGGCGCTGCAGATGCTGGAAGTGGACCGCCACGGCTTCGACGAGATTGACCGCAAGCTGCTGCTCACCATCATCAACAAGTACCAGGGCGGGCCGGTGGGGGTGAACACGCTGGCGGCGGCGCTGGCGGAAGAGGCCGACGCGATCGAGGAAATCTACGAGCCGTTTCTCATTCAGATCGGGTTCCTGAATCGCACCCCGCGTGGCCGCACCGTGACCCAGTTGGCGTATGAGCACTTCGGGCTCAAGCCGGGACAGAGGCAGAACACGCTGTTCTAGGCGGAAGGGGTAAGTCTCAATGCGCAGGGCTTCGGGCTTCAGGCCGTGAGAATTGCCGTACAATGCTCAACATGAAGCGAACTCGTCAGCTTACGGCGGTAATTGAGCGGGAAGGCGATGGCTATGTGGCGCTTTGTCCCGAACTGGACGTCGCCAGCCAAGGCGACACAGTTGAAAACGCGCGCGAGAATCTGAAAGAAGCAGTCGAGTTATTTCTTGAAACCGCCGATCCGTCGGAGATTCAATCCCGCCTACATTCGGAAATATTTGTGACGCGGTTCGAGGTCGCGAGTGACTAAGCTTCGCGTGCTGTCCGGACGCGAAGTTTGCCGCATTCTGAACCAACTCGGGTTCTCGGAAGTTCGCCGCAAGGGCAGCCATATCGTCATGCAGAAGCGTGCTGGAGGAACGACCATCACGGTTCCGGTGCCCGATCATGCCGAGGTTCGGATCGGAACATTGTCTTCCATCATTCCGGCAGTCCCGTTTGCCGCGCGACCTGTTTGAAGCCGAGTAGGTAGCCTTTTTATGCCAGCCCTGGGAACGGCGCCCGCAAGCATATCCTGCACCTGCCGTTTGGGACGAGCGTGGCTCGCGCTGGCCGGGGCGCTGGCCCTGCATGTCACCGACGAAGCGCTCACCGGATTTCTGAGTGTGTGGAATCCGACGGTGGCGGGAATTCACGCGCGCTGGCCGTGGCTGCCGATGCCGGCCTTCCGATTCGACGTGTGGCTGGCGGGGCTGATCGCGCTGGTCATTCTTCTCTTCGTGTTGACGCCGATGTTCTTTCGCGGCGGCGGATTCCTGCGCGTGCCGGCGTATGCCTTTGCCGTGCTCATGATCGGGAATGGCGCCGGACACATTGTGGGGACGATCGTTGGGCACACCGTGCCGGAAGTGACGTTTGCGCGGCCGGCGCCGGGATTTTATTCGTCGCCGTTGCTGATGGCGGCGGCGCTGTGGGTGATGGTGGAGCTTCGACGAGCGCGGCTGCGAGATAACGGATGATGATAGACAAGATCAAAGGATTTGGTGGATGGCCTGCTTCATTAATTCTGACCTTTCTCTATTTTGCGTCCGAACTCGGTAGCTTCGCGGTTGGGGGTGATGCGGGGGGATTTCTCTGGGTCACATTCCACTTCGTCCTCATGCCACTGCTAAGTCTCGGAGTGCTCTGTTGGGCGGTAGTTCGAACATTGCGAACAACCGGGGCTGTACGGAAGTTCGTTGTGCTCAGCTCCTCAGTGATTCCGGTCGCTATCATCTTCGTCGCAATAACCGGCGAACCAGGGCTGGCTCGATTCTTCCGTCTGTCATGATACGCGTGCTGGCGCACGAGCGAGCAATCGTAGACCCCACCTTAATTCGTCAATTCTGCAATTCGTCAATTCGTCAATCCGCTCACGTCAACTTCCGACGCCACTGCATTACAATGTCGGCTCCCCATGCCTACCAGCGTCCGCGCTTACGCCAAGGTCAATCTCGGTCTGTATATAGGGCCGCGGCGTGACGACAGTTTTCACGAGTTGCGCACCGTTTATCAGACCATCGATAGGTGCGACACGGTGCGGGTTACCACCGCCGCCGGCACCGGCATCGAGATCCGCTGCAAGCATCCCAAAGTTCCGCTGGACGCAACCAACACCTGTTGGCGCGTGGCCGAACGCGTGCTGCGCATGCTGAAGCAGCGGCGGCGCGTGCTCATTCAGATTGAAAAAAACCTGCCGGTACAGGGCGGGCTGGGCGCGGGATCGTCGAACGCTGCCGCCACCATGCTAGCGCTGGAACGCGAGCTGGGCGCGGCACTCTCGCCGGCGGAGAAATTTTCCATCGCCTGCGAAATCGGCAGCGACGTGCCGTTGTTCCTGGTGGGTGGAACGGTGCTGGGAATCGGGCATGGCGAGCAGGTGTTCCCGCTGCCCGATCTGCCACCGCTGGCGCTGGTAGTGGCCACGCCGAGTGCCGGCGTTTCCACCCCCAAGGCCTTCGCCGACTGGGACAAGCTCATGGCGCAGGAACCGGCTGCGTTGACTCCCGGCGGTCCGGCCAGTAGAATGAATGTGTTCAGCCACTCGATGTTTGTGTGGCTGGCGGGCTCCTTATCCGGTGTCCCTGTCAAGGACAGGGACCGGGCCGAGAATGTCACCCCAGAACGCGCAAAGGCGGCGCGTCCCGGGGGCCCCGAGCAGACACCGCTTCTCGACTTCGTCCGTGCCGGGATCGAAAACGACTTCGAACGTGTCGTCTTTCCCCAGCATCCCGAACTGCGCGAGGTGAAACGTGTCCTGGAGCGCGAAGGCGCCAAGTACGCCTCGCTGTCGGGTTCCGGCTCCGCCTTGTTCGGCCTTTTCGAGACGCCGGAAACGGCACAACAGGCCGCGATGAAGGTGAGCGAAAAGGGAATACCTGCGCAGGCGACGAGAACCTTGGGCCGCGGAGAGTACTGGAGAAATTTGGTAATTTCGTAAATTTGTAATTTGGTAATTTGCGGACCACGCGCTTTTCGGAAATTGCCAAATTACTAGATAGCGGTATTGGGCGGTCGACTAATGGTAGGTCAAGTGCCTTTGGAGCACTTTGTCCAGGTTCGAATCCTGGCCGCCCAGCCAGAAACCCAGTTGCGAGTTCCGAGTTTCGAGTTTCAGTTTCAAGATGGCGACAAGGCTTGCAGTCATGCGGAACAAGACTATGAGCTAACCGCTAAGGGCTAAGAGCTATTCATGCAAGCGGCACCGAAACCGAGCGATGCAGTCGATCCCACTGAGATGCAGACAGCGGCGGGGAATGCTATGGCAACCACGGTGGCTACGACGACGCAGGAGCAGAAGGATTCCGCCACGCAATCGAAGGACCGCAAGCCGATGCGTGGACGCACCGACGACAAGCTGAAGATCTTCTGCGGCTCCGCCAATCCGGCGCTGGCCGACGAGATCTGCGCCTTTCTCGGCATTCCGCGCGGGCAGACACACAGCATGCGTTTCCAGGACGGCGAGAGGTACGTGCAGGTCATGGAAAACGTGCGCGGGGCGGATGTGTTCGTGCTCCAGCCGACGTCTCATCCGGTGGATGAGCACATCATGGAGCTGCTGCTGATGATTGATGCGCTCAAGCGCGCCTCGGCACGCCGCATCACGCCGGTGATTCCCTACTACGGCTACGCGCGCCAGGACCGCAAGGACAAGCCGCGCTCGCCGATCAGCTCCAAACTGGTCGCCGACCTGCTGACCACCGCCGGCGCCGACCGCGCGCTGATCGTGGACCTGCACGCGCCGCAGATCCAGGGCTTCTTCAACATCCCGGTGGACCACCTGTTCGCCTCGCCGGTGCTGGTGGACTATTTCCGCAAGCTGGCGCTGCCGAACCTGACCGTGGTTTCGCCCGACGCCGGCGGCGTGGAGCGCGCCCGGTTTTTCGCCAAGAAGATGGATTCCGCGCTGGCCATCGTGGACAAACGGCGCGTCGAGATGGACGTGACCGAGGTGATGCACGTGATCGGCGACGTCAAGGGCCGCACTTGCCTGCTCCTGGACGACATTATTGACACCGCGGGCACGCTGGTGAAAACCGCGCATGCGCTGATCGAAAGCGGCGCCACCAGGGTGTACGCCTGCGCCACGCACCCGGTGCTATCGGGTCCGGCGATTGAGCGGCTGGCGCGCTCGCCCATCGAGCAGGTGGTGGTGACCGACACCATCCCGCTCTCGGAGGCGGCGCGCAACCTGCCCAAGATCATGGTCCGGTCCATTGCCGGGCTGATCGCGCGGGCGATCCAGTCCATTCACGAGGAGACCTCGGTGAGCAAGTTGTTCGTGTAAACAACGGTCCTTCGGTCAATCGGGGTGTGAGGCTGATTGGCGGATCGACCGATAGATCGATAGACATCATGAGAAGGTTCTGACTATGGCAACGACAGAAATGGAAACCCTGGTGGAGGCGCAGCCGCGCCAGGCCGACGGCAAGAACGTGGCGCGGCGCGTGCGTAAGAGCGGGAAGGTTCCCGCCGTGGTGTATGGCGCCGGCCAGCCGGCGGTGTCGGTGAGCGTGGATCCCAAGCAGATCGCGCGCATCCTGCAATCGGCCTCGGGGTACAACACGATTTTCGATCTCCAGCTCGAGGGCGAGCGCACCAAAGCGATGATCGTGGACTGGCAGTACGAGCCGATCAAGGGCGCGCTGCTGCACCTGGACCTGAAGCGCATTGCCATGGATCAGCGCCTGACGGTGGAAGTCCCGATCGTGCTGAAGGGCGAAGCCGCCGGCGTGAAACAGCAGGGCGGCATTCTGGATCAGGTGCTGCGCCAGGTCGAACTGGAGTGCCTGCCGGGCGATATTCCCAGCCACATCGAGGCCGATGTCAGCCACCTGGCATTCGGCCACGTGCTGCGCGTTTCCGACCTGGCGATTGACAGGAGCAAGGTGAAGGTCCTTACCCCTGCCGAGCAGGCCGTGGCGCACGTCACGTCCGTGAAGGAAGAAGTTGTGGCGACGCCGGAAACCGCGGCTGCCGAAGCTGCCGCCGCGCCCGCCGAGCCCGAAGTCATCAAGAAGGGCAAGCAGGAGGCCGAAGAAGGCGCCGAGGCGGCTCCGGAAAAGGCCGAGAAGCCGGAGAAGCCGGAGAAGGCAGAGAAGAAGGAGAAGAAATAGTTTCCAGTTTCCGGTTTCCAGTTTCCAGTTGCCGCACGCACAGGAAATTAGAAACTCGCAACTCGAAACTGAAGTCACGGCATGAAACTGGTCGTCGGACTTGGCAATCCCGGCATCGAGTACCAGTTCACGCCGCACAATCTCGGGTTCCTGGCGGTGGACCGGCTGGCCGAGCAGCATGGCACCGAGGTCGGCAATCGCCGCGGGCGCGCGCTGACCGGCAAGGCGAAGATCGGCCCGGAGGAAGTGGTGCTGGCCAAGCCCGAGACGTACATGAACCTCAGCGGGCTGGCGGTACGCGAGCTGGTGACGGAACTGGAAGCCGATCCGGCGCGCGATTTGATCGTGATTTACGACGAGCTCGACCTGCCCTGGGGCGCCATCCGCATCCGGCAGCGGGGCGGAACCGCCGGGCACAACGGGCTGGAGTCGATTGTCGGAGCGCTGGGCACGCAAGAGTTCCTGCGCATCCGGCTGGGGATCGCGCCCGACTTTGAGGTGCGCGACGGCGCCCAGTACGTGCTGTCGCAGTTGAAGAAGTCGCAGTACGAGGTGGTGGACCAGGAACTGGATGCCGCCGCCGAAGCGGTGAAGGTGATCCTTACCGAAGGTCCCGCGGCTGCCATGAACCGCTTCAACCGCAAGGTGGGTGGCGCGCCGGCGGATGAGGGCGAATGATGTGTCAAGGCACGAGTTTACTCGTGCCGCAGGGCGACAGGTTGAAACAGTGCTTGAGCCCCGGGATGGTTTTGCTGATAGCTGAGAGCTGGCAGCTTTTCGGCAGGAGATGGCGAATGCAACGCATTTACGAACTGATGTTTATCGTGCGGCCGGACATGGCCGAAGAAGACCTGGACAAGCTGATTTCCACCCTGGAGTCGCAGGTGGGCACCGCCGGCGGCACGCTGAAGAGCGTGGAGCGCATGGGCAAGCGCCGGCTGGCGTACATGGTGCGCGGCTTCCACGACGGCATGTATGTGCTGTTCACCATGGAAGGCTCCGGCGAACTGGTACGCGAGTTGGAGCGCCGCCTGAGGGTGGCCGAGCCGGTGATCAAGTTCATCACCGTGCGCATTGACGAGGAGCAGAAGCGGCTGAGCAAGGTCAAAGCCCTCCGCGATGCGCGCGTCAAGGCCAAGCCCGCCCCGGCGCCGGAAGCCGCCGAAGCCGGCAGCGAAGCTGCGCCGGCAACGGCATAATCTAAACACCAGTTGTTAGCTGCTAGTTCTTAGTTGCCCAGCCAAAGCGGTGGCAATTACGGCTGACAACTGACAACTAGCAACTGACAACTGTTTTTAGAGAGGAATCATGGCTGACGAAACTACCCGTACCCCGGCGCCGGCAGGCGCCAATAGCGGCGAAGCGACGACCGCGCCGGCCTCCGCGCCGACCTCGACCCCTGGACCGCCTTCGGAAAGACCCGGCCCGCGCGGCCCGCGTCCGCAGCGCGCCGGCGGTCCGCGCGAAGGCGGCCGCAAGTATTTCCGCCGTAAGAAGGTGTGCAAGTTCTGCGTCGAGAAGATTGACTCGATCAATTACAAGGACGTGCGCCTGCTGGCGCAGTTCGTGGCCGAGAGCGGCAAGATCGTGCCCCGGCGCCTGACCGGCGTATGCACGCCGCACCAGCGCCGGCTGTCCACCGCTATCAAGCAGGCGCGCAACATCGCCTTGCTGCCGTTTGCGGGAAGAGCGTAAGGCGAGTTGCCAGTTTCTAGTTTCGAGTTTCTAGTGGCCCAGCGCCCGAACTCGATCAACAAGAAACTGGAAACCAGATACTCGAAACTGGAGATTTCTAATGGAAGTGATTCTGAAAGAAGACGTGCCCAAGCTGGGCTCGCGCGGCGACGTGGTCAAGGTCGCCGAAGGATATGGGCGCAACTACCTGCTGCCCAAGAAGCTCGCCATCGAGGCCACGCAGGCCAACAAGGCGGTGATCGAGCAGATGAAGGCCGCCTCCGTCCGCCGCACCCAGCGCGATAAGGCCGACGCCGAAGCGCTCGCCGGACAATTGGCGGGCGTGGTCATCACCTACCACCGCCGTGCCGGCGAGCACGACCAGCTCTTCGGCTCGGTGACTTCCAGCGATCTGGCGACCGAACTGGAGCACAAGGGCTTCAACATTGATCGCCGCAAGATCCAACTGGACGAGCCCATCAAGACCACCGGCGAATTCAAAGTGCCTATCCGGTTGTTCAAGGACGTGACCGCGCAAATCCGGGTGGAAGTACACAAGGAAGCGGGGCCGGAACAAGCGTAACCGTAGCCAATAATCTTGCGTGACCGCGTGCGAACCTTTTTCCGCAACAGAGTATCTAAATCGTGTGGTAGCATCCGAATCTCAAAGGGAACCATGCATACGAAAGCCGCTTCGGACTTCCTCGTTGCCAGCCCTTCGCCACTTACCGGTGTTGCCCGCCTGCTCGATTTTTGCGGTCTGTTCGACCGTTACAACTCAAGTTTGACTGAGTGGCAGGCAGATTATAGAGCGCTGCTGTCGGATTGGTGCGTGGTCGGGCAAGAGCTTCGCTCTGCTATGCAAACCTTCGAATCGTCCGTCCCACCCGGGCAGCTATCGCTGTTTTCCGAAGAAGATCACGGCGTTGTCACGAAGCGGTAGCTAGATCGATGAGTCCGGATGAGAAAAACTATTCGGGGCCTTTACCTCCTCCTGAGGCTTTGCAGAAGTATGACCAAGTCCTTCCGGGAACTGCAAGTCGAATCATCAGGATGGCGGAATCGCAGCACGCACACCGTCAGGAATTAGAGAAAACGATTGTCGCGTCCAACGCGTTCAGCCAAAAGGTTGGGCTCATTCTGGGTTTTGTAGTCGCGATGACTGCCATTGTCGGTGGAATCTGGCTTGCTCTGCAAGGTAAGAGCGGAAGTGGTGTAACGGCGATTATCGCGCCGCTCTCGCAGCATTAGTCGGAGTGTTTGTCTACGGCAAGATAGAGCAACGGAGGGAACTCGCAGAGAAAGCAAGGGCGTTTTCCCCGCCCGGGCAATAAGGCGAGTAACCAACATCCTCTGTGGCCGTCCATATGAGTTGCCCAGCGATTCTCGCCGTATCTAAATCTAGTTAATTCAAGCCGTTACGTCGTTTGGAATTGCCCGCCAGCTTTGTTGTTTTCCTGGGCAAGGCGAGTCCACGACCGCTGACGTTTCTGCTTACCCTTCGGCCCACGCCACGTCCAAGACATTGGCAGATCAAGAATTGGCTCCGGTTGTAAGCCCTACGGGAAAAGCGAATCACCCGAGGTTAGGTGCCTGGTGCAGAGCGGAGCAGACGTGGAGCAGAACCGATGCCGGCCGAGGCGGCGGCAGTCCCATTTCCGGGTAGCAACGTGAATCGCATGGAGCAGGTTCAAGACAACGACGCCTGGTCCAGTCGGGGGCGCATGGCAACGGGTGGCATCCGGCGCGTTGATGACACAATCCTGATCCGCGAGGCGCAGGCGGGCAACCGCACCGCCTTCGAAGAACTGGTCCGGCATTACGACCAGGCGGTCTTGCGCCTGGCCTTGCACCTCACCGGGTCCGAGTCCGACGCTCAGGACATTTACCAGGAAGCGTTTCTGAAGGCGTACCGCTCGGTCGGCAAGTTCCGCTTCGAGTGCTCGTTCTACACCTGGCTGTACCGCATCGTGACCAACCTCTGCCTCGACCACCTGCGGCGCAAGCAGGTGCGCAAGGAAGATGCGCCGGTGGTGACCGATTCCGAAGGCGAGGAGTACAGCGTGATTGACCAGGTGGCCGACGACCGGGCCTACTCCAACCCGGAGCACGACCTGATGCGCCGCGAGCTGGGCAAGCGCATCAACGCGGCGCTGGCCAGGCTTTCCGGGCGCGAGCGCGTGGTTTTTGAATTGAAGCATTACCAGGGGCTGAAGCTCCGCACTATCGGTGAGATGCTGAACACCACCGAGGAGACGGCGAAGAACACGTTGTTCCGGGCCACGCAGAAGCTGCGCGCGTCCCTGGCGGAAATGAGATGACGTTATGAACTGCGAATGGGTGAAGGCAAACATCACGCTCTACGTTTACGACGAGCTGGCCGACGACAGCCGCTACGAGTTGGAGCAGCACGTCCACCGCTGCGGCGCCTGCGCGTCCGACCTGGAGAACCTGCGCTCGTTCCGCGCCACGCTGTCCTCGGCGCCGCAACTGGAGCCCACGCCCAACCTGCTGGCGGCCTCGCGCATGCGATTACAGGAAGCGCTGGAGACCGCCGAACAGCACCGCGGATGGCGGCTTCTGGATCCCGTGACGTGGCTGCGGCAGATGAAGTTTTCACCCGCGCTGGCGGCAGCGCTGTTGATTGTCGGCTTCGCACTTGGGATCGCAACCGCGTGGCGCATGGTGCCGCGCGGTGGCCCATCGTCTGGCCTGATCGGCTCAGCTCCCACCGGCGCCACTCCCACCGAAGCTTCCATCGCCGGCATCCGCGAGATCACGCAGGTCCCGGGCAGCGACAAGGTCGAAATCAAGTACGACACCACGGTGCCGCAGAGGCTGGAAGGTTCGCTCAACGATCAGCGCATCCAGCAACTATTGCTGTTCGCGGCGCGCAACAACTACAACCCGGGCGTGCGCCAGAATTCCGTGGACCTGCTCTCCCAGAAGCCCGATGAAGAGCACATCCGCGAGAGCCTGAAGTCATCGCTGCTCTACGACAGCAATCCGGGCGTGCGCCTGAAGGCGCTGGAGTCGCTGGCGCCCTACATCGACGAGGACAACACCGTGCGCGATGCCGTGCTGCAGGCGTTGCAGAACGACTCCAATCCGGGCGTCCGCGCCGAGGCCATCCATTTCCTGCAGCCGGTGCGCGGCGACAGCAGCGTCCGACAGGTGTTGCAGAAACTGGCGGCGGAAGACAAGAACGAATTCATGCGCCGGCAGGCGAGCCGAATGCTGGCTTCCATGCCGGAGATCGATTAATCGGGCGATCGGGCGAATGAGCAATTGAGCCATGGGGAAGGGTTGGTGAATCCGGTGATTGAAACGGCGAACTCATAGGCGCTGGAGTTTGGGGAGAATGGAGAATTGAAGTGAAAAGCACTCGTAAATACGCGCTGCTGGCGGCGATGGCCTTCATGGCCGCGCTGCCGGCGTGGGCGCAGAATATCGCCGTTAACTCGCGGATCTTCCGCGACGGCAACGCCTGGGTGGAGGAGATCACCGGCGCCGCCACTTCGCCCGGGATGTTGCGGATCGACACCGAACTGGGCAACATCAACGTCCAGGGCGGCCCGGGCGGGGCGCAGAAGGATATTACGTACACGGTGCGCAAGCGCGTGTACAGCGGTTCGGAAGAGGCGGCGCGACGCGACCTGGCGAAGTTCCGCGTCAGCGCGCTCCGCCGCAGCGACGCCGTGGTTCTGGAGGGCCACGCCGAAGGCCACTCGCGCCGGATGTCGGTGGAGTACCAGGTCCAGGTTCCGCGTGAGATTCAGGTCAAGATCTCGACTGAGGGAGGCAGCATTGCTGTCCGCAACATCGCCGGACGGGTGGACGCGGAATCGGGCGGCGGCAGCATCTCGCTCGGTGACGTCGCCGGACCGATTTCGGCCGAGACCGGCGGTGGCAGCATCGAAGTGGCCAATTCCTCGAACCTGCTGGACCTGCGCACCGGCGGCGGCAGCATCCGGATCACCGGATCGAAGGGCAAGGTAAAAGCCTCGACCGGCGGCGGCAGCATCAGCCTTCAGGGCGCATCCGACATTGTTGCCCTCGACACCGGCGGCGGCAGCGTGAAGGTGGAGCAATGCGGCTCCGAACTGCACGTCTCGACCGGCGGCGGCAGCATTAATGTGGGCGACGTCAGCGGCCTGGCCCGGCTGGAAACCGGCGGCGGCAGCATTCGCTTGGCCTCGGCCCGCGGCCCGGTCACGGCCGAAACCGGCGGCGGCAGCATCGAGCTTTACAAACTCATGGAGGGCGCCAAGGCCGAAACCGGCGCCGGGCCCATTACCGCCGAATTCCTCGGCGTGAAGACCGATTCCTCGCTTCAGACCTCGGTGGGCGACGTGATCGTCTACCTCGGCCCGCAGGCCAAGGTCACCATCAAAGCCACCCTCGATATGGCCAATGGTCACCAGATTCGCTCCGAGTTTCCGGACCTGAAGATCAGCAGCGAAGGCGGCAATTACGGGCCGAAGAATTATTACGCACAGGGTGCGCTCAACGGCGGCGGCCCCGTGCTGCGGGTCCGCACCATGTCGGGCAACATCGAATTCCGGCGCGCCAAGTAGGCGGGCCGGAGCTGAGAGCTAGGAGTTAAGAGCTAAGAGCAGTTGTGGAGGGCGCAAGGGAGCATAGAGGAGAACATGCAGAGGACTATGCAAATCGTAGTAATTGCCGTGGCGCTGGGCGCCATGGCCGCAGCCCAGGCTCCGACGCCGCCCGCCTCCCCGGCGCCACCTGCCACGCCCGCGCCGCCCAAGTCCCGTGCGCCGCGCGCCCCGGCTGCTCCGGCTGCGCCCGCGGCCCCGGCCGCGCCGGCGGCACCGGTGAAGTCATATGCATACCTGGGCGTGGATATCCGCGAAGTCACTTCCGAGCGCGCCGCCGCGCTCAAGTTGAAGGAACCTCGCGGCGTCGAAATCACCTTGGTGGACGGCGACGCACCCGCCGGCAAGGCCGGACTGAAGGAGCACGACGTCATCCTGTCGTTCAACGGGCGCAACCTGCAAAGCGGCGAAGAGCTGCGCAAGCTGATCCGCGAAACCCCCGCGGGCCAGACGGTCGAGCTTGGCATCAGCCGTGACGGCCACCCCATGACGGTGAAGGCGCAGTTGGCCGACAAGCACAAAGTCGTGGTCATGAAGGACTACAAGTTCGTGGCGCCCAAGGTCAGGATGCCGCACGTCGAGGTCCCAATCATTGCCGCCTACGGGCGCCGCCATGGCGTGGTGGTCGAGAACCTGACGCCGCAGCTCGGCGAAGTTTTTGGCGTCAAAAACGGCGAGGGCGTGCTGGTGCGCTCGGTGGAGAAAGGCAGCCCGGGCGACACCGCGGGCGTGCGCGCCGGCGACGTGATTGTGCGCGTCGGCAGCGAGCGCGTGGACGGCGCCTCGGATTGGAACCGCCTGATGCGCGCGCAGAAGCCGGGCCCGGTGCCGATCGGGATCGTGCGCGAGAAGCGCCAGCAGACGGTCTCGCTCACCGTGCCGGAGCGCAGTGCGGAGCGGTCCAGCGCCAGGGCCTTTCGGGACGAGTTCGGTCACGACCTGGACTTTGATCTCGACATGGGGGATTTGGGTCCCAGCCTGGAGGAGTTGAACCGGCTGCAGCCGGAAATTGACCGGGCGATGCGCGAAACTCAGGAGCGAATCCAGCGCGAGCTCCAGCGCAACCAGCGCGAGTGGCAGCGCGACGCCGAGCGGGCGCAGAAAGAGGCTCAGCGCGAAGCCGAACGTGCCCGCCGCGAGGCACAGCGGGAAGCGGAGCGCGCCCGGCGCCAGGCGCAACGCGACCTGGAACAGGCGCAGCGCGACCGCGAGCAGGCGCTGCGCGACGCACAGCGGGAACAGGAACAGGCGCAGCGCGACCTGGAGCGCAGCCAGCGCGAGCAGCAGCAACAGCAGCAGGAAAAACCGCCCGAGAAGCCGCCGCCGCAGTAAGCCTTCAGTCTTCAATCTTCACAGTGTTCAAGCCGCGAGCAATCGCGGCTTTGCTCTTCGGCAAAGCAACCTTGCCGGATCAGGGAGGACGGCGGTTATCAACCGGCCAATAAGAAGGGTCTCCAAATGTACTAATCGCGCTGGTTACAACTTCTAGAGAATTGTCGTCCGCAGGCGGTAAGACCACAATAAGAGCCGTTTGTTAGCGCTGATCCTCCCAGCGCGAGGCAAGCCAATCAAGGAGGATCCCCAGATGAAAAAACTGCTCGTAGTTCTTGGGGTTCTTGTGCTGATGTCGGGTGCGGCATTCGCGCAGGGAACCTACTTCGTTGACTACTACTCCAACAATACGGCCGGAGCCGCCGGTGCTCCTGACCAGGTGATTCGCATCGTCAACGTGGGCGTCGGCGGCACACCGATCAGCGGATCCGGCGACATCTGCGCCAACGTCTACGTGTTCGACAACACGCAGGAGATGATCACCTGCTGCGCCTGCCGCATCACTCCAGACGAGTATGCTTCGGCGTTCGTAGGCGCGCAGTTGGTCAACGCCAATATCACGCTCACGCCGGTCGTTCCCGCTTTTGGCGTGATCAAGATCGCCACCACGCCGGCCGGCAGCTGCAGCCCGACCGCTCCCCTCACCGGCGCCAGCACTGACCTGGCGCAGGTGTTCGGAACCCATCTGCAAGTTACCGGTGGGGCAACGTTCGTGACGGAAGCCGAGAAGCGGTCTTCTCCGCTGAGCGCGGCCGAAGCGAGCTTCTTGCCTCAGGCTTGCTCCTTCGTGCGGTATCTCGGCAGCGGATTTGGTGTCTGCTCCTGCGGTACCCCGGGCATCTAAACCTGCGTTACATTTGCGTGCCGGGCGGGCTTACCACCTGGCACGCACTTTTAGCCATTAGCCGTTTCTTCCCACCCCTGCTGGTCGAGCGCGCTCACAAGCCGGCGTTCCTGTTGATTGCCCTCTGCACCTTTCCAACCGCGCCGGCAGTTCGCTGCTGCGCATGAGCTCCCATTTCGGCACTTAGGACGGAACCGATACTGCGGCTCATTTTTTCGCGGCGCGCCTTGTCATCATCTCGCGCATTTACTGCTACAACTCATCTTCGAGCTCGCCCCTGCCACTGCCCTGCCGGGAGCCGGGTTTCACCGAGACAATACTGGCGCGCACGGCAGCCATGCTTGCAGGAGTGAACTGCGCAACGAGGCGCTGAGCGTATGTCTAGCTACACCGTTTCGTGGAGAGTGCAGGCGCGCGTGGACGCCCCAAGCTGCCGTGACGCGGCCATTGCCGCATTAAGGGAATATCGATACAGCCCGCAAAGCATCCCGAGTGTCTGCGTGCAAGACAAGACCGGGGAACAGCACGACATTATTCTCTCTGGCTTTCCTTATTTTCTGCTTACTGAGCGCGACGCTGAGGTCCTTCGCTTTTTGGTGCTGGGGTACGACAACTCTTCCATCGCCACCGAACTTCATTTGACCGAGCGCACGGTGAAGGACCGGCTCAGCAAGTTGATGCGCAAGGTCGGAGTCCACAACCGCGTGCAACTCGCTGTCGCCGCCGCCAAGGTCGATGCCGGCCAGCGCGCGCAGCGCGACATGTCCCGCTATCAGGCCGCGTTCGATGCCCTGGGGCCCAAGCGCAAGCGCATTGCCGCGCTGGTGCGAGAAGGTCTGACGAACCGAGCTATCGCGCAAGCGCTCGGAACCACCGAGGGCACCATCAAGGGATACTTGAAGGGTATTTACGATGCCCTCGGCGTTTCCACCCGATTGGAACTGGCGAACTGGATGTTGACGCTGGGCCCCGACGCGGTAGCCGCAGCGATGGCGCCTCCGCGGACTTGAACTAATAAGTTTTGTCGCGAACCTAAGGAAATCAGATTCCCGGCATCCCTTTTCTAGTTCGCTCCGCGGCTCGGCATCAGAAGCTGAGCTTCATGCCAACTTCCAGGATCCGTGGATCGCGAGCCGAGCGGATCTTGTTGTAGCTGGCGTTGTTTGTCGTGAATGACGCGCAACAGATCGGGTTGAGATGGTTAAACGTGTTGAATGACTCAAGGCGCAACTGGCCGGCGAAGCGTTCCGTAAACTTGATGTTCTTGAACAGCGACAAGTCTGTCCGCCAGTAGCCAGGGAGTCGCAAGGCGCCAGGGTGCTCTGAGGGAATAGTGGTCTGCCCGGCTACGGGATCGGCGAATGCCGCTGCATTGAACCAGTTCTCAAATGTTCTGGGCTGCCCGGTGTTCGGGTCGGCGACTTGATTCGCACGGAATATGCATGGTGAAGGCCCGAGGCAGTCTGCGCCACTCGGATCAACCAACTGATTGGAGGCCACGGTCGCGGGCAGACCAGTTTGGAAGGTCTGAATGCCGGAAATCTCCCAGCCTCCCAGGATATGACCGGCGAATCCCTGCTGGGCGCGGAACCAGGGCAGGTCCCAAACGAAATTTGCCGTCAATATGTGCCGGCGATCGCCGATGCAGGGTCCGTAGTTGTTTTTCATGTCGCCTTGCACCGGCATGATGCCCCCGGTGCTGCGGTCCGCCTGGTACGTGGTCAGGCAGTGTGACCAGGTATAGGAGACATTGATCAGAGTGTTGGCGCTGAAGTGCTTTTGCAACTGGGCTTGCAGTCCACTGTAATTCGAAGTGTAGATCTCGCGGAAAGCATCGGCCCCCGCATAGCCGATAAATGGACGCAGCGCATTCAGCTTGTTGAAGTTGGAGGTGAACGCGCCGAAGGAACTGGTCACCGCCACAACCCCATTCGGCTGCGTGAAGCTGATATTGTTCGGGCCGCTCTTGCAGGGAGTCGCGTTGGTACAGTTCAAGTAAGCGCCCGGCGGCGGCTGGTTGATATCGATAAACCCCGGCAGATGGATGCCATTGTTGCCGTAGTAGCCGACATCCACCAACCATCCGCGCGCCAATTCATGCTGGAAGTCAAGGCTCCACTGGGTGGTGTACGGATATTTGTAGTCGATGGGCACACGGCTCTGCAAACGCCCTGCCGCAGTCGGGAACGAAGCGGCGGTCGCGCCGCCGGTCGGATTTTGCAGCGTCGAATTGGTGACGGAAAAGCTCTGCACGAACCCGGTGCCCAGGAAGATGTTATTCTCGGCATTGCCGAATTCCTGGCCATTGTCATAGAACATTCCGAAGCCGGCGCGAATCGAGGTCTTTCCATCCGACCACGGATCCCACGCCAATCCTATACGCGGAGCGATCCCGCGGTTGTATTCCTTGCCCACCTTCTCGCCGTAAGGCGACTTCTTGCCACCGGCGGGTGGATGAGCAAAGATGTAGCCGTTTAGCGGGTCGTAATTGGGATTGCAGGCGCTAACGACCTGTCCAGCGGCATTGCGGCTCAGGTCAAGCGCTCCCGACGACGTCACGCAGGGCGCTTTGGCGGGATCGTACGACGCCGGATCGAATTGCCCGAGCAATCCGTTCGCATCCGTCGGCTGGCGGAAAAAGGAGTGCCGCAAGCCGTAGGTCACGGTGAAGTTCGGCTTCACCCGCCACGTGTCCTGGACGTAGTACTCGAATTGGTTGTCCTTGATGTTGGCGGTAAGGTCGAAGGAAGTCTGCGTGAATGTGCCGACCCGTCCCTGCAGAAAGTTGGCCCAGGACTGCTCGAAGCTGGCCGTTCCGGCTGGTATACCCGTGGTGTTGAAGGCGAACACACCCGCGTTCGTGCTGGCTGCATTCTCCTGCTTGTTGTAGTGGTAATACGTTCCGCCGAACTTGATGGTGTGGGTGCCGACAATCTTGGTGGCGTTGCCGAAAACGGTGTGGTTGCGGTTATAGTCGCGGTAAGGGCCATAGCTTCCTGGCCCGCTGGACAGGGTACTCGGATTGGGCGTTGCGCCCGTGAACGTCAGGTTCGGAACGCGAGACAACGTTGATTTGAACGGCAGCTTGACCGCCGCGGCGACGGTCGGTGAACCGGTCAGCGTCGTAAGACCGATTGGGTCGCTCACGATAGCGCCGTACGAGTACGCATAGCCCGGCTCGATCAGGAAGCTAGGGTTTAGCGTGATGGTTGCCCGCACCGTGTAGTTGTGCCCTGGAGAATTAGTCGACGTCGTGCCGATGCCCGGGACAGCAGGTCCATTCCCGCTGAACAGCGCTCCAGCTTCCTGCGTCGGGATGGTGTCACGGAGTATCTTTCCAGAAAGCGTCAACCTCGAGCCCACGATGTGATCGATCTTGATGATCTCCTCGCGAAAGTTAAAGACGTTCCTCAAGGTTGACGTTAAGCCGAACGGGTCCCCGGGAACGCCACCCGGCGCCGGATAGTGGCTATAGATGTCCTTGAGGTAGGCTTGCGCGATGGGATCGAAGGAAGCTGTGGGGATCGATGTCGCCGTACCCGTGCAGGCATTGGCCGCAGAAAACGTCACGCAGACCGGATGCGCGAATTGGCCGTTCAGCATCGCCGGCGTCGGAATTTCCGCCGTGGCCAGCACGTAGCTGAGATTGCGTCTTGCCTCTTCCGAGAAAAAGAAGAACGTCTTGTTCTTCTGCTCGTATACCTTCGGTATGTAGAGTGGACCCCCGAGCGTTCCCCCGAAATCGTGATAGCGGAGATACGGGATGTGCGGCGTCAGGGACGGGTACTTGCTGGCGAACGGCCGCGCATTGAGGGCATCGTTGCGCCAGAACTCATAGATGTTTCCGTGCAACGAGCTGGTCCCGGACCGGGTGATGACGTTCACCTGACCGCTGGCCGCGCGTCCGTACTCGGGATCGTATTGCCCGCGGATCACGCGAAACTCGGCAATCGCGTCCACGCTGGGAAACGCCAGCAACGTCAAATTGCCGCCGCGGTCCACGTTGTCGGCGCCGTCAATCATGTAATTGTTCTGCTCGCGACGCCCGCCATTCATGGTGAATGTGATCAGGTTCGTCCCCTGGGGTGCGAACGCTCCCACGTACAGCACGTCCGACTGGCCGGCGTCCGACACTCCGGGTGTCAGCGTCACCAACTGCTCCCAGTTGCGTCCGTTCAGCGCCAGTTCCCTCACCTGCGTCCCGGTTACCAGGCCCGCTGCCTGGGGCGACTGCAATTCCACCTGGTTGGCGGCGGCCTGCACCGTCACCTCCTGCGAGCTCGACCCCACTTTCAGCGCGGGATTGAAGGTCAGCATGTCGCTGGCGTTCAGCACGATGTTCGTCTGCACGAATTTCTGGAAGCCGGATGCCTCCACCGTCAACGAGTAGTGGCCTATAGGCAGCAAAGGAGCCGAAAACTCGCCTCCCGACCCGGTTTTCACCGTCCTGACCACTACATTGGTGTCCGTGTTGGTCAGCGTGATGGTGGCACTCGGTAACACGGCACCGCTGGCGTCTTTTACTGTGCCCGCCATCGAACCGGTAGTCACTTGCGCGGATGCCGCCGCGCCCAGCAACAGAATCAGCACACAAGCGGAATACTTGCTGACTGCCATTGACGCCCCCTTTTGAACTCGGTTGGAGAACAGTCGGTTGAATCCGATGTTGACTTCACTTGAGTGTTATGTCCGCCCCACGTCGGCGTGTACAACTCGGGCGCGAAACAGGAGCGCCATTCTACGACAAAACTGTCGGGGCGTTTCAACTCGAACTCCAGTATTTACATTTCAGCGCCTGAGGCAAGCGAGCGACCTCCCGCGGAGTTGCTCTTGAATCGGCTCGAAGCGTATGGCACCGAGAAATCGCGCATTGGCGCGCATCGCTACCTGTGCCACGGTGCTCCGTGCGGGCCTGGTTTGTGGCAAGTGATTGAATTCACAGGGCGTTGCCAGAAAATTCGCGCCCCGTGATGCGTAACTCTGGATCAGGGGGTTCGAATCCCTGGGGGGCAGCCAAAGATGTCCGGGTGGGCGAGGCTCTCGACATCAAGCTCGCCGCGCGGAAGCTTCACGCTGATGCGATAGCGCTCCGTCGAGAGGGGGCCGTCTGACCCGGCTCGAGGCGGAGTTGGCTGCCATCGAGCTGTACCGAGACCAGGTCCGGCTCGAACGACACCAAGTCGGAGATACTGAAAAGTTTGGCTGCCCCCCAGGGATTCGAACCCCGATATGCTGATCCAGAGTCAGCTGTCCTACCATTGAACGAGGGGGCAGCGTGCCAGGCCGGCCGCATCCGCAGGAACTGCGGACTATTCTTGATTCTATGTGGTGTTCTTGATGGCGGTCAAATCACTTCGCTGGTTTCCCAGCCTTGGCATTTCAGTACGTCGCCTGTCCGCGGACCGCCGCCAGCCCAAATCGGCACTGAAATACTGACCAACTGATGTACTGACCTACCCGCTCTTACGATTACAATTCTCTGAGGAGAGCTCTCATGGCAACCGAAATCGGAATGATGGAAACTTTGCGCGACCGAACTCACGACCATACGGAAGCGGCGCGCCGCCCACTCCAGGCGGAACAATGCGCCCTGGTGGTGGTGGACATCCAGGAAAAGCTGCTGCCGCCCATCTTTGAAAAGGACCGTCTCATCCGCAACGCGCAACTCTTGCTGCGGCTGGCGAACATTCTCGACCTGCCTGTGATGGCGGCCACGCAATATACAAAAGGGCTTGGCCCGGTGGTGCCGGAGATCGCTTCCCTGCTGCCCGGCAAGGCTTTCGACAAGATGGAGTTCAATTGCTTCGGCGCCGACGCCTTCTGCGTCGCCGTAAAATCCATGCCGACAAACCGCAACACGCTGCTGTTGTGCGGCATGGAAACCCACATTTGCGTGATGCAGACCGCCCTGGAAGGGCTGAATCGCGGCTATCTGGTGCACGTCGCATCCGACGCCGTCGGTTCCCGCGCCGAGTGGAACTGGAAAGTCGGGCTGCGCCGCATGGAAGCCGCCGGCGCCGTCATCTCCTCCACCGAGATGATCATCTACGAACTGCTGCACAACTCCGGAACCGCGGCATTCAAGGAGATGCTGAAGCACCTGAAATGATGCGCTAGTTCGCGGAGGTTCCCACACCGCGCGCGCGCGCCAGTACAATGCGCGCGTCCGCCACCTGTACGCCGTGCGGGGAAACAAAAATCGGATTCAGGTCGAGCTCCTCGACCTCGGGCTTCTGCGCCACTATCTGCGATGCCCGGAGCAGCAAGGATTTCAGTGCCGCCAAATCCGCGGGTTTCGCGCCGCGTACGCCCTGCAGAATCCGCGCACCCCGGACCTCCTCAATCATTTCGGTCGCGTCCAGTTCCGACAACGGCACAATGCGGAACGACACATCCTTCAGCACCTCCACCATGGTCCCGCCCATGCCGAACATCACCGCATGCCCGAACTGGAGGTCGCGCGTCACCCCGATGATCACCTCCACTCCCGCATCCGCCATGCCGCAAATCAGCGCGCCCCCGGCGCGATAACCGCCGGCGGCTTCCACCGCAGCCAACTTCCGAAACGCTGCTCGCACACCGGCTTCGTCCGCCACATTGAGCACCACCCCGCCGACATCGGTTTTGTGGGTCACATCCGGTGAGTTGATCTTCACCGCGACCGGAAAACCGATGGCGCGTGCTGCTGCCACTGCGTCGTCCTCATTCGTTGCGGCGGCGAATGGCGTCACCGGCAACCCGGCTTGTTTCAGAAATGCCATGGAGTCCGCCGGTGTCAGCGACGCCGGTGCAGCAACGTGAGCAGCAGTCACCGCCGGTGCCTCTTGCGCCGCCCATTCGCGTCGCCGGAAGCAGGTATGTCGCGCCAGCGCTTTCACTGCCCGTTCTGGCGTCGGAAACACGGCGATCTTCTTCTCGTGCATCTTCGCCCGCTCTTCGCGTTCGACGTCGGCGCCGCCGAGATACGCCACCAGTTCGCATCGCCCGGGCCTTATCACCTCGCTGGCGCCGGGAATTGGATCGCCGAATATCGTCATCACGAGGTCGTAATGGCCGTCGGCCAGTTCCAGCACTCGCCGATACCAACTCGCCGTGGCATCGCCGGTCAGGTCGATAGGATTGCCGACAGGACAATGCGCGGGGAGAAACTCGCGCAGTTGCTTCGCAAGCTCCGGCGCGACCGGAGCCAGCCGGAATCCCTCCTCTTCCAGTGCGTCGGTCGCGATAATCGCCGACCCGCCCGAACTGGTCACGATGAGCACGCGGTTGCCCTGCGGCGCGGGCACGTACGCCAGCGCTTTGGCGTAATCGTAGAGTTCCTCCAGCGTGTAGGCGCGGTGCACGCGATACTGACGGAACACGGCTTCATAAATCTCGTCGCGCCCCGCCAGCGAACCCGTGTGCGACTCCGCCGCTTTGCGCCCCTGTTGCGTGCGTCCCGCTTTCAGGATCACCAGCGGTTTGTGGCAGGCCTTCACCGCGCTCAGAAACTTCGCGCCATCCTTGACGCCTTCGATATAGAGCGCGATGACCTTGGTATTCGGATCGTCCGCAAAAAACGAGATCAGGTCTGCCTCGTCCACGTCGGCGCGATTTCCCAGGCTGACGAAGGCCGAGAAACCGAGCCGATCCTGCGATGCCCAGTCGATCAGCGCCGCGCCCACCGTGCCGCTCTGCGACACGATCGCCATGTCGCCCCTTCGCGTCAGCAGCGGCCACGACGCGCACAATCCGTGATACGGATAATTCACCCCCTGGCAATTTGGCCCTACCACCCGAATGCCGCACTGGGCGGCGTTCTTCGCCAGTTCCTGTTGCAGCGCCGCCCCATCTTCACCTGACTCGGCAAAGCCGCCGGTAATCACGATCGCCGACTTCACCTTACGCTCACCAAGTTGCAGAATCGTTCCCGGCACCAGCTTGGCGGGAATCATGACCACCGCCAAGTCCGTACCTTGCGGAATCTCCGTCGCCGACTTCAGTGACGGAATGCCCAAGATCGTCTCTCCTTTCGGATTCACCGGGATAATCTCGCCGTTAAACCCGGCCTCCTTCAGGTTGCGGAAGATCTGGAAGCTCAGCTTCTCGGGATTGGCGGACGCGCCGATCATCACGATGCGCGACGGACGGAATAAAGGCGTAAGCGGCGAAGCCATGACTCGCCCCCAACAGGAAAATTCGTTCAGGGAGCGAGCATCATAGGAAGGGCGGTCCAGGGAAGTCAACGACCAAGCTGGAGAGTGGAGCAGGCCTGCTGATTGTGGACACTCTTACTCGCTTTGTTCTTGTTCTCCGCCGACATCTTTCTTCTTCACCCTGACCACAATGATTTTCGAAAATCCTTCTTCAAAGCTGGGCGGCCGCAGTTTTGCTGCCATGCGGTGCATCACCTCTTCCGGCACGATGCGCGCCCGCCGCAGGTTTCTCTCCATGCACACCTCCAGCGGGACATCAAAAAACACGGCGTGCACTTCGAACCCGAACTCGCGCGCCATTTTGATCCATCCATGGCGCTCCTTCGGCGACAGGTTGGTCGCATCCACGTAGTTCCACGGCATGCGCGCGATCAACCGCGCGCGCAACAGCGAACGCAGTGTTCCGAACACCAGATCCTGGTAACGCTGCTCGGTAGTGTCGTCGAACAGGATCGTACGCAGCAGGTCGCTCGATAACGGCGTCACTCCGCGCCGCTTGAACCAACTGCTCTTGCCGGATCCCGGAAGCCCGATGGCGAGCACCACCACGCCCTTCGGGGGACGCGGCGGACGGTGCACCGGCTGCGGCGGTCGAGGCTCAAGCGGCGCTGCTGCCGCCGGCAGTTCCGGCACGACCTCAGTGGCTGCGGGCTCTTGCGCTTCTGGCTCGGCCGCTGCGACCGGCTTCACGGGAGCTTTTCCGCGACGCTGGCCTCCGCGGCTGCGGCGACGCCGGCGAGCGGGCTCCGCCGGCTGCGATTCTCCCGCCTCCGCCGCTGGCGGTTCCGGTTCCCTCGCTTGCGGCGGTTCCGGTTCCGGCGCCTGCAGCGTCCGGTCCATGTCCGGATACGCCGGTTGCAGCGGTTCTGGTTGCTGGCTTGCTGGGGGAGAACCCTCGGGCTTCTTGGTCTTGCGCCGCCTCATGCGGTCGCGTTGCCACTTGCGCATGATGCGATTGGAACACACTCCGCCGACGTTCGGCAACGCACGCCTTCCGCTACCTCTGATTCTGTCATTTGCACCGGTATGGCCTCGGTGTTACGATTTTTTGATTCTCCCTCAGCGCGGGACCATCCAGTAGTGCGCGCTCGATTTCTGGAGGCAAGATGGCAATCAAAGTCGGCATCAATGGTTTCGGCCGCATCGGACGCAACATTCTTCGCGCCTCGCTCGGCGAATCCAACCTCGAGTTCGTCGCGGTCAACGATCTTACCGATCCCAAGACTCTCGCCCACCTGCTCAAGTACGACTCCGTCCTCGGCAATCTGACCCACGAAGTGCGCGCTGAGCAGGACTCCATCCGCGTGGATAACCGTAGCGTCCGCGTTTTCTTCGAAAAAGATCCCGCGAAGATCGACTGGGAGTCCGTCGGCGCGCAGGTCGTCGTGGAATCCACCGGCCGTTTCACCAACGCGGAAGACGCCCGCAAGCACCTGCGCGGCCCGGTGAAAAAAGTCATCATCTCCGCGCCCGCGAAAAATGAGGACATCACCATCGTCCTGGGCGTGAATGAGGACAAGTACGACCCCGCCAGGCACAGAATTATCTCCAATGCCTCCTGTACCACGAACTGCCTGGCGCCAATCGCGAAGGTAGTCAATGATGAGTTCAAGATCGTCAGCGGCACCATGACGACCATCCACTCCTACACCAACGACCAGGTCATCCTCGATTTTCCGCACAAGGACCTGCGACGCGCGCGCGCGGCCGCGATTAACATGATTCCCACCACCACCGGCGCAGCCAAGGCGGTTTACCTGGTCATCCCGGAACTGAAGGGTAAGCTCGACGGCTTCGCCATGCGCGTGCCCACGCCCAACGTGTCGGTCGTGGACCTGGTCTGCTTTGTCGAAAACAAGACGAGCGCCGAGGGAGTGAACGCGGCGATGAAGAAGGCCTCGCAGTCCGGCCCGCTGAAGGGCTATCTCGGCTACGAGGAGGACGAACTCGTCTCCTCCGATTTCAAGCACGACGACCGCTCCTCCATCGTGGACGCCCCGTTAACCCGCGTTGTCGCCGGCAATTGCGTGAAGGTCATCTCCTGGTATGACAACGAGTGGGGCTACTCCTGCCGCGTGCGCGATCTGATCTCCTTCATCGGCAAGAAAGGGCTCTGAACCTCGTTTGGTTGCTCCACCCTTGTCGCTCCTGGGGAAGCCTACCCTGAGCGGAGGCGACGGGGAGCGACAGGGTGGGAAGATCAAAAGTGTTATGCAGGCTGAATTCGCAGCGCGTGTGCAGGAGTTAACGATGAACAAGCTCTCCATCCGCGATCTCCCGCTCAGCAACAATCGCATCTTCATGCGCGTGGACTTCAATGTTCCCCTCGACGAATTCTCCCGCGTCACCGACGACACGCGCATCCGCGAGACACTGCCCACCATCGAGTACGCCCTGCGCCACGGCGCACGCCTTATCCTCGCCTCCCACCTCGGCCGTCCCAAGGGTAAGCCCAATCCCAAGCTCAGCCTGCGCCCGGTAGCGGAACGCCTGCGCATGTTGCTCGATCAGAAGCTGGGCCGCGGCGAAAACGTCGGCTTCTGCATCGACTGTATCGGCATTCAGGCCGAAGAGATGGCGGGCAAGCTGGAGAAGGGCCAGACGCTGCTGCTGGAAAATTTGCGTTTCCATTCCGAGGAAGAAGCCAACGACGAGAAATTTTCCAAGGAACTGGCCAAGCTTGCCGACTATTACGTGAACGATGCCTTCGGCACCGCGCATCGCGCGCACGCCTCTACCGTCGGCATTACGAAGTTTGTCGAGAAGGCCGCCGCCGGCCTCCTGATGGAGAAGGAACTTGAATATCTCGGCCAGGCCCTGCACTCGCCCGCCAAGCCGTTCGTCGCCATCCTCGGCGGCGCCAAAGTCAGCGACAAGATCGGCGTCATCAGGAACCTGATGCACAAGGTGGACGCGCTCATCATCGGCGGCGGCATGGCGTATACATTCCTGAAGGCGCAGCGGCACGATGTCGGCAAATCTCTGGTCGAGGAAGACAAGCTCGACCTCGCCAAGCAACTGCTGCACGAAGCGCACACTCGCAAAGTCAGGTTCCTGCTGCCGGTTGACCACGTCACCGCCAACAAAATTGCCGAAGACGCGGTCACCCACATCGTCGGCGAAGGCCAGCCGATTCCGCCCGACCAGATGGGCCTCGACATCGGCCCGAAAACCATCGAACTATTTTCGGAAGAAATTTCGCGCGCCAAGACCATCGTGTGGAATGGCCCCATGGGCGTGTTCGAGACTCCGCTGTTTGCCCGCGGAACGCGCAAGATCGCGCTGGCGGTGGCGGAAAATTCGGGCGCGATCTCGATCATCGGCGGCGGCGACACCGTGGCCGCCGTGCGCGACGCCGGCGTCGCCGATAAGATCACGCACATCTCCACCGGCGGCGGCGCAACCCTCGAATTCCTCGAAGGCAAAAAGCTCCCCGGAGTGGAAGCTCTCAGTGACAAGAAATAATCAACCGTCGATCCTCGACACTAATCGCTTGCGGGTAGCTCGTGTCAGGGCACGACTTCAGTCGTGCCGATACGTCAATCCTTTTTACCCTTTGTCATTCCGAGCGGGCTCGGTAGCTCACGGCCTCAGCCGTGACCGAGGCGCGACGCGCCGAAGCCCGCGAGGAATCTGCTTTTGAGACCAAATTGATTCGCATTGCCATCAACGATCGCGCCATCACGCTGATGACCGGCGACATCACCCAACAGGACGCCGATGCCATCGTTAACGCCGCCAACGAACACCTCGCACCCGGCGGCGGCGTCTGCGGCGCCATCCACCGCGCCGGCGGACCGCAAATCTGGGAAGAGTGCCAAGCTATCGTGGACAGGCGTGGTCCGCTTCCCACCGGACAAGCTGTCGCCACCACCGCCGGGCGCATGAAGGCGCGCCATGTCATTCACACCGTCGGACCTGTCTGGCACCGCGGCCAGAGCGGCGAACCGGAAAAGCTGGCGAGCTGTTATCGCGAATCCATTCGCATCGCCGACGAACTGAAGCTGCACAGCATCGCCTTTCCGTCAATCTCCACCGGCATTTTCGGCTATCCCATGGAACTGGCCGCGCCCGTCGCGCTGCAATCCGTCGCCCAAGCGCTGACCACCGCCAAGAACGTTACCGAAGCTCGTTTTGTGCTGTTCGATCAGGCCACGTTTGACGCCTACTCTCGAGCCGCTCGCGCCGAAACAGGCGGCTCGCACGAATCCGCCGTAGCTGAAAGCTGAGAGCTGAGAGCTGATAGCCTCTTCTTATGAGAAAAAAACTCATCGCCGCCAACTGGAAGATGTTCAAGACTGCCGACGAGACCTTCGCCTTCATGCAAACGTTGCTGCGCGAGGTCTCCGGGCACAACCGCGACGAGATCGTCGTCTGCCCGCCCTTCGTGGACATTCCCACGGCGGTGCAGGCGGCGCGCCTTTCCAACGTGCACATCGGCGCCCAGAACATGTTCTGGGAGAAGGAAGGCGCCTACACCGGCGAAACTTCGGCCCAGATGCTGCTCGCCGCCGGCTGTACGCACGTCATCATCGGCCACTCCGAGCGCCGCCAGTACTTCGGCGAGACCGACGACACCGTCAACAAGAAGCTCATCGCCGCGCTCGACGCTGGACTGGTGCCCATCGTCTGTATCGGCGAAGTCTCGCAGGAGCGCGAATCCGGCCTGACCGAAGATGTCCTGCGGCGGCAGTGCACGGGCGCGTTCCGCACCATCTCGGGCGACCGAGTCGCGCCCATCGTCGTCGCTTACGAACCTGTCTGGGCCATCGGCACCGGCAAGACCGCGACCCCCGCCATCGCCGCCGATGCCCATCGCGTCATCCGCACCGAAGCCGCCAAAGCCTTCGGGCCGGTCGCGGCCGAAAACATGCGCATTCTCTACGGCGGCAGCGTGAAGCCCGACAACGCCAAGGCGCTGATGTCGCAATCGGAAATTGACGGTGCGCTTGTCGGCGGCGCCAGCCTCGACCCCAAGTCCTTCACCGCCATTGTGAAATACTAGAATCGTTCGAATCCGTTGTCCGGGCGGTGCGAGGCTGCAATGACGCGCACTGGCTGCGATCCACGAGGCTAAGTCATGAGAAAGTCCTGTTCCGCGTTGTCGTTCGCATTTCTGATCACGCTGATCGCCTGTAACGGCGGCACGCCCGCCAAGCCGAGTCCCTCCGGGGCGCCGGCGAAGAAGGAAGAGCCGGCGGCGCCGGTTGCCTATACCGGCCGCGAAGGGTTCCAGAAGATGTATGCGGCGGCGCACTTGTGGGCGCCCGACGCCCGCCCGTATCGCCTCGAGTCCAGCCCCTTCAAGGACTTCACCGGCAAGGACGGCAAGGCGGTCATCTGGCGCTCCGGTTTCGCCTCGGCGGCACGGCGCTCGATCAAGGCATTCGTTCTCTCTGGCGCGCATTCCGACGACGCGCCCTCCCTCGGGGTCAGTTCCGGTGTCGAGGACACGTACAGTCCCTCCAACAGTTCCACGCAGGTTTTCGATCCCTCCTTCCTGAAGGTTGACAGCGACAAGGCGCTCGAGGCCGCTCAGAAGCACGGTGGCGAAAAACTTTTCAAGCAGAACCCGCAGCAGCCGGTGGTGTATCTGCTGGATTGGAGCCCGCGGGAGAACATCCTGAGCTGGCATGTGATCTACGGCAGCAGCCAGGACGCCAAGCTGCGGGTGGCGGTGAACGCCTCTACGGGCGCTTTTGAGCGGGTGGAGAAGTAGGCGACGTCTCCTTGGCTTGCGCATCCAGCCGAGCCAGCGCCTTTTTCGCCAGCTCGGCGTACTCGCCTTGGGGCAAGATCTTCAAATATTTCTGATAATTGCTCCGCGCCTCGGCGGTCTTGGCAAGCTTCTCCTGGGCCTCGGCCAGCTTGTAAGTTGCAGCCGCGTGGTTCGACATGTAGAGCAGCGCTTCGGCATAGCGCGATGCGGCCGCACGGTAATTGCCGCGCTTGAAGTAGAAATCGCCGACCTCGACATCCTTGTCCGCCTTGTGCGGATTGTAGCGACGGAATTCCTGGACCTCGGCGGACTCGCTGGCTTCCGAACCTGGCATCGGAGGCAGCGGTATCTGAGTTTCCTTGCTGGAACTTTCTTCCGGATCGGACGATCGCGGCAACGGCTGGCTCTTAGGAACCCGCGGCTGCTGCGGACCCGCTTGCGGCTCGCTTTGCTCCTCGTCGTCAGCGCTGGGCGACTTGCATTTCTCCAGTCCACCGAGGTGGACACAGTTCGGCGCACCGCGTTTTAGCGTGCGCTTGACCTTCGATTCCGGCTTCTTGGCATTGTCTTGG
>Ga0326726_10000356_pt1 | contig 43526 bp, 38 predicted proteins | sample MHFenrmetagenome_2_FD_207603 | JGI IMG/M metagenome (GOLD analysis project Ga0326726, IMG submission 207603) | Lab enriched peat soil microbial communities from Michigan Hollow, Ithaca, NY, United States - MHF15MN | ecosystem: Environmental > Terrestrial > Soil > Wetlands > Peat | place: USA... | reverse complement strand
TGCACCGCAGCCAGATCGCCGAGACCCTGGTGCCCGCCGGCGCGCGGCTCGAGATCGACGATCCCGCGCGCGAGGACTTCGAGGCGCACCGCCGCGAGGTGGGACTGATGCTGGGGGACTTCGGCGGCGCCAATGTCATCACCGTGTACGGCGCCTACGCCTTCAATTCGCACCTCGCCGCCGAGCTCGGGCTGTCGCAGCTGCTCGGCAGCTTTTCCGACGGCCAGATCGCGACCCTCGGCGTGACGCATGTGTTCGTGCCGGAATGGCGCATCCAGCCCTTCGCATCGATGGGCACCGGGCTCATCCACACGCAGCCGAAGTCCATCGTCGCCCAGGCGCCGCAACGCACCGACCAGCTGGCCTACGTGGGTCTAGGGGTACGCGCATACCTTGCGCGGCGGTTCATAATCCGGACCGAATACAAGAACTACGTGGTCTTCACGGACCGCGACCAGAACGAGGAAGCCTACGAATGGAAAATTGGTTTCGCATTCTTCTTCTGACAGCGGTCCTGGGAATGACCGGCTGCGCATGGATGCCCTGGCGCGACAAGCCTGCCCCTGCCGCCGGCCAGGAGGGCCAGTCCACGTCCGGCGAACGCGTCGGCGATTCGCAGGCCAGGACCGCGGACGGAAGCACCCCCGTCGGCGATGCGGACCAGGTCGTCATCGAGCCGCAGGTCGAGCGGCGCAACGTCAAGCCGGCCCGCATCGACACCGAGAACTGGGAGGTCGGCCTGTCCGTCGGCTCGCTGTCCGTAGAGGACTTCGAGGTCAACATCGTCTACGGCGCGCGCCTTGCCTACCACATCAACGAGGATTTCTTTGCCGAGGGAATAGTGGGTTTCAGCGATGCCGGCCTGTCCAGTTTCGAGCGCCTTTCGGGTTCCGCGCCCCTATTGACCGACAGTGAGAGGCAGTTCACTTACTACAGCCTGGGCTTCGGTTGGAATGCGTTGCCGGGCGAGGTATTCCTGGGCGGCAAGCGCGCCATGAACAGTGCCATCTACCTGACGCTCGGCGCGGGCGGCACGCGGTTTGCCGGCGGCGACCGGTTCACGCTGACGGGGGGCGCGGGCGCGCGGGTCCTGATCAAGGACTGGCTCGCGGCGCACCTCGACATCCGTGACCACGTGATGGAAATCGACGTGCTCGGCAAGAACAAGACCGCGCACAACTTTGAAGCGACGCTGTCGCTGACGGCGTTCTTCTGAGGTAAACGCCGATGTTGCAGAACATGAGAATTCACGTTGCAGGCCTGCTGGCGGGGATGCTCGCCCTGTCCTGGCCGGCGCTCGCGACCGATGCCGCGCCGCCCGCGCCGGAATTCAGGCTTGCCAGCCGCGCCGGCGGCGAGTTGGCCCTCTCCGCGCTTCGCGGCCAGGTCGTCATGATCAACTTCTGGGCGAGCTGGTGCGGACCCTGCCGCCAGGAATTCCCGGCGCTCGACGAGATGTACCGCAAGTACAAGCCGATGGGCTTTGCGATGGTCGGCATCAATGTCGAGAGCGAGAAGGCGGATGCCGAGCGCTTCCTCGGTGCGCGCCCGGTCAGTTTCCCGATCCTGTTCGATCCGGACAACCATGTGAGCGGCAGCTATGGCGTCAGCGCCATGCCGACGACGGTGCTGGTCGACCGCACGGGCCACATCCGCTGGCAGCACCGGGCCTACAAGCCCGGCGACGAGGCCGAGTACATCGCCCAGATCCGCGCCATGCTGCGGGAGCCTACGTGACGTTGTCGCGCGCGCTGTTCGCCTTGCTGGCCGCGCTGGCATTCTCGGGCTGCTCGCACATCGAGCCCTGGGTCAAGCCCTACGAGCGCGAGAACCTCGCCGACCCGATCATGGCCTGGGATCGCGACCCGGTTTCCACGTCCTACATGCTCCACGTCTACGAGTCCCGCGAGGGCGCCCGCGGTGCCGCGGGCGCGACCGGCGGCGGGTGCGGATGCAACTGACCCGCACGGCGCGCGCAATCGCGGCCGCCCTGGCCGCGGCGTGGCTGCTGTGCCCGGCGCCGTCCGTCGCCGGCGTGCTGGCCGACGATCGGGCCGACGTGATGTTCCACTACTACGACGGCGGCGGCGTCACGATCGACGGCCCGTCGGTGCTGGTGCGCAAGAAATTCGCCGAGAAATACGCGGTCAACGCCAGCTATTACGTCGACATGGTGTCCTCTGCCTCGATCGACGTCATCACGACCGCCAGCCCCTACAAGGAAGAGCGCACGCAGTACGGCCTCGGCTTCGAATACCTGCGCGGCAAGGTCACCTATGCGGCCAGCTTCAGCAACAGCAAGGAAAACGACTACGACGCCGACACGGCCAGCTTCTCGATCAGCCAGGACATGTTCGGCGACCTGACGACCGTCGCGCTGTCATTCAGCCGCGGCAAGGACGACGTGACGCGCCGCGGCGACCCGTTGTTCGCGGAGAAGGTCGATCGCCACATCTATGGCATCGATGTCTCGCAGATCGTCACCAAGAAGCTGATCCTCGCCGCGTCCTGGGAAACCACGACCGAGGAGGGATTCCTGAACAACCCGTATCGCCGGGTGCGGTTTGCGGACAACTCCCCGCGTGGCTACGACTATGAGTTCGAGCGTTACCCGCATACGCGAACCGGCAACGCGATCGGCCTGCGCGGACGCTACTACCTGCCCTACCGGGCCGCGCTGCAGGGAGACTATCGCTGGTACAACGACACCTGGGGCATCACGGGCAACACCTTCGAGGTCTCGTACACGCAGCCGATCGGCGACCGGCTGATGTTCGATGCCCACCTCCGCTATTACATGCAGAACGCGGCCGATTTCTATTCCGACCTGTTCCCGCGCCAGAACTTCCAGAATTTCCTGGCGCGCGACAAGGAAACGTCGACGATGAACAGCCAGACGCTGGGATTCGGCATCGGCTACGAGTTCCATGTCCCCTGGGCCCCGTTCATCCAGAAGGCCGAGGTGAACCTGAAGTACGACTTCATCCGCTTCAACTACGACGACTTCCGCGACCTGCGGGTGACGGGCGTGCCGGCCGGCACCGAGCCCCTGTACGGCTTCGACGCCAACGTGATCAGGCTGTTCTTCTCCGGCTGGTTCTAGGGGGCCTTCGCCTCGGCTGGGGGCGCCAGACCCTTCGAATAGAGCACGCGGCCGTCGCTGCAAACGACCACGGCGTCCGCATCCGGCTGCGCCTCGACCAGCGCGAGGCCCCGCTCGGGCCCCATCACGAACACGCTCTTGGTCAGGCCCTCCGTCAGGGTCGCATTGGGGCCGATCACCGTGACGCTGCGCACTTCGTGCGGGCTCTTGCCGGTATGCGGATCGATGATGTGGTGGTAGCGGACGCCGCCCTCGTCGAAGTAGCGCTCGTAATCGCCCGAAGTCGAGATCGCGGCGTCCTCGAGCGGGATCCGCGCGATCACCCGGTTCGGGTCGTCGGGATGGCGGATGCCGATGATCCACGGCCGGCCGCGCCGGTCACCCAGTATCCGGCTGTCGCCGCCGGCCGAGACCGTCGCATTGTGGATGCCGCGCGCCTCCAGGATCCTGGCCGCCGAATCGACCGCGTAGCCCTTCGCGATGCCGCCGAGATCGATGCGCACCCCGGGTTGCGTGAAGCGGACCGTCGATGCCGCGAGATCCACGATGACGTGGCGCCAGCTGATGGCCGGCAATGCCGCCTGGATCTGGCTTTCGCTGGGATGGCGGTGCTCGCGATAGTCGTAGAGGTAGCCGACGCTCGCATAGGTGATGTCAAAGGCCCCGCCGGAGAGCTCCGAGAACTCCAGCGACTTCGCGATCAGCCCGGCAAGCTCCGCATCCACCTTCACGGGCCCGGCCGCCGCATCGCGATTGATCCGCGATACCTGGCTGTCGGGCTTGTAGACCGACATCAGCTCGTCGATGCGGTGCATCTCGGCCATCACCGCGTCGATCGCGGACTCGGCCTGCACCGGGTCCTCGTGCCATAGCTCGACCGCGATGCGCGTGCCCATGATCGCGGCTTCGCGATCGTGCCACTCGGCCCGCGCTGAAGCCGGCATCAGGACCAACAACGTGGTGACCACGCTTGCGATTCGGCGCATCATTGGGTTCCCAGTCTGGACGATAGGACGTGGCGCTGTCGATTCGAGCGCTCCCGCCGTCGCACAACGGATACACTGGCCACGCGGCCCGCGCGCGCGGGAACCTGTCACGATCGGCATGGTCTGTCCGCACGGGTCCTCTACAGGAAGCATCGACATGAAATTTCCCGGATTGATCCTTGCTGCCGCAATGCTCGCCGGCTCGCTGGCTGCAATGCCCGCGGCTGCTGTCACGCGCGAGGAAGCGACGCTGGAAAACTCGCTGGTCGTGCTGCGCGAGCTGCAGTCCATGCCGGACCTGCAGATTCCCGACCAGCTGCTCGCCCGCGCCGAAGGCATCGTGATCCTCCCGGCCAATGTGAAGGTGGGCCTGATCTTCGGCGCGCGTTTCGGCACGGGCGTCCTGCTGGTGCGCAACGCGAATCGCGCCTGGAGCAACCCGGTGTTCGTGACGACCGGCGGCGGAAGCTGGGGCTTCCAGGCCGGAGGCCAGGTGGCTGACATCGTGCTGGTGCTGACCACCCGGCGCAGCATCGAGGGCATCACCGACGGCAAGCTGACGCTCGGCGCCGATGCGTCGGTCGCCGCGGGTCCGGTCGGCCGCACCGCCATGGCCTCGACCAGCCTGACATTCGACTCCGAGGTCTACGCCTACTCGCGTTCCAAGGGCCTGTTCGCCGGCGTCTCGCTGGAGGGCAACGGCATCTTCATCAGCAAGAAGGCCAACCGGCACTTCTACGACGGCGTGGAGAGCGCATCGGACATCATGGCGCAGACCAAGACGGCGCCGCCGCCCGCCGATGAACTCGTCGCCGAAATCCAGCGCATCACCTCGGTCGCGCAGCATCCCGCCGCGGAACCGGCGAAGCCGGAAACGGAAGCGGCGCCGGCCGAGGCGCGCACGTATCCGCTGGCCGACCCGGAGCCGGGCAAAGAGCCGCACTAGGCTGATTTCAGGGAGGTACCGGCGTGAAAGTCGGCGTGATCGGCCTCGGCACGATGGGCCAGCCCATCGCGCGGCGCATCGCGCGCGCCGGCCACGAGATCCTCGCCTGGAACCGGACACCGGGCCGCGCCGATAGCCTGCCGCAGGACGCCGCGGTCGCCGTGCGCACGCCGGGCGAGGCCTGCCAGGCCGAGCTCGTGATCACCGCGCTCTCCGATGACCATGCGGTCGAATCCGTGATGTTCGACGGCGGCAGGCTGGTGTCGATCGGCATGCCGGGCCTGATCCACGTCTGTATGAGCACGATCAGCGACCGGCTCGCGCGGCGCCTGGCGGCGGCGCACGAGGCGGCCGGCCAGGCGTATGTCTCGGCGCCGCTGTTCGGGCCGCCTGACGCGGCGGCGGCCGGACGGCTCCTGATCGTCGCGGGCGGGCCGCGCAGTGCCGTCGAGCGCGTGCGGCCGGTGCTCGACGTGCTCGGCAGGGTCCAGTACATCAGCGAAGAGCCCGCGGCGGCCAACGTCGTGAAGTCAGCCGGCAACTTCCTGATGGCTGCGGTCGTCGAGAGCCTGCGCGACGCGATGCTGATCGTGCACGGGGCGGGCGTCGACCCGCGCGAGTTCGCCGGCATCGTCACGCAGTCGCTGTTCCCGACGCCGGTCTACCAGTACCTCGGCGGGCTCCTGGCCGCGCGCCAGGCACAGGGCGGCGCGCGCCTGCCGAATCCGTTCCTGAGGGGCGCGGAGCAGTGTGCCGACACCGCCCGGCAGCAGGGCGTCGACGCCCCGCTCGTCAATCACATCAACGGCCAGTCCGTCGCGCACCAGGCGGCGCCGGGCCCCGCCGCGCAGGCGGCGCCCGTTCCGTCGAGGCCGCAGTAACCGTCGGGATTCCTGCCCGGGCATTGCCGGATTCATGGGAGGAGTCGATAGATCGTATGGATCGTTCTCATTGATCCAATTAGTTTGATCAATCGTTGTCCAGCGCCCTACACTTGACCGCGTAGGCAATTGCCGAAAGGCCACGGAGAGCCCCATGTCAGCCGAATCCAAATGCCCGTTTTCGGGCGACGTCCGCAAACACACGGTCGCCGGAGCACCGTCGAACGCGGACTGGTGGCCCGACCAGCTGAAGCTCGACATCCTGCACCAGCACTCCCGCAAGTCCGACCCGATGGGCGAGGCGTTCGACTACGCATCGGAGTTCAAGAGTCTCGACCTGAACGCCGTCGTCAAGGACCTCCATGCCTTGATGACGGATTCACAGGACTGGTGGCCGGCCGACTTCGGCCACTACGGACCCTTGTTCATCCGCATGGCATGGCACAGCGCGGGCACGTACCGCGTCAGCGACGGCCGCGGCGGCGGCGGGACCGGCAACCAGCGCTTTGCGCCGCTGAACAGTTGGCCGGACAACGTCAACCTCGACAAGGCGCGCAGGCTGCTGTGGCCGATCAAGCAGAAGTACGGCCGCAAGATCTCCTGGGCCGACCTGATGATCCTCGCTGGAAACGTCGCGCTGGAATCGATGGGTTTCAAGACCTTCGGCTTCGCCGGTGGGCGTCGGGACATCTGGGAACCGGAAGAAGACATCTACTGGGGCGCTGAGAAGAAGTGGCTGGACGACAAGCGCTACTCCGGCGACCGTCAGCTCGAGAATCCTCTCGGCGCCGTTCAAATGGGCCTGATCTACGTGAATCCGGAGGGCCCGAACGCCAACGCGGATCCGGTCGCCGCGGCACGGGATATTCGCGAGACCTTCGCACGCATGGCAATGGACGACGAGGAGACGGTGGCGCTCATCGCGGGCGGCCACACCTTCGGCAAGACCCACGGCGCCGGCGACGTGAAACACGTGGGGCGGGAGCCCGAAGCCGCCGGCATCGAGGAGCAGGGCCTGGGCTGGAAGAACAACTTCGGCAAGGGCAAAGGCGGAGACACGATCAGCAGCGGCCTGGAAGTCACCTGGACCAGCTCGCCGACGAAGTGGAGCAACAACTTCTTCTGGAACCTGTTCGGCTACGAATGGGAACTGACGAAGAGCCCGGCCGGCGCGCAACAGTGGAAACCGAAGGGTGGCGCGGGCGCCAACACCGTGCCGGATGCCCACGACAAGTCGAAGCGCCACGCGCCTTCGATGCTGACCACGGACCTCTCGCTGCGATTCGACCCTGCTTACGAAAAAATCTCGAGGCGCTTCCTCGAGAATCCGGATCAGTTCGCGGACGCATTCGCCCGGGCGTGGTTCAAGCTGACGCACCGCGACATGGGCCCGCTGTCGCGCTATCTGGGCCCGCTCGTTCCCAGGGAGCAACTGCTGTGGCAGGACCCCGTTCCCGCAGTGGATCACAAGCTGATCGACGGGCAGGACATTTCCGCCCTGAAAGCCGGCATCCTCGCATCCGGACTTTCCATCTCCCAGCTGGTCACCACGGCCTGGGCGTCCGCGGCGACATTCCGCGGCAGCGACAAGCGCGGTGGCGCGAACGGAGCGCGCATCCGCCTGGCGCCGCAGAAAGACTGGGAAGTGAACCAGCCGGCCGAACTGGCCAAGGTCCTGCAGAAACTGGATGCGATCCGGAAGGACTTCAACGGCGCGCAGTCCGGCGGAAAGAAGGTTTCGCTCGCCGACCTGATCGTCCTGGGCGGTTGTGCAGCCGTCGAGGCCGCTGCGAAGAAGGCCGGCCAGGACGTGAAAGTCCCCTTCTCGCCCGGGCGCACGGATGCATCGCAGGAGCAGACCGACATGCACTCGTTCGCCGTGCTGGAGCCGGCAGCAGACGGGTTCCGCAACTATGTCCGCAAGGGGCTCGAGGGATCGGTGGCTGAACTGCTGGTGGACAAGGCGCAGTTATTGACGCTGACCGCCCCCGAGATGACCGTGCTGATTGGCGGCCTGCGCGCACTGAATGCGAATGTCGGCCAGTCGACGCACGGCGTCTTCACGAAGCGACCCGGGACCTTGACCAACGACTTCTTCGTGAATCTCCTCGACATGCGCACGCAGTGGCAGAAGTCCGCCGCTTCCGAAGGCCTGCTGGAAGGGCGCGATCGGGCAACGGGCGAACTCAAGTGGACGGGCACCGTCGTCGATCTCGTCTTCGGTTCGAACTCCCAGCTCAGGGCTCTCGCGGAGGTCTATGCCTGCAGCGACTCGCAGCAGGCGTTCGTGCGCGACTTCGTGGCGGCCTGGAGCAAGGTAATGAACCTCGATCGCTTCGACCTTGCGTGATCCCGGAGGACAGGCCTCACAGGTCTTGCGCCTTTTCACCCATCCGTAGCTCCGCGAGGCTGAGGGGCACGCCACAGCCCTCGATCCCGCAATAGCCGCCCGGGTTCTTCGCGAGGTACTGCTGGTGGTAATCCTCGGCGTAGTAGAAGACCGGGGCCGGCAGCACCTCGGTCGAAATCGGGCGGCCATGTCCCGCCTGGTCGAGCGCGCGCTGGTAGGCCGCCTTCGATTCCCGCGCCTGTCGCAACTGCAGGTCGTCGCCCGCATAGATCGCGGACCGGTATTGCGTGCCGACGTCGCCGCCCTGGCGCATGCCCTGGGTGGGGTCGTGCGATTCCCAGAAGACCTTCAGCAATTCCGGATAGCCGATGCGCGCCGGGTCGAATGCGACGCGCACGACCTCGGTGTGCCCGGTCATGCCGGTGCAGACTTCCTTGTAGGTCGGGTTCGGCGTGAAACCGCCGGCGTAGCCCGCGGCCGTCGAGTAGACGCCCGGCAGTTCCCAGAACAGGCGCTCCGCTCCCCAGAAGCAGCCGATCCCGAACATCGCGAGCTGAAGGCCTGCGGGAAATGGCGGCGACAGACGGTTTCCATTGACGAAGTGACGCTCGGGCACTTCCATCGGCGTGCTGCGTCCCGGCAGCGCCTGCGCTGCGGCTGGCATCGCTGTGCTGCGTACGGCCATGTTCAGCTCCCGACCAGTTCCTTGACCCCGTTGATGACGAACTGCACTCCGATGCAGATCATCAGGAAACCCATGATGCGCGCAATCGCGCCGATGCCCGCGCTGCCGAGCTTCCTGCTGAGCTGCTCCGCGGCGCGCAGCACGAAGTAGCAGACGAGTACCGTGACCGCGATGCCGATCACGACGCCGACATGCTCGATGACGACGCGCATGCCCTGCTCCTCGTGGCGGATCGTCGAGGACATCGTGATCACGGTCGCGATCGAGCCCGGGCCGGACAGCGACGGCATCGCGAGCGGCGAGAAGGATATGTCGGCCTTGACGCGCGCCTCGGCGAGCGCCTCGGCGGACATGGCGGGCACGGTGTCCGGGAACAGCATCCGGAACCCGAGGAACGCGATCACGAGGCCGCCCGCGATGCGCAGCCCCGGTATCGAGATGCCGAATACCTGCATGATCAGCGTGCCGAGCAGCAGGAATGCGATCAGGATGCCGCCCGCATAGATGCAGGCCTTGCGGGTCTGCCGCTCGCGCGCGACCGGATCGAGATGCTCGCCGATGCCGAGCAGGAGCACCGCGGTGCTGACCGGGTTGATGATGGGCAGCAGAGTCATGGCGGTCAGGCCGACATAGCCCAGGAAATCGGCGGCAAAGCTCATGGCCGCGCTATCTTACAATGAGCGCATGGCGACTTCCGGCAGCACGCCGCGGATCCGGCTGACCCAGTTCCTGTACCTTTCGGTGCTCGCGCTGGTCGCGATGAGCGGTGGCCGGAGCCTGCAGGGCGCCGGATCGCTCGTGGCGCAGTCCGCGGGATTCGTGCTGGTCGCGATCGCCGTCCTCTGGCGGCTGTGGACCACGCTCTTCATCGCGGGGCGCAAGGACGAGGAGCTCGTGCGCGACGGACCCTTCGCTCGTTGCCGTCACCCCTTGTACCTCGGCTCCATCGTCGGCAGCGCCGGCATCGGGCTCACGACCCTGTCGCTGGCCCTGACGTTAGCGCTGCCCGTCGCGATCGCCGCAATCGCGGTCCTGGCCGCGCGCCGCGAGGACGCACTGCTCCTTGCCGCGCATGGCAATGCCTGGCGCGAGTACGCGCAGTCGGTGCCGGCATTCCGGCCGGGAGGGCCGGCGCAGCGCACACCCGAGACCGTCACCGTGCCGGTCCGCATCTACCGCAAGGCATTCCTCGATGCCGCCTCTTTCCTCGGCCTGTGGCTGCTCGTCCTGCTGCTCGAGAACCTGCGCGCGGGCGGCGCCTGGCCCGCCCTCTTCCGCCTGCCCTGATCCGGGCCCATGACGATCCTGAAATCGGACCTGTTCGGCCGGCTGACGCTGGATCAGGAGCGCGGGCCATCGATCGTGATCCGCGATGCGCGGGCCGCGCGCTGGTGGCTTGGCTGGCTCGCCCGCCGCCTGTGCCGCCGTGAAGCGCGCGCCCTTGCCCGGCTCGACGGACTGCCGGGCACGCCACGGCTGGTCGGGACCGGGGACGGCGTCCTGCGCCGCGAATGGATCGACGGCCGGCCGATGCAGGTCGCGAGGCCGCGCAATCCCGATTATTTCCGGCGCGCGCACCGCCTGGTCTCCGCGCTGCACCGCCGGGGCGTCGCGCACAACGACCTCGCCAAGGAACCCAACTGGCTGGTCACGCCGATCGGCGCGCCGGCCCTGGTCGATTTCCAGCTCGCCACGGTGTCCGCAATGCGTGGACCGCTGTTCCGCATGCTGGCGCGCGAGGACCTGCGGCATCTCCTGAAGCACAAGCGCAGCTACTGCCCGGAACGCCTGACCGCGCGCGAACGCCGCATCCTCGCGACACCCGCCCTGGTCTCGCGGCTCTGGATGGCGACGGGCAAGCCCGTTTACCTCTTCGTCACGCGCCGGCTGCTCGGCTGGGCGGATCGCGAGGGTGCCGGCGACCGCCGCTTCTGATTCCGCAATTGGACTGGCGCCGCAGATTGGTTATCGTGGCGTCATGGCCATCTGTCACGAGCACAACCTGAAAGCGCCGGCACCGCAGGCTCGGCCCTTCGGCATCCAGGTCCGCCTGAAGCCCGGCGATCCCTTTGCGAGGCTGGTCGCTCCCGACTGGCAGAAATTGCACTGGTTTGCGAGCGCCCGCGAACGCGATGCGGCGCTCGCCGACATGGAGAGCCGGCACCTCTACTCGCGCCGCGGCGACGAGCCGTCCATCGTGCTCGAGAAGATCGAAGCCTAGCGCAGCCGGCCCAGCATCAGGTAGAAGCTCCGGCCGCCGTGCTCGTCGAGACCCGCGGCCAGGTAGATCGGGCCGAGGAAGGTGTCGAATCCGAGGTAGGCGGCGCCATTGATCCGGGTGGAGTCGAGGCCGACGTCGCTGCGTCGATCCCAGACATTGCCGGCCTCGAGCGAGACGCCCGCGTAGGTCGGCACATTCAGGAATCCCTCCCCGCCGCTGCCGATGCGCCGGTAGTAGAGGGCACGCGCGATGCCGAAATGCGGGCCGCTCAACGAATCGGCCGGCAGGCCCGACAGGTTGAACAACCCGCCCAGCGTGAAGAAATCCTGGACTGAATCCTGCGGGCCCGAGACCACGGCGCCGCCGGTCGTCCACAGCACCCAGGTGTTCCGGCCCCAGGATCGTGCCTGCATCCAGTCGAAGGAGATGCGGTTCGAATTCGCATCGGCGCCGAGGCCGTTGCGCGGCCCATTCCACTGCAGGACGAATGATTGCCCACTGCGCGGGAAGTACACGTCGTCCAGCCGGTCGAGCGAAAAGCGCGCATAGACCTCGCCGCGATGGAAATCGCTCGCCGGCGGCAGGCCCGGGTCCGCCGGGTCGCCGACCAGCAGGTTCTGGTCGCCTTCGCCGCGGATCAGGCCGGCGCGCAACTCGCCCCAGCTGCCGAACTCGCGGCCGACGTCGAGCCCCACTTGCTGGTTTCGCACGCGGAAGGTCGCGAGCCGCTGGTCCCCTGCAATGAAATCGAAATTCCGCCGCTCGACCAGCAGGTGCGGCGCGACGAACCAGTCCCAGGCATATCCGATCGGCTGGTAGAACTCGGTCGAGAACCGCGGTTCGGCGCCGACCCGCAGGTCGGTCTGCCACTCTGCGCCGTACTTGTTGACCTCGGTGACCTGCGTGCGGACACCGGCATTGAAGCTGTTGGATCCCTCGAAGTCGTCCTGCAGCTCGAGGCCGAAGCGCACGTAGTTCGGGCCCCAGCTCTTGCGCCGCGCGGAAACCTCGATGCCCTGCGTGCCGCTGTCGCGGACGATCTTGTAGTCCAGCGACTCGAAATTGTCGTCGCCGTACAGGTGCGAGAGCCGCCGCTCCATGTCGCCGGCATCCAGCGTCCTGCCGACGACCGGGGCAAGCTCGGCCTCGATGCGCTCCTGGTAACGGCGGGACTTCATGTCCACGCGCACGAACCGGATTTCGGGCGGCGTCGATTCGCCGCCGGCCCGCGCGGCGACATAGTGCTGCCACTCGGCCTCAGTGACGCTGAGCGCCGACAGCCGCGCCGCCTGCGCCCGCGCGGCGGCGTCGCCGTGCGCGATTGTCTGGTCCACGACCGTGAAGTCGAGCGAAGCCATCGTGCCGAGCGGCGGCTCGATCAGCACGTCGCCGTCGACGAGCAATGCGCGCTGCCGGTCGGTTTCGCGCTGCATCATGATCGTCAGCATCTGGTTGGAGACCGCGAGCGCCGAATTGAGCTCGCGGCGGCCGACCGGCTGGAAGCCGACGTCGACCGCGATGACGATGTCCACGCCCATGGCTTTTGCGACGTCCACCGGCAGGTTCTCGACCAGGCCGCCGTCCACGAGCAGCCGGCCGTTAAGCTCGACCGGCGCGAATACGCCGGGCGCCGACATGCTGGCGCGCAGCGCCTCGGTCAGGTCGCCGCCGGCGAGCACGCGCCGGTCGCCGGTCTCGAGATCGGTCGCGACCGCGCGAAAGCGGGTCGGCAGCCGGTCGAAGTCGTCGATGCCCGCGATCGCGATGGTCTCGCGGCGCAGGATCTGCGTGAGCTTCTGGCCCTGGATCAGCCCGCGCGGAACGCGGAACTTGCCGGCCTTGAGGCCGAGCGGGAAGCGCACCAGGTATTCGCGATCGTCCAGCTTGCGGCGGAAATTGAGGTCGCTGCGCGGCGGCCGATCCCGGAACGCCGAGTTCCAGTCCACCGTCCGGACCAGTGCCTCGATCTCGGTGGCGCTCTTGCCCGATGCGTAGAGACCGCCGATCACCGCGCCCATGCTGGTACCCGCGATCGCGTCCACGGGCACGTGCATCTCGTCGAGCACCTTCAGCACGCCGACATGGGCCAGGCCGCGCGCGCCGCCGCCCGACAGCACGAGCCCGATGCGGGGCCGCGTCGGCGGATCGCCGGCAGGCGCCTGCTGCGCCAGCGCAGGAGCGGCGATCAGGAGCCAGAGCGTCAGCGAGATTGCGCGAGTCATCAGCAGCAGCGGCGGACGCCTTCCCAGCGCGCCGCCTGTTCGGCCCGGAAGAATGCTGCGCGCGACATCGGGATCACATCGGGATGGTGCGCGCGCAGGTGCGCGATGTATTGCTCGTAGGCTGCGAGCCCCGATGCGCCCATGACGACGTCCCGCAGCCGCGCGCCGCAGCCGGCGAGCGCGTGACCGATCCACCGGATGACGGGTGTCTCAGGCATTCACCGCTCCCGCGTATTGCGTGCGCTGGTACGGCGCTTCGGCCGCCGGCGCCAGCGGCTGCCCGCGGTACGCCCGCCAGGCGATCCGCAGCATGTCCAGGATCACGGCCCACAGCACCAGCAGGAAGAAGGCGGTCAGCGCCGCGTCGATCTTCAGGTTGATCATCAGCTTCCCCGCGACCGCCGCCTTGTCCGCCGCGAGCGTGCCCGCCGCGAACTTTTCGGCGATGTCCGCGGCCCCGGACAGGAAACCGATCTTCGGATCCGCGCTGAACAGCTTCTGCCAGGCCGCAGTCGAGGTCACGACGGCGAGCCAGGCGAGCGGCGCGCCGGTGACCCACCAATACCGCGCGCGCCCGGTCTTCAGGAAGATCGCCGTCGCGATCGAGAGCGCAATGCCGGCCAGCATCTGGTTCGCGATGCCGAACAGCGGCCAGAGGATGTTGATGCCGCCGAACGGGTCGATGACGCCGACGTACAGGAAGTAGCCCCAGGCCGTGACGACCAGCGCGCTCGCGAGTATCACCGAGGGATACGACGAAGTGCGGCCGAGCGGCTCCCAGAACTGCCCCAGCGCGTCCTGGATCATGAAGCGCCCGACGCGCGTGCCGGCGTCGAGCGTCGTCAATATGAACACCGCCTCGAACATGATCGCGAAGTGGTACCAGACCGCGAGCAGCCGGGCGCCGAACACGCTCGAGAAGATGCTCGCCATGCCGACCGCGAGCGAAGGCGCGCCGCCGGTGCGCGCAAAGAGCGTCGCCTCCCCCACCTCGTTCGCCAGCGCCTGCATCTGGCCGGTCGTGACCGGGAATCCCCAGGCGGAAAGCGTCGCGACCGCGGCGTCGGGCGTGCCGCCGAGCGCAGCGAGCGGGCTGTTGATCGCGAAATAGACGCCCGGGTCGAGCAGCGTCGCCGCGATCATCGCCATGATCGCGACGAAGGATTCGAGCATCATCGAGCCGTAGCCCACGAGCCGCACGTCCGCCTCGGTGCGGATGAGCTTCGGCGTCGTCCCGCTCGATATCAGGGAATGGAAACCGGAGATCGCGCCGCAGGCGATCGTGATGAACACGAACGGGAACAGCTTGCCCGAGAAGATCGGGCCGGTGCCGTCGATGAAGCGCGTGAGCGCGGGCATCCTGAGTTCGGGCTGCATCACGAAGATCGCGATCGCGAGCAGCACGACCGTGCCGAGCTTCAGGAACGTGGAGAGGTAGTCGCGCGGCGCCAGGAGCATCCAGACGGGCAGGATCGCCGCGATGAACCCATAGCCCATGACGAACCAGGCGAGCGCCGGCCCCTCGTGGTCGAACCAGCCGCGCAGCCCCGGCTGGTGATCGACCCAGCCGCCGCCGACGACGGCGAGCAGCAGGAGCGCGATGCCGATCGCCGAGGCCTCGAGCACGCGCCCGGGCCGGATGCCGCGCATGTAGAACCCGATCAGCATCGCGATCGGGATGGTCGCGAACACCGTGGACGTAGCCCAGGGGCTGTGCTTCATCGCATTGACCACCACGAGCCCGAGCACCGCGATCAGGATGATCATGATCGCGAGCGTGCCGAAGAGCGCGGCGAAACCGCCGATGGGCCCGAGTTCGTCGCGCGCCATCTTGCCGAGCGAGCGGCCGTTGCGCCGCGTGGACAGGAACAGGATCACCATGTCCTGCACGCAGCCGCCGAGCACGGACCCGATCAGGATCCACAGCGTGCCTGGCAGGTATCCGAACTGGGCGGCCAGCGTGGGTCCGATCAGCGGCCCGGGGCCGGCGATCGCCGCGAAGTGATGGCCGAATACGACCCAGCGCGGCGTCGGTACGAAATCCCGCCCGTTGTCGAGCCGCTCCGCGGGCGTTGCGCGCGTGGCGTCCGTGGACAGCACGCGGGCGGTGATCCATGCCGCGTAGAAGCGATAGCCGATCGTGTAGAGGCAGATGGCCGCGGTCAGGATCCACAGCGCGCTGATCGGCTCGCCGCGGTTGAGCGCGATGCCGGAGATGGCAAAGGCCCCGACGACCGCAAGCACGATGCCGATCAGCTTCTGCATGGCGACAATCTAACGCATCCTCGCCGATAATCGCAGCCGTGCCAAAGCCCGCCCCCGTCGCGGTCGCGTTCCTGCTGCTTGCGCTGCCGCTGGCGGCGCCGGCGCAGGCGCTCGACGAAGTGATCGTCACGGCGACCCGCAGCCCGCTTGCCATCATGGACTACCCGGGAAGCGCGACCCGCATCGGGGCCGCGTCGGTCGGACTGACGGGCCCGACGCACTCCTCGGAACTCCTGAACCGCGCGCCCGGCGCGATGATCCAGCGCGGCAGCGGCCAGGAATCGCTGACGGCGCTGCGCTCGCCGGTGCTGACCGGCGCTGGCGCCTGCGGCGCGGTGCTCGTGCTCGAGGACAGCATCCCGATCCGGCCGGTCGGGTCCTGCAATGTCAACGAGCTCTTCGAGGTCAACCTCGAGCAGGCCTCCGCCGTCGAAGTCCTGCGCGGGCCGGGCAGTTCCCTGTATGGATCGAGCGCCGTGCACGGCATCATCAATGTCATTCCGCCCCTGCCGCGTGACCTGCCGCCGCTCGGCGTCGCGCTCGAAGCGGGCAGCGACGACTACCGGCGCATCCGGCTCACGGCATCGAAGGAAGGCGACGGGCGCGGATTCGGCATCGCGCTGCATGCCACCGACGACAGCGGCTGGCGCGACTCCTCGGGTTTCACGGAGCAGAAACTGAACGCCGTGTGGACCCGGACGCTGTCCGCCGGCGAGCTGACCCTGCGACTTGCCGGGACCCATCTCGATCAGCAGACCGCGGGCTTCATCGTCGGCCCCAACAGCTATCGCGATCGCGCGCTCGCGCGCTCGAACCCGAATCCCGAGGCCTATCGAAATGCGAACAGCGCGCGGTTCACCGTGCATTACCGGGGCGAATCCGGAATCGACCTGCGCGCTTACCTGCGCAGTTCGCGCATGGATTTCCTGCAGCACTTCCTGCTCGGCGAGCCGGTCGAGGACAATGGCCAGGACAGCGCAGGCCTCCTGTTCTCGCTTGAGCGCGCCGACATCGCCGGCGGCGACCTGGTGCTCGGCACGGATGCGGAAATTGCGGCGAGCTCGCTGCTGCAGTTCCAGGATGGGCCGACGACTGCCGGCACGCCGGCGCAGAATGCGATCCGCCCCGCCGGACGCCAGTACGATTATGACGTGGATTCCGCGGTGCTGGCCGCGTACGCGGAGTGGCGCCGGCCGCTCGCGCCGGCTTGGTCGATCGAGGCCGGAGCCCGCATCGAGCGCGTCGCTTATCGCTACGACAACCTGATGATCGACGGCAACACGGACGAAAACAACGTGGCCTGCCCCGGTGGCTGCCTCTACTCGCGGCCGGCGGATCGATCGGACGATTTCACGAATTTCGCGCCGCGGCTCGGCATCGTCTGGCGGCCCGCGCAGGGCGTCGCGGCGTACATGACGCTGGCCCGTGGTTTCCGCGCGCCCGAGGTGACCGAGCTCTACCGCCTGCAGCGCCAGCAATCGGTCGCCGACCTCGGTTCGGAGCGGGCCGACGAGCTGGAACTCGGCTTGCGCTGGCGCGGCGCGAGCACGGGGCTCGACCTGGCGGCATACACGATGGAAAAGCAGAACGTGATCCTGCGCGACTCCGCCGGGTTCAATGTCAGCGGTGGAAGCACGCGCCATCGCGGCCTCGAATACGATTTCGACCGGGACCTGCCGGATCACTGGAATATCGCGGCGAGCGGCACGCTGGCGCGCCACGAATACCGCTTCACCGCAGCCGTCGAACAGGGCGAGCAGATCACCGCGGGCAATGACATCGACACGGCGCCGCGCGACATCCATGCGCTGCGTCTGCGGCGGGACGCCGAAGATTTCTCGGCGGAACTGGAATGGCAGCATGTGGGCCCCTACTGGATGAACGCGGCGAACACGGCGCGCTACGGCGGCCACGATCTCGTGAACCTGCGCCTGGCCTGGCAGCCGGAGGATTCCTGGACCGTCGCGCTGCGACTGACAAACCTGCTCGATGCGGCCTATGCTGACCGCGCCGATTTCGCATTCGGCAGCGATCGTTACTTTCCCGGCCGCGGCCGCGCGGCCTTCGTCGAACTGGCCTGGCGGGAGGATTGAGGACATGCCGTACGCCGCGATGATCGCGACCTGTCTCGTCGGCGCGTCGCTCGCCGTGCAGATCGGGCTCAATGCCACGATGAGCAAGCACCTCGGCTCGCCGATAGCGGCGGCCCTGGTCAACTTCGTGGTCGGATCACTGGTGCTGTTCGTGATCCTCCTGTTCAGTCGCGGATCGCTGCCTGCGCTCGCGCAGGCTGGCGGTGCGCCCTGGTGGGCCTGGGCCGGAGGCCTGCTCGGCGCCTGCTTCATCTCCGCCTCGACCGCTTTCGGCCCGTTGATCGGCGGAGCGACCTTCCTGGCGCTGCTGGTCGCCGGACAGATGACCGCGGCGCTTGCGATCGATCACTACGGCATCCTGGGATTCCCGGTCCGGCACGTGGATACCTGGCGCATCGCGGGCGCGCTGCTCGTGATCGCCGGTGTCTTCATGCTGGCGCGCCGCTGACGCGCGAATTCAGGAACGCCGCGGGCGCGGCTGCTGCTGCGTGATGCAGTGGATGTTTCCGCCGCCCAGCAGGATCTCGCGCGAAGGAATGCCGATGACCTTGCGTCCCGGAAACAGCCGCGCGATCTGCGTCTTCGCGCGCCGGTCCGTGCGCGGATCGAGCAGCGGCATCACGATGTGGCGATTGGCGACATAGAAATTCACGTACGAGCCCGCGAGCCGGTCGCCGCCGCGCCGCTGCCGGCTGCCGGGCACCTGCTCGATGCCGGAGGCTTCCGCATCCGTCATGTACAGCGGGCCCGGTTGTAATATCTTATGTATTTTCAGTAATTTACCGCGTACATCTCGAGATGATCTGAGCCTCTCGTAAGCCTCGTGCGAAATGTCGTACTGCGGATCGTCCTGGTCTTCGCACCAGGTGAGCACGACTTCGCCCGGGCGCACGAAGCAGCAGAGATTGTCGACGTGCCCGTCGGTCTCGTCCTTGTACACGCCGCGACCGAGCCAGATGACGTGCTCGATCCCGAGGTAGCGTTGCAGCAGCGATTCGATCTGCCCGCGCCGAAGATCGGGATTGCGATTCGGGTTCAGCAGGCATTCCTCCGTGGTCAGGAGCGTCCCGCGCCCATCCACGTGAATCGCGCCGCCTTCCAGCACGAAGGGCGCGCGATAGCGATCGCAGCGCTCGATCTCGAGCACCTTCGCCGCAACCTGGTCGTCGAGGTCCCATGGTGTGTAGAGACCGCCCGCGCGGCCGCCCCAGGCGTTGAAGATCCAGTCCACGCCGCGCACGCGCGCGCGCCGGTCGACGACGAAGGTCGGCCCGACATCGCGCATCCACGCGTCGTCGGAGGACATCTCGACGACGCGCACCGATGCCGGCAGCCGTTCGCGCGCCTGCTTGAACTGCTGCTCCGAGGCGCACATCGTCACCGGCGTGCTCTCGGCGATCGTGGCCGCCACGGCAGCGTAGGCCTGCTGCGCGGGCACGGCGCCCGCGCGCCAGTTGTCGTGCCGCTCCGGCCACAGCATCCACGCCCCCGCCTGCGGCTCGAATTCCGCCGGCATGCGGAAGCCATCCATGGACGGCGTGCGATTGTCGATTGGTGGCGACAGCTTCTGCTGCATGGCGCGATTCTACGCGATGTCGCGCCGCTTCCAGAGCAGGAACAGCGCCGGGATCACGAGCAGCGTCAGGAATGTTGCGGTCACCATGCCGCCGATCATCGGCGCGGCGATGCGGCGCATGACTTCCGAGCCCGCGCCGGATCCCCACATGATCGGCAGCAGGCCGATCATGATCGTGAGCACAGTCATCAATTTTGGCCGCAGGCGCAGGAGCGCGCCCTCGGTGATGCTGGCGCGCACGTCGGCCTCCGCGAGTGCGCGCCCCGAATTCGCCGCGTCGGCGACGCGGCGGGCCCAGGCCTGGTTCAGGTACAGGAGCATCACGACGCCGGTCTCGGCCGCGACCCCTGCAAGCGCGATGAAGCCGACGATGACCGCGATGCTGACGTGAAAGCCCAGCAGGAACACGAACCAGACTCCCCCGATCAGCGCGAATGGCAGGCTGCCGAGGATCAGCGCAACATCGCCGAAGCGCCGGAAATTCAGGTACAGCAGCAGCACGATCACCGCGAAGGTGGCCGGGATGATTAGCTTCAGCTTTTCGAGCGCCCTCTGCCAGTATTCATACTGGCCCGACCACTGCAGCCGGTAGCCGGCCGGCAGCGAAACCCGCGCGGAGACGGCTTCCTTTGCATCGTCCACGAACGACCCCAGATCGCGGTCGCGGATGTCCACGTAGACCCAGCCGGAGGGCCGCGCGTTTTCGCTGCGTATCATCGCCGGCCCGTCGGTGATCCGGATCGTCGCGACGTCGCCCAGCATCAGCTGCGCACCGTCGGCGGCGATCAGCGGCAGCGTGCGCAGCCGCTCCGGCGAGTCGCGCCAGTCCTGCGGGTAACGCAGGTTGATCGGATAACGCTCGAGGCCCTCGACCGTATTGCCGACATTCATGCCGCCGATCGCGTAGCTGATGGTTTCCTGGATGTCGGCGATGTTGAGTCCGTAACGCGCGGCATCGCCGCGCCGGATCTCCACGTCGAGATAACGGCCGGTCGCGGCGCGCTCGGCGTAGACCGACGCCACCCCCTGCACGCCGCGCAAGGCGGCCTCGAGTTCCGCCCCGATCCGTTCGATGACCGCGAGGTCGGGACCGGTGACCTTGATGCCGACCGGCGTCTTGATGCCGGTTGCCAGCATGTCGATGCGGGTCTTGATCGGCGGCACCCAGACATTGGCGATGCCCGGCACCTGGACGGCGCGATCGAGTTCCGCGCGCAGGCCCTCGACGGTCAGGCCCGGCCGCCATTGATCGCGCGGCTTCAGCCGGACCGTGGTCTCGAGCATCTCGAACGGCGCAGGATCCGTTGCCGTGTCGGCGCGGCCCGCCTTGCCGAACACGTGCTCGACCTCGGGCACCGTGCGGATCATGCGATCGGTCTGCTGCAGCAGCGCGCGCACGGTGTCGGCCGAAATGTCCGGCAGCGCCGTCGGCATGTACATCAGGTCGCCTTCGAACATGTCGGGCATGAATTCACGACCGAGCCGGCTCGCCGGCAATGCGGTCGCCGCGATCAGGACGATGGTCATCGCGAGCACGGCCCGCGGATGCCGCAACGCCGCCTCCAGCATCGGCCGGTATGCCGCCATTGCCGCGCGGTTCAGCGGATTGGCGCTTTCCGGGTGTATGCGGCCGCGCACCAGCAGCAGGATCAGCACGGGAATCAGCGTGACCGACAGGACCGCCGCGGCCAGCATCGCGTAGGTCTTCGTGAATGCCAGCGGCACGAAAAGCCTGCCTTCCTGCGCGCCGAGCGCGAATACGGGCATGAACGACAGGGCCACGATCATCAACGAGAAGAACAGCGCCGGCCCGACCTCGCCGCAGGCGTCCGACACGAGTTTCAGCCGGTCGATGGCGCCCGCGCCCGCGGCCTCGAGCTTGCGATGCACGTTCTCGATCATGACGATGCCGGCGTCGATCATGGCGCCGATGGCGATCGCGATGCCGCCGAGCGACATGATGTTGGCGTTGATGCCCTGCAGTTGCATGACGACGAACGCCGCAAGGATTCCGATCGGCAGCGATATGACGACGATCAGGCTGGAGCGGAAGTGGAACAGGAACACCGCGCAGACCAGCACGACGACCAGCAGCTCCTCGGCAAGCTTGCCGCGCAGGTTGTCCACCGCGCGGTCGATCAGCGACGAGCGATCGTAGGTCTCGACGATCTCGACGCCCTCCGGCAGGCTGCCGCGCAGCTCCGCCAGCCGCTCGCGCACGCGGCGGATCGTCTCGCGCGCATTCTCGCCGCTGCGCATCACGACGATGCCGCCGGCGACCTCGCCCTCCCCGTCGAGCTCCGCGATGCCCCGGCGCATCTCCGGGCCAATACGCAGCTCGGCGACCTGGGCGAGCGTCACCGGCACCGTGCCGGATGCGCGCAGCGGGATGGCGCGCAGGTCGTCGAGATTCCGGATGTAGCCGCTGGAACGGACCATGTATTCGGCCTCGGCCAGCTCGATGACGGCGCCGCCCGCCTCCTGGTTGCCGCGCTCGATGGCCGACTTCACGTCGGCAAGTGTCAGCCCGAATCCGCGCAGGCGTATGGGATCGACCACGACCTGGTACTGCCGCACCATGCCGCCGACGCTCGCGACCTCCGCGACCCCCGGCACGGACTGCAGCTCGAGCTTCAGGAACCAGTCCTGCAGCCCGCGCAACTGCGAAAGGTCGTGCCGCCCGCTGCGATCGGTCAGCGCGTACTCGTAGATCCAGCCGACGCCGGTCGCATCCGGCCCGATCGCGGGCCGGAGCCCGGTGGGCAGCCTGGAAACCGCCTGCGACAGGTATTCGAGTACGCGCGATCGCGCCCAGTAGAGGTCCGTCCCGTCCTCGAACAGCACATAGACGAACGAATCGCCGAAGAACGAATAGCCGCGCACGGTCGTCGCGCCCGGCACCGACAAGAGCGCCGTCGTCAGCGGGTAGGTCACCTGGTCCTCGACGATGCGCGGCGATTGCCCCGGATAGGGCGTGCGCACGATCACCTGCACGTCGGTCAGGTCCGGGATCGCGTCCACCGGCATGCGCGCCAGCGCCCAGAATCCCGCGAGCGTCAGCAGCCCCGCGAGCATCAGCACCAGGGCGCGATTCGCGAGCGACGCCCGGACGACCGCCTTGATCATTGCGACGCCCCTTCGCCCGCGTCGAAGCGCGCAAGGCCGGAGCGCAATTGCGACTCGGAATCGATCATGAACTGGCCCGACACGACGACCTGCTCGTTGCCCGTAAGCCCGCTCAGGATCTCGACGTCGTCACCGCTCTGGCGGCCGGCGACGACTTCACGCGCAGTGAACCGGCCGTCGCCGAGCGCGACGATGACGCGCTCGGACTTTCCGGTCCGGATCAGCGCTGCGAGAGGCGCGAGCAGCCCCTCCGCGCCCGCGCCGGCCGCCAGCGTCACGTCAGCGATCATGCCGGCCGTGAACCTGCGCCCTGGATTCGCGAGCGCAAGGCGCGCCTGCACGGTGCGCGTCGCGGCATTGACGGACGGCAGCAATTCCAGCACGCGTGCGTCGAATCGCTCGCCAGGCAATGCACCGAATGTGATGACGGCGGAGGTCCCGGCCTTGACCGTCGACGCCAGCGCCTCGGGCAATTCCGCGATGACCCACATCGGGTCGAGCGGCGCGATTGTCATGGCGCTCGCACCCGGTTCCGCAAGCCCCCCTTCGCGCACGCCGAGGTCCACGACCACGCCGTCCACGGGCGCGAAGTAGCTGACCCGCTCGGCAGGCGCGCCGCCTTCCCGCAGGCTCTTGATGGCAGGGGAACCGAGGCCGAGCGCGTGCAGGCGCGCCGCCGCGGAATCGGCGAGACCCGCGTCGCCCATCGCGAGCGCCGCCTGGTATTCGCGCTGGGCCGCCGCCAGCTTCGGCGAATAGGCCGAGAACAGCAGCTGACCGCGCCGCACCGTCTCCCCGCTTGCGCGCACCGCGAGACGCTCGACATAGCCTTCCGCGCGCACGCGAACCTCGACGCGGCTTCGCTCGTCGTAGGCAGTCAGCCCGACCGCCCGGACCTCCGCGGCGAGCGCGCCGCGCCGGACCGGCGCCGTGCGCACGCCGAGGTTATCGACCATTGCCGCGGACAACGCGACGACGCCGGGCCCGCCGGCGTCGGCATACACCGGGATGAAGTCCATGCCCATGCTGTCCTTGCGCGGCCCGTCGGACCTGACGTTTGGATCCATCGGGCTGCGGTAGTACAAGGGCTTGCGTTCCGTCGGCGCCGCGGGAGCGGGCGCCGATTGCGGACCCGGATTGCAGGCGGTCAACACGGCCGCGAATGCGAGAACGAGAATCACATGGGCATTTCGTGCGTTCATGTTCCTGCTCCCGTGAGGGACTCGATTTCAGCCAGCGCCACGCCGAGATCCGCACGCAGCCGCAACCGGCGTTCCTCCGCTTCCAGCTGCCTCTTCTGCGCGGCGATCACGTCGGCCAGCGTTCCGTCGCCGGCGCGGTACGCGGCGAGCGCGGAGTCCACGCCGCTCTTCACCAGCGGCATCACGCGGGTCTCGTAGAGCTCGAGCGATTGCGCCAGCGCGGCCGCCGACGAATGAACGGCAGCAAGCCTGGATTCGAGCATTCTCTTCGCATCGTCGTAGCGCGCCTGCGCCCCGTGGAGCATCGAGCGTGCCGCGGACAGGTCCCGATCCTGCCGGTCGCGCGTGAACAGCGGCACGTTGAAGGTCAGCATCGCACTCAACATGTCGGGCCTGCCGCTGCCGGTCACGTCGCGGCCCTGGCGGAATCCGTAGCCGACGTCGACGCCGAATGCGGGCTTGTATCGCTCCCTGGCAAGGTCGGCCTCGAATTGCGCCGCGCCGGCCTCGTGTTCGAGGCCGCGCAGCATGGGGTGCGACTCGAGCCTGGCCTCGAGCGCGGCCAGCGTCGCAAGTCCCCGCGGCGGCTCCGGCGCGGCTTCTCTGGATGCGGCGGACACGCCGGTCCAGCGCTGCAGTTCCGCTTCGGCCGTTTCGCGGTCGCGCCGGCGTTCGATCAGCATCTCGTCGACCGCGAGCGCGGAGATGCGCGCGTCCAGGAGGTCCGCCTGGATTCCCGCGCCGGACTCGTATGCCGCCGCAGCCCCGTCGATCAGTACGCGGGTCCATTCGCGGGACTCGTTCAGCAGCGTCACCGCGCCGTCGAGGTAATCCAGCTCGCGCCAGCTGCGCTCGACGGCGAGCCGGACTTCGCGCCGGCGTACCTCCGCGTCGGCTTCGTAGTGAAGCGCGTGATGCTCGAGCTGCTGGCGCGACAATTCACGGCTCCGTCGGGTCGTGAATCGCTGCATGATCCCGACCTCGATCATCGTCATGTCCTCGCGGTCGAGGGCAAGCGAATCGACGGGAACATTGATCGCGCCGATCCTCGCTTCCGGATCCGGAAGCTCGCCCGCAGCGACCGCGCGATCGCGCATCGCCATCGCTTCGTCCTCGAGCGCACCGTGACCGGTGTCGCGCGCAACGGCCAGGTCCTGCGCCTGTCCGAGCGAAAGCGGCGGATCGCCGGCGGCCGCGGCCGCGGACGCAAATGCGCAACAGAGAATCATCAGGGCCATCAGACCGGCCCTAGGGTCGAACGAAGTGGGCATGCCTCCTCCTGCGTGGGCGCCGTGAACGGGCGAACCTGGCAGGAGCGGCTATTTCAGGTAGCTGCAGTAACGCTGCTGGATGGAGGCGCGCGAGCCGGGAAGATCGCGGGAACGGATGTCGCGCACGGGCCCGCCGCCGTGAGGGAATGGCTCGAGGCCGGGGAAGACCGGCGGCGGAGCGGCCGCTGGCTGCAATTCGCCGCCCTGGCGATCGGGTACCGCCGACCCGGCCGATGCGCAATCCGGGGCCGCGACCGTCGCGCAGGAATGGTCGAGGCCCGCCGGGGCGTGCGGGCAATGGCCGCAGTCGCCGGCCGGCATCGACCCGTGATGCGATGTCCCCGGATGCTGGTGCTGCGGCATGGCATGGCATGGCGCGACCGAAAATCCGAGCAGGCCGAGCGCGAGTATCGCGACAACCAGGCGCGAGGCGCGGGGCTGCTGGAATCGGCTGTTGGTGAACATGCGCATGATCGATCCGGATGCACGCTGGGCGGTCAAACAGTACTCCGGCGCCGACAGGGGGTCAACGATGCGTTGTGCTAGCATTTGCGCATCATCGAGGGAACTCCGGAAACATGAACGCAGTCACCATTTCGCCGCCAGCGGGCGGGGAAAAAATCCGCATTTCGAACGGCAAGCTCCAGGTTCCGGACCGCCCGATCATTCCGTTCATCGAAGGCGACGGCACCGGCCCCGACATCTGGAAGGCGAGCGTTCGCGTGCTCGACGCGGCGGTCGCGAAGGCCTATCGCGGGGGCCGCAAGATCGCCTGGATGGAGGTCTACGCCGGCGAGAAGGCCAATCGGCTGATGAACACCTGGCTGCCGGACGAGACCGTCGCGGCCTGCCGCGAATACCTGGTTTCGCTCAAGGGACCGCTGACGACGCCGATTGGCGGCGGGATCCGCTCGCTGAATGTTGCGCTGCGCCAGATGCTCGACCTCTACGTCTGCCTGCGCCCGGTGCGCTGGTTCGTCGGCGTGCCCTCCCCCGTCCGCTCCCCCGAGAAAGTGGACATGGTGATTTTCCGGGAGAACACGGAGGACATCTATGTCGGCATCGAGTTCGAAGCGGGCTCAGCCGAGAACGCGAAGTTCCTCGCGTTGCTGAAGGAAAATTTCCCGAAGTCGTACGGCAGGATCCGCTTCCCGGATTCCACCGGCATCGGCATCAAGCCCGTCTCCCGTGAGGGCACGGAGCGCCTGATGCGCTCCGCGGTCGAGTACGCGATCGTCAACCGCCGCAAGAGCGTGACCATCGTGCACAAGGGCAACATCATGAAGTACACGGAGGGCGCGTTCCGGAACTGGGCTTACGCGCTCGCCGAGCGCGAGTTCGGCGACAGGACCTACACCTGGGACCAGTGGGAACGCACTCGCGCCGCGAAGGGCGATGCGGCCGCCAACGACGAGCAGAAGAAAGCCCTGGCCTCGGGGCGCGTGTTGATCAAGGACGCGATCGCCGACATCACCTTGCAGCAGGTCCTGACACGAGCGGAGGAATTCGACGTCATCGCGACGTTGAACCTCAATGGCGACTATCTGTCGGACGCGCTCGCAGCGCAGGTCGGCGGCATCGGCATCGCGCCGGGCGGCAACATCAATTACCTGACAGGCCACGCGGTCTTCGAGGCGACCCACGGCACGGCGCCCAAGTACGCGAATCTCGACAAGGTCAACCCAAGCTCGGTCATCCTGTCCGGCGAGATGATGCTGCGTTACATGGGCTGGACCGAAGCGGCGGACCTCGTGATCCGCGCGATGGACAAGTCCATCGGCGACAAGGTGGTCACCTACGATTTCGCGCGGCTGATGGAAGGCGCCACCGAGGTCAAGTGCAGCGAATTCGGCGACGCGCTGATCCGCAACATGGGCTGAAGCGCTGCGCTGCGCTTCGCCTCGTCATGGCAGGCCGTGGCTGAGGCCCCCGCGCCGCCGGAGGATGCCGCGCTCGCGCAGGAATGCGCCGCCGCGATCGTCGCCGCCTTCGCGCGCTACAACGCCGAATACCGGTCCATCACGCGGCGCGCGCCCGAGCGCTTCGAGAATCGCGACTGGAGCGGCGTGCAGGCCGACGTCGTCGAGCGCCTCGACCTCTACTCGACGATGGTCAACCAGACCACGTCGGAGCTGCGCCAGCGCCTCGGCGCGCGCGCCATGGACACCGCACTGTGGGTGGCCATCAAGGCAAGCTATACAGGCCAGATCGCCGCGCTGACCGACCCGGAGTTCCTGAAGACCTTCTTCAATTCCATCACGCGGCGGCTGTTCGACACGGTGGGCGTCGATCCGGCGATCGAGTTCTTCGCGCTCGACGTCGATCCGTTGCGTGGCGTCAGCTCGCAGGTCGGCACCAACCGCTACGGCAACCGCGGCTCGGTCGAGTTGTTGTTCGAGGAACTGCTGTCGGACTTCCGGTTCCGCACGCCCTGGCGGGACTTCGAGGGCAGCGTCCGCCATGTCGCGACCGACCTGAAGCTGCGTCTGCAGCAGATCGGCGAAAAGCGCCCGCTGCGCGAAGTCGAGGTCATCCGGCCGGTCTTCTACCAGATGAGCAGAGCCTACGTCGTGGGCAGGATCCTGGGCGAGGGCTGGATGCTCCCGCTGGCGCTCGCATTCCGCAATACCCGGCGCGGCGTGCTGGTCGACGCCGTCATGCTCCGCGAAAGCGACGTCGCGATCCTATTCAGCTTCACGCGCTCCTATTTCCACGTGGACCTCGAGCGCGTCGGCGAGGCCGTGCTGTTCCTGAGCTCGATGCTGCCGCACAAGCCGGTATCCGAGCTCTTCACGGTCCTCGGCCGCGCCAAGCAGGGCAAGACCGAGCGGTTCCGGGAAATCTACCGGCACCTCGGCGCGACCAGGGACCGCTTCGTGCGCGCGCCGGGCGAGCGCGGCCTCGTGATGGCCTGTTTCACGCTCGAGAATTTCGACGTCATATTCAAGGTGATCCGCGACCACTTCCCGGCGGTCAAGAATATCCGCCGCGAAGAGGTCATGGCCAAGTACGACATGGTCTTCAAGCACGACCGGGCCGGGCGGCTGGTTGACGCCCAGGAGTTCCGCCGGATCCGGCTGCCGCGGCTGCGCTTCGACCCGGACCTGCTGGCCGAGCTGACCGGCGAATGCGCCCTGAACGTCCACATCGACGGCGACGACGTCATCGTCGATCATGCCTACATCGAGCGGCGCATGATTCCGCTCAATCTCTACCTGCGCAGCGCCAGCCCGGAGGACGCGGAGCTCGTCGTGATCGAGTATGGCCAGGCAATCCGCGACCTCGCCTATACCGACATCTTCGCGGGCGACCTGCTGCTGAAGAACTTCGGCGTCACGCGCCACAACCGCGTGATCTTCTACGACTACGACGAGTTGTGCCGGATCACCGACTGCCGGTTCCGCGACCTGCCGCAGGCACAGACGCTGGACGACGAGATGCGCGCCGAGACCTGGTTCTACGTGGCCGACAACGACGTCTTTCCGGAGACATTCCTGAATTTCCTCGGCTTCGAGGGACGGCTCAGGGAGGTGTTCCTCGAGAAGCACGGGGAAATCCTCGAGGCGGGCTGGTGGCGGGCCCTGCAGGAGCGGCTGCAGGCGGGCGCGGTCGTCGAGGTGCTCCCCTATCACCGGCACCGCGTACGGATCGCAAGCAGCTATTAGGCTTCCGAAGCCTTCGAGAGCGCGGCGTCGAGGTCCGCGATCAGGTCGCCGGTGTCCTCGATGCCGATCGAGAGGCGCACCGTGCCGTCGACGATCCCGCTGATCGCGACCTGCTCGGCGGTGAGCCCGCGCGCGCGCAGCAGCTGCGAGGGCATCACCAGCGACTCGACCGAACCGAGGCTCGGCGCGATCGCGAAGAATTCCAGCGCATCCGAGAACACCCGCTCCGCCTCCAGGCCGCCCTCGAGGTCGAAGGTGACGATCGAGCCGAAATCGTGCATCTGCTCGCGCGCGAGCGCGTGACGCGGGTGGCCGGCGAGCCCGGGATAGTGGACCCGCGCGACCGCCGGGTGATCGTCGAGGAAGGCGGCGATGCGTGCCGCACTCGCGGCCTGCGCGTCGTAGCGCAGGTAGTAGGTCTTCATGCCGCGCATGACGAGATACGCGGCATGCGGGTCGAGCAGCGCCCCCAGCAGGACCGTGTCGCGGCGCATCGCGCGGACCAGTTCGTCGCGCGCGATGATCGCGCCTCCCATGACGTCGCCGTGCCCCGACGCATACTTCGTGAGGCTGTGCACGAAGACGTCCACGCCGTACTGGCCGTGGTTGTGGAAGCCCGCGAAGGTATTGTCGAGCACGGTCAGCGCACCGTGCGCGTGCGCGACGCGCGTGATGCGGCCGATGTCAGCGATGCGCGTGACCGGGTTGGTCGGGCTCTCGAACCAGACCAGCCGGGTCGGCTTCGCGGCGAGCACCCGCTCGATGCCCGCATCGTCCTCGATCGAAAGCATCGTGTGCTCGACGCCGAAGCGGCCGAGCAGCCCCTGGATCAGCTGGCGGCTCGGCGTATAGGTCTCGACGAAGCACAGCACGTGCTGGCCGGCGCGGGTCAGCGACAGCAGGCATCCGGCCACCGCGCCGGTGCCGGAACCCACGGCGATGCAATCATCGCGCCCCTGCAGTTCGGCCAGCAGCTTCTCGAGCTGGCGCGTCGTCGGATTCAGCCGGCGCGTGTAGTAGTAGCCTTCCCGCTCGCCGCGGTAGGCGCGCATCGTCTCCTCGAGGCTGTCGAAGGCGAACTTGACGGTCTGGTGGATCGGCGCGACCAGCGGCCGGTTGTCCGCCGGTACGGGCGCGTCCGGCGGATGATTGACGCGCGTGCGCCCTTTCATCGGCGCGCCGTCAGACCCTCGTCGTCCAGCCGGCGGGCGTCGGGACTTCGCCCTGCTGCATCGCGACGAGCGCCGCGCGCAACCGGCGCGTGTTCGGGCCGACCTCGCCGGTCCCGACCCTGTATTCGCGCCCGCCCTGGCGAATGAGCGTGCCGACACCCGCGAGCACGGCCGCGGTGCCCGAAAGCGCGGCCTCGCCGTCCTTCACCCAGTCGAGCATCTCGTCCACCCCGAACACGCGCTCCTCCACCTTGAAGCCCATGTCGGGCGCGATCGCCAGCAGCGAATCACGGGTGACGCCGTGCAGGAAGGTCGTGTCGAGGCTGCGGGTCAGGATCTTCCCGTCCCGGATCAGCAGGAAGTTGGCCGCGCCGGTCTCCTGGACCTCGCCGCCCGGGCAGAACAACACCTGGTCCACCTGGTGCTTCTGGCGCGCCGCCATCGTCGGGCCCATTGCAGCCGCATAGTTTCCGCCCGCCTTGATCATGCCGAGGTGCGATGCGCAGCGCGTCGCCTTCTCCTCGATGTAGATGCGCAGCGCCTTCGGGCCCGCGGTGAAGTAATCCCAGACCGGGCTCGCCAGCACGATCAGCATAACCTCCGTTGCCGGCGCCGACGCGCCGCCGATGCTCGCACCGAGGCCGAACAGCATCGGACGCAGGTACAGCGCGCCCGGCGCCTCCGGCACTTCATTGCGCACGCGGTCGACGACCGAGGTGATCATCGCCGCGAGCTGCGCGGCATCGGGCTCCGGCATCACGAGTCCGCGCGCGCTCTGGCGCATGCGCTCGATGTGGCGGTCCATCCGGAAGATGTTGATGCTGCCGTCGCCCCAGCGGTAGGCCTTGAAGCCCTCGAACAGCGTGCTCCCGTAGTGCAGGGCGTGCGCGGCCGGACTGATCTCGATCGGCCCGTACTTGCGCATCTCGTGCGCGGACCACTTGCCGTCCTTGAAGGTAGCGACCGCCATCGCGCTCGCCATCACCGTACCGAAGGCCGGCCGGGTCGTCGTCGCGGGCGCAGTGCTCGAATGCATGACCTGTGCGTTCATGGATTGGTCAATCCTGTATGAAGATGGTTGCGGGGTGCTCCAGGCGCTCCTTCAGCGCCTGGATCATGGCCGCCGCGTCGAAGCCGTCGACGAAGCGGTGATCGAACGAAGACGATAGATTCATGATGCGGCGGATCGCGATCGCGCCATTGACGACGACCGGCCGCTCGACGGCCTTGTTGACGCCGACGATCGCGACTTCAGGCGCATTGATGACGGGCGTCGAGGCGATGCCGCCGAGCCTGCCGAGGCTCGTGACCGTGATCGTCGAGCCAGTCAGTTCCTCGCGCGTGGACTTGTTGTTGCGCGCGCCCTCCGACAGGCGCCGGATTTCCTGCGCGAGATCCGGCAGGACCCTCGCCTCGGCATTGCGCAGCACCGGCACCTTCAGCCCGTCCGGCGTCTGGGTCGCGATGCCGACGTGCACCGCGCGGTGGCGGACGATCACGTTGCGCTCGGCATCGTAGATGGCGTTGCACTGCGGGAACTGCACGAGCACACGCGTGAGCGCGGCTACCAGGAAAGGCAGGTAGGTATATGACGGCGCGCCCTTCGCGAGCCGCGAATTCAGGTATTGCCGGAGCGCCTCGAGTTCGGTGACGTCCACTTCTTCGACATAGGCGAAGTGCGGGATGTTGCGCTTGGCCTCGCTCATCCGCTGCGCGATCAGGCGGCGTACGCCGATGACCTTGATTTCCTCCGTGCCTTCGCGCAGCGCCCGCAGCGCCGGGCGGGTGACCGTGTCGCCGCCGCCATTGATCGCGGCCTCGAGGTCCTGTGCGGAAATCCGGCCGCCGGGACCGGAGCCGCTGACCGTTGCGAGGTCGATGCCCGCGACATGGGCCTTGCGGCGCGTGGCCGGCGAGGCCATCACGCGGCTCGCGACTGCTGCGGCTGGCGCCGTGGCCGCGACTGGGGCCGCGGGGGTCATGCGCGCCGAAGCTGCCGGCGCAGGCGCGGCTGCCGGTGCGGCCTTGATCGCTGCGTTATCGCTGGTATCGAAGGCGATCAGTTCGGAGCCGACCGCGACCATGTCGCCGGGCTGGCCGGTGATCGCAACCACGCGGCCCGTGACCGGCGAGGGAATCTCGACCGCGGCCTTGTCGGTCATGACCTCGGCGATGATCTGGTCCTCAATGACCGGGTCACCGACCTTGACCTTCCATTCGACGACCTCGGCGGAAACCGTGCCTTCGCCCAGATCCGGCATCTTGAAGACGTAGCGGCTCATGCGGCCTCCATGACGGTCTTCAGCGCCTTCGCGACGCGCGCCTGACCCGGAAAGTACTCCCATTCGAAGGCATGTGGATAGGGCGTATCCCAGCCCGCCACGCGCACGATCGGCGCCTGCAGGTTCCAGAAGCACTCTTCCTGGATCGTTGCCGACAATTCGGCACCGAAGCCGGCGAATCGCGTGGCCTCGTGCACGATCACGCAGCGGCCCGTGCGGGCGACCGAGCTGCAGATCGTATCGGTATCGAGCGGCACCATCGTGCGCACGTCGATGATCTCCGCATCCAGCGAGAGCTTGCGGGCGGTCGCCTCGGACACGTGCACCATCGTGCCATAGGTGACGATGGTCAGGTCGTTCCCGGGGCGCACGATTTCGGCCTTGCCGATCGGCACGGTGTAATGCCCGTCGGGCACCTCGCCCTTCGGATGCGCGCTCCAGGGCACGGCCGGCTTGTCCGGCTCGCCGTCGAAAGGCCCGTTATAGATGCGCTTCGGCTCGAAGAAGATCACCGGGTCGTCGTCCTCGATGGACGCGATCAGGAGCCCTTTCGCGTCGTAGGGATTCGACGGCATCACGACCTTGAGCCCGGCGACATGCGCAAATAGCGCCTCCGGGCTCTGCGAATGGGTCTGGCCGCCGCGGATGCCGCCGCCCGAGGGCGTGCGCACGGTGACGGGGGCCGAGAATTCGCCGGCGCTGCGGTAGCGGATGCGCGCGAGCTCGCTGACGATCTGGTCGTAACCGGGATAGATGTAGTCCGCGAACTGAATTTCCGCGACCGGGCGCAGGCCGTTGACGGCCATGCCGATCGCCGCAGCGATGATCCCGCCCTCCGAAATCGGCGAGTCCAGCACGCGGTGCTCGCCGTACTTGCGCTGCAGGCCCTCAGTGCAGCGGAAAACGCCGCCGAAATAGCCGACGTCCTCGCCCAGCACGACGACGGAAGGGTCGCGGCCGAGCATGATGTCCATCGCCGAGTTCAGCGCATGGATCATGTTTCTCTGCGCCACGGTTCAGCCCCGCTCCAGTTCGGCGCGCAGCTCCGCTTCCTGCTTGCGCAGGTGCGGCGGCATTTCCTTGAATACATCCTCGAACATCAGGTGCGGGTCGAGGCGCGGCGGGTCGGTCAGCGTGCCGTAGCTCACCGCCTCCTTCCACGACGCCGCGACGTGCGCCTCGAGTTCCGCGGTGAGCGCCGCGTGGCGCTCCTCCGACCACTCGCCGAGCGCAATCAGGTGGCCCTTCAGCCGGTCGATCGGATCGCCGAGCGGCCAGCCCTGGTAATCCTCCTTCGGGCGGTAGCGTGCGGGATCGTCGCTGGTCGAGTGCGCGGCGGCGCGATAGGTCACATGCTCGATCAGCGTCGGCCCGTGACCCCTGCGGGCACGCTCGGCGGCCCATTGCGTGACCGCGTGTACGGCGAGGAAGTCGTTGCCGTCCACGCGCAGACCGGCGATGCCGTAACCCGGCCCACGCGCCGCGAAGCTGCGGCGCTCGCCGCCGGCGTGCCCCTGGAAGGTCGAGATCGCCCATTGGTTGTTGACGACGTTCAGGATCACCGGCGCCTTGTAGACGGACGCGAACAGCAGGGCGTGGTGGAAGTCGGCCTCCGCGCTCGAGCCTTCGCCGAGCCAGCTGGCCGCGATGTCGTCCTCGCCCTTGATCGCGGCGGCCATCGCCCAGCCGACGGCCTGCGGAAACTGCGTCGCGAGGTTCCCGGAAATCGAGAAAATGCGGCCTTCACGCCAGTGGTACATCACCGGCAGCTGGCGTCCCTTGCACATGTCCCTGGTGTTCGAAAGCAACTGGCACATCAGGTCCACGATCGGGCGCCCGCGCACGACATGCAGGCCCTGGTTGCGATAGGACGGGAACAGCATATCGCCCGGTTGCAACGCCATGCCCATTGCGACGGACACAGCTTCTTCGCCGAGAGAGCGCATGTAGAAGCTGATTTTTCCGGAGCGCTGGATGCGCTGCATGCGGTCGTCGAAGGCGCGCGTCAGCAGCATGTGCCGCAGGCCGATCTGAAGGTCGGTGGCATCGAGGCGTGGGTTCCAGGGACCAACCGCCTGGTGCTGCTCGTCGAGCACGCGCACGAGCTCGTCGGAAAGCGACTGGATGTCGCGCACGCGCGCGCTCGTCTCGGGGCGCTTGACCGCACCCGCGGGTGACAACTCGAGATAGCTGAAGTCCGGTGCATCGCCGGGCCTGGCCGGAGTCTTGGGCACGTGCAGGCGCGACTTCGTGACCATGGACGCTCGCAGGGCGGGGCCGGCCGGGATGGCCCGCGTATCCTACGCAAGAACCAGGCTAAATCCGCAGCATTTCTGTGCTGTAATGCAAAATAGTGAAAAAATATGGTCTAATACCGGCCGTATATGAAAACAAAAGTGCAGATCTCTCTCGATCGTAGCGATCGCCGCATCCTTGACGAGTTGCAGCGCGACGGCGCCCTCTCCGCCGCCGATCTCGCGGCGAAGCTCGGGCTGTCCACGACGACCTGCTGGCGTCGCATCCAGCAGCTCCAGGAGAGTGGCGTGATCAAGCAGCGCGTCGCGCTGCTCGACCGCGAGGCGCTCGGGCTCGACGTGATGGTCTATGTGCACGTGCGGCTTTCGAGCCAGGGCCGCGATGCGCTCGCGCAGTTCGAGAAGGCGATTCGCGATCGTCCCGAAGTGCTCGACTGCTGCACGTTGACCGGCGAATGGGACTTTCACCTCAGGATCGTCACGCACGACATGAAGGAATACGAAGCCTTCTTCCTCGATCACCTGTCCAAGATCCCGAACGTTCAGTCGGTGAATTCCTCGATCGTCGTTACGGTGATCAAGGAATCGACGGTGCTGCCGTTGGCGCGGGAGTAAGGCTTCGGGCCGGCCCCCCCCCTTGCGCGTGGCTTCAGACGGTTTTTGGCGTATCCTTTCCGCGCCGCCGTCCGGGGAGACAACGACGGAGGCAACGCCATAACAAACGAGGGGAATCCCAATGAACGAATCCACCACGACTACGGGCAGCGCCAGTGCCGAGGAAAGGCAGTGGGCGATGTTCGCGCATCTTTCCGCACTGCTCGGCGGCCTCCTGACTTCCGGCTGGGGCGGCAGTGTCGGCTTCTTCATCGGCCCGCTGGTGATCTACCTGATGAAGAAAGACACCATGCCTTTCGTCGCAGATCAGGCCAAGGAAGCCTTGAATTTCGCCATCACGGTCTCGCTCGCCTGTTTCGTGCTGTTGCTCCTGACCATCATGTCCCTGGGCATTGGCGCGTTACTGACCATCCCGCTGATGATGATCATCGGTATCGGCGCATTGGTGTTGGTCATCATGGCGGCGATCAAGGCCAACGAAGGCGTGGCCTACCGTTATCCGATCGCGCTGCGGCTGGTGAAGTGAAGCGAGGAGCCTGAAGTCATGCGGTCCAGCAGATGCCTTGCGATGGTGGTCTGCGGCGTGGCGATACTTGTCGCCGCGCCGCCGGCGCGCAGCGACGCGCCCTGCGCCAAGGGTTATCGCGATTCCACGCCTGCCGAGCGCGCCACGATGACGGCGGTTCTCCAGGCTGCGAAAAAGGCCCTGCCGCCCGCCCCGACGGGATGGGTGATCGTGGGCGACGACCAGATCTCAGTTACCACCAATCTCTGCCGGGACTACGAAGACGCTCCGTGGAGTTATGATTTCAATCGGGAATACCAGCGGGTGGACGATCAGGCGGCACGAGACAAGATCATCGCGGACGCGGGTGCCGCGTCAAACGCCGCCTACGAGCTGAAGAAGCCGCGACTCGATGCGATCATGGCCAAGATGCAGAAGCTCACCGAGAGGCAGGTGGCCCTGCTTCAGAAGAACGACTTCGCCGGCGCAGAGGCAATGAACGGGGAAAAGGCGAAGCTCGAGGCGGAATACAAGAAGGTGCTGGATGAGGGCGACAGTGATGAACAGTTTGCGGCCGCCGCGGCAAGGGCGAGCCACGACATGACGATGAACATCGACGTGGCAGTCAATTCCAATCAGGTAATGCCCGACGCCAGCGCCACAAGCCTTGCGCTACCGCCCGGCGCGCGCGCCGCCTTCCAATGGAATACGACGCGGGAGCAGATCACTGAGGGCCATGCGCTGATTCTTCTCGGTCAATGGCAACGCAACGCGGACGGCAGCTGGCGACGGGTTCGTCACCCGGAAATGGCGCCTACCGCCGCACAGGTCATTTCGATCAGCATTAACGCCGACCCGGAGCGCCTCGCTGCAACCATTGCCTCGATCGATATCAAGGGCCTCGCAACGAAAGTCCCGAATTAGCCGCGGCGTGGTGAGTCAGCCGGGTTCGGCGGCGATCTCTTTCGATCAGTCCCTCGTGGTGTAGGCCGTCAGCCCCTCGTAGTCTCGCTTGTCGATGCGATCCATCCGCGCGTCCAGCGTTGGATGAGTCTTGTACAACTGCGCCAGGGCGGCGGACTTGCTGCCGAGCGCGATCATCTTCTGCAATACGGAATACAGCGTCATTGGATTCATCCCGGCGCGCGCAAGGTAAATCTCAGCGGCCTTGTCGGCGCGATACTCGGCTTCGCGGTCCAGCGTGGCGAGCATGATGGTAGCGCCGTGCTGCTCCACGTAGCTTCTGGCAAAAGCGACGGCCGGGTTGTCGGTGGGAGTATTGACGTTGCTCAACACCTCGTCCTTGCCCATGGTCGCCATTTCCTGCTTGCGGATGACGTTGTAGTGGTCGCGCTGGACGCAGTGGCTGATTTCATGGCCAAGTGCTGCGGCGACTTCGCTGTCGGTCGACAGCAGTTCATACAGGCCACGCGTCATCATGATGTAGCCGCCGGGCGCGGCAAATGCGTTGACCTCGGGCGTATCGATCACGCCAAACGCCCACGGCAGATCGGCGCGGCTGGTCTGCAGGGCGACCCAGCGCCCGATCACGTTGACGCGCTTCTGCGCGGCAGCATCGTTCCACAGTGGACGCGCTCCGAGAACCCGACCGGCGATTTGCGGGCCGAGCGCCAGTTCTTCCGCCGAAAGTTCTTCCTCCGACTTGGGCGCAACCTTGGCCGCCTTGCCGAACAGCGACCCGAGCCCGCTGCCGATTGAACTCAGAACATTGCCGCCGGATTCCAGGGCGGTCTTTCCACCGCCGCCCTTGCCGCGCTTGGCCTCGCCGTCATACTCGACGCTGGTCGCCTGCCACCCCCGCTTACCCGCATAAGCTGTGGCGGCAGCGCCGTCGACCCGATAGCCCTCCATCGCGGTCAATTGCGCCTGATCGAACGCCGCGGACTTCAAGTCGCTTTCATCGATTCCGCGTACGCCGGCCGTTTCGGTCACGCGGCCCACACCGGCCTTGCCACCCATCAGCACCCGCAGATTGGCGTCGCCACTCTCGGTGCCTGCGTAGTCGATGCGCAGGTCATTGACACGGACATAACCTTTCGCGCTCGCGGGCATCTGTAGCTGGTACCAGAGACCCTGCTGCGCCGACACGTCCACCTTGGCATCACGCTTCAAGGTCGCGACCTTGGGCGCGTCCAATTTGGGTTCGGCATACACGTCAACATTGGGCTTTTGCACGATCCCGGACAGCGCGGCCGCATTCAGGCTCGTGGTCATAAACGCAGTCGCAATCAGGGCCATAGGAATAGCGCGCATCACGATTCTCCTGACGAAACTCCTGCCTGGACGGAAAACACATTTCGTTGAGCCAGCGGCACCTCGGTTGCGGATGCCAGCACCTGGCCGGTCAACTCGCGCAGGCGCAAGCGCCCGCCGCGGTCAGAATCACTGACCATGTCATCAACCTCTGCGCAGGCGAATGCCAGCCGCACGCTGCCATCATCCGGCAAACGCGCGTCCTGTTCGGCCAACTGACGTTCGAGCCTTGCGAGGTCACCCATAGCAGCCGCACGCACTGCCGTTTCACTATTTCCGTGCCACACCAGCACCATCAGGTCATTCAGGGCCGCATGCAAGTAGCTCTTGCGTTCGACCACACCCTCCAGCATCACCGCGTCGCTGCCGGCGTACAGAAAGCGTCGCAACCGCCGATGATATTCGCGCCAGCGCCGCGCCGCTGCTTTCTTGTCGAGATTGGCATCGAGCACAAAGCGCAGGCGTGCGATCGCCATCCAGCGATCAATGGCGGGATCGTATAGGGGCAGGTAATCCTCATGGCCGACTGCGCGGCCACGTTGCACTCCTGCGTACATGCGACACAGGCCGAAGTTCAGGCTCACGAATCCCACGCTGGCGAAGATATCGAAGAAGAACCCGAAGAAAGTAAGACCGACGAAAGCTGCAACCAACATTGTCAGGTTAGCGGCAACAAAGACCGAGTCAATGTCGGTCGCCGGCTCGCCACGGAAGAAGGCGAATGTGGTCAGCAAGACCATCAATGCGGCTAGAACATATTTCAGCGAGGCCGGCGGCGTGCGGATCGCGCTGTCGGCGATCAGCGCTTCGGTCGCTTCCGCCAGGACCTCAACGCCCGGCATCACCGGATCGACGGAAGTAGGCTTCGCGTCGTTGAGGCCGGACGCCGTATAGCCAACCAGGACCACGCGGTCTTTCAATTCTGGCAACGGCGTGGCCGCATCGCGGCAGACTATTTCGTCAGCGGCCAGCAGGTCGGCGGCGCTGATCCGTGGCAGCCGCGTGTCCTCGCGCCAGTTCGGCCGCACGGTGGCAGCGAAGCTCTCCGGTGATCGCGACATGACGGTTGTCGCCAGACGCAACGGCAGCGAAGGCAAGCCCCAGTTGCCGACGGTCTCGCGCAACGGAATGTCGCGCAGTACGCCGTCCTGATTGCGGGTGACATTGACAACTGCGCTGTATTTCGCGGTCGCCTCCCCGTATGGCAGCAGCAACGCGACCTTCGGATCGTCCTGCGGATGCGCCTTCAGCGCAAACGCGCCGGGGACCTGCGAAGCGCGCAACGACGATCCCTCGTCATAGTCCGGATGCAACCGAGTCGACCCGAACAGGAACCGCCCGGCTCCACCCGCGGCCATGGCCTCCAGGGCCTGATCGCCGGCTGGATCGTCCCGCGCGCGGTCGGTGAACAGCACGTCGTAGCCAACCGCGCGCACGCCGGCACGATCAAGCTGGTCGAGCAGATCCGCGTGCCGCTGCCGGCTCCACGGCCAGCCACCCTCGTCGCGCGCGCGGAAATACTCGATCGAGCACTCGTCGATTTCGACCAAGGCCACGCGGCCGGAGGGTTTCGGTTCAAATGGCCGCCATTGCACGACGCGATCAAAGATCGCGTTCTCGGCAGAGTTCAGTGAACGTGTGTGGCTCCAGTCCCAGCCGAGCCAGACAACCGCACCAATCGCGAGCAGCGGGTAGAAGGCAAATTTCAGCCACGCCGAGAACCGCGACAGGGGCCGCTTGTAGCTGCGTTCAACCCGGGTCCACCAGCGGATGAAGCCGTCGCCGAGCGCCGCCAGGGTGGCATCGAGCCAGGAAAGCACGCGGTCTTTCAACCTGCCGAGCATCGCCGATCCCCCTGCGACCCAATGATGTCAGGTTTTTGCGAGGAGCTGGCCCATTTCTCTATGATCACCCCCGCCCATCAAGCCATGCGGCTTGCGGCAAGGACCTTGACATGCCTCTCCTGGGGAACACTATGACGCGGACTCGCACCAGCGACCAAGAAGCGCCGAAGACCATGGGTCGATCGGGTTCTCAAGTGGATCAATGCACGTTGGCACGATGACGAGTGGGAAGAAGAAGTCGGATGAGGAAGGTGAAGCCTGATTGGGCGAGGGCAACAAGTGCGAGCAGGGGATAGAAGGCGAACTTGATGCGGAACGCGAAGGCCGACATCGGGCGCCGGTAGGCGCGCTCGACGACGATCCAGGAGCGCATGAAGCGATCCCCGAGAGTGGCAAGTATGGCTTCGGGCCAGGAGAGCATGCAACGCCGCCTCGTATCTATTCAGGGCACGTTCCGGGGATTGCGTCTTGCTTCCCCGGGTCGAGCCAGGCCACGCCGATCGAAGTCGACGCGTGGCCACTCCCGCTGCAGGATCTCGGACATTCGGCAGCACGTCGCCATCGCGACTACTTCAAAAACGGGCACCGGTACCGACAATCACTGACCCTACTCCAGCAAGACTTGATATCGCCTGGATGAAAGCCGCTGTGGAAGCGCCCGGGGCAAGGAAAAACCAGCCGCCGTAACCTCCCACCGACACATATATCGCAGTCCCACCACTCGACGTGGCCACGGTCGTCACGACGACCGTTTCTCCCGCTGCGCGGCGCCCATCGTCGGCTACGGCGATGGTTTCCCCGGATCCTGGATTGACTTGCCACCAGGCGTAACGTTTCACGCTGCCAATAACCGCTGGTTGCTGGGGGGCAACGAGCACGTGGCCCGCGGCCAAGGACTCTTCGATTCGCGCCCGCGTGTCCGCGGTAAGGGCTGACCCTGGCGTCGTGCCGTTCTGCACGTAGAGAACTGCCGGAATGTTCTTGGCGCGAGCGCTTTCAAACAACGAACTGGTGCTAACCATCGATCTGCCGGTTCCTTTGCCATCCGCCGAGCTCGCCAGGTACTCAATCAGGTATCGCTCCAGTGTGCCATCTACGACTCCACGCCATACCTGGACGTTGAACGCCAAATCTGGCCTGAGCCCCGTGACCAGCGTTCTGGCGGAGTCGCGCCTAAGGTCCAGTCTGACTGCCAACGTGTCGGCGGCTGCAGTCAGCTCCGCAATTTGCACGCGTGGTGAGTCGAAGTAGTTGCGAAACACTGTGCCATCCGCCATCCCAACTCGACTCGTCAACGAATCCGAAGTGATGGCGAAACCGATATTCATGCTGCGGAGGCAAAGGCCTGCATCGAAGTGCGCGGAATCCGTTGTGGGCTCCGGTGCGACCAGACCACGCGCGTGAACCGCATCGATAGCGCCGGTGGTGACGAACAAGCCGTAAACCGTCGACACGAACTTGTCCGCACTTGATGCGGCAGCTTCTGCGAGTTCGGCGGGGTCAAGCACCTTGTCCGCGGCGCGGCGGGACTTCCCGACATGGTCGAACAGTTCTCGAATCTCGGTCGTTTTCTGGCCGCCCGGCGCAATCAGATCGATCTCGATCGATTCGGACGATGCGATAGGGACGTCAACGGCTCCATCGCCGCCGCCCAAGGCGTCCGCCAGGCCGCCGCCGGCCGGCAAGCGGCCTTCGCTCACCCAGAAAGACTCTCCGTCGTGCCGCTTCTTTTGAACGATGAACGCCGGTCGGACCTGAGCGTTTCCCTGATTCCTTCTGTCCACGGGCGAATGGACGAGGATCAGGTCATCACCTGACAGGTCTGCGGCCCTTGCCGTGTACCGCAGCACTTCGCGACTGGACGGATGCTCGCCGGTGTATTCCTCGACGCGAACCCTGATCTCGATGTGATGGTAGATGGACTCGGGAAGGGTCTCGATTGTTTCGGCGGTCTCTGTAAAAGTCTGGCCCGGGGCAGCCGTCGCAAAGGACGGATCCATGGCGGTCCATGTACCGTCGCGCAGCCACTCGATCCAGTAATGATCCCGCGCCCCACTCAGCAGTTCTTGCATCGTGACCGGAGACTCGGCATGTGCAGGCAGCTTGGCGTCCTTGAGCATGTCCTGCAACAACGCGTAGTCACGCTGGATGGAGCCGACCAAGCGATCTCCCAATGACTTGAGCCTGGGGTCCGGCGTGCCGAAGGCGCTTGCTGCCACATCCACCCAACGGCGTTCCGCCCAGACCGAGTCCACCAGGCGTTGCGCGAGCGCATCCGGGAGAGTCCCATGCGCATAGCGAACCTGAAACCCTGAACTCTTCAGCAGTTCACCCAGCAGCGCGGCACGGTCCACCGAATTGCCAGCCATCGCCAGCAGCGTGCCTCGAGGACCGCGCAACAAGCCGACATACGGCTCGTAGGCGATCTGGTCGCGCACGTACTCGAATATCATGGTCGGATCCTTGCCGAGCCCGACGGCGAAATTCTCTGCTTGGACGTACGACAGGTCGATGGTGCGTGGCACGGGCAATGCCAGCGACTCGATCGGCTGGCGTCGCAGCCCGGGGCCGTCTGTTTCCTTGGCGGCATCGTATGTGACCGTCGCGGGCGTGAACGCAGTTACCTCACCGCTGGCCGCCTCTGGCGTCGCGGCGGTCGAAGCGGCCGAAGTCTCTCCGGATCCGGCCCCATCCTTCGATGAACACGACGCACCCGCAACGGCAACTGCGACGATGAGGAGCCGCAATACTTCAGCTTTCATTGGAAATTCCCTCGATCCAAATCAGGACACCCGGCTTTCTACGGCAGATCGACACTCGTTTCTTCGACTTCGAAGCCCCGGTAGCGCAGCCGCAAAGGAGCACCGTCCGGCAATTCATAGGCAGCCATGAAGCGGCGAGCCTGGCTGGGTGGAATGACGCCGCCGTCTTCCAGTCGGCAGCCGAGCGCATTCGTCGAGGCGTCAAGTTGGACGAATTTCCCCTCAGGATCTATCAGCCTCAGCTGCTGCGAGGTCGTGAATTCGATGCCCTGCGTCGATTTCAGGTTTTCGATGACGAAATCGAGTACGACACGCATGCGACCGGCTGCTGGTGGCGAAATCTTTGCAGAGGGCTCGCTCCGTGGCAAAACAAGCACACGCAGCGTTGTCCCATCCTCGATGGTGCTGACAGGAGCGGGCCAGCTCGGGGTGAAATCTTCTCCGGCGGGCACGGCCAGGCTTTCGATTTCTGCCGGGGCGACCAGAACGCGCAAATGCTGGGAATCCTCGGGCACCGCAAATGCGATCTGCCCTTCGGTCGGCCGATCAGCGTTGAAGACCGGCGTCGCACCCAGCGGGTTCTTGAGCCAGGGGGCGTCGGCCTCCGGTCGCGCCATGCATCCGCGTTCGTCCTGCGCGAACACGAAGCGCTGTACATCGATTGCGACGTCGCTGCGTGAGCGGCCAACGCCGCTCAGTGCAACGGTGTAGTAGCGCTGCCCAGGCGGAGCCGCAGGCGCTGCCGGGTCGAAACCGGATCCCGTCACTTTCAACCGTAACAATTTGTTCTGACGCGGAGGGCCACTTCCCGTATCCGCGGCAGCGGCATCTGCGGCGGTCGGTGAATCAATCGTTGAGTCTGCGTGTTGTGAACCCTGTTGGTCCCCGTTGCTGGACGATCCGTCCTTGTCCTGGCTTGAACAGGCGGCTGTAACCACAATCGATATGAGGACGAAAATTCGCCAAACGTTCGACGTCATGATTGCGACCTCATGCTCAGTACCACGTTTAGAGGCCGCTGCTTTCTCCCAGGAGTTGGCGCTCACCGCAAGTGGCACGTCCCGAAAAGGAGCATCCGTCCGCCAATTCGCATTTTGTCTGGCGGCCGATCCTACGCCAGATTGTCAAGAAAGCACATCCGCGGGCGGAGCGGCAATGAGGGCCGGAAACCCACCCGGCGTGCGGATAGGAAGTTCAAACCACCTGTCCAGGCCGAATCGTGTTC
>Ga0326726_10000355_pt1 | contig 43535 bp, 40 predicted proteins | sample MHFenrmetagenome_2_FD_207603 | JGI IMG/M metagenome (GOLD analysis project Ga0326726, IMG submission 207603) | Lab enriched peat soil microbial communities from Michigan Hollow, Ithaca, NY, United States - MHF15MN | ecosystem: Environmental > Terrestrial > Soil > Wetlands > Peat | place: USA... | reverse complement strand
TGAAGGCAACATCCGCACCATCAAGGTCAGCCCCGATGCCAAGCGCTTTGACCAGGTGAAGAAGGGCGATCAGGTGACTTTGAATGTCACCGTGGCCACTGCGATCGCGGTGTACAACCCGAAGAACCATTAAAGCGCTGTCTCGCAGCCCCCGGCCGTGCTGCTTCCCGCGGGAAGCTGCACGGCCTTTTTATTGGCGGTATGAGTGCGTGCGGCAAACGACGTGCGGCGCTAGATAATGGCTATTTTTCCAGGCGCCGTTATTGGCGCAATGGACTTTGTGCAGGCATGCTTACCCTCTAATGACTTTATTTTGTGCAGGCATGCTTACCCTAGACGGTGTGCAGCGCTGTGCGGGCATGGCGATGGAGCGTCGCAGACGGGGATTCTCCAAACAGAGTACGGTAGTAGCCAGCGAAACGGCCAAGGTGCCAGAAGCCGTGGCGCATGGCTGTTTCTGTTATTGATCCTGTAGTCCCAATGCCATGCAGCAACTCGCGGCGCACGGCATTCAATGCACGCCGGCGCACATACTCGGCTGGCCCGAGATTGAGCGTCTGCCGGTAAGCGCGCTCGAGCGTGCGGCGCGGGAGGTGCACGACCCTGCACAGTTCGGCCACCGGTACCATGCCGTTCACCGTGTCGAGGTAGCGATCCAGCGTGCGCACAATCGTGTCAGCATGGCTTGGCTCTGCGAGGTTCGTACGCTGGTCATCGATCGGGGAATCGAAGGCGGTGAAATAGGCGTCCAGCAGGTTGCGTTCGGCACTGGACTGCCAATGTGCATCATTGAACCGTTCCGGTTGGCGGCGTGCAAAGTGCGTGACCGACATCAGCGCAGCGCGCAGTGCGGCAATCACTGAATGCTTCGGCTGCTGGATGATGGTTGTGCCCGTGCCCACGACGGCCTCGAGCGCCGAACCGCCGCGCACGGCGTGTGCGAACACACCCACCGGAACCGACAGACCGGCCCAACACATACCGGCGCCATACAGATTGTTCACGATTGTTCCGGGCCCGAACGCCACCACCGTGTCACGCGCGACTTCCCGCCCGAGTATCCGCGAGCGCGCTGGAACATCGAGGCACACGAGCAGGAAGACGTGGCCGGATGGAAATTGCCCCTGCACGCGAACCTCCACACTATGCCGACAGGTATGCAGTGTTCCGGTCGCAAGCGGTATGCGCCCCAACTCTCCATCCAGGCGACCGGGGCCGATCTGCATGTGGCGCGTCACGGCATTGTCGGCAACACAGGTATCGAGCAGGTCCGAATCAAATCCGTGAAGGTGAAGGAACAGCGGTTGTCTAGACCTGTCCATAGGTTGCTCGGCGGGGCCGCATGAGTGCGGAATGCGGAACGGAGAGTAAACCGCGACCATCCGCCCAAACTTTGACAAACGTCAAGGTTAACCGGAATTTTTCTCCTGGCAGAGCTACGCCTTTTCGGGTGCCATCGATGCAGGACCGCGATATAGTGCAAATCAACGGTGATTTATCGATTGACGAGCAGATTGAGTTGGCGGAGTGGCACGCATGGTTAGGATAACATTGTTAACGATTCTGGCTCTGTTGGCCGGCTGCACGATGATGGCGCGGCACGCGCTCAACGATCGTTATGGTGAGCCGGACCCGGCGCGCTTTGACGTCGCCGTGAACCCGCCGCACGGCATCTCCTATCGCAACGATATCCAACCCATTCTTAACCGCCGCTGCGTGGTCTGCCACGCCTGTTACGATGCTCAATGCCAGCTCAAGCTTTCTGCCTGGGAGGGAGTCACCCGCGGCGCCAGCAAGTTAAAAATTTACGATGGCACGCGCGTCCTGGAGACAGCCCCCACACGCCTGTTTGTCGATGCCCAGACGCCGTCCGAGTGGCGGGCGCGCGACTTCCATCCGGTTCTGAACGAGCGCGCTCCATCACCCACAGCCAATCTGTCCGCCAGCGTGCTGTTTCGGATGCTGGATCTCAAACGCCGGCATCCGCTTCCCGACGTTAAGGTGCTGCCGGAGTCTTTCGACTTTTCCCTGGACCGGGATCAGCAATGCGCCCGCATCGAGGAGTTTGACGGCTTCGAGCGCGACTATCCCCTGTGGGGCATGCCCTACGGTTTGCCGGGCTTGAGCGATGCGGAGCGCGCCACGCTGGTGCGCTGGCTGGAACAGGACGCCCCGTACGAAGGTCCCGCGCCCTTGCCGCCTGCGGTTGCGCAGACGCTGCGCGAATGGGAGCTGTTCCTGAACGGCGACTCGCTCAAGGAGCGTCTGACCAGTCGTTACCTCTATGAGCATCTGTTTCTGGCCCACCTGCATTTCGACTCCGATCCAGAGAATCATTACTTTCGTCTGGTTCGCTCCAGTACGCCGCCGGGACAACCGATTCGCGAGGTCGCCACGCGCCGTCCCTATGACGATCCCGGTGTCAGCCGGGTGTATTACCGCCTGACGCCGGAGCGCGAGACCCTGGTCGCCAAAACCCACATGCCCTATGCCCTGGGACCGGAACGCTTGGCGCTGTGGCGGCAGCTGTTCCTGACAGCCGACTATGAGGTCGAGACGTTGCCCTCTTATGCAGACGATGTGGCCGCCAATCCGTTCGTCGCGTTCCACGCCTTGCCGGTGAATGCGCGTTACCGCTTCATGCTCGACCAGGCGCAGTTCACCATCATGGGTTTCATCAAGGGGCCGGTGTGCCGCGGGCAGGTGGCGTTGAATGTCATCGAAGATCAGTTCTGGGTGTTCTTCCTGGATCCGCGCGCCGTCAGCTCCGATGCCGATGCCGAGTTTCTGGCGCGCGAGAGCAACAATTTGAAACTGCCATCGGAAAAGGGGAGTGATGCGCTGATCTTGGCGACTTGGCTGGATTATTCGCGACGCGAAGATCGCTTCCTCAAGGCCAAGTCGGAATACATGCAGCAAAAATTCAACACGCCCGCGAAACTGACGCTGGATCAGGTCTGGGACGGTGATGGCCGCAATCCGAATGCGGCACTCACGGTGTTCCGGCATTTCGACAGCGCCTCGGTGGTTCAGGGACTGGTGGGTGAACAACCCAAGACCGCCTGGCTGATTGGCTATCCGCTGCTGGAGCGTATCCATTATCTGCTGGTGGCGGGTTTCGATGTCTATGGCAACACCGGACACCAGCTGAACTCACGGCTCTACATGGATTTCCTGCGCATGGAAGGCGAGTTTAATTTCATCGCCCTGTTGCCGTCGTCACAGCGCGATCGCGTGCGTGATTACTGGTACCGGGGGGCGAGCCAGTCGGTGAAGGACTACCTGTACGGCAGCAAAGCCTGGTTCAATCAGGACTCCGGTATCGACTATCACAGTGCCGACCCGCAGCGCGAGTTGTACGGCCTGCTCCAGGCACGCCTGGCGCCGGTGCTCGGCCATGGTTTCGATCTGTCCACGGTGAACGACACGGCGCTGCGCCAAGAATTGCAAACCTTGGCGGCGGTACGCGGCCGCAGCCTGGCCTTCATGCCCGAACTTGGATTCCTGCGCCTGGATGATGCGGCTGGCCCATCGCGCTATTTCACGCTGGTACGCAACACCGGTCACAGCAACGTGGCGCATTTAGCGGACGAAAAATCGCAGCTCCTGCCGGATGAAAATACTTTGACGGTGGTGCCAGGTTTCATCGGCGCCTACCCGAATGTGCTCTATGGTGTGCCGCGTGCCGCGCTCTCCAAATTTACCGCGGCGGTGCGCGGACTGTCTTCCGAAGCCGACTACCGGGCGCTGGCCGACCGGTTTGCCATTCGCCGCACGCACCCGCAGTTCTGGACCTATAGCGATGCGTTGCAGGATGCCTATGTACGCTTGGCCCCGGGCGAGGCCGGGTTATTCGACTATAACCGCATCGAGAATCGCTAGCGCCGCGCTTCCCGAACAGTCGTATATAAGTATAAGAACGAAATCTCGTGGTGACGAGGACATGTAAAAACTTCACTGTCCGGTTATCTGTACCTTGGCTACACGCCGGGTTATCTGGGCACGGTGGTGACGCCGGAGCACGTGGTGGTTTACGCGACGGGACATGCCTATTACAACCGGATTGGCAGTGTGTGGTATGCGGTCCCCATGACCTGGGGTGTCGCGGCCACCCCGGTCTATAACCCAGCAGTAGACTAGGCCTGCGGTTTCGGTGTCGTGCTGACTGCCGGGGTGTGGAACGAGCCGCAGAACACCGGCGCCGACTGGCGGCTGCGCCTGCTGGCGGCCATGCTGTTCACCTACACCTCTGCCGATACGCTGCGCAGGACCAGATCTGTGGGCTACCGCTGCAATATTGTGGTTGACGAACAGGCGGGCGCACGCCTAATGTAACCCAGCCATTTCCGGGCGGCGCGAATGTTCCGGTAATTAAAAAAATGCGGAGGCGTGTGATGGGAAAGCATGTGGGATTGTGGCTGTGTCTGGTATCGATGGTCATCCTGGGTGTGCCTGTGTATGCCGCGGACAATCCGGCGGAAACTGCCAGCACAGCGGTGGCCGTCGAGCCCCCGCCGCATCACGCGCTGCTGGACCAGCCGCTGCGGATTAATCTCGGTGCCTTTTATGCGTCGGTGAGCAACCTGGCCTCGCTCGGCGGCCCGGGCGGCGGCGCCGGCGTGGCCGTCGATTTTGGCAAAGCGCTTGATCTTCCGAGTTACAACATCGTCGGCGAGGCCAGTATGCGCTGGCGGTTCACGCAACGCTGGCGTCTCGACGTGGACTATTTCAATATCAATCGCCATGGCACGCGCACCCTGACCGAATCCATCGACTGGAACGGAACAACGATACCAATCGGGAGCGAAGTGGAAGCCGAAAGCAAGTTTTCGGATCTGCGCACAGCCGTCGGCTATTCGTTCTTCCAGCGCGCCGACAAGGAGGTCGGGCTCGGGCTCGGACTGCATGTCGCGCAGTCGAAGACATCGATCACGACAACAAATACCGGAGCTTCCTCTGCGAATGTCACCGCGCCGTTGCCGGTGCTGGTTTTCTACTCCAATTTTGCGCTCACCAATACCTGGGCCATGAGCATGCGCCTCGACTGGCTGTCGCTGGCTTACGGGGATTACAGCGGCCAGATCCGCGGGGTGGCCCTCGATTTTCTCTACCAGCCCTACCAGCATGTCGGTTTCGGTTTCGGCTGGCACAGCCTGTTGCTGAATCTCGATGTCGCGAAAACCGATTGGAGCGGTACCATGAAGTCGACCTTCCAGGGTCCGGCGGCGTTCGTCAGTTTGTCCTATTGAGCGTTTGCCGGGCGGCACCACCGGCCAGGCGTATTGTGGTGCTGCGGCTGTTGTCGGTGTAAGGATGGCTGCCAAGGAGAATCAACAAAGGAGCTACAGCATGAAGCCAGGAATACTTTCCATTGTGCTAGCTGCAACAACGCTGTTGTTTGCGCTGGTGTCTCCGGCGCAGGCGGCCGCAGACAAGAAGCCCAACATCGTTGTCATCATGGGCGACGACATCGGCTGGTTCAACATCGGCGCCTACCACCAGGGCGTGATGGCCGGCAAGACGCCGAACCTCGACAAGCTCGCCGCCGACGGCATGCGCTTCACCGACTACTACGCCGAGGCGAGTTGTACCGCCGGCCGCGCTGCCTTTGTCACCGGCGAGCTGCCGATCCGTACCGGCATGACCACGGTCGGCCAGGCCGGCTCCCCGGTCGGCCTTCCGGCACAGGCGGTGACCATCGCCACCGCGCTCAAGTCCATGGGTTACGCCACCGGCCAGTTCGGCAAGAACCACCTGGGCGACTTGAACGAGTTCCTGCCCACCGTGCACGGCTTCGACGAATTCTACGGCTACCTCTACCACCTGGACGCGATGGAAGACCCCGCGCATCCCAACTACCCGCAGAAATTGCTGGATAAAGTCGGTCCGCGCAACATGGTGCACAGCTGGGCGACCGACAAGGATGATCCGACGGAGATGCCGCGCTGGGGCAAGATCGGCAAGCAGAAAATCGAAGACGCGGGCACGCTCTACCCCGAGCGCATGAAGACGGTGGACGACGAAATTCGCGACAAGGCCCTGGCCTTCATTGAAAAGTCCAAGAAGGAAGGCAAGCCGTTCTTTGTCTGGATCAACCCGACGCGCATGCACATCGTCACCCATCTCTCGGACAAGTATGAAAAACTGCGCAACGCGGAGAACGGCTGGTCGATACACGAGGCCGGCATGGCGCAGCTTGACGATGATGTCGGTCTGGTGTTGAAGAAGCTCAAGGACCTGGCCGTGGACGACAACACCATCGTCATGTTCACCACCGACAACGGTACAGAGACATTTACCTGGCCAGACGGCGGCAACACGCCGTTCCGGGGAGAAAAGGGCACGATCTTCGAGGGTGGTTTCCGCGTGCCGGCCATCATTCGCTGGCCGGGCAAGGTACCGGCGGGCAAGGTCGAGAATGGCATTATGGCCAGCCTCGATTGGTTCCCGACCTTCGTGGCGGCGGCCGGCAACCCGAATATTGCCGACGAGTTGAAAAAGGGCAAGCAGCTCGGCGACACGACCTACAAGGTGCATCTCGACGGCTACAACCAGATCGACATGCTCACCGGCAAGGGGCCATCGAATCGCCACGAAATCTTCTACTTTGGCGAGAGTACGCTCGGCGCGGTGCGCATCGACGACTACAAGTATCGCTTCATCGACCAGCCCGGTGGCTGGGTCGGCAGCAAGCTGCATGTCGACGCGCCGGTTCTGACGAACCTGCGCCTGGACCCCTTCGAGCGCTTGGACTATCCGGTAAACGGGACTTTGAACGGGTCGCAGAACTATTTCAGTTGGTTCCAGTATGAGTTCTGGCGCTTCGTGTTTGTGCAGCAGGAAGTAGGGAAGCTCGCCATGACGGCCCTAGAATATCCACCCATGCAAAAGGGCGCGAGCTTCAACCTCGATGCCGTGAAAGCGCAGATCGAGGAAGCCATGCGGCATCACGCCGGGCAGTAGGCGTCGTGTCTGTCTGCGGGCGGCTCACCTGGGCCGTCCGTTTTCTTTTGAGCTCACAGGGAGAGAGTTTGCCTGAGAACCATGATCTCATTCGCACGCATCTTTACGCTGGGCAGCTTGCTCGGCCTGAGTGCGTACGCCCACGCCCAGGGCGAGGCGGCGGAGGACAAGTGGCAATTCGAGTTCACGCCCTATCTGTTTGGCATCGGTCTCAACGGCAGTGTCGGGATCGACGACGTGACGGCGGACGTCGATTTTACGACCGACGAACTACTCAAGCATCTGACCAATGCGTTTATGGGGACGTTCGAGGCGCGCAAGGGATGGTGGCTGCTCGATGTCGACGCGATCTATACCAAGCTCAAAGACGAGAACACTGGGGCCTGGCAGGGGCCGGGCGGTATCGGCAGCGCCACCGGCACGCTTGAGGCGAAGCTGAGCGACCAGATTTACCAGTTGACGCTTGGTTACCGGGCGATCGATGCACGCACCAAGCTGGATGTGTTCGGCGCAGCGCGCTACACCCAACTCGACACCACGCTCAGCCTGACCGTCACCACCGGCGGTTTGCTGCCCGGCGGGTCGACCAGTATCAGCGAAGGTGTGAGCTGGTGGGATCCGGTGATCGGCGTGCGGGTCATTGTGCCGATCGCAGAACACTGGTCGTTGCTAGGCTATGGCGATATCGGCGGTTCCAGCTCCGGATCCGACCGGACATACCAGCTGATCGCGGGCGTGAACTGGCAGCTCTCGGAAACCTTTGCAGCGAAGTTCGGCTATCGCTACCTCTACCAGGACTACCAGCAGAACAACTTCGTCTGGGACATGACGCTGCAGGGTTACTACCTGGGACTGGGTATTCGCTTCTAGCCCGCCGCAGCCATTTGCGGGACAGAGGTTATGACGCCCGACCTTGCTTCAACAAATCACGGATTTCAGTGAGCAGTTCCTGTTCCTTGCTAGGCGCCGGGGCGGCGGCCTCTTCTTTCTTGGTCTTCATCACCCAGCCCAGAAACTTCACGATGAAGAAGAACAGCGCCAGCGACACAATTAGAAAGTTCACCACCTCGCCAACAAGCGCGGCAGCCGTGACCGCCGCTCCTCTGAAAGACCGTGTGATGTATCGTGAAAGACCGTGTGATGTATCGCACTCTCGTATCCTCTATGGCTACGGTGACCGCACAGGTCCGCAAGCGTCGTCGCGGTCGTGCGCCCACACACTGAAGTCATCTCTACAACGCTGCCTCTTGCTGGAAGTGCCGATCTTTGCCCGCACCGTGCGTTGATGCGACCACACATGCGCTACTTGGTCATGCTGGCGTCACAACAAGGCTTTCACCACTATCGTTAACAACTCCATGACAGGCAACTGTGTCGCGACGACAGCGAGCCACGGCAACCCGATCGCGATGAGCAGCGGTATAATGGCTTCTAAGCCGGCGGGAATCACGCGCATGGTACGAATCAACTCAACGGCGGTCGCCAATTCCGCCAGGGACGAGACATCCGGCGTGCCGAGCGCATCTTTGCCGGTCTTCCCACCCTGAACCCACTTCCTCTCGAATGCCCGGTTGTGCTCACTCGCGAGTACGCCATACGTCAGCAGCGCTTGCTTCTTGAGCCGCAGCAGTGTCGGCGCGAATACGCACAGCGGCCCGACAAAGAACACCAGCACGAGCGCCACCCATGCCAGGAAGGGCGCTGCGAGGGATCTCAGAGACCAGTCCGCGAACAGGATCACCTGTAGAGCCGCTGACGCGGTCACACAACTCAAGGCAAAAACCAAAGCTGCAAACATGGGAGGATAAAGGCCCAAAAATCCGATCCCGCCGCATCGATCCGGATGCGTCGCGACCAATCGCAAATTCAGCTTGGCCAGGTCCCACAGCAATCGGGTCCATACAACAAAGCGCCAGAACCAGCGCAACACCAGAAACCAAAACAGCGGCAAACTGACCAGTAATGCCCACCTTCCTGCCAACGACAACTGCACATGTCCATCGACCATACTTCCAATCCAGGACTCATCGAGTTCCGAGACCTGTACAAACAGGCCATATACCGAGGCCGCATAGGCAATGCCGAGGATGATCGCCTCGGCAAGCGCGGAACTGCTACGCCGGTCGGCGCGTTGCAATGCCGCCGTGAGCCGGGAAAGCTCGTCCGGAGGCACCAGCCCGGCAGCCGAGACTTGGTGAAACAGCTCGGCAATGCGTCCCTCTGCGATCCGCTCCATGAGGACGAGCATGACGATGGAGATAGTGAAGCGGGCGTACGCGGTAAAATCGAAGAGAAACGCCCGGCCTCCCAAGGACTCGCTCCAGGCAGTTCCATGTGCCAAGGACAGCAATGCGGGTGGTAGCCACGCTATGGCCGCGAAAAGCAGCGCCGTGGACATGGGCGGGAGCCGATCGGGCCCGAGCAGACCCAAGCGCTGTTGCAATCGCCAGAATGGCCCGCCGACGACCAGCGAGAATGTGTCTTTTGTCGCTTTTTTCATGGCATCTGCCAACTCGCTCCGTCAGGCAAGCTTGCGTTTCGCAAGCAATGGATCGCACCGCCTACTTCTTCGCTGTTTTTTTCTCCGCCGCTGCTTTGGCACCCGTCATAATCGCCCGCCATTCATCGGCTTGAATATGTGTCAACATGGCTTGGCGACCATCCCAGAGTTTGTCGACCTGCTGGTTACGCTTTGTTAACACCGAAGAAAATAACTGGTCAAAGTCTTCCGGCTTCGAATTGTAATTTTTGATGAGTGCTTCGAGCTGTTTGTCGCCTTTCGACACTGATGTGTTCAGGTCACTGATGTCGTCATTGACAACGGAAAGACCCTGCAACGCCAATTTGCTCGTCCTTCATCCACGATGACGACCTTGATCTGATCCTTGACGTACTGCTCCATCAAATTGCCGAGCTGATCGTGACCCGCATTAAAAAAAACCAGATAAATAGCCAGCAATGTGGCGGCAATCATGTTCTGGACTCCTTGAGTTGGCGCTCAGTCGTTCAATGCTTTCCATTCTGCCGCAGTCACTTCGCGGCGCATGGCAAAGATCAGGACGCGGTATTGTGCCAATGCCACATTTCGTTTTTGCATAAAGTTGGCGACCATTTGCCGCGCTTCATCCCTGGTGGATGTATAGCTCGCATTTAGCTCGAAGCCTTTTTCATCGAGCGCGGCGATATCGCGCGACAGGGATTTTTGCAGATCAAACAATTGCTGACCGTATTGCATCATCTTGCTGGCGCGCTGCGGATCCTGGATGTGTTTCTTAACGGCGGCGTTCCACTTGGCGGCCGTCTCATCAGTCGGCGTCGGCAGTAGTTCCGGCGGCGACGCACACGCCATTACAAAGCCGAGCACCAGCGCGATAACCATCCATCCTGCCGCCGTTCGATAGACTGGTATCGTGTTCATGGAAATGTCCTCCACAGCAAAGAGGCACCGTCCGAACCGCCGGCGCTGTTCGCGCCGGCGCGCACGAAGGCCTTTTCGATTACGGCTTGAAGTTGCTGTAGGGACCGCCCGCGCGGTCGTAGGTGTTGCCGAAGTCGTCCTGCGTGATGTGAGCGACGCCGTCCTTGTCCGGCGTGAGGATCAGGTCCTGCTCGAGCACCGGCGCCCGGAACTTCCAGCCCGGGGGAAGCTTCAGGCGGCTACCGAGGGTCCCGAGTTCGTCGAACTTCTGATCCGGATGGGTGATGAGGCTGAAGGACTTCATGACCCACGGGTTGCCATCCGGGTCTTCCAGGATGAATACCTGCTTGCCCTTGTCGAAGCCGAACCTGGTGTGGCGCCCGACCGTGATGTTCTTGTAGGCGGCCTCACCTGGCTTCGTGCTGAGGCCCTTCATATCCAGCCAGTTCACCCATCGTGCTTTCATGCCGCCGAAGTCCAGCTCCTTGCCCATCTCGACCTCGATCCAGTCCAGCGCCCAGAGGCGGGGGCCGTTCTTGTACGAGGCAAGCACGTGGTACCGGTCCTTCAGCTCATTGACGTCGACCTTGTCCAGCAGCGCGGCGGGACAAGAATCCCCCGTGGTCGCGCCGCCGTTGAGACCCCAGGTATTGTAGACGTTCGCCTTGAGGTCCTTGGTGATCGCGTTCCCGCCGATAAGGAACATCTCCGTATAGCGGTGACCACGCACGTCCTTGAAGGTGAACGGCTTCGCGTCAGCGCCGTCGTTCGGCAAGGTCACGACCAGCCTGGGATACACGACGATGGCGGCGACGGCGATGAGGGCGGCGGCGATGCCTATCGCCCACTTGATCTTCTTCCCGGTTTCCATGGTTCTCTCCTTGCGATAGACAAGTTGCGTTGTTGAGATCTCAAAACCGATCTTGCCAGTTAAGCCAGCCAATTCGCTTCATTATGGAATGAAGTTGAATGCCTTGCCGCCGTCGGAGCCCTGGTAAGCGTTCTTCAGGTCGTCCTGGAAGACGTGGGCGAGGTTGTTGGTCCGCTCCTGGTTGACGATCAGGTCGCGGTCGAGAACCACGGTGCGGAACTTCCAGCCCGGCGGCAAATGGAGCAAGCGGCCCACGTCCTTGATGTGGTTGACGTCCACTTCCTTCTGGACGTCGTTGGTGAACGACTGCATGACGAAGACTTCACCGTCGGGCGCGTCCAGGAGGTAGACCTCGCTGCCCTTGTTGAACTTGTACTGCGTATTCCGGTAGATGTAGCCGGGAACGTAATGCCCCTTGGTGACCGCTTTCTCCAGCTCCTGGACCGGCACCACGCCCATCCAGGTCATCTTGATGTCACCGAAGGTGCGATCAACGCCGGCCTCATAGACCCAGAAATCATCCATCAGCCAGTACCGCGACGGGTTGAGAAAGGCCTCTCGTGACCCGGTCTCCTCGATGATCTTCTTCTTGTCGAGGGCAGCGAACCGCTCGGGCGTGCAATCGTCAACCCCCGTTGAGTTGTAGAAGTCGGCGATGGCGTTGCTCTTGCTGGTGCCGGTGATCAGGGCCACCTCGCAAAAGCGATAGGGGCGGAAGTTCGTCAGTTGAACCTTCTTGCCGGCAACCAGGTGCTCCTTGCGAGAGGCGGCCATGTTCTCGTCCAGCGTGGCGCATCCGGTGACGAAACCGGCGCCCAAAATAGCGGCCAGCACCGCAAACTTCTGAACTGTCTTGTTGACGAATTTCATATTGCTCTCCTTTCGTGAAAGTGGACGGTTCGTGGGACTCTTCAGGAAGCTGCGTTCAGCGCCCGGTTGGCATTTATTTCAGGATTTTCACGCCAGGCATCCTCCAGGAACCTTCCAACGCCGCATCGGCCGGCCAGAAAATTCGCGTCGTCATATTGAACGGGCCGCTTGCAGGCGTCGGCAGCCAGTTCGATTCCTTGTCCGGTCCGGGAGATTCAGCCTGAATGAACATGTACAGCGAGCCGTTCGCATTGGTTTTCAGCGGCATCCACGGCGCCAGGTGGTAACGGTTGATCTTGTTGGGGACATAGAAACCGTTCGGATCGTACAGCGAGACCGACCAGGTTGCCTTGGCAGGTGGCAGCTGCCCCTTATCGAAATGCAGCACATAACGGTTTGCTGCGTCGAGCGGTTTGCCATCGGCATCCTGAAAGGCGGTGGGATACAGAATGTCCTGGGGCCAAATTCCTCCAAGCCCTATGAGCGCAATGCCCGCGCGGGTGAGATAGTCCGTGCCGTAGTTGGCAAAATTCTTCGGTATCACAATCCAGCCGTTTGCCGTGTCGAGTTTCTGGACGCCTTTCTCCAACAGGGCAAACGCGCCCATGGCACGCGTCAGTCCCCTGGCGATATTCCCGTCCAGTTTGCTGACGTCGAAGTCCCTGCCGGGCTCAATGCCGAGCCGCTTGAGCGTCTCCACCATCGGACCGTCTTGCGGTGAGGGGGGATTGTCCTTCATCAGCCGCGCGAGCCGTCCGAAGAACGTATTCGCATCCATCCGCTTCACCCGTTCCAGTGGCGGGGTCTTGGCGTCAATACTGGCGTCAACCGGGACGTTCGCAGGAGGCGTGTAGGGTTTGCCCCAGGCGCTGAGGGGCGTCAGCTTGTACTGCTTCTGGAGCGCATTCACGACTGCATAGTCCGGCGGGCCGTTGGATTGCATCTGGCCATTGACCCACACGTACCGCGTTGGCGACTTGTACACCTGCTTGATGCCGGCCGGCGGCGTGCCTTGCCATCCCGGCCCGGCCATCAGGAAGTGTGCGGCTTCCGTGCCGGTGGTTCGGCTGCCGATGGAGGCAAAGACGTTGCTCCACATGTCAAACAGGGCAATGACGTAGTAGCGGCCCGCGGTGTTGGGTACCGACAGCACCAGCGGTTGCTCATTCAAATCGGCCCAGGCGACGGCAAACTGGGTGTCGAGACCGGTCCGGGGAATCAATCGGAACGAAGCATCCGGATATTTGGTCATGACCGCGAACTGATTGACCGGGGCAGTGATTTCCCCAGTGGTGGGTACGGCCGTTGATACCTCGCGTGTTGCATCCATGACGATCAGCGGAAAGCCGTACACATAGGCCCGAACGCCGTCGTACCAGGGCCGGCCTTCATTCCATATCCACCAGCCACCTCCGGCGAGAATGATCGCCACAACAATGATGACGACCTTCCATATTCTGCCACGTCGCTCTTTATCTTGGATATTTGCCATATCGTTAACTCGATCGAAAGGTTGATCGGTGTCCAGAATTGATCCCAAATCGTGCCTGAGCGCCCTCGCGAAGAGACTAGTGCACGCGGCGCACCGGCGGCGGCGTCCAGCTGCCGTCCACAATCGAAGGCGGCGACTGCGTCGGCCCATACATCCGCAGCACCAGCACAAACTTCCCCTTCGGCGCCGGCAACCAGTTGGGCTCCTTGGCCTTGCCCGGAGATTCCGCCTGAAGATACATATCCACCGAACCATCCGGGTTGGTAATGAACTTGTTGCGCTGGCTCAACTCGTACCGATTGGTCGGATTTGGCACGAAGAAGAAATCGGTGTCGTACAGGGTTAGCGACCAGAACGCCTCGACTGGCGGCATCTGGCCCTTCTCGAACCGCATCACGTACTTGTACTTGGCACCGTCATATTCGTCGCCGCTTGCGTCCTTCAGCGAGAGCGGGTAGATCGCGTCCTGCGGGCGGTTCCAACCCGGGCCGAGGAGATTGGCCATGCCGCGCAACAGATAGTCGGTGCCAAAGTTGCCCACGCCCTTGGTGAAGTACAACCAGCCGTTGGTGGTCTTCTGCTGCTTCAGGTGTAACCCCATTTCCACCAGCGCCAGCTTCGGGACGGTCTTGATGACTGCCCGGTCGAGGGCGCCAAGCTTGCTCGGATCGAAGTCCTGCCCCGGAACCAATCCGATCCTGGCCATGCGCGATATGATCGGCGCATCCTCCGGCTTCGGCGGATTGGTCTTCAGTAGTTTCGCGAGCTGGGTGAAATAGGTATCGAAATCCAGACTGTTGACCTGCTTGCGCACGGACGTCTTCATATCGAACTTGGCATCGACCACACCCCGCGGCGGCGTGTACGCCTTGCCGTAGGAGCTGAGCGGAACGACCGAAAACCTGTCTTGCAGGGCATGCACTGCCTTGTAGTCTTCCGGGGTGCCGGTGCTGTAGATGCGCCCGAGAATCCACACCATCGCGGTTGGCGATTGGACCTGGCTCACGCCTTGCGGGAGCGTGCCCGACCAGCCCGGCCCGGTGATGGCGTAGTTCTGCGGCTTGCTGCCTGTCGTGCGCGGGCTGGCGACCTTGATCACCTCCGAAAACCCGTCCAGCATCGGCATGATGTAATACCGATTGCCCATGTCGGGGATGCTGAAGATCCACGGTTCACGAGTGATATCCAGCCAGACCATCGTGTACAGGGTGTCCGCATTGGGAGCAGCGCAGCAGTGGTTGTCCACGGCCGGGTAGCTCCGCATCTTGATTAGCTGGCCCATGGGGGCGTGTTCGGCATCCGGTGCCGGCACGTTGGTCTGTTGGCGGCGGGCCATGTCAAAGGTGACGAGGGGATAGCCGTAGATGTAGGCATCCACCGCGATCTTGACCGCCTCTTCCGTGTGCAGCGACGGAGTCCGCTTCACGATCAGCACGGCTGCCAGAATCGCGAGACCTGCGACCACCACCGTGATGACTGCTGTGCGTCTGCCTTTTTTCATGAGTGTCCTCCCCATGACGAGCGATGCAGTCGACGGCAGGTGGACCCAGCCACGGCATTCTATGGGGACAGCGCCTCAGCATCTTTGACGCAGATCAATATCGACTGGGTCCGGTGTGTCGGGCCGTCTCACTACGCGCTTTCCGTTCGTTGGCGCGCAGGCGATTGTGCATCGTGCGGCGGCGTGCCCTGTTCGATCGTCCGGTTGCTTACCGCCTTCGAGGCCCAGGGAAGCTCTGAACAAGTTCCTTTGTCGTCATGCCGGCGCGACCGCCATGGAAGGCGGAAGTATTGGAAACGCAGGATCAGTTTCCAGTGAAAGCCGGCATGCAGAGAACTCTTCCAAACCACTGGATTCCGGCTTGCGCCGGAATGACGAGAACGAATTGGTGTATTTGTTCAGAGCTTCACTAGTATACCGAGGAGTTGCGGATCGACAGGCGATTACGCCCGGCCTTGCTTGAGCAAATCGCGAATTTCGGTCAGCAGCTCCTGTTCCTTGGTGGGCACCGGCGCCGGGGCGGCGGCCTCTTCCTTCTTGGCCTTCATCACCCAGCCGAGAAACTTCACGATGAAGATGAACAGCGCCAGCGACACAATCAGAAAGTTTACCACCTCGCCGAGGAACAGACCGTAGGGGATCTCCTTGCCGGCGATCGCCAGTTTCCAGCCGAGGTAGCCTTGCTCGCCGGGCAGCAGTACGCCGAGGGTGGGCATGATCAGGTGTTTGACCAGCGAATCGATGATCTTGCCGAACGCGGCGCCGATGATGACACCGACGGCGAGGTCGATCACGTTGCCCTTGAGCGCGAATTTTTTGAATTCGTCAATCAGGGTGAGTGGCTTCTCCAGCGGTTTCATTGGTGACCTCCAGCAGGGTTGAGGGTGGATGATTCAGGCAAGACGCAGTGTCGGATTGAAAATGGCGTGCGGATCGAACGCGCGCCGCAGGTCGCGCGCCAGACGTGACGCGACCACGGACGACGTACGCACTGGCTTCGGACGTCCCGTGTTGCGGAACAGAATCGCATGGCCACCGGCGGCTTCCACGGCGTGGTGTATGTCGATCTCCGGCGCGCCGGTTCGCAACCAGCGCTGGGCACCGCCCCAGTCGAGCAGCCATTTTCCCGGGATGTCCAGGAGCGGCGTTGCAGAGGGCACGGAAAGACGCCAGTGTTGGGCCTCGCCGGCAAAGAACAGCAACTGCTGTTCACGCAGCGCCTGCCAGAATGCGGCGCCGCCCGTGTCGTGCTCGCCGCCGAGTTTGATGCGGGCGGCGTGCACGCCCTTGTCGGTGCCGGACAGGCGTACATATAAGGTATCGTCAAGGTGGCAAGCCGCCGACAACGGCAGTGGCAAACCGGCCCAGGCGTTCATCTTGCGCAGCGCTTCGTTTGCAGTTGTCTCGAACATGAGCGTGATTTCCTGCGCCGGTTTCGGCAGGATCTTCAGCGATATCTCGAGCAGTACGCCGAGTGTGCCGTAGCTCCCCGTCATGAGGCGCGAGACATCGTAGCCGGCGACGTTTTTCATCACCTGTCCGCCGAATTGGAGTATCTCGCCCTGACCGTTGATGATCCGGGTGCCGAGCACGAAATCGCGCGCCGCGCCGCAGTACGGCCGGCGTGGTCCGGAGAGATTGCAGGCGATGGTGCCGCCGAGCGTCGCGCCGGGGCCAAAGTGCGGCGGTTCGAAGCCGAGCATCTGGTGTCGTTCGGCGAGGGCCGCTTCGATCTCGCTGAGCGGCGTCCCGGCGCACGCCGTCAGCACGAGTTCGGTCGGCTCGTAGCTGACGATGCCGCGGTGTCCGGTCACATCGAGCGCTGTGCCATCGATAGCGCCGGTGAGAAAATGCTTGCTGCCGCTGCCGCAGATGGCGAGTGGGCTGCGTGCGGCCGCTGCCGCCAGGACGGCTGCGGAAATGTCTTGGGTGCAGTCCTGATCGCTCATGCTTAGAAGCGCTCGAGTTCCGGGAAGGCGAGCTTGCCGCCGTGTACGTGCAGGCGCCCGAATTCGGCGCAGCGGTGCAGGGTCGGCACGGCCTTGCCGGGATTGAGCAGGCCGAACGGATCGAACGCGGCTTTGATGGCGTGGAACTGCGTGAGCTCGGCAGCAGTAAACTGCACGCACATCTGATTGATCTTCTCCATGCCGACACCGTGCTCGCCGGTGATCGTGCCGCCGACCTCGACGCACAGTTCAAGAATCTTGCCGCCGAGTTCCTCGGTGCGCTCCAGCTCGCCCGGCTTGTTGGCGTCGTAGAGAATCAACGGATGCAGGTTGCCATCGCCGGCATGGAAGACATTTGCGACCTGCAGGCCATATTCCCCGGAAAGCTCGCTGATGCGTTTGAGCACGGAGGCGAGATGCTGGCGCGGAATGGTGCCGTCCATGCAGTAATAATCCGGCGAAATGCGTCCGACCGCTGGAAACGCCGCCTTGCGCCCGGCCCACATCCTGAGGCGCTCGGTGTCGTCCTTGGCGGTGCGCACCTCGCTCGCACCCTGCTTCACCAGCAGCTCGCGCACCTGGGCCATGCCTTCCGAGACTTCCTCATTGGTGCCGTCGAGTTCGCACAGCAGGATTGCCTGTGCCTCCACCGGGTAGCCGGCATGCACGTAGTCCTCGGCGGCGCGTATCGCGAGTTTGTCCATCATCTCGAGTCCGGCCGGAATAACGCCAGCGCCGATGATGGCGGCCACGGCATGGCCGGCCTTCTCGAGGTCGTCGAACGCCGCCAATACCACTTGGGCGCGCTCCGGTTTGGGCAGCAGCTTGACCGTCACCTCAACGATCACGCCCAGCATGCCTTCCGAACCGGTCAGCAGGGCGAGCAGGTCGTAACCGGGGTTGTCGAGGGTCTTGCCGCCGAGTGTGACCAGCTCGCCGGCGATCGTGATGAACTTGAGACCGAGCAGGTTGTGCACCGTCAGACCGTACTTCAGGCAATGCACGCCACCCGCGTTCTCGGCGACATTGCCGCCAATCGAGCAGGCGATCTGCGAGGACGGATCGGGCGCGTAATAGAGGCCATGCGGCGCGGCGGCCTCGGAGATGGCGAGATTGCGCACGCCTGGCTGGACGGTCGCCGTGCGATTGAGTGGATCAATTTCGAGAATGCGGTTGAACTTCGCGAGCGACAGCAGCACGCCGTTTTCGTGCGGCAGCGCGCCACCGGACAGGCCAGTGCCGGCGCCACGCGCCACGACCGGCACGCGGTATTCGGAGCACAGGCGCAGTATCTGTTGCACCTGCTCAATGGTTTCCGGCAGCGCCACCAGCCCGGGCAACTGACGATAGGCGGACAGCCCGTCGCACTCATAGGGATGCAGGTCTTCCGGCGCGTCGAGCAGCGCATTGCCAGGCAGGAAACGGCGCAGTCGCCGCGCGAGTTCCCGCAACGGGATGCTTGAGGGTGCAGGGCCGGAAGACAACGGTTCGCTCATGTCTCCATGGTAAATGATTTTCCGGCGAGCGAAAGCGGAGATGGTGCTTCGCAGCAGTGTAAAATGAAGGTACACAAATCCTGTGCCGATGAAGCCCGTCATGACCCATCCCTGGCCTGCGACCGCCACCGAGGCTATTGCCTTGCAGCGCAAGCTGCGAGAACGCGTAATAGTAGAGGATCAGCTCGGCACGGTGCGTACCGTCGCCGGGCTGGATGTGGGCCCGGAGGGTGATGGCCGGGTGATGCGCGCAGCCGTGGCCGTGCTGTCGTTCCCCGATCTCAAGACCGCCGATCAGGTGGTGGCGCGGCGCCCGGCGAGCTTTCCTTATATACCGGGTCTGTTGTCGTTCCGTGAGATTCCAGCATTGCTGGACGCGCTCGCCAAACTCGGTGCGATGCCCGACCTGCTGTTGTGCGACGGCCAGGGGCTGGCGCACCCGCGCCGCTTTGGATTGGCCTGTCATCTCGGTGTGCTGACCGGAATGCCCTCCATCGGCGTCGCCAAGTCCTTGCTGGTTGGCGAGCATGGGCTGCTGCCGCAGGCACGCGGATCGTGGCGGCCGCTGGTGCACAAGGGCGAGATAGTGGGCGCGGCGCTGCGCACGCGTTCCGGTGTGGCGCCGGTATATGTCTCCATTGGCCACCGGGTGAGTCTCGCCACGGCGATCGACTATGTGCTGGCCTGCGCACCCAAGTATCGCCTGCCGGAGACCACGCGCGCCGCCCATCGGCTGGCCTCGGGGCCATGATAAAGTGGCGCGCATGAGTGAGTTTCTCGCGATACAGCATGTGAGCGTGATCGTTGCCGACACGCAACGTGCATTGGCATTCTATCGTGATGTCCTAGGCCTGCCGGAGGACCCGCGGCGCCCCGATCTCGGCTACCCCGGCGCCTGGCTTACGATCGGTGCCCAGCAAATTCATCTGCTGGAACTGCCCAACCCGGATCCGCTGACGGGCCGCCCGGCGCACGGTGGGCGCGATCGGCATTGCGCACTCACGCTGCGCGATCTCGATGCGCTGCGGCGGCGACTGGAAGCGGCAAGCATCCCGTATAGTCTGAGCAAGTCGGGACGCCGTGCCTTGTTCTGCCGCGACCCGGATAGTAATGCCCTTGAATTTGTCGAAGCGCCGGCATGACGGAGTTCCTGGTCAAGGAACTTCTGGGAAAGATCCCGCAGGTCGGCCGGCTGGAGCGGATCGGCCTGCGGCCCGCGCAGCGTGCAGCCGGTGCCGGTCTTGGCGTCGGTGCGCGCCGAAGCCGGACAGGGATTAAATATAGAGGTGGTGCTGGGGGCCCGGGTGGCTACAATGTCATGCGCGGCCATGGCGGCTCTACGGCCCGCATGCTCGAAAGCGCTGAACTTTGTATCGGCGATGTGGTGACGATGGTGTAGTGGTTCCGTGTCAGGCATTCGTTCGGGAAGCTGCGCCGGATTGTCACTGGCAATAGGAACGCGATCGAATGCCGCGTTGCTTTTTGACGCGCGCGTTATTCAACCACCATCATGCCGTGCATACCCTTTTCCTGATGCGATTTGCCAATGGGCGGCTGTGTATCGCAGAGTAATTCATAGTTGCCAGGTTGGGTGGGTGTGAAGCGCACCTCGCTAGTTTTGCCGGCGCCGACGACGACCTTCAGCTCGATACCGGCTTGGGCTGCCTTGATGACGAGATTGTGCGGAATAAACGTGGCTTCATTTTTGACCTTAAGGATCACCGGCTCTCCGGCTTTGAGGATCAGTGTGTCCGGCTTGATGGTATAGTTGTTGAGCGTGACCACGATCACCCGCGGTTCCGTGGCGAGGGCAGCCGTGCAGAGGGTCGCCAGCAATACAGTCAACAGCCCGGGCCGCATCGGCGGTCTCCAATGAAAGATGATGAAAAGCGCAGCGCTTGCGACTAACCTAGCATAGCGTTCCGACCGGATCAAAACCGCCACCGCATCGCATGAATCTCCCTGACGGACTGCTGCCGGCCGCATGGCTGTGGTTGGCGCACGGACTGAACCTGCTGCTCATTCTGTGGGCGTTGTGGCGCGCGCCGTGGCGCACGCTGCTGGCCAGCGAGCGTCTGCATGTCTTGCTGGGGACATGCGTCGCGCTCATGGTGCTGTGGCAGATCAAGGCCGGTGTGTCACCAGGCCTCAACTTCCATATTCTCGGCAGCACACTGCTGCTGCTCATGTTTGGCGCGCCGCTGGCTATGCTCGGCGTGGCCCTGGTGCTATGCGCCGTTACGCTCAACGGATTTGGCGGCTGGCAGGCGTACTCCGTGAATGCCCTGCTGATGGGCGCGTTACCAATCTGGATTAGCTGGACGGTCTGGCGGCTGGTCGAGCGATTCTTGCCGAGTAACCTGTTTATCTATATTTTTGTGTGTGGATTCTCCGCCGCGGCCTTGTCCATGGCGGCCACGGGTTTATCCTCGACGACAGTGTTTGCGCTGAGCGGCGCCTATTCTCTCGATCATCTGCTATCGCACTACCTGCCGTTCTATCTGCTGATGGTGTTTCCCGAGGCCATTCTGACCGGTTCGTTCGTGGCGCTGTTGACGGTGTATCGCCCGCACTGGATCGTAACCTACGACGAGGACAAGATGCTGCGCTAATGCCCGTTCACAGGCAACGCCTGATCAAACAATCCGTGTTGAGCTTAGTTCAATGCCATGGAAAGCTTGCGGCGGTATTGCGTGACAAGCTCCCCCTTGCCCCCCAGCATCTGAAATACCGAAAGCATCGCCTTGCGCGCGGCGTCGTCATTGAATTTCCGGTCGTACCGAACGATCTCCAGCAGCTGTTCGAGCGCCGCATTGAACTGCTGGCGCAGCACCAGCTGGGCCGCCAGTTGAAAACGTGCCGTGCTGTCTTTGGGATTGGTGTTCACCGCTTGCAGGAGTTCCTCCGGCGGGCGCGCGTCTTGCGCGATGCGCGCGAATTCGAGTTGCGCGTGGATGGCGGTGGCATCGGCGCTGTCTTGCATTTCGCGCGAAAGCGCCTTCAGTGTCTGTCCAGCCTCATCGCTGCGGCCCAGATGGGCAAACAGGCGCGCCCGCTCAAGGATGGCGCGGTCATTGGACGGGTCGGTCTGCATCACGTTCTTCAATATGACGAGCGCCTCATCGAGCTGGCCGGCACGCGCCGCGAGCATGGCGTTGTCCACCAGCGCATCCGATTCACGCGGGATATGCCGGTCGAGCAGGGCACGGATGGTTTTCTCCGCCTGTGCGCCCATAAATTCGTCCACTACCTGGCCGTTCTTGAACAGCTTCACGGTCGGCAGGCTTTTGACAGCGTAGCGCTGCGCAAGCGCTTGCTCGGTGTCGCTGTTGACCTTGGCGAGAAAGAACTTGCCGTGGTACTCCTCGGCCAGCTTGGTGAGCACCGGCATGAGCATCTTGCACGGGCCGCACCAGGCTGCCCAGAAGTCCACCAGCACCGGGATTTCCCGGGACTTGGCGAGCACCAGGGTCTCAAAGGTCTGTTGGGTAACGTCGGCGATGTGGGGCGAAGAGGTCATGGCTTCGACTCAGATCAGGAAGGTTTGCGGACGGTCTCGGCTGTCATTCCGGGAATTAATATGTGACAGGACGAACGAAGTATGGCTTCCTCAAATGCGATCGGGACTGGCCAGATTCAAGTCCGGATGCCTGCATGGGCCAATCAGGGGAAATTGGCGCTCCCTAGGGGTTTCGAACCCCTGTTCTCGCCGTGAGAGGGCGATGTCCTAGGCCGCTAGACGAAGGGAGCAGGGTAAAGGCACTGTTTCGCAAGCTCTTTTACCGCCGGCTGGCGAAGCAATGCTATTATACCGCCTGGGTTTTATTACACAACGCGAACAAGAATCTTGGCGAAACCGGACAGCAGGGTACCCACCATCACGACACCCTTGGTTATTCCCCGCGCGGAGCATCCCATCTCCCGCTCCCTGATCAGCGACAGTGCGCTTAAAGTCCTGTATCGCCTGAAAGATGCCGGCTATGCGAGCTTTCTCGTGGGCGGCTGCGTACGAGACCTGATGCTGGGTCGCGAACCCAAGGATTTCGACGTTGTTACCGACGCGCGCCCGGAACAGATCAAGGAACTGTTCCGCAACGCGCGCCTGATCGGCCGGCGTTTCCGCCTGGCGCATATCCGCTACGGGCAGGACATCATCGAGGTCGCGACCTTCCGCGCCGCCCCCCACACCGGCAAGGAAGAGGGTGAGTCCGACGACGACGTGGACGCGACCGGCCGGCTGCTGTCCGACAATGTGTTCGGCAGTCAGGAAGAGGACGCGGTGCGGCGTGACATCACGGTCAATGCCCTGTACTACGACATCAGCGACTTCACGGTGAAGGATTACGTGGGTGGCGTGGCCGACCTTCAGGCCGGACTAATGCGCATGATCGGCGATCCGGAAACGCGTTTCCGCGAGGATCCGGTGCGCATGCTGCGTGTGGTGCGCTTTGCCTCCAAGCTCGGATTCCGCATCGATCCGGCCACGGCCGATCCCATGTATGACATCGGGCACCTGCTGCTCAATGTCTCGCCGGCGCGCATGTTCGAGGAGGTGTTGAAGCTGTTCCAGGGCGGCTATGCGCTCGAAACCTACGAGATGCTGCGCCACTTCGACCTGTTCCGTTTTCTGTTCCCGCTCACCGAGGACAGCCTCGCCGGCGAGGACGAGCACTTTCCGCGCGTGCTGCTGCCGCAGGCACTGGCCAATACCGATCAACGCATCGAAGAAGGCAAGCCGGTGAATCCGGCGTTTCTGTTTGCTGCCATGCTCTGGGAGCCGGTGCGTCTCGCCATGGAGCGGCGTGTCACACAGGGCCAGCATCCGTTCGAGGCGCTCACCCAGGCCGGCGAAGAGGTGTTGCGCGAGCAACAGCGGCATGTATCCATCCCGAAACGCTTCAGTTTCCCGATGCGCGAGATTTGGGCGCTGCAATCGCGTTTTTCACGTCGCCAGGGCAAGAATGCCTTCCGCCTGATGGAGAGCAAGCGTTTTCGCGCGGCCTACGATTTTCTGCTGTTGCGGGCGCATGCCGGCGAGGAGAGTCAGGAGCTGGCCGACTGGTGGACGCGCTTTCAGGAAGTCGATGCGGATGGCCAGGCCGAGATGGTGCGCAACCTGGCACCCACAGAGGGTGGTGGTGAAGCCCGACCCAAAAAGCGCCGACGCCGGCGGCGTAAGCCGAAGGGCGGCGGAGCGCCAGCGTAACGCGGTGCGTGCCTACATTGCCCTCGGCAGCAATCTGAACGACCCGATCACGCAGGTGCGCGCGGGGGCACAGGCGCTTGGCAAGCTGCCCGGCACGCGCCTGGTGCGCTGCTCATCGTTGTACCGCACGGCGCCGGTGGGCGTCACCGATCAGCCGGATTTCATCAATGCGGTGTGCGCGGCCGACTCCAGCTTGCCGGCCAGTGTGCTCATGCAGGCCCTGCTCGACGTCGAGCGTGCACATGGCCGCCAGCGCGACATTCCGACCGCCATGGATGGCGGGAGTGCGGAATACGCAGGAGCAGTTTTTCCGCCGAGCGCCATGGATGGCGGGAGTGCCGGGCGCGAAGCCGTCCCTCCGGGGACAAACGCAGGAGCAGTTTTCCGGCCGGGCGGGCCGCGCACCCTGGATCTCGACCTGCTGTTGTACGGCGATCTGGTCTGCCACGAACCGGGGCTCACGCTGCCGCACCCCAGGCTGCACGAACGCGCCTTCGTGCTGTATCCTTTGTCCGAGATTGCGCCCAGCCTGAGCATTCCCGGACATGGCCGGGTGGATCGCTTGCTGGCCGACTGCGCCGAGCAGACGATTGAGCGATTAGATGCCGTTATCGAGGTTATTGAAGGCACGCCTGCACAAAAATAGCCACATTAAAGAAAGCAGGCCTGCACAAAATTAGCCATATTATGTATTCGGAATCCGCGAACACATGAGCATTCAACAAGACAAGCCCGGTCAGGCAGGCATCAGTCCAGGGTATCTGGTGGTGGAAGGCCCGATCGGCGTCGGCAAGACCAGCCTGGCGCAGAAACTGTCGCAGGCCTTCGGCAGTGACCTGCTGCTCGAACGCCCCGAAGAGAATCCATTCCTCGAGCGCTTCTATCACTCGCCCAAACAGTTCGCGTTGCCGACCCAGTTGTTTTTTCTGTTTCAGCGTGCACGGCAGATGCAGGAATGGAAGCAACGCGACCTGTTCGCGCCCACGCGCGTGGCGGATTTCCTGCTGGAGAAGGACCGGCTGTTCGCGCGCCTCAACCTGGATGATGATGAACTGCGCTTGTACGAGCAGGTGTACGAGCAGCTCAAGATCGATCTGCCGGTACCGGACCTGGTGATCTGTCTGCAGGCGCCGGTCGAGGTACTGCTGGAACGGGTGCGCCGGCGCGGTATGGTCTTTGAGCGTACCATGGAGCGCAACTATCTTGAACGACTCAATGAGGCGTACACGCATTTCTTCTACCACTACACGGGTGCGCCGCTGCTCATGGTGAACGCGGCGGAAGTGAATTTCGTCGAGAGCGACGCCGACTTCCAGTCGCTGCTGGCCTTTATCCGCAGCGCGCGCGGTGGCCGGCATTTCTTCAATCCGCTGCCGGCCGGAGCCACGGCATGATGCCGGTCACGATCACCACCTTGCGCGAATTGAAGCAGGCCGGTCAGAAGATCAGCTGCCTCACTGCCTACGACTACAGCTTCGCCAGCCTGCTCGATCGTGCCGGGCTCGACGCCATCATGGTTGGTGACTCGCTCGGCATGACCATGCAGGGCCATGCCTCGACTCTGCCGGTGAGTATCGACGACATGGCCTATCACTGCTCCTGTGTGGCACGCGGCGTGTCGCGCGCCCTTATTATCGGCGACATGCCGTTCGGCAGTTATCAGGTGAGCCCGGAGCAGGCGTTCGCGAACGCCGCCATCGTCATGCAGAACGGCGCGCAGGTCGTTAAGCTTGAGGGCGGCGCGCCCATGGCCGAGACCGTGCATTTCCTGGTGGAGCGCGGCATCCCAGTGTGCGCACATCTGGGTCTCACGCCGCAATCGGTGCATCAGCTCGGCGGTTACCGTGTGCAGGGGCGCGAAGTTGAGGCGGCGCAGCACCTGCGTGCGGACGCGAAGCGGTTGCAAGAGGCCGGTGCAAGCTTGCTGGTGCTGGAAGCCGTGCCCGCGGCACTCGCCAAGACGGTCAGCGCCGAGCTGGTCATTCCTACTATAGGTATCGGCGCTGGTGTGGATACCGATGGCCAGGTGCTGGTGTTGCAGGACATGCTCGGACTCTATCCGCGCCCGAGCCCGAAGTTCTCCCGAAATTTCATGCAAGGCGCGGAAAGCATCGAGGCGGCAGTGAAGGCCTATGTCGAGGCGGTGCGTGGCAAGACCTTCCCCGGCCCCGAGCACAGCTACTGATATCTGCCGCAATGGCGCAAAGGACGAAAGGATAAATCGTTCTGAACGTCGCCATGCCCGATGATCCAGGTCGACACGGGCAGCGCGGCAGCCGGAATTATTGTTATACAAATTTCTTTGCGCCCTTTGCGGCAGGTGTTTGAGTGATGATCGTTGCCCAGTCCGTCGCCGAGCTGAAAAGCGAAATCGCGCGCCTGCGCGCTGCCGGCCAGCGTATCGCGTTCGTGCCGACCATGGGTAATCTGCATGCCGGTCACCGCCATCTCCTGGAGCAGGCGCGCCGGCATGCCGATGTATTGGTGGCGAGCATCTACGTGAACCCGCTGCAGTTTGGCCCAAACGAGGATTTCAGCAGCTACCCGCGCACCCCGCAGCAGGATCGGGCGCTGCTCGAGAGCGCCGGGGTAGACCTGCTGTTCTTCCCGGACGATGCCGCAATCTACCCGCGCGGGCGCGCGCTGAGCACCCGTGTCGAGGTACCGGGGCTGGGCGATATTCTCTGTGGGGCCGCGCGTCCCGGGTTCTTTCGCGGCGTGGCCACGGTGGTGCACCGCCTGTTTCATTTGGTGACACCGGATGTGGCGCTGTTCGGCAAGAAGGATTATCAGCAGCTGCTTGTCATCCGTCTCATGACGGCGGATGTTGGTTTGCCCATCGAGATCATCGGTGTTGACACGGTGCGCGATGCCGACGGGCTGGCGATGAGCTCGCGCAACGGTTATCTCACGCCCGCAGAACGACGTATCGCACCAAAGCTTTATGCAACCCTGCAGGCGCTCGCCGGTCAAATATCTTATGAGGATAGTAAGCTGAGCCGCTTAGTGGCTCTCGAGGCACAGGCGGCGCAGCAGCTTGCCGATGTCGGTTTCCGCCCGGATTATGTCAGTGTGCGACACCAGCAGGATCTGGCCATACCGGGCCCCGACGACCGGCAGCTGGTCATTCTGGCAGCGGCCTGGCTAGGGCGCGCGCGCCTGATCGACAATCTGGAGCTGGACCGGAAAACTGCTCCTGCGTTTCCGGCACTTCCGCCATCCATGGCGGTCGAATTGAAACCCGTCTCCTGAAGACGGATAATGCCGGTTCGTTGCGGCTATACTATATTATTATTATTTACGACTTATGCAGAGAACCCTGCTTCGTTCCAAGTTGCACCGCGTGACCTGCACGCACGCCGAACTCGATTACGAGGGTTCGGTGGCGATCGATGGTCGCTTGCTGGATGCCGCCGACATTCGCGAGTATGAGCGCGTGGATGTGTACAACCGCAACAACGGCGAGCGCTTCTCGACTTACGCAATCCGTGCCCAGGAAGGTTCCGGCATCATCTCCGTGAACGGCGCCGCTGCGCACAAGGCCAGCCCGGGCGATCTCCTCATTATTTGTGCCTATGGTGTGTTCGAGGAGAAGGAACTGGCCGGTTTCAAGCCGCGCCTCGTTTACGTGGACGCCGCCAACCGCATTACCCACACCCGCCACGCCATTCCGGTGCAGGTGGCTTAAGGCTGTTTCGGCCGGTACCCCCCCGCGCGGGTCCCAGTTGCCCGCCGCATCCTGATTCAACCCAGCTGCAATAATTCTTGACGCAGGACAAAGCGCGCTGCAGTCATTATGCGCGAAAGTGATATCGTGTAGTTCGTTCCCGGCAAACGCCGAGCCCAACGTCGTATAACGAAAAAGGGAAAGGCATGACCAGTATCCAGCCCCTCGCACCGGAAGCGCTGTGCACGCAGTGTGATCCGGCCCAATTCACCTTTGCTACCACCGCCGAGCTCGACGACCTCACGCAGGCGCTCGGTCAGGCGCGCGCCGTTGAAGCGCTGAAATTTGGCATCGGAATCCGCCGCGACGGTTACAACCTGTTTGTGCTTGGTGCGCCCGGTACCGGCAAGCGCACGATGGTGCGCCAGTTTCTGGACGAAAGGGCCGCGCGCGAGGCGCCGCCGCCAGACTGGTGCTATGTCAACAACTTTCAGGAGGCGCACAAGCCGCGCGTGATGCAGCTCCCGGCCGGCACCGGGGTGAAGCTCAAGAACGACATGGAACAGCTGATGGCCGACCTGCGCGCCGCCATCCCGGCGGTGTTCGAGAGCGAGGAGTACCGCACGCGCCGCCAGGAGATGGAAGAGAAACTCAAGGAACAACACGAGCAGGCCTTCGAGGAGTTGCGCAAGGAGGCCGAGTCGCACTCCATCGCGCTGGTGCGCACGCCATCCGGCATGGCATTCGCACCCATGCACAAGAACGAGGTCGTCAGTCCGGAGGAATACGAGAAACTGCCAGACGCCGAGAAGCAACGCATCGAGGCAGTGATCGCCACGCTCGAGGAACAGCTTGCCAAGATCATTCACCAGATCCCGCAGTGGCGGCGCGAAGGGCAGCGACGCATTCGCGAGCTCGACCGCGAGGTCACGATATCGGCGGTCGGGCACCTGATCGACGATCTCAAGAAGGAGTACGCGGAACTGCCGGCCGTGATCGAGTACCTCGTGACCACCCAACAGACGGTGATCGACAACGTCGACGATTTTCGCCACACCACCGAAGAGACGCCGGAGATCACCTTTCTGGGTATTCCGATCTCGCGCCCAGGTGGCGCACCATCGCTGCGACGCTACCAGGTGAATGTGCTTATCGACAACAGCGCCTCGAAGGGGGCGCCGGTGGTGTACGAGGATAATCCCACCTATGCGGGGCTGATCGGACGCATCGAGCATATCTCGCAGATGGGTGCGCTGGTCACCGACTTCATGCTCATCAAGCCCGGCGCGCTGCACCGCGCCAATGGCGGCTACCTGATGCTGGATGTGCGCAAGGTGCTGATGCAGCCGTTCGCCTGGGAAGGGCTCAAGCGGGTGCTCAGCGCGCGCGAGATTCGCATCGAGTCGCTTGGCCAGGCGCTGAGCCTGGTGAGCACCGTGTCGCTCGAACCCGAGCCGATTCCGCTCAACCTCAAGGTGGTGCTGCTCGGTGAGCCGCTGCTCTATTACCTGCTGTCCGAGTATGATCCGGAGTTCAGTGAGCTGTTCAAGGCGGCCGTGGACTTCGGCATGGACATGCAACGCAACGGCGACAGCAATCAGCTATACGCGCGCCTGATCGCCACGCTCGCGCGCCGCGATCAACTGTTGGATCTTGATCGGGGCGCGGTGGCGCGCGTCATCGAATACGGTGCGCGCCTGGTCGAGGATGCCGAGAAGCTCAGTGTGCGACTGCGCGAAATTACCGACCTGCTGCGCGAGGCCGATCACTGGGCGCGCGAGGCCGGGCGGGGCGTGATCGGCGCCACCGATGTGCAGGCGGCCATCGATGCCAAGATCTTCCGTTCCGACCGTATCCGCGAGCGCCTGCAGGAGGCCATCCAGCGCGGCACCTTGCTGATCGATACCAGCGGCGAACGGGTCGCCCAGGTCAATGGCCTGTCGGTGGTGGATCTCGGCAACTTCATGTTCGGCCACCCGAGCCGCATCACCGCCAGTGTCCGGCTCGGACGGGGCGAGGTGTTGGACATCCAGCGTGAGGTCGAACTGTCCGGACCGATCCATTCCAAGGGCGTGCTGATCCTGTCCGGATTTCTGGGCGCGCGCTATGCCCCGGATCGGCCGCTGGCGCTGGCGGCGAGCTTGGTGTTCGAACAGACCTACGGCGAGGTGGAGGGCGACAGCGCCTCGTCCGCGGAGCTGTATGCCTTGCTGTCGGCGCTGGCCAACGCGCCCATCCGCCAGTCGTTCGCCGTCACCGGTTCGGTCAACCAGCATGGCCAAATCCAGCCGATTGGCGGTGTGAACGAGAAAATCGAAGGTTTCTTCGACGTCTGCCGGATGCGCGGCCTCAGTGGTGAGCAGGGCGTACTCATCCCGGCCACCAACGTGAAACATTTGATGCTGCGCCGGGACGTCATCGAGGCGGTGCGCGACGGCCAATTCCACATCTATCCGGTGAACAGTATTGATGAAGGCATTGAGATTCTGACCGGTATTTCAGCCGGTACGCGCGACGCCAATGGCCTGTTTCCGGACGGCACGATCAACCAGCGTGTCGAGGTTCAGCTCATTGCCCTGTCGGAACTCGCACGTCTCTATGGTGCGCCGGTGTCCGGCCCGGCCGAGAGCGAGGAATGAGTACTAGCAATCACCATGCACCGATCCGGCGTATTCTGCTGGCGCTGGACACGGCCGCACACAGCCTGGCGGCTGTCGAAGCGGCAACGGTGCTGGCTGCGCATCTGGATGCCGAGCTGCACGCGCTGTTCGTGGAAGATATCAATCTTCTGCGCTTGGCAGCGCTGCCGTTCGCGCGCGAGACGCGCCTGACATCGGCTACCACGCGCAGTCTGCAAAACATGGACATGGAGCGCGCCCTGCGCGCCGAGGCGACACGCGCGCAGGCGACCCTGGCGACAGTGGCCACACGCTTGAATGTGCGCTGGTCGTTCCAGGTGACACGCGGTCAAGTGGCGGCGCAGGTGCGGGCGGAGGCCATGGAGACCGATCTTGTCGCGCTGACCTTCGCGGGTGGTGCGCCGACCGGTCTGACACATGTCGCCGCCACGATTGAGACGCTGATGCGTGGCGCGCCCTGTCCGCTGCTCATGTTGCCGCCCGGCGCCGGCATCCATCCGCCCTTCGTGGTTATCTATGATGGCTCGCCGGCATCCGCGCGCGCTCTGCGGCTGGCCGCGCAACTCGCGCAGGCCGAAGGCCAGGGCGTGACCGTCCTGCTGACCGCGAACGACCCGCCCGTGGTGTGGCGCCTGCGTTCGGAAGCCGAAGCACAGCTTGCGGGTACGAATGTGGTCGCACAATGCTCTGTGTTGCTACGTCCGGACGCGACGGCCATTGCGCGTGCCGTGCGTTCCGCCTCGGCGGGTACGCTGCTCATGGCCGCCGACAGTTCGGTTTTCGAGGGCGTCGCCCGACGCCGACTGCTGGAGGAACTTGATTGCGCCGCACTTCTGACTCGCTGACAAGGACGCGCGCTCGATGGGCGCATACTCGACTGTCCACGGACGACGGGCGGAGCATGTCGATCATGTTTTCTGCATCATGACGCCACGCAAGAAACCGCCAGCGGAACGGACCGGGCTGGTACTGGCGCTGGGTGGCGGTGGCGCACCGGGCCTAGCGCACATTGGCGTCCTCCAGGTGCTGGAGGAGAACGCCATTCCGGTGCGCGCCATCGCCGGCACCAGCGTCGGCGCCGAGATCGGCGCATTCGTCGCAAGCGGCATGCCGATCAACGATCTGTCCGCGATTGCGACATCATTCGACTGGAAGCAGACCCTACAGCTGTTCATGCCGGATCTGCCCACCGGCGGCCTTGTCTCCGGTATCAACATCGTGGATTTTCTGGAGGGCTGGCTCGGCGTACAGCATATCCAGGATCTGGCCATGGGTTACGTGGCAATCGCGACCGATCTTGAGAGCGGTGAGCAGGTGGTCATAGACCGGGATTCCCTGGTTAACGCCGTGCGTGCCAGCATATCGGTGCCGGGCGTCATCGCACCTCATAGCAGCGGTCAGCGGCTGCTGACAGACGGTGGCGTGGTGAACCCCCTGCCATTTGATGTGGCACGTGAACGTTTTGGTGGTCCGGTGGTGGCCGTGGCGGTGCATGGCGGCGCCCGCCACCTGCAGCATCCGCCGCAACCGGCACCGCAGTGGCCAGTGCGCGCGCGTCAACTGCTCGACCAATCATGGATGGCGCGTGTACCAGGTATGCGTGCCTGGCTTGAGGCGCAGCTGAATGGTCATGCACACCACACCGCCGACACTTCCCAATGGACTGCGCGCCGCGTGCTGGACCGGGTGGTGAATATCACCGAGGCAGAGATTGTGCGCCTGCGCGCGGCGCTCAATCCGCCCGACCTCACGCTTACGCCAGAGGTCGGTCACATCGGCCTGGTCGAGTTTTATCGTGCCAAGGATGCTATTGCCGCTGGCCGGCGCGCGGCCGAGGTGGGCTTGCCCGATCTTTTCCGGCTTACAGAAAAGCACGATACCGAATAGCCGATGAAAGCGGCTATATAAGAGAAATGAGGTCTTGGTATTATCGGTAACGCGCTGCGCGCAGATTCAATTCTGCTCACCGATTGCGGGTTGGCAGCGAATCACAATGCGGTTACATACAGGTGCTGCCGATGCCATGACGAAAACCCGGATGCGCATGGCTAGGACATACAAGAAGCAGGGCCGCGCATGCGCGGCCCTGGATGATTTGGTACCGAGGGTCGGAATCGAACCGACACGGTGTCACCACCACCGGATTTTGAGTCCGGCGCGTCTACCAGTTCCGCCACCCCGGCACGCTTGAAAGTATAACAATCGTTCTGCCAGGATAACAACGAAATCAGAAGATGGACGCCTGCAAAGAGCGGTCAGCTGTGCCGATCGATGACTTGGCGGTGTCATAACACCACTGTATGGAATGGTGTGTGGTAGGGTGCTGCCCGCACGCTTCACGAGCAAAGTTTTGATACCAGTATTGGAATGGTACACTGCTGCGCTAGAACTTGAAGCGGAACAATAAATTATTGGATCGTACATTTCATCTCCACAGACTTCTTCTTTGGCGGTATCGAAAGCCGGATTTTGGGGAACATCCGCATCCAGTTAGCGGAGGTTTAACGATGTTCAGCCGTTTGATGGCCGAGTGGCCAGGAAATCTGCACTTGTGGCAGTGAGGTGTGACGCGGAATGTCACTCGGTTGTGGACCGCAGTCCCGACGATGCCAATTTTCGGCAATTCCATACTCTGGCAGGCAAGATTTGGATGACAGAAATAACCTTGTCATCAATGGGAAGTTGTCTGTGAATGATTGCAATTGCGTAAGATTGAGACTCAGTGAACTACCCTAATCAGCCTCGGCATGATCCTTGCTAAGGTTTATAATTGTCTGCTGGCGGCGGCTATGAGTCGATTCACGGAGTGTGCTCGGAAAGCCGGATGCCAGTTGTCAGCGATGATGGGATAATGCCGTAGAACAAGGAAACAAGGAGAATGATCCGGATCTTCGGGCATTACGTGCCTATACAGCTAGCACTGTTAGCGGCCGTAGAGGCCGCCATTCTCATTCTGTCCGTGTATTTTGGAGTCGCTCTGCGCTTTGTGGGCGGCGATGTGACAGAGTATCTCTTGGTCGGCCCGGTCGCTACGCGCGCCGTCCTGTTTGCATTCGTGATGCTGGGTTCGATGACTGCGTTCGGAATGTTCACACGCGAGTCACAGACCGGTGACTGGGGCTATTATATCCGCTTTCTGGCGAGTTTCGCGGTGGGCGGCATTGCCATGACCTTCATCTTCTATCTATTGCCGGGGCTGTTCCTAGGCCGTGGTGTCATGGCGCTGGCCTTTCTGTTTGCCTTCGTGGGTACGGCGCTGAATCGTCTTATCTTTGTGCGCCTGGTGGATATGGATGCCCTCAAGCGTCGGTTGCTGGTGCTGGGCATCGGAACGCGGGCTGCAGGCATCGGGACTCTGCTCGAGCAGGATGAGAGTATCAGACGTAAGTTCCACTTCGTCGGCTATCTTGCCCCGACGAAAGTACCGCACCATCCGCATGTACCACTTGAAAAGCTGTTGGAACACAATGGCAGCCTGTTGGCGATTGCGTCCCGGTACGCGGTCGATGAGATTGTGGTGGCAATTCGCGAGCGCCGAAATGGTGGTCTGAGTATCGACGAGCTGCTGGAATGCAAGCTTGATGGGATTGAAGTGAAGGACGTATCGAGCTTCTTCGAGCACGAAACAGGACATGTACAGATCGATTCGCTCAACCCGAGCTGGATGGTATTCTCGGATGGATTTCGTCGGAGTTCCGCCAAGACCATGGCCAAGAGGATCTTCGATGTTACGGTGAGCTTATTGCTGCTGGCTGCGACGCTGCCCGTTACACTGCTGACGGCTTTGCTGATTGTGCTGGAGAGTGGTTTGCCGATCTTCTACCGGCAGGAGCGCACAGGAGAGTGTGGGCAGGTCTTTGAAGTCCTCAAGTTTCGCAGCATGTGTCAGAATGCTGAACAGGCCGGGGTGCCGCAGTGGGCAAAACAGAACGACAACCGGGTGACACGTGTTGGACGCGTGATCCGCAAACTGCGCATAGATGAATTGCCGCAGATTATCAACGTGCTAAAGGGCGATATGAGCTTTGTTGGACCACGCCCAGAGCGGCCATATTTCGTGCAGCAGCTGGCAACTCAGATTCCCTTTTACTTAAACCGCCACACGGTAAAGCCGGGCATTACCGGCTGGGCACAAATCCGCTATCCATACGGCTCTACAGTCGATGACGCGATGCACAAGCTGCAATACGATCTCTATTATGCCAAGAATCATAGCCTGTTCCTCGATCTGATCATTCTGTTCCAAACGGCGCAGGTTGTGTTGTTTGGTAAGGGTGCACGCTGAGCATGTGCCGACGTATCGGGAAGTCAAGCAGCATCTGGGCACTGAGCCACATTGCCTGATGGGCCATCCGATTTGGCCACCAAGTGGTTCCGACAAGGACCATAACACACCAGTGGTGACATGCGCCGGCAGCAGTGCATGGATACGGTAGTGCTCGATCAGTTTGCTAGTGGCTTGACTGATCTCCTTGATCCAAATCACGGCAGCAGTGTCTCGAGGCAGAACCATTTAGCTCTGCATCCGTTCGATAGTGCGGCCATTCCGGCTCTCTCACATGAATTGCTCTATCCTTGACTCGGCGACATCGCTAAAATGTGATTTTGGCCCTGGAGAGTTCACCTAAATTGCATTAGGGAAGGTTGCTATGCTACAGGGATTTCCATGGCAGCTTATTTCTGAGCTGCTATGCACTCAAGATGGCGCACCCCTGCAGCTAGGACAGAAATGTCAGTTGAGCGAAGACGGAGTCTTTGTCAGACACGGGACATTGTGTTGCACCAATTGCAGCGCTACGTTTACCATCGACGACGGCATCTTAAACATGCTGGATGCAGTTGCACTGGACGAGGAGAGCCAACACGAGAAGCATGTCCGGAATGAAAACGCCAGATTGCTTCAGGCCTCAGGACCTGCATGGTATGATAACGAGCATAATTTATCTGAAATAATCCCCACACTCGAAGCGCTGTCTATACATCAGGACATGACGATACTGGAATTGGGGTGTGGTGATGGCCGCTACACAGTACATCTCGCCGGTCAGTGCAAATGGATAGTGGCTCTCGACTTTTCGATCGAAGCGCTGCGAATTCTGGCACAGCGTTGCAACAACCTCAAAAATGTCGCTTTGGTTCTTGGTGACATCACAAACATCAAGGTGTGTGACGCTCACTTCGACCGCGTCTTCTCCACTCTCGCGTCAAACCTACCGACGCGGGAGCACAGACAGGCGATGTATCATCTGGCAACCAAGGCGCTCAAATCCGATGGTCGCTTTGTTTTCAGCGTCCATCATCATGGGATCAGGCAGAGATTGAGCGGTGAACGTAAGTCAGGACGATACTCCCAAGGCGGTATATACCGTTACAATTTCACTGTTAACGAATGCAAGGCCGAGGTTCGACCATATTTTAAATCTGTCAAAGCAAGGCCCATTCAAATCCTTCTCCCGTTTGCACGGAAGTTGCGATTGCCCATAGTCGCACAGTCCAGAATATTTGAGCGTATCCCGCTGTTCAGCTATTTAGGTAACCTGATTCTTTGTACTGCAGAAAGACCGAATCGTAGCGATGGTTTTCACTGACTGTTGCAACGCCAACAATTCTGTGTTTGATTTAAAAGATATGGGGTGGCTCACTCAAATAATGAAGTGGTCAGGGCATTCCGCAACCCAGAAAGAGAAGCTGTGGCGAAGATGCAAGTCTCCGGAATCCCGGGCAGTCTCTGATCGTCGTAACTAATTGATCTGTATAATATAATAATGGTGATCAGACGATCGCTGTGGATAGCGATTTAAGCGGCCAAGACAGAAAAATCAATAATCTGCTGTTGAATTCTTGCTTCGCGTGGAGAGGGGTTAAGAATTTTATTGTGTAATATACTGCAGTCACAATATTAAGATTATGTTGCGATTACGGGGGAGTAACAACTATATGACGGGTCCAGTTCGTCGAGTCGGTGATGCGCCGGTCTGAGATAGCAAGAGCTTGTTACAGGTTAGGCAATTGTTGGACACCGTTGACTGAATGCCATTGCAAAAAATGTGTTCGGATAGTCGCTTCTGACGATTAGGACATAAGAGTGAGCCCGTGGTTGGCGATCGGAGTGTCGTTGCCGCGAAGTCCAGAAAAGACCCACTGAGGCGTTGAATTGTGACACAGCGAACGGGCGCCGGTATCCCAATATTGATGTATCACGAGGTTGGCCCGAGGGAAACAGCAACTGAACGGTATACAGTATCGACTGAGAGCTTCCGAGAGCAGCTGAAGTTTTTGCATGAGAATGAATACCGAACAATATCGCTCGAGCAATACTACAAGGAAGCAATGACGTGTAACTCCGAGGTGAGCGATAAGAAGGTAGTCATCACCTTTGACGATAACAATCTTTGCCATTATTCCACCAGCACATCCATTCTCGTCGAGTTCGACTTTCGAGCGACGTTCTTTGTCGTGTCCTCCTTTATCGACACGCAACCAGATATGCTCACGGCGGCACAGTTGGTGGAGATGAAGAATGCGGGTATGTCTATTGAGTCGCATTCACATACTCACCGCTTTCTGAGCGATTTGAATGACGCTGAGCTTCGGGGGGAGTTGGAGACATCTCGCCGGCTCCTGGAAGACTGTGTTCAGTCAAATGTGCGCTTCATTTCGTGTCCCGGTGGACGCTATAGCAAAAGGGTACTCGATTCCGCCCTCGACGTCGGCTATTCGGCTGTGTGTACCTCTGCACCAGGTCTGAATGATCTCTTGGGTGGGCAGCCACCGAAGACACTAAATCGATTTCTTGTCTCGGCGAACACACGGCTCGATACGTTTGCAAAGATTGTAAGTCGTGACGAAGACTTCGTTCGCGGCGAGATTCTGCGGCATCGCACAAAATCCATGCTCAAGGGATTGTTGGGCAATGATTTGTACTACAAACTCTGGCAGCGTTACAGAAAGGATCTGTAACAGCGTACGCAGTAACGGCGACAAAGATAATACTAAACAACGACCATGAAGAAGATACATGTATTGTCGATAATCGGCACGCGCCCAGAGGTTATCAAGATGGCTCCAGTGGTAAAGGAGCTGGATAACAGACACCATCGGTTCCACCAGACGGTTGTCGTCACCGGGCAGCACCGAGAGATGTGTCAGCCCTATCTCGAGTTGTTTGGTATCGCGCCGGACCGGGATCTGGCTATCATGCAGAAGGATCAAACCCTCAATTCCATCATCGCCAATATTCTGGTGGCCTTGCCCACAGTGCTGGCGGAGGTGAAACCGGATATCGTTCTCGTGCAGGGAGACACATCCTCGGCATTTGCCGCGGCGCTGGCGGCTTTCCATCAGATGATCAAAGTGGGACACATTGAAGCAGGGCTGCGTACCGGGAACAAGTACAACCCGTTTCCAGAAGAAATGAATCGCGCAATGATTGGGCGAATCGCCGATTACCACTTCGCGCCGACGACTACTGCCAGCGATAATCTTCGGCACGAGGGGGTCGCATCGAAGCATATTTATGTTACCGGCAATACGAGCATCGATGCACTCAAGATGATGCTGGCAGCGAGCCATGGACAAAGCAACACGGTGCTCGATACAGTCAACCAGCACGATGGCCGCATCATTGTGGTCACGACACACCGCCGGGAGAGCTTTGGTGAACCACTGGTAAATACACTGCATGCGCTTAGAGAGATTGTGGCACGTTATCCCGATGTGCTTATCGTTTTGCCGGTCCACTACAATCCTAACGTAAGAACTCAGGTGTACAAGATTCTTAAAGGTGTGGATCGCATACAACTTATCGAACCGCTCGAATACCATTCGTTTATTCGTTTGCTTGACCGGTCTTACCTTGTGCTCACAGACTCGGGCGGTATACAGGAAGAAGCACCGTCGCTCGGTAAACCAGTGCTGGTTCTGCGAGAAAACACCGAGAGACCTGAGGGCGTTCAGGCGGGCACAGCGCGGCTTGTTGGAACTGATGTCGAGAAGATCATCGCGGCCGTGAGCAGTTTGTTAGATGACAAGCACGTCTACAGTGCTATGGTTCGCGCGGTGAATCCCTATGGCGATGGTACGGCTGCGGTGAAAATCGTCGATGCACTCGAAGTTGTCTTTTCCTAGCCTGTGCATCACTTGCCATCAGTGCCGAGGCGCATCATCCCCCATCGCCTGGACTGGAAGTTAACAATAAAATTTTGAGCGAGAGTGATATGGATCTTGAGCAGTTGGCAAAGTTCTTAATGCTGGATGTGGGTGGGTCGACTGGTCGGCGGAACTCGGCGAACGCTTTAGAGGTGCATCTGGATGCGGCGATGGCCTGGCTTTGTCGCGCGCAGGACGCCTATCCACCGGGTGGGGTATCCATCGATTACTCGCTGCTACGGGGCTGGGGAGCCGGCTATCCCGAGACAACTGGCTATATCATCCCGACCTTCGTCCAGTACGCGACTGTTACCGGCAGTCAGGAATATCTAGATCGCGCGATCCGTATGGCGGATTGGGAACTTTCCATTCAAGAACGCGATGGCAGTTTCAAGGGTGGACCATGGGGTAGCAACCGCGGAAGCTTCGTGTTCGATACCGGGCAGATTGTTTTCGGGTTGATCGAGGCGCACAGGCTGAGTGGCCAGGATAAGTACTTGCAGGGCGCGATCCGCGCGGGGGATTGGTTAGTGCAAGTTCAGGATCCGGAGGGAATGTGGCGGCACTGTACGTATCATGATATTGCGCACACATACTACACACGCGTCGCGTGGGGGCTCGCGGAACTCGGGAAATACACGAACAACCGGGATTATCAAGAGGCAGCGTGCCGCAATGTAGATTGGGCCCTGAACCAACAGCTCGAAAACGGCTGGTTCCGTTCGGCTGGGTTTACTGAAACGGGGCACAATTCGCCTTTCACGCACACCATTGCCTATACGATCGAGGGAGTACTGGAGACAGGTGATTGTCTTGGGAGAAAGGATTACGTTGATGCGGCCGTGCGCTCTGCGGAGGCCTTATTGCCAATTGGCCGCAACGGATATTATTGCGGCACATATGACAGCGAATGGCGCTCCGCCGATCGCTTCTCTTGTCTGACTGGTAACGCTCAGATTTCTGGCATTTTCCTGCGACTGCGGGAAATTCGCAGTGAGGATAAGTATCTTCCCGCGGCCCAGACGATCAACCGATTCCTATGCCGTTGCCAGGAGACTGCAGGTGCGCCGCAGACGCGCGGTGCGATTAGTGGTTCGTACCCGATCTGGGGCAAGTACTTACGGTATACCTTTCCAAACTGGGCGGCCAAGTTTTTCGCCGATGCCTTATTGCTCGAAAAGAAGGCGACGCTCCAAAGTAATACCGCAAAGGTGCCGCGTCACGCGCCGTCATAAGAATTGTCAAACCAAAAGGTTAGGTCATGAAAATTGGTATCTTGTGGCATGTCGTATATCCCTGGGATATACGCATGGAGAAGATCATCAAAGTGTTGATCAATGACGGGCATGAGGTCCATCTTGTTTGCAAGGGGAGGGAAGGGCTGCCCGAGTTTGAGGAACACGATCGGCTTAAAATTTATCGTGTACGTGTCGCCCTGCCACCCGCCTTGCGGGCGTTGAGTGCGGCACTGAGTGTTCCGCTGCCGATTAATCCATTCTGGTATGCGCGTGCGAAGCGGTTCTTTCACGAGGCGCAAATAGATCGGCTGATCGTGCGTGATTTACCGCTTGCCTTATTGGCGGGAGTGCTTGGAAAGCGACTTGGCGTTCCTGCGTTTTTTGATATGGCTGAGAACTACCCGGCGGCGCTGGTCGCATACAACAAGAGCATCTATAAGCCCTTTTTGTTCGGCAATGGTTGGCTGCCAAAGCAGTACGAGCGGCTCTCGCTGCGGAACATGGCGCATGTGTTTGTTGTGGCCGAAGAACAGGCAGAACGTCTTGTTCGTATTGGTTTCGATCGACGCCGGATCTCAGTGGTGATGAACACACCGGACATGGATTATTACCTGGACTGCGTTAAACAGTACAGGGGTGAAAGCACGCCGAGCGGGGTGCAGAATCTGCTATATATCGGGAAGGTGGATGCACACCGCGGGGTGGACCTACTGGTGAAGGCGATGACGACAATCGGCCAGCGTTTTCCGATGGCACGGATGATCATTGTCGGCGATGGCACGCAGAAGAATCGGTTGGAGCGATTGGCAGCGGAGCTCGGTGTAGCCGACCGTGTGGTTTTCACCGGCTGGGTGTCTTTTAACCATGTGCCGGGATATGTCGCGGCCAGTACGCTCTGCCTCATTCCCCATCTCAAAAGTGAGCACACGGAAACGACCGTACCAAACAAGATCTTCGACTACATGGCTTTCGGCAAGCCGGTAGTGGCATCGGATTGTGCGCCATTGGCGCGAATCATCCGAGATGCCAATTGCGGGAAGGTGTTTCGAAGCGGCGATGCAACGGACTTGAGTGAGAAGGTGATGGATCTTCTCGCAGACCCGCAGCGAGAGCTGATGGGAGAGAGTGGTCGCAGGGCGGTAGCGGCACAGTACCACTGGCAGAAGGATGCGGCAACCCTGCTCGCCGGGCTCAAGCATGTTTGATGTGGCGCCTTCAACGAGCTACGCAAAAGCCCGACAACAATAGCGGATATGTGATGCACGCTTGCGTCTGATGACGCTTAACGGAGACAACGACAGCGATGCGCGTTCTTCATCTGCTCAGCAGCACTGGCTACCACGGCGCGGAAAACATGGCGGCGGAGCTGATCTGTCAACTTTCGAAATGCGGGGTCGAGAACTATCTCGGAGTTTTCCATCGTCACGAGGGATCGAACACCGAGATAGTCAACGCTGTTGATGGATCGGTTCGTGACGCAGTCGTATTTCAGTGTCATGGCCGGTGGGATTGGCGAACCGTGCGAGTCTTGCGACGATACCTTCGTGCGCAGCGAATTGACATAGTTCACAGCCATAAATATAAGACGAACCTCTATGCATTGATTGCCACGACCGGGATTCGTTGCGGGCTGGTCAGCACCTGCCATAACTGGCTTGGAACGAGCGTGAAGATGCGACTGTATGCGAGGCTGGATAAGTGGATTCTGCGTGGCTTCGATCGGGTGGTCGGGGTTTCCGGGGAAGTAGTGACTGAATTGATGCGATGGCTTCCCGCGGAGAAGGTAGTTAAGATCGATAATGGTGCGAATATTGTCAGGTTTGAACAGAAGTTGCCTAAGCCACAGGCCAAGGCGGCGCTCGGGCTTGGAGCCAGACCCATAATCGGATTTGTCGGCCGCCTGACGGCCGAGAAGGGCATTTCGTATCTCCTGCAGGCGGCGAAGCAGCTTGCCCAGCAAGGGCAATTCGTAGATATCATGATTGTTGGAGATGGTGATCAAGAGAATGCACTGCGAAATGAGGCAGACCATCTTGGCATGAGCGAGCGCGTGCACTTTTTTGGCAAGCGCAATGACACGCCTAACCTTTACGCTGCCATGGATGTCTTTGTGCTGCCGTCGCTGAAGGAGGCTTTTCCACTCGTTGTGTTGGAGGCAATGGCCTCTGGTCTGCCAGTGATAGCAAGCCGGGTGGGTGATATCCCTTATATTCTTGGAAATGGTGAGTGTGGGGTATTGGTGGAAGCCAGAGATGTTTTGGGACTGGGCGCGAACATTCAAAAACTCCTTGGCGATTGGCCTGCAGCACAACTGATGGCCCTTGCCGGTCAAGCGCGAGTCCGGGATTTATTTTCGTCTGCGGCGATGGCACGACGTTATCGCGAGATTTATGTGGACGTACGGAGCGCGCGCTGCGGCGCATGATGGGAAATTGCTAGTTCAAGAAGTAACAAAGACTAATTAAATATGGAGTGACCACATGTTGAATTTTCAAAATTTATTCATGTCCAAAAAATTACTACGCTCACTCGCCTTCATGCTTCTGCTGCTTCCCCTGACGGTGTTCGCAGCGCCGCACATATTCTATACAGACATCGTCACCGGCCCCAATACCGGGGGCGAGAATAACAATGGTGCCTACCTCACCGTCTTCGGTTCAGGGTTTGGCGCCACCCAGAACGGCTCCCAGGTGACGATCAACAATGTTCCGGTGGCGGTCTACAAGCAATGGTCGGACACCAAGATCACCGTGCAGCCGGGCGCAAGCGTCATGTCCGGGGCGATTAAGGTCACCGTGTCCGGACAGCCGTCCAATACCGATAACAGTTTTAGCGTGGTGCCGGGGAAGATCTTTTTTGTGGCTTTAGATGGGCGGGACAATAGCGGCAAGGCAGGCGATATCACCCGTCCGTTCCGTTCAATTCAATCGACCCTTGATCGAAGTGACTTCGGCCCGGGGGATCATATCGTAGTGCGTGGAGGAAATTGGACAGACGTTTTCGGGATGTATAGCTCTTTCTTCTCGATACACCATAAATCCGGCAAGGCCGACGCTCCCCTGGTAGTGATGGGTTATCCAACCGAGACCGTGACCCTCCTGCGTACGGCTACCAACGGGGTTGCGCGGGGAATTCATAACTACGCTTCAGAAGGCCACTTTGTCATTGCCAACTTTCACGTCAACCTGAATAAGGGCGGATCAGTATGTATTGGTCTGGCACCTCGGGATGTGCGCATCGTCAACAACGAAGGTTGGGGAATGTTTGAAGACTCCGGTGGAGGTGCGTGCATCGCTGGGAGCGGCAAGAAATACCGGATTCTCGGTAACCATGTTCACGACAACGGTGGCAGCAAGCTCTATCACGGTATCTATGTCGACGCGCGCGACACAACCAACGGTGGACCCAATGACATCGAGATCGCGTATAACCACGTCCACCATCAGGTCGGCGGCCGCGGCATTCAAATCTACGGCGATACCGGCACGATTATTAATAATGTCCGGATCCATCACAACCTGATCCACGACATCCACCTCGACGGCATTATTATCAGTCGCGATACCGGAACCGGATTCCAGGTGTACAACAACGTGGTGTATCACACGGGCGATAACAGCCTGCAGGGGCCAACCGCCGACTCCGGCAGTACCGGTGGATGCATCCGCTTCGCCGGCACCCAGACTGTGGTGGAGGTTTACAACAACACCTTTGTGGACTGCGCGGTGGACCGCAACAAAGATTCGGCCGCACTCCGACTCGAGAATTTCAGCCAGCTCACGTTACGCAATAACATCCTCGAATCACCGGGTGTCGTCAATTGGGGCGGGAGCGCTTTGTCGTCTGCAATTACAGCCTCGAACAATCTGTGGGTCGGCGCCGGCACACCACCAACGTATCTCGGTGCAGCAATCGGTGATCCGTTCTTTGTGAGTTCACCGGTTCGCAACTACCACTTGTCCACCGGTAGCGCCGCGATTGATAAGGGATCATCGGCTGTCAACACCGTGGTAACGACCGACTTCGATGGCAATGTGCGCCCGCAGGGTAGTGGTTACGACATCGGGGCGTTTGAGT
>Ga0326726_10000354_pt1 | contig 43573 bp, 48 predicted proteins | sample MHFenrmetagenome_2_FD_207603 | JGI IMG/M metagenome (GOLD analysis project Ga0326726, IMG submission 207603) | Lab enriched peat soil microbial communities from Michigan Hollow, Ithaca, NY, United States - MHF15MN | ecosystem: Environmental > Terrestrial > Soil > Wetlands > Peat | place: USA... | reverse complement strand
GGCGTCTCGTACACGCGGTGCGGCGGGTTGCCGAGCCGCGGGTTGAGGGTCGTGCCCTTGAGAACGACCGCGCCCACATCGCGGTTGGAGAAGCCCTCCACGCGTGTGTACTCTTCGCCGAACCCTGCGCAGCCGGAAAGCAGCACGAGCGGCGAATTGAACCTCAGGCCAAGGAAGTCCAGTGTGAGCAGAGAGGCAGGTGTTTCAGGCGCGACCGACATGTTCCACGTAATTCTATTCGAGCCGGAGATTCCTCCCAACACTGGCAACATCATGCGGCTGTGTGCCAATACCGGTGCCAGCCTGCACCTGATCAAGCCGCTGGGATTCGGGCTCGATGCGCGACAGTTGCGGCGTGCCGGGCTCGACTACCGGGAGCTGGCGGCAGTCCAGCAGTACTCATCACTGGATGCGTGCCTCGCACGACTCAATGGGCGCGTGTTCGCGATCGAGACCCGCGGTGAGCACACCTATTCGCAGGCGCGGTTTCAGGCGGGGGATGCCTTGCTCTTTGGCCCGGAAACTCGCGGGTTGCCCGACGCGGTGCTCAGGAGTGTCGGGCGGGAGCAGACCCTGCGCATCCCGATGCGCGCCGGCAATCGCAGCCTGAATCTCTCAAACGCGGTTGCGCTGGTGCTGTACGAAGCATGGCGCCAGCTCGGATTTGAGATACCGGACGCCAGCCAGCCTCCCTGAAGGGTGCGCCTAGTCGGATTCCGCGCGGATCTCGCGTGCCATGAGCGCCCGCACCGCCTCCTTGATGGGCAGGGCTGTGTAGAGTACGCGGTAGGTGGCTTCGCAGATCGGCATCTCGATGTTCAGGCGCTCCGCGACCTCGTGCAGCGACCTTGCAGCGGTGAATCCCTCCACCACCTGCTGGATGTCGGCGAGCGCGGCTGCGGCTGACTGGCCGCTGGCGAACGCGATGCCGAAGCGCCGGTTACGTGACTGGTTATCGGTGCAAGTGAGTACGAGGTCACCGAGACCCGCGAGCCCCATGAACGTCTCACGCCGGGCCCCGAGTGCCACGCCGAACCGCGTCATCTCTGCCAGGCCGCGCGTGATCAGCGCGATGCGCGTATTCGCGCCATAGCCGAGGCCATCGGCGATGCCCGCGCCGATCGCAAGCACGTTCTTGACCGCACCACCAACTTCGACGCCGATAACGTCGCTGGACGTATAAGCGCGAAAATTGAGGCCGGAAATATTGCGCGCCACCGCGGCAGCAAACGCCTTGTCCGGTGAAGCCACCGTCATCGCTGTCGGCAGGCCCGCCCCCACTTCGCGCGCGAACGTGGGTCCGGAGAGCACCGCGATTGGCCAGCCCCGGCCCAGCACCTCCGAGGCGACCTCGTGGGGCAACTTGGCAGATTCCGGTTCGAATCCCTTGGTCGCCCAGGCGAGCCGCATTCCGCTCTGCAGTCGAGGCTGCACCTGTTCGAGCACTTGGCGAAAGCCATGGCTGGGAACGGCGATGAGGACGTCAACGGCCCCGTGCAGTGCACGTCCGAGATCCGTCTCGACGCGCAGCGGCGGCGGAAACGGCGCATCGGGCAGATAGCGGCGATTGCAGCGGTCGCGCTCGAGAGCCTCGAGCTCCCGGGCATCGCGTCCCCAGAGTCGCACCGCATGTCCGGTGCGGGCGAACTGGATCGCGAGCGCAGTGCCCCAGGAGCCGGCACCGAGGACCGTAATCGGCGCCTGATCCGTGGATTGTTTCACGGGCATGTTAAGAATCGCCAGCGGGAGCCTGCGCGGCGCGTCCCCGTCAGTTCACGGCGATTCGCGTCGACTCGGCCATGGAGCGCTCGAACAGGCTGTCGAAGTTCACCGGCGGCAGCAGGAACTGCGGGAAACCGCCCTGCGTTATGAGTTCCGAGCAGGCCGCGCGCGCATACGGGAACAGCACCGTGGGACAGATACTGCCGATCGCCTTCTTCAGGTCATCCTCGGAGCAGTTGCGCACCACGAAGACACCGGCCTGCTTGAGCTCGACCAGGTAAGCGACGTTGTCGCCGATCTTGGCTTCGACGGTCACCGTCAACACCACTTCGCGCAACTCGGTGCCGAGCTCGGTGCTGGCGGTGTTGAGGTTCAACGAGAACTTCGGGTTCCACTGGGAGGCAGGAATCCGCGGCCCGTTGGGCGCCTCGTAGGAGCAGTCCTTCAGGTAGATCTGCTGCAGGACGATCTCGGGGGTGTTTGCCTGCGGTTTGGTTTCGTTCTCGGTCTCGCTCATGTTTTCTCCGTTTGCCTCAAGCTATCGAGCTCGCCGGCGCGCTCCAGCTGTACCAGCTCCTCGAATCCGCCGACGTGTCGCTCGTCGATGAATATCTGCGGGACCGAGCGCCGACCACTGCGCGCTATCATTTCGGCGCGCAGCGCGGCATCGGTCTCGATATCGATCTCGCGGAAGGCGATACCCTTGCGCTCGAGCAACGCGCGTGCCCGCGCACAATAAGGGCACCACCCGGTCGAGTACATCAGCACTTCCGCCACTGGCAAGGTCTCAGGCGCGCGCCGATTTTCCGCCGGCAGCGCCGCCGCGCACCAGCGGTAGATTCTCCTGGCGCCAGGCGCCGAGACCGCCGCGCAGGTTGAATACCTTGGTGAAGCCGAGCTTGCCCAGCTCGCGCGCCGCCGTGCCGCCGTTCGTCCCGGACTCGCAGTAGGTGATGACCGGCTTGTCCTTGTGCCGTTTCAGGGCTTCGGCGCTCGTGCCAAGCTCCTTGAGAGGAATGTGGCGCGCATCGACAATGTGCCCGGCCTCGAACTCGGTGCCGTCGCGCACGTCGACCACCAGCGCGCCGTGGTTCATCATGCGGATGGCGTCGCTCGGGGCGAGCGCCGCGAACTCTTGAATCCGAGTACGCAACTCGGACACGATCACGATGATCAGCATCAGCACGGCGGCCGAAACCAGGTAGGTGTGGTTGCCTGCAAACTCGATCAATCGATTCATCTGGGTCCTGGAACTACGAGGCGTGAGCCGAAAAAGGCCGGCAAGTATAGCAAGGTGCCTCCCGCTTCTGCTGCTGTGGGCGCTGGTGCTGCCCGCGGCCGACGAGAAGGAGACGGAGGCCGGCCTGCGCACGGTCCGACGCGAGATCTCCGAGCTGCAACAGGCGATCCGTAGCGACACTACGCAGCGTGACCAGCTCGCCGCGCGCCTGCGCGACGCCGAGCTGTCGGTTGCAGATCAAAGACGCAGGCTGGACGAGATCAGGAGTCAGCGCGCTGACAGTGCGCGGCGGCGGGCGGAGCTGCAGTCCGAACATTCACGTACCGAGCGGTCGTTGGCCGATGAACGCGACGCCCTAGCCGGTCAGCTGCGCGCCGCGTACACGATCGGGCGCGACGAGCAGCTGAAGCTCCTGCTCAATCAGCAGGACCCGGCACAGCTCGGCCGCATGTTCGCCTACTACTCCTACTTCGGCCGGGCCCGTGCTGAAAAGATCCGGTCGATTCGCACCCAACTGGAGCGGCTCGGCGAGCTCGATACCGCGCTCGCCGCCGAAGATGCCCGCCTCGGGCAACTCGAAGATCAGGCGCAGACCGAGCTCGATGGCCTGCAGCGCGCGCGTCGCCAGCGTGGTGATGTTCTGAAGGACGTCAACCAACAGCTCAAGAGTCGACAGGTGGCGCTCGCCAAGTTGCAGCGTGAAGAAGACGGACTGCAGAAGCTGCTCGCGGATCTACGCCGCGTCCTGAGCGATTTTCCGGTCAACTCCGGTGAAGCGTTCGAGAAGCTCAAGGGTCGCTTGAGCTGGCCAGTGCAGGGACGGTTGCTCGCGGACTTTGGCGAGCGCCGCGCGGCGGGTTTGACGTGGAACGGTGTATTGCTGGCGACCGACCGAGGCAGCCAGGTGCGAGCCGTGCATTCAGGCCGCGTGGTTTACGCCGATTGGCTTCCGGGCCTGGGATTGCTGACGATCGTCGAGCACAATGGCGGCTACCTCAGTTTATACGGTCACAATGAGCAGCTGTTTCGGGCTGTCGGCGACTGGGTCAGCCCCGGCGATGTGATCGCGAGCAGCGGAGATTCGGGCGGGCGCAGCCAGCCCGAGCTCTACTTCGAGATCCGCAAGGGGGCAACTCCGCTCAACCCGCACCAGTGGATTCGTAAGCCCCTTTCTCGCAACTGAACCGCAGCCGCAAGACATGGACAGTCTTAAGTCAACTCGCCGTGGCGCGCGCGCCCGGCGCCACCGTCTCGTTCGTGCCCCACGGAGTGCGGATTAGCTCGCATTTTCCGTAACTTACGCGTCAAAATCTGTCGAATCGCCAACCTCGTCAAGGATTGCACGCCCCCCAATCAGTGATTGTGTGCACCTGCTGTGCGAGCGGTGGCAGCTTGCGCGTGTCGCGGATGCGGGCGTGACGGTGGAAAACACCAACCAGACCAACACGACTCTGAACGGATCCCTTGAGCCCTACGGCCAGCTCATCAAGATGCTGTTGCCTCGCGCGCTCAGCATCGACATTTTCGGGCCCGCCGGAAAGAAGTACTGGTCGAGCACCGATGTCGTCAGCCCAGATATTTCCCAGCTGATCGCCCAAGCACGCCACACCGTTGCTGGCGCCGAAGAAGGCCTGTTCCGGCTGCTCGACGATGGCACGCCGGTATACCTGTTCCGCTTGTGCGAGGATGGGGGCGAGCTCGTCGCTGTGCTCAGCGTGACCTGTCGTGCTGACAACGGTGAATCGCGACCCTGGTCATTTGTTCACAGCCTGCTGCGTCCCGCGCTCGAATGCCTGCAGCGCGAGCTCGTCGCGCAGGAAAGCATCGGCGCTCTTAGCCGCAGCCTCGAAGTGCGCGATAAGGACCTGGACCTGCTGCTGTCGATCACCTCCGATGCGCAGGCCGAGACGGCGCAAAGCGAAGACGATACCGACGAGCTGCGCTGGATCGTGCAGCGGAGCATCGAGCATCTGGGCTGCCTGTTCGGTGCCCTGGTGATCCCGGAAAAAGGTATCGCAATCTGCCGCGCCGGCCATGGCGCGCCCGCGGCCCAAAGCTCTGAGGTGCTCACGCGCACGCATCGGCATCTGCTGACCTGGGCGCAGCTGCAGGGCAAGACGCTGGTGGTAAACAAAGTCGTCGCCAGCAATTCACCCGCTTCGCTTCCCTACAAGATCCTCTCCTGCCCGGTGCGCCAGAGTTCGAACCGCGTGGTCGGGTTCTTCGCGCTATTTCGTACCGAGGACATGGAAGACTTTGACCATCGCCACACGCGCGTCGCACGCCTGCTGGCGCGCAAGACCGCAGCGGTCCTGCAGGCGAACTACGACAGCGCCACCGGCCTGCTCACGCGCCCAGCCTTCGAGCGCCACGCCAGCGCGACCCTGACGCGCGCCGGCAGCGACCAGCACTGCCTGGTCTACGTCGACATCGACCAGATGCATCTCATCAATGAGAACTTCGGCATGCACATCGGCGATGCCGTCATCGCGCGCATCGCGGATCTGACCCGGCGCCAGTCCCACCCGGGCGCGATCAGTGCGCGCCTCGCCGGAGACCGCCTTACCCTGCTGCTACCGGACTGCGATCTCGAGGCCGGCACCGAGGTGGCGCGCAAGCTCTGTGACGGCGCGCGACTCGTGCAAGCGCAGCAGAGCAAGGAAACCTCACCCGACGTCTCCCTCAGCATCGGCGTCGCCGCACTGCATGGTTCGGACAAACTCTCGCATGCGATGGCGGCGGCGGAGGTCGCCTGCAAAGCAGCCAAGGATCGCGGCCGCAATCGCGTGGAAATCTACGAAGAAGCCGACGTCAGCATCATCCGGCGCCACACGGACATCGGCGTCGCGGCGCAACTGCGTGACGCACTGCGCACCGGGCGCTTCCGCCTCGATCTGCAGCCGATTCTTCCCCTGCAGGGCGCCCTGAAGGAGCCACACTTCGAGCTGTTGCTGCGCATGATCGCGGACGACGGCAACAGCATTGCGCCCGAAAAGTTCCTGCCTGCCGCCGCGCGCTATCAGCTGATGCCGGCGATCGACCGCTGGGTCGTGGAGCATGCTGTACAGACGCTGTCTGAACATGCCTCGCTGCTGCGTGAGCACTCTGCCTGCTTCACGATCAACCTTTCGGGACAGTCGATCGCGCAGCCGGAGTTCGCTGACTTCGTCGAAGGCGCCCTGCGCCGCTGCGGGCTGCCGAGCGAATCGTTCTGCTTCGAGCTGACAGAAACCGCCGCGGTGGCCAACATGGGCCGCGCCGAAACGTTCATGCAACGCCTGCGGGAAATGGGTTGCCATTTCGCGCTCGATGACTTCGGCACCGGCTTCAGCTCCCTCGCGTACCTCAAGGCATTGCCGGTGACCATGCTCAAGATCGACGGCAGCTTCGTGCGCGATGTCATCGTCGATCCGCGTTCGCAATCGATGGTGCGCGCGATCGCACAGCTCGCCAAGACGATGTGCATGGAGACCGTTGCAGAATACGTCGAAACGGACGAAATCCGACGTCGCGTCGCCTCCCTGGGCGTCGACTACGGGCAGGGATTCTGCCTGGGCAAGCCGCAGCCCCTGTCGCAGATGTTGAAGGAACTGCCACTGTTCGAGGCTTTCGCGCTGTCACCGCGACGTGAGCCCGCTGCCGTTGCGCCGCTGGATTACCCGGAAGTGGCTCCTGCGGCTGCATCGCCCTGAATAGTGCGCCGCAACATCACCTGATCCGCACGTCGTTGTGGAATCTTTGCCGCCTTCTGTTGGTGGCAATGAGCCTGGGCTGTAGTATTCGCTCGAATTTCCCTCCTACACGCCGCCAGGTCCCCGCATGTCGCTGAAATTCCGCACCCTTGTGGTCCTTCTGGCCGGAATCGTGATCGGTGTTTCGCTGTCGCTCTCGCGCGGCGTGCTCGCCGACAGGGATCCTCCGGTTGGCGCTTCGACCCTCCCGTGGGAGGATGCGCGCCTGCTCGCCGAGGTACTGGAGCGTGTCAAGCAGGACTACGTCGACAAGGTCGACGATCACGAGCTGATGGAAAACGCAGTCCGAGGCATGGTCTCGGCGCTTGATCCACATTCGGCCTTCCTCGACAGCGACGAGTACGACGAGATCCGGATCAGCACGACCGGCAACTATTCTGGCGTCGGCATTGAAGTCACGATGGAGGACGACGGCGTGAAAGTCGTGGCGCCCATCGATGGCACAGCGGCGGCCAAGGCCGGCATCCGGCCGGGGGACATGATCGTGGCCATCGACGGCGTGCCGGTCGACACCTCGGGCCTCAATGACGCCATCAACCGCATGCGCGGCAAGGCGGGGACCTCGGTGAAAGTGAGCATCAAGCGGGCCGGTGTCGAGGCACCCCTCGATTTCTTGCTCGAACGCTCGAACGTGCAGGTGCACAGCGTGAAATCGGAGCTGCTGGAGCCGGGCTACGGTTACGTGCGCATCACGCATTTCAGCGAGACCACCGGGGGCGACCTGACCAAAGCGATCGCGTCCCTTAAGAGCGTCACACCGCACGGCAAGCTCAACGGGCTGGTGCTCGATCTGCGCAACAATCCGGGCGGAGTGCTCGAAGCGGCGGTAGCGGTGTCCGACGCCTTCATCAATGACGGCACGATCGTGACTGCGAATGGCCGCGCCCCCGATTCCAGGTTCGAAATGGATGCGACACCCGGCGACCTGCTCGATGGTGGCGATCTGGTCGTCCTCGTGAACGCCGGCTCGGCATCGGCTTCAGAAATCGTGGCGGGCGCGCTCAAGGATCATGGCCGGGCAACGCTGATCGGGCGCACGACCTTCGGCAAGGGCTCAGTGCAGACAGTGATGCCGCTGTCCGACGGCCGTGCCATCAAGTTGACCACGTCGCGCTATTACACGCCTTCCGGCGCCTCCATCCAGCAGAAAGGCATCACGCCGGATATCGTGGTCGAGCGCGATCAAAACCCGGTAGATGGGGCCTCGGGTCCCGCTCTGATCGAGCGCGACTCGGAGATCAACATCGCCCTCGCCAAGCTCAAGGACGATGGCGTCATTCGCCAGAGTAAGGCCGAACAGCAGCGTCGCTAGCGATGTCGAAGCAGAAGGAACCTCAGGACGAGCACGTTCACGGCCCAGGTTGCGATCACGGTCACGATCACAGCGAGAGCCTCGCGCCCTATCGACGCGAGGCGCCGAAGCCCGGCCGCAACGAGCCGTGTCTCTGCGGCAGCGGAAAGAAATACAAGAAGTGCCACGGCGCGGCGGACGCCGCCTGAGCGGGAGGTGCTGACACCATGACTGGCTTCATCCTGCGCGCGGTAATCGCAGCGCTGGGCCTGTGGCTCGCTACGGAATGGGTCAATGGCGTCCACATCGAGAGTGCCGGCTCGCTCGTGATCGCGGGAATCCTGCTCGGCGTCGTGAATGCCGTGATACGCCCGCTCGCGATCATCCTCACCTTCCCTCTCACCATCGTGACGCTCGGGCTGTTCCTGCTGATCGTGAACGCAGGCATGGTGGCGCTGGTCGCGTGGCTCCTGCCGGGTTTCAACCTCGACGGCTTCGGCCCGGCGTTCTGGAGCGCATTGATCGTGAGCCTGACCTCATGGGTGGCGTCCTGGTTCATCGGCCCCAAGGGCCGCATCGAGGTTGTCAAGCGCTGAGAGCCGCCCGGCGACGCTTCAACGCGTTGCTTTCCCAGCGTCGCGCTTCAGCGACGCGCGGTACAGCAGCCATGCGATGAGCGCGAGGATCGCGAGGCCAAGCAACTCGCCCCACTGGGTCGGCTGGAGCTTTTCGGGCAGCGCCAGGACGTCGGCGCGCTGCGAAGCCACGATGGCGAACGCGATGATGATTCCCGTCAGGGCTTCACCCGTGATCAGACCCGCGGAGAACAGCACTCCGCGCCGGTGCAGCCTCTCCTTTGCATCTGCGTCATCGGGGACGCGAGCCATGCGCTCGACGATGTACGTCAGCAGGCCGCCAAGGAAGATCGGTACCGTATATTCGAGCGGCAGATAGATGCCAACGGCCGCAGCGAGTACCGGCACGCGAAAGCGTGCGCCCCTGGCCTTGGCAATTTCATCGATGATGATGATCGCGGCACCGATGGCGGTGCCGACCCACACCATGCCCCAGGGCAGCACGCCACCGAACATTCCCTTGGACACCGAAGCCATGAGCGTCGCCTGGGGTGCCAGGAGCGGCCTGGGATGCGCCGCGGTCGGAACCCCGATGCCATACGCGTGCTCGAGCAGGTTAAGCACTGGCGCCATGATCAGGGCGCAGGACACCGCGCCCACGGCGAGCATGACCTGCTGACGCCAGGGCGTTGCTCCGACCAGATAGCCTGCTTTCAGGTCCTGCAGATTGTCGCCTGCCACCGAGGCTGCACAGCAGACGACCGCACCGATCATGATCGCCGCGATCGGACCGAGCGGCGAATCGCGGCCCATGAGGAACATCAGCACCACCGAAGCGAACAGGATGGTGGAAATCGTGATGCCCGAAACCGGATTGTTGGACGAGCCGACGAGACCCGCCATGTAGGCGGACACGGAGCAGAACAGAAATCCGGCCACGATCATCACGATTGTCATGGGTATGCTCACGGCGAGGCTTCCCACGATCGCCTGGTACAGACCGAACAAGGGCAGAGTGAAGAGCACGATACCGATCAGTACGGCCTTCATCGGCAGATCCTGTTCGGTGTGTGCGATCGTACGCGAGCGGCCCGCGCGGGCCGCATCGAGCCCGCTGCGAATGCCCGAGAGCAGCGACTTGCGCAGCGAAATCAGCGTCCACACGCCACCGATCAGCATGGCGCCGACACCGAGGTAGCGGATCTGTGCTGACCAGATTCCGTAGGCGGCGTCCTCGGCGGCCGCACCAGCGACCCGCGCGGCCAGCTCAGCATTGCCGTCGAGGAAGTAGGTGGCGTAGACCGGGATAGCAATGTTCCAGGAAATGACGCCGCCAGCCATGATCACGAGGCCGATGTTGAGGCCGACGATGTAGCCCACCCCGAACAGCGCCGGGGACAGGTTAGTGGCGAAGTAGGCAATACCCTTGCCGACGTGAGCCGCCGCCGCCGCGGTGTCCGGAATCAAACGCAGGCCGCTGGAAGCGGACAGCTTGACAATTCCCCCGAGCAACGCTGACCCCATGAGCAGCTTGACGCCCTGCTCCGGATTCGCGCCGGCGCGCAGCACTTCCGCGGCAGCCTTACCTTCGGGGAACGCGAGCTTTTGCTCAAGGATCAGCGCCCGACGCAGCGGCACCGAGAACAGCACACCGAGTATTCCACCCAGTCCGGCGATGGCGAACACCCACATGTACTTGAACTCGCTCCAGTAGCCGAGGATCACGAGTGCCGGGAGGGTGAAGATCACGCCGGCCGCGATCGAAGCGGCGGCGGAGGCACCGGTCTGGACGATATTGTTCTCGAGGATGTGACCGCCTCCGAGAGCACGCAGCACACCCATCGAAACCACGGCGGCCGGAATGGCCGAGGCGATTGTCAGACCGGCGAACAGGCCGAGATAGGTGTTTGCGGCGGCCAGCAGCATCGCCAGGATGATGGCGAGCAAGATGGCCCGAAACGTGAGTTGCGGTAACGGTGCGGCCGTAGTGTTCATTATGAGACTTGCTCCTGGTCAACCCTCAGGCGTCCATCCACATTTCTGTCCCTGGTTCTTCTCTTTGAGCCACTGCTGCAGTGGCGCGAAGTATTCGACGATCGCGCTCGCGTCCATTTCGCGCGTGCCGGTGAGCTTCTCGAGAGTTTCCTGCCAGGGACGGCTTTGCCCCAGCGCCAGCATCGCGGCAAAGCGCTTGCCGGCTTCCGCGTTCCCGTAGATCGAGCACTCATGCAGCGGCCCGTGGAATCCCGCTGCCTGGCACAGTGCGCGGTGGAATTGGAACTGCAGGATGAACGCCAGGAAGTAGCGCGTATACGGCGTGTTGCCCGGGATGTGTGACTTGGCGCCCGGATCGAAGTCGGCCTCGGAGCGCGGCACGGGCGGTGCGACGCCTTGGTATTTCTCACGCAACTGCCACCAGGCCTGGTTGTAATTGGCTGGCGTGATCTCGCCAGAAAACACCTTCCAGCGCCACTGATCGATGAGCTTGCCGAACGGCAGAAACGCGATGTGCTCGAGCGCGAGTTTCATCTGTTGATTGATCAGAGCGTCGTGCCCGGGCTTGACGTCACCGACCAGCTTGATGCTGCGCAGGTACTGCGGCGTCATCGACAGCACGACGGTGTCGCCAATCGCTTCATGGAAGCCGTCGTTCGCACCGTTCTGAAACAGGAACGGCTGGTCACGGTAGGAGAGGAAGTAATACACGTGACCCAGCTCGTGATAGATCGTGCGCAGATCTTCATCGGTGGGCTGGAGGCAGGTCTTGATGCGCACGTCGGTCTTGCCGTCCATGGTCCAGGCGTTCGCGTGACACAGGACCTCGCGATCGCGCGGGCGCGTGAGCATCGAACGTTCCCAGAACGAGTCGGGGAGCTGCGGAAATCCCAGCGACACGTAGAACGTTTCGGCTGAGCGGGTCATGCGCCTGGCGTCATACCTCTGCGTCTGCAGGGCTTTGTCGACGTCCAGATCGGCTACACCGGCATAAGGCTCCATCAGGTCGTAGACCTTGTCCCACTGTTGCGCCCAAAGATTGCCCAGCAGCTGCGCCGGAATCGGCTTTCCGGCCGGCACGCGCGCGTCGCCGTACTTCTTCGCCAGCTGAGCCCGGGCGTAGCAATGCAGATCCTGGTACAGGGGCCTGACCTGGTTCCAGAGCCGTTCGGTCTCCTGCTCGAAAGCCTCTGGCGTCATGTCATAAGCGGAGCGCCACATGGCACCGAGATCCGTGAAGCCGAGCTCGCGTGCGCCCTCGTCGGCGAGCTCCACGAAGCGCGCATAGTCCGCGCGCATGGGCGGGGCGATGCTGTGCCAGCCCTCCCACGCTTCTGTCAGCTCATCGTAGTTGCGACTGCTGGCGATGGTCTTTGAGAGCTCATCGATGTGCAGACAGGAGTTGGGTCCCCTGGGGCAATACTTGCCGGCGCCATACGCCGCCTCGAGCCGCGCCAGGATGGTGGTGAGCTCGCTGCGCTTGGCCGGATCGACGGGCGCCGGCGCATAAATGCTCGCGGCAACTCCGAGTTTCAGCAGCTGCAGCGCCCGCGCGGTATCCGGATTGGAGACCTGTTTCGGATCGAATCGCTTCGCCTCTTCGACTGCGTGGGTGAAGTACTCCAGGTAGCGCGCGTTGGTCTTGGCGCTCAATAGCTGCGTATCGTCGGTGATGTAGGTCTGCTGCACCCATAGCGCCGCGTTGAGTTCCTTGCCTATCTCTAGCATCTCGCGGTTGACGCGCGCCACGAATTCATCCGCGCTTTCCTGCGGTGCGACCGCAGCGGGTCCTGGGGATTTCGGCTGGCATGCAGTCACGGTGAGCGCGGTGAGCGCGACCGCCGCGCAAGAGCCGAAGCCAAAGATCGACCGCCCCATGAGCCCTCCCATCGGCCGGCGCCAGGCCGATGTCGCACTCGATCTTGAACGAATGGCTTACTTCACGCCCGACATAAGGCGCTTGATGAAGGGCGTCAGGATCAACATCACTGTCCCGGCGATGGCGCCCCACCAAAAGAGGTAGAGGAACTCGCCGGGCATACCCGGCAGGTTGTTCGGATCGATCTCGCCTGCGAACTGGCCTGCTAGATTGTTGCCGATCGCGGTCGCGAGGAACCACACGCCCATCACCTGGCCCACGAACCGCGCCGGTGCGAGCTTGGTCATCGAGCTCAGGCCCACGGGGCTCAGGCACAGCTCACCGAATGTGTGCAGCAGGTAGGTGAGGATGAGCCAGGTGGGCAGCACCTTCTGGTCCTGCACCACATAACCCGCGGCGGCGAACATCACCAGGAAGCCCAGGCCCATCAGGATCAGCCCGACGCCAAATTTTGCTGGCGATGACAGATCCAGATTGCGTCGGCCGAGATTCACCCACAAAGCAGCAAACACCGGGGCAAAAATGATGATGAAGAGTGGATTTACCGCCTGCAGCACACCGGCCGGCATGTCCCAGCTGAACATATTGCGGTCCGTATGCCGCTCCGCGAATAGGTTGAAGGACGCGCCAGCCTGCTCGTAGCCCGCCCAGAACATGGCGCAGCCGATGAACAACGCGATCATCGCCCAGATACGCTTGTGTTCCGTGTGATCCAAGCCGGCGAACCACAACAGGTAGCCAAAATATCCGGTGGCGAGCGCCACCATCGCCCAGTTCGCGACCCGCGATACCTTGACCGGATCGAAATTCAGAGTGCCGCCGAACACCAGCGCCGCAACGACCGCGACCACGGCGAGAAAAATGATCACGGGCCACCAGGTGGCGCGCTTGCCCGGCGTTGCCAGCCCAGACTGGCCGAGGTACTTGCGTGTAACGCGGAATTGAATCAGGCCGCACAGCATGCCGACAGCGGGCAGGGCGAAACCGACGTTCCAGCCGAACTTCGCGGCGACGATCGGCACCAGCAGCGAACCGAGAAACGCGCCGAGGTTGATGCCCATGTAGAAGATGGAGAACCCAGCATCGCGCCGTGAGCCGCCTTCCGGATACAACTGCGCCACGATCGCACTGATGTTCGGCTTGAGCAGGCCGACGCCAAGCACGATCACCACCAGTCCGATGAAGAACAGCCGTGGATCGCCGAGCGCGAGGCTCGCGTTGCCCGCCATGATGAGAATGCCGCCGAGAAAGACGGCCTTCTGTTGGCCAATCAGGCGATCCGCTATCCAGCCGCCCAGCAGACACAAGAGATAAGTGCCCGAGATGTACATGCCGTAGATCGCGTTGGCGGTCCGGTCATCGATGCCAAGGCCCCCGTTCACGACTGCGGCTGTCATGAACAGCACGAGGAGCGCGCGCATGCCGTAATACGTGAAGCGCTCCCACATCTCGGTGAAGAAAAGCGTTGCCAGGCCGCGAGGCTGGCCAAGCAACTGAGGACCGTCGGTGGAAACTGGGTTCGGGTGAGCTGGAGCAGAGCTGCTGGCAGTCATGATTTGTTGTTGGCTCATCACGCAGAACTAAGAGCGGCATGCCGCACTGCAAGGCGCTGAGTGTGCTTGATGTTGCCTTGCATCAGCAACCGCAGCCGTTGCGATTTGCGGTACACGAAGAAATTCGTTGTTCTCAGCGCGAGGAGGCGTCGGCGTTCTTCTCCGCGGCGGCCTCTTCGGCCTGGCGCTTGAGTTTCGCCTTGAACATGAAGCGCGACATGACGATGCCGATCTCGTAGAGGAAGTACATCGGTATCGCCATGATGCACTGTGAGATGGCATCGGGGGGCGTAAGAATTGCGGCGATGACGAAGATGCCGATGAGCACGTAGCCACGGTTGGCTACCAGGCTCTCGATCTTGACCATCCCAGTCACGACCAGCAGCACCGTCGCGATCGGCACTTCGAATGCGACCCCAAACGCGAAGAACAGCATGAGCACGAAGTCGAGATAGCTGTTGATGTCCGTCATCATCAGCACGCCATGCGGGCCGGTAGTGGCAAAGAACGCAAAGATCGCCGGGAACACCGCGTAATAGGCGAATGCGACGCCGCCGTAGAACAGCACGATGCTGGAGATCAGCAGCGGCAGCGCAAAGCGCTTCTCGTGACGATAGAGACCGGGAGCCACGAACGCCCAGAGCTGGTAGAGCACGTAAGGCATGGCGAGGAAGATCGCCGCGACCACGGCAAGCTTGAAGGGTGCCATGAAGGGCGCAATAACGGTGGTCGCGATCATCGTGGCGCCGGCCGGGAGCTTCTCCTTTAGAGGGCGCGAGATGAACTCGTACAGCTCATTGGCGTAAATCACGCACGGCACGGACAGGACTGCGACGGCAATCGTTGCGCGCAGCAGACGATCGCGCAGCTCGAGCAGATGCGAGATCAGCGTGCCTTCGGCAAGCGATTCCTGTTCACGGCCCGGTTCGCTCATGCGGGCTCTGCGCGTCGGGTGCTGGATCGAGCGGTGTGGTTGGGGCAGGCGGTGACGGCGTCGTCGTCACGGACGTGCCCCGGCGGGATGTGGTTTCCTCGAGATTGACTTCCTGGTCGAGCTGCTCGCGAAACTGCCGCGCCATCGCGCGCGCGCGCCCGACCCAGCGCCCGATTTGAGCCGCGAGCTTCGGCAGACGCTGCGGCCCGAGCACGATCAGCGCCAGACCGAAAATCAGCACCAGCTCCGAAAAGCCGACCTCGAACATGGGTGATTCACGCGTTACGGTTATCCGAGCTCTTAGCGTCCGCGTTGCGCTTCGCGTCCGGAGCAGCTTCGAAATCGGCATCGCCGTCTTCGTGCTTGAGCTGTTTCACCGTTTCTTCGGTGTCGCCTTCGTTCACGGCCTTCTTGAAGCCACGGACCGCGGCACCGAGGTCGGAACCGATCGTGCGCAGCTTCTTGGCGCCGAACACGAGCAACGCGATCAGCAGGATGATGATCAATTCGCGCCAGCCAATGCCCATGCCAAGTCTCCCGGGGTTCCTGACGAGCGGGGGATGATACGCCAATTGACCCGCTGCAAATGTTGACTACCACCAGCTTCTGGCAAGGCGTTCATGCCTGATCCGACGGCGCCGCGGCCTCGAGCCAGAACGTCACCGGACCGTCATTGACGAGACTGACCTGCATGTGTGCGCCGAAGCGGCCGGTAGCTACGTGCAGCGGCAATGTTTTCGCCTTGCGGACCAGATACTCGAACAGGCGCTCGCCGGTCGCGGGATCGGCTGCGGTGCTGAAACCAGCGCGCGTTCCCCTGCGCGTGTCGGCGGCGAGCGTGAACTGCGAGACGAGAAGTAGTTCACCGCCGATGTCTGTCAGCGAGTGGTTCATGCGCCCCGCGTCATCTTCAAAGATGCGATAGCCCATGATGCGTTCGATAAGCCGATCAGCCACAGATTCACTATCGCCGGGCTGAATAGCGACGAGCGCGACGATACCCTTTCCAATCGCTCCGATTACCTCGTCCTCGTCCTCGACCGAGACGCTGGCCTGCGTAACTCGCTGAATCAGCGCAATCATCGCTTAGATGATGCTCCAGGCACATTCCTGGAGTTTCTGACGAGCATAGGGTTTATCAGCTCCACCAACCCCTAAGTCTAGCTATCATGCAGCCAAAGCCACCCACATATTCATAAAAATAAGATCTGTGGAAGTTATCAATCATTACCTAGGAATATTCCGTAATTTGTGGGTTAGACATACCTTTGAGACCAACAAACTGAGCCCTAGTGGGTTAAAAGTAGATACAATAGGGCCGCTATGGGCCGACAATGGCGGCGGTACTTTGGCGGCCCGTGAGATCGCCTGGGCTGTGGGGTAACAATTCGTTCTGCTCGGCAAATGATTCACTTGAATTCGCGCTCTCATTTACCATGGCGCGCCTTGCGTTTCGAACCCTGAGCCCTAGAAGAGGATTGCAGCAAATGCCATCGCGGATTCTGCTTGCCGCTTACCTTGCAGTCATCGCTCTCCTCTCGCCGGCGTTGACACGAGCGGACGCCGATCCGGAGCACGGCCGTAAGCTCGCCTACACCTGCTACGGCTGTCACGGGATTGCCAACTACAAGAACGTCTATCCGACTTACAGTGTCCCCAAGCTCGAGGGGCAGCATCCGGAATACCTGGCGATTGCGCTGCAAGCTTACCGCGGTGGCGAACGCTCACACGGCACCATGCATTCGCAGGCAGCGACGATGAGCGATCAGGACATGCAGGACATCGCGGCGTTCCTGGCGGGAAAGTCGCTGAAGGCCGGCGCGACTCCAAACGGCAAGGCGCCTCAGAGGGTGCAGGAGCTATGTGTCGCCTGCCATGGGCCTGACGGCGTAGGCATCACTCCGCAATATCCATCTCTGGCTGGCCAGCATGCGGATTACCTGGAGCGCGCGTTGCTCGACTACCGCGACGGCGGTCGCAAGAACGCAGTGATGGGCGGATTCGCTACGCAACTCACAGACCAGGAAATCAAGGAAGTGGCGGAGTATTACGCGCAACAGCGCCCCGGCCTTTCCACCGCGAAGCACGCGATGTGGTTCGCGCAGGAGAGCCACGAGTCGGGCGGCAAGTAGAGCTTGGCCGCTCTTGCGGCCGCGGCACGCAAGCGCTCGAGGCGATATGTCCGCAGACGGGATCTACGCGGTCGACACCCACTACATACGCCCGGGAAATGACGCGAGTCACCTGATCGTCGAAAAGGGACGCGCCGCATTCGTCGATACCGGGCCGTCCAGCAGCGTACCCCATCTGCTCGATGCCCTCGTGCGGCTCAAACTCGCACCTGAGCAGGTCGACTACGTGCTGCTGACACACGTCCATCTCGACCACGCGGGTGGCGCCGGACTCCTGATGCAATCCCTCCCCAATGCACAGGCCGTCATCCACCCACGCGGGGCGCGCCACCTGATCGAGCCATCGAAACTGATTGCCGGGAGCGTCGCCGTTTATGGCGCCGAACGTTTTCGCGCGCTTTACGGCGACATCGTGCCGATCGCGCGCGAACGCGTCCGGGAGAGCGAGGACGGCCTGCGCATCGCTCTCGGCGGCCGCGCTCTCGAGCTGATTCACACGCCGGGCCACGCGCTGCACCACTATTGCGTGATCGACCGTGATGGCGGAACCATCTTTTCGGGCGACACCTTCGGCATCTCCTATCGCTATTTCGATACGGCGGCTGGCGAGTTCATTTTCCCCACCACCACGCCGGTACAGTTCGATCCCGACGCCCTGCACGCTTCCATCGATCGGCTGATGAGTTACCATCCGAGCGCGATCTATCTGACTCATTTCAGCCGTGTCACCGATCTGCAGCGTCTAGCGCGTGACATGCACGACTGTATCGACGCATTCGTGGCCATCGCACGCCGACATTCTGGGCGGCAGGACCGCGGTGCACGCATACGGGCCGGATTGTTCGATTTCCTTAGCGAGCGGCTGCAGCGGCATGGTTTCGTTGCCGACGACGCGGCCCTGCAGGAGTTGCTCGGCGCGGATGTGGAACTGAACTCCCAGGGGCTGGAAGTGTGGCTGGATCGAGGCGCACCGCCATGAAGGCGAGCCCGCCCAAAGGACGATTTCGTGCCTTGCGCATTCACCAGCAGGACTCGCAGATTGCGACACGCTTTGAGCAGATAACCCTCGATGATCTCGCGCCCGGCGACGTGGTCCTCAAGGTTCGCTACTCCACGATCAACTACAAAGACGCACTCGCCGCGACCGGCGCGGCCGCGATCCTGCGCAAGTACCCGCTCGTGGCCGGCATCGACCTCGCTGGCGAGGTTGTTTCCTCCAGTGATGCGCGCTACGGCAGTGGCGACAAGGTACTCGTAACCGGGTGCGGGTTGAGTGAAACGCACGACGGCGGTTATGCGGAATACGCTCGTGTGCAAGGCGACTGGGTAGTGCCTATTCCGGCAACACTCGATGAATCGAGGGCAATGTCCCTCGGTACCGCGGGCTTCACCGCGGCGCTTGCGATTCATCGCATGGAACAGAATGGCCAGAAGCCGGCCAATGGACCCGTTCTTGTCACCGGCGCGAGCGGAGGCGTTGGCAGCATCGCGATCGACATGCTGAGCGCTCGCGGATACGACGTGGTCGCGGTGAGCGGTAAGCCCGAAGCCGCAGGCTTCCTGCGCTCGCTCGGCGCCCGGCAGGTGCTCCTGCGCCATGAGATCGTCATCGGCTCACGACCACTGGAGGCCGCACGTTGGGCGGGCGCGATCGACTGCATCGGCGGCGACCTGCTTGGCTGGATCACGCGCACCGTGAACTTCTGGGGCAACATCGCCAGCGTCGGTCTGGCTGGCGGCAGCGAGCTCAAGACGACGGTGATGCCCTTCATCCTGCGTGGCGTGAATCTGCTCGGAATCAATTCCTCGGCGACACCGCGCGAGCTCAGACTCGAGGTATGGAAGCGCATTGGCACTGACCTGATGCCACCGCACCTGGATCGCATAACGACGCGCACGCTGCGTTTCGAGGAGCTGCCCGAGGCGTTCGAGGACTATCTGAAGGGTCGGATCGTCGGGCGCACGGTGGTCGCGATCGGATAACGAGCTACAATAACCGCCCATTTTCCGCGGTACCCGCGCGGAGCCCGGACTTTCGGGGCCGCCGCGGCAGCGAGGCAATGTCAAAGCTCGAACTCTCGGCTGGCGCACGCTTGTGGGCCGCGCTCGACGCCGAGCGGCCCCTACAGGTCGTCGGCGCGATCAACGCCTATAGCGCATTGCTGGCGCAGCGCTGTGGATTTCGCGCGCTCTATCTTTCCGGCGCCGGCGTCGCCAATGCCTCTTTCGGTTTGCCGGATCTCGGAGTCACGACGCTCAACGACGTCGCGGAGGACTGTCGGCGGATCAGCGGCGCCTGCCCGCTGCCGCTGCTCGTGGATGCAGACACAGGCTGGGGCGCTGCCTTCAATATAGCGCGCACGGTACGCGAACTGATTCGTGCGGGTGCGGCCGGATTGCACCTTGAGGATCAGGTGCAGGCGAAGCGCTGCGGCCATCGGCCCGGAAAGGCACTGGTCTCGGCAGAAGAAATGATCGACCGCATCAAGGCGGCCGTGGATGCGCGGGTCGACGCCCGCTTTGTCGTGATGGCGCGTACAGACGCGCACGCCGTGGAAGGACTGCGCGCAGCCGTCGAGCGTGCAGCGCACTACATCGAGGCGGGCGCGGACATGATCTTCGCCGAGGCACTGACCACTCTGGATGAGTACCGTGAATTCACGCGCACGGTGAAGGCGCCGGTGCTTGCGAACATCACCGAGTTCGGCCGGACCCCGTTGTTCACCACGCGCGAGCTGGGCGAGGCCGGAGTGCGGCTCGCGCTGTATCCCCTGTCGGCGTTTCGCGCCGGTGCCCGCGCCGCGTCGCAGGTCTACCAGACTTTGCGCGAGCGGGGCACTCAGAAAGACGTGCTCGACACCATGCAGACACGCGCCGAGCTCTACGAGGTGCTCGGCTATGACGAGTATGAGAAGAAACTCGACGAGCTGTTCAGTCGCAGCCCGACCGAGGAGTAAGAGGCCCACCAGCGGAGAGAATGGCAATGAACGAATCCGTCCTGGCGGCGGCGCCAAAACCGAAGAAGTCCGTAGGGCTTTCCGGGGTACCGGCGGGCAACACGGCACTGTGCACTGTCGGGCGCACCGGGAACGATCTGCACTACCGGGGATATGACATCCTGGAGATTGCGGAAGCCGCCGAATTCGAGGAAATCGCCTTCCTGCTGGTGCATGGCAAGCTGCCGAACCGCGCCGAGCTGGCTGGGTATCGCGCCAGGCTCAAATCGTGGCGCGGCATTCCGCACTCGGTGCGTGCCGTGCTCGAGCAAATGCCCGCCGCGAGCCATCCCATGGACGTGATGCGCACCGCCGTCTCCGCGCTCGGTGCCGTCTTGCCGGAGAAGGAGGACCACAATCCGGCCGGTGCGCGCGAGATCGCCGACCGCCTCGTGGCATCGCTCGGCTCAATGCTCTGCTACTGGTACCACTACAGCCATTCGGGTCGCCGCATCGAAGTCGAGACCGACGACGATTCGGTCGGCGGACATTTCCTGCACCTGTTGCACGGCGCGACGCCGAAGGCCTCGTGGGTACGTGCCATGCACACCTCGCTCATTTTGTATGCCGAGCACGAGTTCAACGCCTCGACCTTCGCAGCGCGCGTGATTGCGGGCACTGGATCGGATCTGTACTCGTGCATCACGGGTGCCATCGGGGCGCTGCGCGGGCCCAAGCACGGCGGTGCCAACGAAGTCGCGCTTGAGATCCAGCAGCGCTATGACACTTTGGACGAGGCAGAAACCGACATCCGTCAACGCGTGGCCAACCGTGAAGTGATCATCGGCTTCGGACACCCTGTCTACACGGTTTCCGATCCCCGCAACCAGGTGATCAAGGAGGTCGCGCGCCGCCTTTCCGCCGAGGCGGGAGACATGCAGCTCTTCATGGTGGCAGAGCGCCTCGAAACGGTGATGGCAGAGATCAAGAGGCTGTTCGCCAACCTTGATTGGTTCTCGGCGGTTTCCTACCACATGATGGGAGTGCCGACTGCGATGTTTACACCGTTGTTCGTGATCGCGCGCACCACGGGCTGGAGCGCGCATGTGATCGAGCAGCGCATCGACGGCAAGATCATTCGCCCCGCGGCCACCTATATCGGCCCCGAGAACCGCAAGTTCGTCCCCCTCGGCGAAAGACAGTAGCACTCGATGTCTTCATACGAAGTCAAGTCGGCACAGCGGCCGGCTCCCGACCGCGCACTCGTGGACATCGCCGATTACGTCACGGCGCAGGAGATCAGGAGCGAGGTGGCGTACGAAACCGCCCGCTATTGCCTCATGGACACGCTGGCTTGCGGTTTCATGGCGCTCAAGTATCCAGCGTGCACGCGCCTGCTCGGTCCGGTCGTTCCCGGTGCGACCATGCCAGGCGGCGCGCGCGTTCCGGGGACCTCGTACGAGCTCGATCCGGTGATGGGCGCTTTCAACATCGGGACCATGATTCGCTGGCTCGACTTCAACGACACCTGGCTCGCGGCAGAATGGGGCCATCCGTCCGACAATCTCGGCTCAGTGCTGGCCGTGGCCGACTACCTGAGTCGCCGCGCTGCTACGCAGGGTGGCAAGCCGCTCCTGGTGCGTGACCTGCTGACTTCCATGATCAAGGCGCACGAGATCCAAGGTGTCATCGCACTTGAAAACAGCTTCAATCGGGTCGGCCTCGACCATGTACTGCTGGTTCGGGTCGCATCGACCGCCGTGGTCACGCACATGCTCGGGGGCACTCGTGAGCAAGTGATCAACGCGGTTTCGAACGCCTGGATCGACGGCGGCGCGCTTCGCACTTACCGGCACGCACCCAATACCGGTTCGCGCAAGAGCTGGGCGGCCGGCGATGCGACCAGTCGCGCTGTTCGCCATGCGCTCATCGCTCTCACCGGCGAGATGGGATATCCCTCGGCGCTCTCGGCGAAGACGTGGGGATTCTGGGACGTACTGTTCAAGGGCAAGCCATTCGCTCTTCCGCAAGGCTACGGCAGCTACGTGATGGAAAACGTCCTGTTCAAGATCTCCTACCCGGCGGAATTTCATGCGCAAACCGCGGTGGAATGTGCGATGAAGCTGCACCCGCAGGTGCAGGCGCGCATCGATCAGGTCGAACGGATCGTGATCGAAACACAGGAGCCCGGCGTGCGCATCATCGATAAGACCGGGCCGCTCGCCAATCCGGCCGATCGCGATCACTGCATCCAGTACATGGTGGCGATTCCGCTGATCTTCGGTCGCCTGACGGCGCAGGATTACGAGGACCGAGTGGCCGCCGATCCGCGCATCGACGCGCTGCGCGCGCGCATGATCGTGCAGGAGAACCCGAGCTTCACGCGTGACTATTACGCGCCTGACAGGCGCTACATCGGCAATGCGGTGCAAGTTTTCTTCCAGGACCGGTCCGCGACCGAACGCGTACAGGTCGACTATCCCATTGGCCACCGCAAGCGCCGTGCCGAAGGCATGCCCATACTGGTGAAGAAGTTCGAAGCGAGCGTGGAGGCGCACTTTTCCGCCCGCCAATGCGAATCGATCAAACGCATGTTCGCCGACCCCCGCAAGCTCGACGCGCTGCCGGTCAACGAATTCATGGCCGCCCTGGTGAAGAATTGAGCGACAGCGAAAGCGTGCTTAGTGCAGGCGCGCAGGAACTCGGAATCAACCTCACCGCGCGACAGCGCCAGCAGCTTCTCGAACTGATCGCCGAGCTGGCGGAGTGGAACCAGCGCTTCAATCTGACCGCAATCGACGCTCCGCTGGAGGCGGTGCGTAAGCACCTGCTCGATTCGCTCAGCATCGACCGCTATGTCAGCGGATCCACCGTTGCAGATGTCGGCAGCGGTGCGGGGTTCCCTGGCCTGCCCTTGGCGGTCATCGAGCCCGCACGTCAGGTCACCCTGATCGAAGCCACGGGAAAGAAGGCGCGGTTTCTCGAGCATGCGCGCGCCAAGCTGGGTCTCGAAAATGTATCCGTGGTCAATGCTCGGGCGGAGACGTTCGAGCCCGCAGCGCGATTCGATACCGTGGTCGCGCGCGCACTCGGCAAACTGAATGATTTCATCCGTGTCGCAGGTCACCTGGCAGCTCCGGGCGGAAAATTGTTGGCCATGAAGGGCCGATTCCCCCAGGCGGAGCTGGAGAAGCTGCCGCGAAACTGGGAAGCGGCCGCAGTTCACCGTCTCGCAGTGCCTGGTCTGGACGCGCAGCGCCACTTGGTCGAGCTGCGTCAGCGGCACGCACCGAGACATCCGCGGTGGCATTAGCAATCAGTCGATGCAGCCTGTAGGCTGGCAGTTCCTCCGATGAAGCACGTCATCGCAATCGCCAACCAGAAGGGCGGCGTCGGCAAGACGACGACGGCCGTCAACCTGGCGGCGTCTCTCGCCGCGACCAAGCGACGCGTGCTGCTGGTCGACCTGGATCCGCAAGGCAATGCCACCATGGGCGCCGGCGTGGACAAGCGCAGCGTGCGGCGCAGTTCGGCGGGCGTACTGCTGGGCGAATATGAGGCTGCATCGGCGCTCGTCCCAGTGGATCCAGGCGGTTTCACCCTGCTGCCTGGCAATGACGAGCTGACCGCCGCCGAAGTCCGGCTATTGACCGTGCTCGCCGGACGCGAGCTGCGCCTGCGCAACGCTCTGCGCCCGATCCGCAATCTGTACGACGCGATCCTCATCGACTGCCCGCCGGCCCTGAACATGCTTACGGTGAACGCACTGGTGGCGGCGGACGGCGTATTGGTGCCGATGCAATGCGAGTACTATGCGCTCGAGGGGCTCTCGGCGCTGGTGGAAACCATCGAACAGATCCGCGCCAGCATCAACCCGGACCTGGAGATCGAGGGCATTCTGCGCACGATGTACGACCCCCGTAACAACCTCTCGACCGACGTGGCAGCGCAGCTCATCCAACATTTCGGCGACAAGGTGTTTCGAACGATCATTCCCCGCAACGTGCGGCTCGCCGAAGCACCGAGCTTCGGCAAGCCGGCGCTGTTTCACGACAAAGATTCGCGCGGCGCGCTCGCCTACCTCGCCCTCGCGGGTGAAATGCTGCGGCGTCAGGACGAACAGGAATTTACAGCCGGGCGGCAGGACCAAGATCCGGCGCGTTCCGGCACCTGAGTCGTTGATTCCTCATCGGCCCGACTCCTCGGGCGGTGGCGCAGCGGGCCCCGGCAGGCGACCGGCCTTGCGCAGCGCCTCGCGTAACGCGAACTCGATCTGTGCATTCACGCTGCGCAGCTCATCCGTCGCCCAACGTTGCATGGCTTCCAGGACGTCTGCGCCGATGCGCAGTGGATACGCCTTGCGTTCGCTCACGAATGCGATGCGTTCACGTGTACAGCGTCCCCGCATTCACAATCGGCTGAGGGGCACGATCGCCGCACAGGACCACCAGCAGATTTGAAACCATGGCAGCACGACGCTCCTCATCGAGCTGCACTACGCCCTTCTGCGCCAGCTGCGTCAGCGCCATCTGCACCATGCTCACGGCGCCTTCGACGATGCGGGTACGCGCCGCGATGATCGCGCCTGCCTGCTGACGCTGCAGCATGGCCTGGGCGATCTCCGGCGCGTACGCGAGGTGGCTCACGCGGGCTTCGAGAACACTGACCCCGGCGCTTTCGAGCCGCTCCTGGACCTCCCGCTGCAAGTGCTCATTGATTTCGCGCGAGTGGCTGCGCAACGAAATGCGATGCTGGTCGTGCAGGTCGTAGGGGTAGCTCGTGGCCAGTTGACGCAAGGCCGCTTCGCTCTGCACATGCACGAAGTTCTCATAGTCATCGACGTTGAAGCAGGCTTCGGCTGTGTCCTGCACCTGCCATACGACTACAGCGGCAATTTCGATCGGGCTGCCCTCGAGGTCGTTGACCTTGAGCTTGCCAGACTCGAAGTTGCGTACCCGCAGACTCACCGGCCTCTTCGCATAGAAGGGATTTGTCCAGCGCAGGCCGGCCTCGCGGCAGGTGCCCACGTATTGCCCGAAGAGCTGCAGCACTACGCCGTGATTGGGCTGGACGATGAAGAAGCCGATCCAGCACACCGCGACGGCGACGCTGACGACGCTCAGTGCGAGTACCGCGCCGGTCTGTGCGTGGGTGACAGCGGCGAGGAGTGCCCAGACGTCGGCGATCGTCGCCAGCAGCATCAAGAGCACCATCGCGATGCCTGGAAATGCAGAAACGGTTCGTTCTTCCATAGATCCCTCCGAAATCGACCCTCTTGTTAGATGATATCGTAAAGATATGTAAGTGACTTCACATTTCTACCATTAACGTTTGGAATGCAAACAATATCGCCTTTTCTAGGATTATTGTTCATATAATCCATGACAAAAGAGGCGGCTTGGGCGGCCGGGGGTATTTCGGGGCTTACGGGCGTCCGCGGTGAGCTGGAGAAAACCAACGCTCGTGCGCAAACCGAACTCACCCTGGTCAGTCGGCTACACTGCGCGCCCATGGCAGTGAAGAAGACGGGTCTGGGGCGGGGTCTCGAAGCACTGCTCGGGCCAACACCTGCGCGACTGGAGACCGAGTTTGCTTCGCCAGCACACGACGATCTCGCCAACATTCCGCTCGATCTGCTCCAGCGCGGCCGCTACCAGCCACGTGTTGACATGCGTACTGAGAGCCTGCAGGAGCTCGCGGACTCCATTCGTTCACAGGGCGTAGTGCAGCCCATCGTAGTGCGTCCAGTGGGAGCACCCGCTGCAGGCGGTGCGCAGCGCTACGAGATCGTCGCCGGAGAACGCCGCTGGCGGGCTGCACAGATGGCGGGCCTCGAAACCATTCCGGCAATGATCCGCCGGGTCGCGGATGACGCGGCCGTTGCGATGTCTCTGATCGAGAACATCCAGCGCGAGAATCTCAACCCGTTGGAGGAAGCGCGCGCGCTCGAGCGACTGATCGGCGAATTCAGCATGACTCATCAGGAGGCGGCTGATGCTGTCGGCCGCTCGCGCGTAGCGGTCAGCAACCTGCTGCGGCTCCTCGAGCTCGGCGACGAGGTCAAGGCACTGGTGGAGAAGCGCGATCTGGAAATGGGTCACGCCCGCGCGCTGCTCGGGCTGCAGGCGGGCAAGCAGCAGGCAGAAGTGGCGGCGCTGGTGGCGAAGAAGGGGCTGTCGGTGCGCGAAACGGAGGCCCTGGTGCGGCGCCTGCTCGATCGTTCGGCGCCAGCGAAGGAACACGCAGAGCGCACGGAAGACCCCAATGTGCGCAAGCTCCAGCAGGAACTGACCGACCGTCTCGGGGCCAAGGTTGCCGTCCAGCACACCGCCAGTGGCAAGGGCAAGGTCGTGATCAGCTACAACAGTCTCGACGAGCTGGACGGAATACTGACGCACATTTCCTGAGCGCCAGCGCGCTTCCAGCATTCGCCGCCTGTGCGCCGATCACGAAAAAACGGCCCACTAAGCACTTTGCACAGCTCCGTTGAAGCACTGGAAGAACCCCCCTATAATCCGCGGCCTTTGCGAACGGGGAGTACTCCTCGGCGCCTGAATAAAGAGGCCACTCGCTCGCCGCGTAAACAACCGTGCGCAGTGGCTTTTTTTGTTGTCGGCTTTTCCTCAACAAGGCTTGACGGTTCTCGTGAGCACGCTCGACGGGAGCGGCGCCCGACGGGCCGCGATGCGGCTTGTACTGGGTCAGGCGGCCACGACTGCCGCCATCGCGGCGATCTGTCTGATTGGATACGGCACCCGAGCCGCCACATCGGCGGTGCTGGGCGGGGGCATCAGTGTCGCCGCGAGCCTGGTGATGGCGTGGTTCATGTTCCGCGGGGCGGCCAGTAAGGATCCGAAGCTGATCCTGCACGGCATGTACCGTGGCGAAGCAGCCAAGCTTGCGGTCACGATACTGCTGTTCGTGGCGGCGGTGCGGTCTGGAACGATCGACGCGGTGCCGATGCTCGTCGCCTTCATAGGCGCGTCGTTTGCTTACTGGTTTGCGTTGCTCAAGAGCTGACAGAGTGTAGGAGAGCCATTCGACCTCGGTTCTGCGGATCATGTCTAGCGAAACACCCCCAAGCGCAAACGAGTACATCGCCCACCACCTGCAGAACCTTACCGTCAGTGTCGGGAAGGGAGCTTTTTGGACGCTACACCTCGACACGCTGATCATGTCCGGCCTGATCGGCCTGATCGTATTCGGATTGTTGTGGTTCGCAGCGCGACGCGCTACGGCGGGAGTCCCTGGGGGGCTCCAGGCGTTCGCCGAGATCGTCCTGGAGATGGTCGATACACAGGTGAAGGACACCTTCCACGGCCAGAGCAAGCTGATCACGCCGCTCGCGATCACGATATTCATCTGGGTCTTCTGCATGAATGCGATCGACTTCATACCAGTCGATTTCATTCCGACCGTGGTTGGGCGCTTCGGCGTTTCACACTTCAAGCCGGTGCCGACTACGGACCCAAACGCGACTTTCGCAATGTCGCTCACCGTGTTCCTGCTGATCTTCATCTTCAACGTGAAGTTCAAAGGCGTAGGCGGGTTCCTGCATGAGGTCTTTACCGTGCCCTTCGGGCCGTGGCTTGCGCCGGTGAACTTCATCTTGCGCGTCATTGAGGAAGCGGCAAGGCCCGTTTCGCTGGCGCTGCGACTGTTCGGCAACATGTTCGCGGGCGAAGTGCTCTTCATCCTGCTGGTGCTGCTGGCAGGGGCCTGGCATATCGATAGCGTCGGCAGCGCGTTCAGCAGTGGCGTGTCGATGCTGGGTCATATCGTCCTCTCGGTGGGCTGGGGGATCTTTCACATCCTTATCGTCACGCTCCAGGCGTTCATCTTCATGATGCTGACCATCGTTTACCTGTCCCTCGCGAGCGAATCGCACTGATTTCACCTAAACCAAACCATAGACGAGGAAAAAATGGACGCTCTTGCAACCTTCTTTGGCCAAACGCAAATTGCCGCCGGGCTGCTGATCGGCATGGGCGCGCTGGGAACCGCCATCGGCTTCGGGCTGCTCGGCGGTAAGTTCCTCGAAGGCGCCGCACGCCAGCCGGAAATGGTGCCGATGCTGCAGGTTAAGATGTTCATCGTTGCCGGCCTGCTCGACGCGTTCACGGCCATCGCCACCGCCATTGCCATTCTGCTGCTGTACGCCAATCCGCTGGTGTCGGCGGTCAAAGGCGGCTGATCAATCGTTAATCAGCTTCTTCCAGGGAGCTCATTGTGAATCTCAATGCCACGCTGATCGGCCAGGTTATCTGGTTTGCGCTCTTCATCTTCTTTGTCATGAAGTTCGTCTGGCCGTACTTTCAGCGCATCGTCGCCGAGCGGCAGAAGACCATTGCCGACGGGCTGGCGGCCGGGGAAAAGGGCCAGAAGGATCTAGGCGCGGCGAAGTCAAAGGCCGATGACATCATCCGCGAGGCACGCTCGCGTGCGACGCAGATAGAGAACCAGGCGCAACACCGGGCCAACGAGCTGATCGACGAGGCCAAGAAGAATGCAATCGGCGAAGGTGAACGGCTGTTGGCTGCAGCCCAGCAGCAAATTCAGCAGGAGAGCACGCGCGCGCGTGAAGCACTGCGCAAAGATGTGGCCACTCTTGCGGTTACGGGCGCCGCACAACTGCTCGAGCGGGAGATCGACCCCAAAGCACATGCCGCACTACTCGACAAGCTGGCGGCGCAGCTGTAAGCCATGGCTGAAAAGATCACTATCGCCCGACCTTATGCCAAAGCCATGTTCGAGCTCGCGCTCGCGCAACAGAAGCTCGATGCCTGGTCGCAAGCGCTCGCACTGGCCGCCGCCGTCATTGGAGATGAACGGGTCCGGAAGCTGTTGACGAGCCCGCATGTCACTACCGAGCAGCTGGCCGACCTGGTGATCGGAATCTGCGGGGACACGCTCGACGCAGAGGGCAAGAATTTCATTCGCGTGCTGGCCTCGAATCGACGCCTCGGATTCCTCCCCGAGATCGCCGTCATCTTCGAAAAGCTGAAGGCAGATGCGGAAAATGCCGTCGATGTCACGGTGACTTCGGCCGCACCGCTTAACGCGGAGCAGCAGCGCAAGTACGCCAATGCGCTGCGTCAGCGCCTGAAGCGAGAAGTGCGCATGCATTGTGAGGTGGATTCGGCGCTGCTGGGCGGAGCGATCATGCGCGCCGACGACCTGGTCATCGATGGTTCCCTGCGTGGCCGCCTCGACCGGCTTGCGACCGAACTCTTGAATTAGGAAGGGACGGAAAATGTCCATCAAGGCATCTGAAATCAGCGAGCTGATCAAGGCGCGCATCGAGAAATTCAAGTCGACCACTGATGCCCGGAACGTGGGCACCGTGGTCACGGTGACCGACGGCATCTGTCGCGTGCACGGTCTTGCCGACGCTCGCTATGGCGAGATGCTCGAGTTCCCCGGCAACACCTTCGGCCTCGCGCTCAACCTCGAGCAGGACTCAGTGGGTGCCGTGGTGCTGGGCGAGTACAAGCACATCACTGAAGGTGACACGGTCAAGACCACCGGCCGCATTCTCGAGGTGCCGGTGGGACCGGAACTCCTGGGTCGGGTCGTCGACTCGCTCGGCAATGCCCTCGACGGTAAGGGACCCGTGAAGACCCAGCGTACCGCAGCCATCGAGCGCGTGGCGCCGGGCGTGACGTTTCGCAAGTCCGTGTCGCAACCGGTTCAGACCGGCTACAAGGCGATCGACGCGATGGTGCCGATCGGCCGCGGACAGCGCGAGCTGATCATCGGCGACCGGCAGACGGGCAAGACCGCGCTGGCCATCGACACTATCATTAACCAGAAGAATTCCGGCATTAAGTGCATCTACGTCGCGATCGGGCAGAAGCAGTCTTCGATCGCCAACGTGGTGCGCAAGCTCGAAGAGCACGAGGCGATGGCGCACACGATTATCGTCGTGGCATCGGCCTCCATGCCCGCATCCATGCAGTACATCGCGCCGTATTCGGGCTGCACCATGGGCGAGTACTTCATGGACAATGGCGAAGATGCACTCATCATCTACGACGACCTGACCAAGCAAGCCTGGGCCTATCGTCAGATCTCGCTGCTGCTGCGTCGCCCGCCCGGGCGCGAGGCGTATCCGGGCGACGTTTTCTACCTGCACTCTCGCCTGCTCGAGCGCTCGGCCCGAGTCAATGAGGATTACATCGCCAAGGTTACCGAAGGCCGGGTCAAGGGACGCACGGGCTCACTCACCGGGTTGCCGATCATCGAGACGCAGGCTGGCGATGTCACCGCGTTCGTTCCGACCAATGTGATCTCGATTACCGACGGACAGATCTTCCTCGAAACCGACCTCTTCAATTCGGGCATTCGCCCGGCGATGAACGCCGGCATCTCCGTCTCGCGCGTCGGCGGCGCAGCGCAGACCGACATCATCAAGAAGCTAGGCGGCGGCATTCGTCTCGCCCTGGCGCAGTACCGCGAGCTGGCGGCCTTCTCGCAGTTCGCATCCGATCTCGACGAGGCGACGCGCCGGCAGCTGGATCGCGGCGTGCGCGTGACCGAGGTGATGAAGCAGAAGCAGTACGCACCCATGTCGGTCGCCGAGATGGCTCTGTCGATCTACGCAGTCAACAACGGCTACTTCGACAAGGTGGAGCGCCAGAAGGTGGTCGATTTCGAGGCGGCGCTGCAGTCCTTCGCCAGGTCCAACCATGAGGCAGTGCTGAAGGAGATCAACGACAAGCCGGTGCTGAAGGACCAGGAGGAGAAGCTCAAGAAGATCGTCGCGGGCTTCGTGGCCACAGATCCGTACTGAGAGCGAGCAATGGCGGGCGCAAAGGAAGTTCGGCAAAAGATCGCGAGTATCAAGAGTACTCAGAAGATCACGCGAGCCATGCAGATGGTGGCGACGAGCAAGATGCGCCGCGCCCAGGAGCGCATGCGCTTGGCGCGGCCCTACGCGCAGAAGATGCGGGTAGTGATCGGCCACCTCAACGAGGCCAACCCGGACTACCGCCACCCGTTCCTGACCGAACGGCCGGTTCAGGCGGTGGGATTTATCATCGTCAGTACTGATCGTGGCCTGTGCGGCTCACTCAACGTGAATCTGTTTAGGACGGTGCTGACATCGGTCCGCGAATGGCAGCAGAAGGGCGCATCCGTCAGCCTGTGCCTGATCGGCGCCAAGGCGATGCAGTTCTTCCGGCGTCTCGGCCTGCCCCTCGAAGCGCAGGTCAGCAATCTCGGCGACCGGCCGCATGTGAAGGATCTCATCGGCAGTGTCAAAGTAATGCTCGACGCGTACAGCGAGGGCAAGATCGATCGCTTGTTCCTGCTGCATAACAGCTTCGTCAATACGATGAGCCAGAAGCCGAGCGCAATGCAGCTCCTGCCGGTTGAGACGCTCGACAAGGACCAGTTACAGGAACACTGGGACTACATCTACGAACCGGATGCGGCTGACATTCTTCCCGACGTTCTGATGCGCTACATCGAATCGCAGGTCTACCAGGGAGCGGTCGAGAACGTGGCGTGCGAGATGGCGGCGCGAATGGTGGCGATGAAGAGCGCTACCGATAACGCCGAGGAGCTCATCGAGGAATTGCAACTGGTTTACAACAAGGCGCGCCAGGCAGCCATCACCAAGGAGCTGTCAGAGATCGTAGGCGGCGCAGCGGCGGTTTGAGAACGAGGAACAGCGAATGAGCAGTGGCAAGATCGTACAAGTCATCGGCGCGGTCATCGACGTGGAATTTCCCCGCGACCAGATCCCCAAGATCTACGAAGCGCTGAAGCTCGACGACATCGTGCTGACACTCGAGGTGGAGCAGCAGCTCGGTGACGGCGTGGTGCGCACGATTGCGATGGGATCGTCCGAAGGACTCAAGCGCGGCATGGGCGTCAAGAACACCGGCGCACCAATCTCGGTGCCGGTAGGGACCGGTACCTTGGGAAGGATCATGGACGTCCTCGGTGAGCCGGTCGATGAGGCCGGACCCATCAAGTGTGAGGAGCGTTGGCCAATTCACCGTCCGGCACCGACCTATGCAGAACAAGCGGGCAGCCAGGACCTGCTGGAGACCGGGATGAAGGTCATCGATCTGCTGATCCCTTTCGCCAAGGGGGGCAAGATCGGACTGTTCGGCGGCGCGGGCGTCGGCAAGACCGTCACCATGCTTGAGTTCATCAACAACATTGCCAAGGCGCACGCGGGCCTGTCGGTGTTCGCGGGTGTCGGTGAGCGCACGCGCGAAGGCAACGACTTCTACAATGAGATGACCGAATCAGGCGTCGTCGACAAGGTCGCAATGGTGTTCGGTCAGATGAACGAGCCGCCGGGCAACCGTCTGCGGGTCGCGCTCACCGGCCTCACGATGGCCGAGTACTTCCGGGACGAAAAGCAGGAGGGCGGCAAAGGCCGCGACGTGCTCCTGTTCATCGATAACATCTACCGCTACACGCTTGCGGGCACGGAAGTGTCGGCGTTGCTGGGGCGTATGCCATCGGCGGTCGGTTATCAGCCGACGCTTGCAGAGGAGATGGGCGTGCTGCAGGAGCGCATCACGTCGACCCGGACCGGCTCGATCACATCGATCCAGGCCATCTACGTGCCGGCCGACGACCTGACCGATCCCTCGCCGGCGACGACGTTCGCACATCTCGATGCGACGGTCGTGTTGTCGCGCCAGATTGCGGCGCTCGGTATCTATCCAGCGGTCGATCCGCTCGATTCCACCAGCCGCCAGCTCGACCCGCTGGTGGTCGGCGATGAGCACTACAACACCGCGCGTGGCGTGCAGGCGGTGCTACAGCGATACAAGGAACTGCAGGACATCATTGCAATTCTCGGCATGGATGAACTGTCGGAAGAGGACAAGCTCATCGTCGGTCGCGCACGCAAGATCCAGCGCTTCCTGTCGCAGCCGTTCCATGTGGCGGAAGTGTTCACGGGTGCCAAGGGCAAGTATGTGCCGCTCAAGGATACGATCCGCGGCTTCAAGGGCATTCTGGCGGGCGAGTACGACGAGCTTCCAGAGCAGGCGTTCTATATGGTCGGCCCTATCGAGGAAGCGGTAGAGCAGGCCAAGAAGCTCGGCGCCACCGAGAAAGGGGCTGAGCCCGCCAGCAAGGAAACGAGCGACAAGACCGCTAAGCCGGCTGGCAAGGAAGGCGCGGGCGAAAAAGGGACTGAATCGGCCGGCAAGCAGGCCAAGAAACCGCACTAACCATGGCAAACACTATTCACGTCGATATCGTCAGCGCCGAGGGGGAGATCTTCTCCGGCGCCGCGACGATGGTCTTTGCGCCTGCCTCGCAGGGCGAGATCGGCATCGCGCCCCGGCATGCCCCCTTGCTCACCATGTTGAAGCCGGGCGAGGTGCGTGTGCAGACCGCGGAGGGTGAAGAGCACTTCTTCTACGTCGGGGGAGGTGCCATCGAAGTGCAGCCGTACCAGGTGACGGTGCTTGCCGATACGGCGTTGCGCGCGAAGGATGTAGACGAGGCCGCGGCGCTCGCCGCCAAGCAGCGCGCCGAGGATGCTCTCAAGGATAGGGTAACCCACATCGAAATCGCAGAGGCACAGGCCGAGCTGGCTCGCGCTGTCGCGCAGTTGAAGACCATCCAGCGCCTGAGACGGCTGAAGAAGTAGACACCGCGTCCGGCGGCTCGGAAGAGGGGCGGGAGGGAACCGACCGGCCCCCTCCCGCGCCAGGTCATTTCAGCTTCAATTCCTGGACGTATTCGACGCCCAGCGTCTCGCGCATCTTGCCGCGATCCGCCGAGGCCTGGTTCGACGCTGCACGTGAACCCCAGACCTTGTTGGCGATCGGCTCCATGCGATCTTCCAGCCCATCCAAAGCCGCCCAGTTCTTGTAGGTGATGGTCAGAAAGAGGTCCGGGTCGTGGGGCGAGCGCGCGTTGGTTTGGACTACACCATAACCCACGATAAGCCCGGCCTTCTTATATTCCTCCATCAGTCCCTTATAGGTCGTATCGAGGTACTTCATGTACGCATCGAACATGCCCGGCATGATCTTGATGGCGGAAATTTCCATGACGACCCCTTCCGTATAGGCGCGCTCCTGTGCCAGTGCGCTGGTCGCCACGAACAACAGTGGAGCTGCTAACAGCAGCCCAATCAGGCGTTTGATCATGATTCTGTCCCCCGGCTATTACTTAAGCTTCAGTTCCTGCATGTACTCCACGCCCAGGACTTCACGGATCTTCTCGCGATCAATGAATCCCTGGTTCGCCGCCTCCATGGACCCGTAGACCTTCTTGTCGATGGGGTCGGTTTTGTCCTGCAAGCCGTCCAGCGCGCCCCAGTTCTTGTAGACAATGACGAGATAAAGATCGGGGTCCTTTGGATTGCGGGCATTGGTTCCGTACACGCCGTAATCCGTGATTAAACCGGCCTTCTTGTACTCCTCATTTGCCGCCTTCCAGGTCTTTGCGAGCCAGCTCATGTACGCATCAAAGCCGCCCGCCTTGATCTTGATCGACGAAACCTCGATCACCGCTCCTTCGGTGTAGGCGCGTTCCTGAGCCAGGGCATTCACTGACGCGAGAGCCAGCGGGGCTGCGAGCAGCAGCCCGGCGAATCGTCTGAACATGTGATTTCTCCTTCTTGTTGATGTGTGTTCGATCGCAGGGGATCGATAGGTACAGCGGCGCACTCTACGCGGCCGCTATTGGTGCGGCAAATCGCCCGCCAGCTTGAGAACCGCGAGTCGGCTACAATCTCCGCCCATTCCAAGGACTTAGACGCGACCACCGGGTCGCAAGCCGAGGACGCGAGCCGTTGAAGATCAGCGTAGTCATCCTCGCCGCGGGCCAGGGCAAGCGCATGAACTCCGACCTGCCGAAGGTCCTGCAGCCGCTCGCCGGCCGCCCAGTCCTGGCGCACGTCCTCGAATGCGCACGTGCACTCGAGCCAGACTCGATCCACGTCGTTTACGGTCACGGCGGCGAGCAGGTGCGTGAAGCGCTGCCTGATGCACGGGTGAGCTGGGTTCTGCAGGCGCAGCAGCTTGGAACCGGGCACGCACTCATGCAGGCGATGCCTGCGATCCCGGATGAGGAAACGGTCGTCGTCCTCTATGGGGACGTGCCGCTGGTTCGCCCGGATACATTGCGCCAGCTTCTGACCCACGTAGGTGAGCGTTCGGTGGCCGTGCTCAGCGTCATTCTCGATGATCCTGCAGGGTACGGCCGAATCGTCCGCGATGTCGCCGGCAACGTAGTGAGAATCGTCGAGGAGCGCGATGCCACGGTGAAGGAGCGCGCGATTCGCGAAGTGAATACGGGATTGCTGGCCGCAGCGGCGAAGGATCTGCGGCGCTGGCTCGGCGCACTGCGCAGTGACAACGCACAGAGTGAGTACTACCTTACGGATGTCGTCGTCTCTGCGGTTAGAGAAGGTTTTAGAATCAATGGCATCATCGTGCCCGATGTGACCGAGGTGCTGGGCATCAACGACAAAGTGCAACTCGCCGAAGTTGAAGCAGCCCATCGCCGCCGTAGAGCCACCGAACTGATGCTCGCGGGCGTCACGGTGGCTGACCCGGCGCGGCTCGACGTTCGCGGTACCGTGACCGTGGGGCGCGACGTGTACATCGACGTAAATGTCGTGCTGGTGGGCGCCGTCAAGCTCGGCGATCGCGTCCGTATCGGGCCGAACTGCTACCTGCGCGATTGTGAAATCGGCGCTGACACGGAGCTGTTTCCGAACTGCGTGATGGATCGTGCGGTGATCGGAACGGGCTGCCAGGTGGGTCCATTCGCACGACTGCGCCCAGGGACCATCCTGCATCGGGACGTGCACATCGGGAACTTTGTCGAGATCAAGAAGAGCGAGATCGGCGCCGGCAGCAAGGCGAATCATCTGAGTTATCTGGGCGATGCGATCGTCGGTTCCAAGGTGAACGTAGGTGCCGGAACCATTACCTGCAATTACGATGGTGCGAACAAGTGGCGCACCGACATCGGCGATGGGGCCTTCATAGGCTCGGGTACCATGCTGATTGCACCGGTGCAGATTGGCAGCAATGCGACGATTGGTGCCGGGTCAGTCATCTCGCGGCCCGCGCCGCCGGGTAAGCTCACCCTGGAGCGTGGCAAGCAGGTCACGATCGATGACTGGAAGCCGCCGACCAAGAAGAAGCCTGAGACCTGATTCACACGCTGCTCTACGGCTCATGCACGTAGTCGGCAGCTGTAGCAGACTTCGCCCTTCAATCATTGATCCGTAGCAGCGCCCTTCGGGAATCGTCGAGTACCAGAGAATGTGCGGAATTGTCGGAGCCATCGCTGAGCGTAACGTCGTCCCAATCCTGGTCGAGGGACTGAAGCGACTCGAATACCGCGGCTATGACTCCGCTGGCATCGCAGTTCTGAGCGGTAATGGCAAACTGCAGTGCCTGAAGACAGTCGGCAAGGTTGCGCAGCTCGAGGAGAAGCTCGCGGCGCAACCACAATCGGGCAAGCTCGGCTTCGCCCATACGCGTTGGGCCACGCACGGCGGCGTGACCGAAGCAAACGCGCACCCGCACGTCTCCGGTGGACGCGTCGCGGTGATCCATAACGGCATCATCGAGAACTACGAGCCACTCAAGGCCGAGCTCCTCGCCAAGGGCTACCGCTTTGCTTCGGAGACCGATACCGAAGTCATTGCGCATCTGGTGCACGATCAACTCAAGCAGGGGCGCGATCTGCCCGAGGCCGTACGTCTGTCCGTTCAACGGTTCACCGGCGCCTACGCATTGCTGGTGTTTGACGCCCAGGATCCGGATCGGATCGTCGTGGCTCGCATCGCGAGCCCGCTGGTGATCGGGCTCGGCATCGGTGAGAACTTCATTGCTAGCGGCATACCGGCGCTGCTGCCGGTCACCCAGCGCTTCATTTATCTCGAGCAGGGAGATCTTGCCGAGATCACGCGCGACAACGTGCGTGTGTTCCGCCCGGACGGGAGCACCGTGACTCGGCCGGTTCACGAAACGCGCTGGAGTCCCGAAGCTGTAGAGAAGGGTCCGTACCGCCACTTCATGCAGAAGGAAATCTTCGAGCAACCGGCCGCTCTCGCCAATACCTTGTACGGACGGGTTGCGGACAAGCGCGTACTACCGGACTCACTCGGACCGCGTGCGGTCGAACTACTGCGGCGCGTGCAGCAGATTCACATCGTGGCCTGCGGGACGAGTTACCACGCCGGTTGCGTGGCTAAGTACTGGATCGAGTCGCTGGCGGGCGTTCCCTGTCAGGTGGAGATCGCGAGCGAGTATCGCTATCGCCAGGTCGTAGTGCCTCCGGGCGCCCTGTTCGTCACACTTTCACAATCGGGTGAGACTGCTGATACGCTCGAGGCGCTGCGCATGGCCAAGCGCGGCAGCTATCTCGGCTCGCTCACCGTGTGTAACAGCCCACATAGCTCCATGGTGCGCGAATCTGACCTGGTGATGATGACGCAAGCGGGACCTGAAATCGGTGTCGCGAGCACCAAGGCATTCACGACGCAGCTGCTGGCGTTACTGCTCGTAGCGCTGATGCTTGGGCGGCAACGCGGCCTGAAACCGGAGCGCGAGGCCGAGTTCGTTGGTCATCTGTTCCACGCTGCTGTTGCAGTTGAGCAGGCGCTGGAGATGGACGACAGGCTGCGTCTGCTGGCAGAGGAGTTCGCCGAGAAGCATCACACGCTGTTCCTCGGGCGCGGTCCGATGTGGCCGATTGCCATGGAAGGGGCGCTCAAGCTGAAGGAGATTTCGTATATTCATGCCGAAGCGTACGCGGCCGGCGAGCTCAAGCATGGTCCGCTGGCGCTGATTGACGAAGAAATGCCGGTCGTCGTCGTGGCGCCGAATAACGACCTGCTCGACAAGCTGAAAGCCAACATGCAAGTTGTGCGGGCACGTGGTGGCCAGCTGTACGTATTTGCCGATCGCGAGACACGCCTGCAACCCGAGCCGGGTACGACGGTGATCGAAATGCCGCACGCCGATCGTCTTATCGCACCCATCGTGTACACCGTGCCGCTGCAGCTTCTCGCCTACCACGTCGCTGTCCTCAAGGGCACGGACGTGGATCAACCACGCAATCTCGCCAAGTCGGTAACGGTAGAATAAACGCGGATGACTCGCGGCCTTCCGGCGTCAGTGTTATCCTCCGCGGCCGATTTCTGACTGCAAAAAGGCTCTTCCACATGACTACGACCGGTACTTGGCACCGTTGCGCCGCGCCGTTACTGCTAGCCGTGGTTCTGGGTGCGTGTGGAGGCGAGCAGGAGCCTGCACAGAAGGCCATTGCAGATGCCGAGGCTGCTATCGCTGCGGTTCGGAGCGATCCAGGCATGTCTTTGGAAGACGTCAAGGCGCTGGACGACTCGCTGACCGTACTCAAGGCAGATTTCGACCGCAAGGACTACAAGGCCGTACTCGCGGCTGCGCCGGCGCTCATGTCTCGGGTTGGCGCCGCCCAGGAATCGATCGCGTCACGGAAGGCCGCAGAAGCCGCGCGCGCAGCGAACCTCACGGACAACTGGAACACGCTGAGCACCCAGGTCCCGGAAATCGTGGAGGCCGTCAATGCGCGGGTCGAGTCCCTCGCGCGCACGAAGAAGTTTCCCGCCGGCATGAATGCTGCCGGCTTCGAGAGCACGCGTGCAGCCGCTGGCGAGATGACACAGAGCTGGCAGAAGGCGCTCGGCGCGTTTGCCAACAGCAACATGGAGGAGGCTGTAAACAGCGCGCAGGCGGCCAGGCAGAAGGGGACAGAGGTGATGAGTACTTTGCAAATGACGCCGAGCAGCTGAAACCCGACGCATAAACTGGATCACCGAATGCCCCGGCCTGAAGACCGGGGCATTTTTTTTTTGGAACTCACAATGAACGCGCTGCACGCATTCATGTTTGGTATTTCGCTGGCGATCGCCATCGGTCCGATCGCGCTGCTCATCATCAACTACGCGTTGAATTTTGGAATTGGCGTAGCGGTGCGTAGCGGCTTCGGCGCGGCAGCTGCAGACCTGCTCTACAGCGTCATCGCTCTTCTCGTGGGCGCGCGCGTGGTTGCGGCGCTCAGCGCGTACGAGCAGACGATTCACAACCTGAGTGGCGCGCTGCTTATCACCATAGGCGTGTGGCTCGCATTCAAGTCGACGCGACGAGCAGAACCGGCTCGCGACCCTGCCTGGAGACCGGAGCCCGATCCGAAGGCATTCCGGGTTACGTTTGTTCTCACGGTTGCCAATCCGCTTACGCTCGTAATTTTCCTCGGCTTCGCCGGCCAACTGTCGCTCGCTGGAGACAGCGGCGCCGCGATTTCTCTGTCGCTGTGCATATTCTTCGGCAGTCTGTTGGTTCAGTTGGCACTTGGCCTGCTCGGGGCCTCGCTCCGCAAGTGGATCACGGATCGGCGTGTGATTGGCGTGTTAAATTTCGTCAGTGCCATGGCAATCATCGCGTTTGGTGTGAAGGGCATGCTGTCATGAGATGCAAGATCCGCAAGAATGGATTACGCGCCGGGGTGCTCATCGCAGGACTCTGCCTGCTCGCCGCAGCTCGACCGGGCGCTGCGCAAGAGTCGATCGGCAGTCCGTTTGACGATCATGTCCGCTTGACTGCGGGCCTTCTGTCGGCCACAGCAGATACTGAACTGCGCCTCGACGCAGATGACGGAACTCTAGGCACTCCGGTGAGTGGAGAGGATGATCTGGGATTTGCCAAGCGCAGCGAGTCGGCTGACGTCGAAGCCGAGGTCCGCATTCGCGAACGCCATCTGGTGCGCTTCAACTATTTTCGCCTCGATCGTCAAGCGACTACGACGCTAACCCGCCAAATCCAGTTCGGCAACGATACGTTCCAGCCTGGCGATGAAGTCGAGACCGCGCTCGACCTGCATGAGTTCACCGCGACCTACGCTTACAGATTTGTGCGCACACAGCGCTTCGAGTTCTACGGCAGTTTCGGTATCCACCTGACCGAGCTTGCTGCGGAGGGCAGGGTTCGGGCACGCAATCTGCACGAAGAGCAGCACGAGGTTGCTCCGCTCCCCACGCTCGGCCTCGGCGCCGAGGTCGCTTTCACCGATCGCATCTTCATGAGCGCGTACGTGGATTATCTGCAGGCCACCGTAAACGATTTCGACGGTGAAGTTCTCGACGCAAGGATTAGCGCTCTCTGGCGCTTCAACCGCAATCTGAGCGCTGGCCTCGGCTACTATCTAGTCGAGCGCAGAGTGGATTCTCAGGATCCGAACGATTCGGGACACTTCAAGTTGACCAACGGCGGCGCCGAGCTCTTCCTGCGGATGAGTTTTTGAATTTGCCGAAGGGCCGCCGGGCTACGGCTGGCTCGACGCAGGTCTCAGGCAAAGCGAGTCAGGCGACGTACGGTAGTCACGAACGCCAGCGTCCGCCGCACCCACCGGATGAGGCTGCCGGGTCCCAGGAATAGAAACACGCCAAGCCCCAATGCGAGCAGCAACGGCGCCGAAGTGAGGCGCTTGGCGATTTCTATGCCGCGATCGACGTGACGCACACGCCATTGCAGATCGCCGGCAATGCGGCCGAGCTCTGCGCGCTGCGCCTCGCAGCGCAACTGCAGCTGCAGGCGGCGCTTCCTCAGTTCAACGGCACGAGCGCTCATGATCTCGCCGACAGCCGCTCACGGTCCTTCTCGAGCTCGCTGCGCGTGGCATGCAGCAGCCGTGGACGGCTTCGGATTCTGGTCGATAGGACGATGAGCGCGATCAATGCGATGCCGAAAACGCCGCCAGTCACGGCGAACGCCGCGTACAAGCGGTGCGTGTCCCAGAACGCAACGATGATCGTGATACCAACAAAGAAGATTCCGATCCCGGCCGAAAGCAATGCGATGAAGCCCCAGATCAGCAGTGCAGCAGCGCGATGTATCTCTTCCTGCACTTCTGTAGTGAGCAACTCAAAGCGCGTCTGTGCCAATTCGACCAGCGTCGCAAGCAGGTGCCTCAAGGAGCGAAGCAGCCCGCTCGCAGGGGTGCTGAACATTGGAGTCTCCGGCTCGGACATCAGAAGATCAGCGCCGCCCGGCTACCAAGCCGATCATTAGCCCGGCAAGAGCTGCGATTCCAACCGCCTGCCAGGGGTTCTTGCGGACGTAGGCGTCGGCTTGATGGGCCGCTTCGCGAGTCTGAGCGATCACTTCGTCGTGTGTCGTCGAAATGCGCTCGCGGGCGCTGCGAATCGACGCTTCGGCACGCTCGCGAGCTACGTCAACCTTCTCGCCAGCGAGGCCTGCAGTCGCCTTGAGCAATTCCTCCGCATCTTTTACGACGGCCATCAGATCCTCGACGAGCGAATCGGCGGTTGCATGTGCCATAGACAGCGTCTCCTAACTCGAGTAATCGCCGAGAACCCGCGTGTCCACGCGCGAGCGCGATCGAGTATCGCGCACGAGAAAGCGTCGGACCAGAGAGTAGAAATACTGCGCGGTGGGCGAAGGGGAGCAGCGCGCTCTAGTCCCGAAGGATATTCATGTGGACCGCACGCGCATCGATGTGAGCTTGAGGCAACGTCGACGCGCGAGGCCGAGGCAAGCCCACGAAATACATCAACGGCCTGTCCCTCTGTAGGGATTAGCCTGAAAAAGAAATGCGCGGGCGTGGCAACAAACGCCTGACTGCGGGTTTACGGAAGATCACGAGGAGGACGGCGCGGTCAGGCGCCGCGGTAGGTCTGGCCCGCTGGCGAGCCGGTCGGATATTGATTCCAAGCTTTTGAACCAAAAGGGATGTTGTCTGGGCACGGACGGATGACCGCAGCCCCAAAGCACGGCATCAGCAATCCGTTCACATATTCTTGACAGCAGGGCCGATATACAGCACACGATTTTTGGGACGTATGTCTCAATTACCGTAGTATCCAGAGTGACGTAGGTCACACTCCGTCTGGATTAAGTCATGTCGGGTCCGTACAATGTAAAACAAGCATTATTAGCGGCTTACCGTCATTTGTTGACGCCGCTAATTCGGATCCTCCTGCGAAATGGCATCTCTTATTTGGAATTCGCAGAGGTTGTCCGCGAAGTGTTCGTGACGGTAGCGGGAAGGGATTTCACTTTACCGAAGAGAAAAATTTCGCTGTCACGCATAGCAATCATGACGGGCCTGTCACGAAAGGAAGTGGCCAGGCTCGCGAGGGAAGGAGGCAAGGCTAGGCGGCTTCAAGTCGACGCGGAACTGAGTCGTGTGGGCCGGGTGCTGCAAGGCTGGTACACGGACAGCGAGTTTACTGGTCCTTACGGAGTGCCATTAGATCTCAAGTTCGACGATGCGCCGCGTAAGCCCAGCTTCACGGAACTTGTTAGGAGATACAGCGGGGACATGCCAGCCAGAGCGATGCTCGACGAATTGTTGAGGGTTGGTGCAGCCAGGCTTGAAAAGGACAGTGGATTAATCAGGGTTTTGAATCGCGCCTACGTGCCGGAAAAGCTCGCTGCAGAAAGCGTACGCCACTTTGGTCTCACCGCCCGGAACTTCGTCGATACCCTTGATGTGAACTTGAGAAAGGTTGGCCCGGGAAGAGGCAGATTCGAGCGACGAGTTGTGGCTGATGAAGGAATGAGGGCTAGCGATCTGACTGAGTTTGATCTCTTTGTGAGGGATAGAGGACAGCAATTCCTCGTTGAAGTTGATGACTGGATATCGGCGCGACCGATACCAGGTGCTAATGAGGAAAAAGTGAGCGCAGGTGTTGGCCTGTACATCTACGTAAGGAACGCCTCCGAAGACGAAGCGCTAGAAAAGATCCTTGAAGGGGAACCCGATGTTGAAGATTTTGAAAACTCTTAAGAGATCCACATTTTTCTTCGGCGCGGTCCTTAGCTTAGCTACGACAACTTCATGGGCGTCTATCATTGGTGGCGACACGAACTCAATCATAGGCGGTGACACGCGCTCGATAGTCGGCGGTGACTTAACTTCGATTATTGGGAGCGAATTTGCAGCAGTTGGGCCGATCGACAGTATCGATTTGCGTAAGAGCCTTATTGTAGTTCTCGGTCAAGCCTTTGTTCTTGATCAGACGACCAGACTGAGCATTGCGGGGCGTCCTTCAACGTCTGGAATCAAGGCTCTAAGACTGCTTCGAGTTGGAGACTACGTCGCAGTCGGCGGAATTGTGGGCACGGACTCGGCTAGCAAGGCCACTGAGATTGTCGCCGCTGTGAATCGTTATGTTGATGGTGCCAGCCAAACATACGTCAAGGGAAAGATAGCCTCGCTTAATCAAGTTGTGGGTCAATTGACCATCGGCTCATTGCTTGTGGATTTCACGCCTGTATTGAGTTCATTTGACGCATCATCTTTGGCGGTTGGCGAGACAGTGGAGTTCGCCGGTATAAGACCCATTTCCAACGGCGGCCTAGTTGCCTTCACCATAAGGGCGCCAGACACTAATAGCATCATCGGTGGCGACACCAAGTCGATCATTGGCGGTGACACCAAATCCATCATCGGTGGTGACACCAAGTCGATCATTGGCGGTGACACCAAGTCGATCATTGGCGGTGACACCAAATCCATCATCGGTGGTGACACCAAGTCGATCATTGGCGGTG
>Ga0326726_10000353_pt1 | contig 43655 bp, 50 predicted proteins | sample MHFenrmetagenome_2_FD_207603 | JGI IMG/M metagenome (GOLD analysis project Ga0326726, IMG submission 207603) | Lab enriched peat soil microbial communities from Michigan Hollow, Ithaca, NY, United States - MHF15MN | ecosystem: Environmental > Terrestrial > Soil > Wetlands > Peat | place: USA... | reverse complement strand
GGCTCTGTGATGCGATCGTGCTTGAGAGTAATCACTGCCCCGATATGCTCCAGAACGGGCCTTATCCCGAATCACTGAAACGGCGGATCCGTTCGAAACGGGGACACCTTTCCAACACCGCCGCTGCTAGGTGCCTGCAGGCTCTGGGAAAGGATGTCCCGCAGGTCATCCTCGCCCATTTAAGCGAGATAAACAACACACCTGCACGCGCGATGTCGGGCGCCCGCGAAGGGCTTGGGCTTTTTTTTGAGGAAAAGGCCGTAGTTATCGCCACCCAGGGCGGGACGTCCTGTTCCTGCCCTCAATATATAAAACTCTAAAAAACCGTGGTTTAATACGTCTTTTTATGTATCTTTGATCCTCAGCAAACCGATGCAGTGGTTATCGATCGAATCAATCAGCGCCTTTTTTGCCTGTTTGACCTTCTTTTCATCATCCGAAAAGATATCGTGCGTGACATATTCGAGCAGGATTGCATAGTAATGATGGGGACCAAACGCCAGCTTTATTTCATCCAGGCAGGCAAATGCCTCGTGTTTTTTGCCGCACATCATCTCAAACCCGAAATCAAGGAGAACAAGAGCGGTCCGGGGAATATTTTTCGTCAGCGCCAGTTTCCTGAATTTGTAATAGACATCTTCGTGGGTGGTAATGATTGACAGTTTCATGCCGTAGTAAACTGGTTCGAGTTCATCGGGAAACTGTTGGGTCATCTGCCTGACTACCCCTGCCACTCCCCCTGCATCACGATTCTCGAGGTTCAACCGGTAGAGCTCCCGCAGGAAGTACATGTCATTGAAGAACCGCTCAGTCGCAAGGCCAAGGAGTTCCTCCCGGATATCACGCCTCCCATCTGCTGATGCTTTTTCAATCCCGATACGTAAATATCCCCGGTTTTCAGGGAACCATTCTGTCGCTTTTTTCAGCATGAACCAGAAGATCCTGTTAATGCCGGGATCATCACCGATACCCATCTCCCTGAGCCTGTTCACCGGGGGGTTTAAGCGGATCAGCTCGATCATCTGCTCGCGTGCAGCAAGTGCATCCGGTGTGGGGCCGCGACTAAGGTTTTCTGCTTCCGGTCCCCCCACCGGCAAGGGAGCCCGGGCAAGGCAACAATACGCCAGTGCCGGGCAGATAAGCGCGTCAGTATTCTGGTATTTTTTTAACCGTTCTATCGCTTCAGTATATTTTTCCATATTGATGAGATTAATGCCGAGCACAATATCATACAACGACTTTCCTGTTTTCCTCCGCTTATGCCGTTCTGCATAATCAAACAGTTTCTGAACATGGGAGAGATCGCCGGACATCTTACTCGTTTCAAGCACGCGGAGCGTAATGCTGTCAATAAACCGGTCGTAAAAATCGTCAGTGATACTGGGCAGGGCCTTTTCCAGGGTGGCAATGACCTGCCCGTAAAAAACCGGGATGTTTGCATCGATTTTATCGCTGTTTTTTTCAATGTACTCAAAAAAATCTGATTTCAGCTGGTCGAGTTTCACCCTGATGACCGCATCGGGTTGACACTCCTGATCCATGATACAAAATTACATTAACGGGTAATAAATTTGTTGAATGTCCGGAGTTGGAAAAATCCTCATGCTATGTGCTTTTATCTGATGGCTGGGATTACAGGTTTATTTCGTGGTGAGTATCAAAACGTTAATCCATGCATCAGGCAACATCACAGGTGAGAAGCATCATGCTCTTTATGGATTTTTCCCGGGTATGTGAACAACTGGAAGGGACGGCCGGGCGTCTCGATATGATTGATATCATCAGCCAGGTTCTTCCCGGCCTGGCACCTGAAGAGCTCCCGGTATTTGTCCGGTTTATCATGGGCAGGATCTTTCCGGACTGGAGCTCACGAAAACTTGGTATCGGCCCGAATCTGTTGTACATTGCCATTGGTTACGTAGCCGGGATGAAAAAGGAAGAGGTGGTTGAGAAGATCAACGCAACCGGAGACGCCGGGCGGGCAATTGAGGAACTGCTTTCGATCAAGTCGCAGACTACATTTTTCCACGAAGAGCTGGATATTGTCCGCGTCTACAATGAGCTTATTGCGATCGCGGAAATGGAAGGAAAGAAGTCCCAGCGGGAAAAAATTCTGGCAGTCCGCAGGCTGCTTGCGAATGCCCATCCGCTTGAGGGACGGTACCTTGCGCGGATCATGCTCGAAGAACTCCGTATCGGGGTAGGGGAAGGCAGTGTGCGGGATGCTATCGCAAAAGCATTTGCAGTGGATCCTGCGCTTGTAGAGCATGCAATCCAGGTATTAAACGATACGGGTGAAGTTGCACGGCTTGCCAAACTCGGCCCGGCTGCCTTGCGGGATGTTCACATCACCCTGTTCCACCCGGTGCGGATGATGCTCGCGCAGCAGGGCACGATTGCAGATATGATCGGGGAGCATGGCCGGATCGCCGCAGAGTATAAATATGACGGATCCCGTTTCCAGTTTCATAAAAAAGGCAACTGGGCACGGTTGTATTCACGCAGGCTCGAGGATGTTACCGGCTCGCTCCCTGACGTGATCGAGAAACTGATCTCCGCAACGGAACACGACGTGATCCTTGACGGGGAAGTCATTGCCATGAAAGACAGCAAACCTATGCCGTTCCAGTCGGTGCTCCGGAGATTCCGTCGCCGTCACGATATCGCTGAAGCGCAGGATGCCATCGACATGGTGCCTAACGTTTTTGACATCCTGTATCTTGACGGGGAGACTCTAATCAACCTCCCTCTCTCGGAACGCAGGAAACGCCTTGAAGGTGCAGTGACCCTCTACCTCGCCCCACAGGTAGTCAGCAGCGACGTGCCGGAGATTGAACGAACCTATAAAGCTGCTCTCGACGCAGGACACGAGGGGATTATGATCAAGGTGCCTGATTCTCCCTATTCTCCGGGCCAGCGGGGAAAAAACTGGATTAAGATTAAACCTGAGGTGGATACTCTCGATCTTGCAGTAATAGGCGGGGAATGGGGCGAAGGGAAACGCGCCCACGTCTTTGGTTCTTTTCTCGTTGCCTGCCAGGACGGGGGAAAACTCATCCCCCTCAGCCGGGTAGCGACCGGGTTATCCGACGATCAGCTGGCCGAGGTCTATGAGCTGCTGAAAGTCAAGGTCATTAAAAAATCCGGAAAAGAAGTGACGTTTGAGCCGGGCCTGGTCTTTGAAGTGGGATATTCCGAACTGCAGGTCAGCCCGACATACGAAGCAGGATTTGCTCTCCGTTTCCCCAGGTTTATCAGGATCCGGGACGATAAGGGTGTTTCCGATATTGAAACCCTCGACAGTATCCGGGAACGTTACCAGCGGCAGTCAAAATCGGCACAGGCATATCAGGCTTAAACGAGCGTCCGCTGCGTCCGGAGTTCAGGGCACCGCATCATCTTCTTTTCTCAGGTCAATGACAACCCGGACCCGCCCGTTGAGATAGTCCAGCATCTTCTGCACCCATTCATCCCAGACGACAGGTGCATCCGGTACAATTTTCCCGATCTCTTTACCTACGTCATCATCCCTTTCGGACAGCACCTCAAGAACTACAGAACCCGGGGCGAATGCAGACGGGACGATTATATCCCTGTCACCATCTACAATCCCGAGTACAGGAATACCCCGGTGAGCGCAGATATGCCCGCACACTCCTGCAGTATCATCTCCAATCGCAAGTACCCCGCAGCAGGAAAGGGGCATTTTTTTGTAGATCTCGTGTCCGCAGTGATCGATCACAAGGATGTGCCCGGCAGAGGATGTACCGGTTTTCATCCGGGGTAGTGTTGCCCTTACCGGCCCGCTCTTGCACCACGCAGTGCTGACATCGACGTTCCGGCTCGACGAGAGCTTCTCAAGACCGTGCGGTTTTAGCTCCAGGCCGGCACCGGGTTCAATCAGGCCTCCGGAACTCGTGAGGTGGACTACATCTGCAGTAGCCCGACCGATGACAATGCCATTCACATATACCGTTTCCCCGGGAATGCATCCCCGGATCTCCCGCACGTTTTCCTGAGGGTGAACCGTGGTTTTTACTGATTTTTTCTTAAATCCTGTGAGATGGGAAAGTGCCACGGCCAGCTCTTCGTCTCCCCCGTTCCAGCAGTAGATGATCCCACCTGAACATTCGACATGTACGAGCCCGCGATCACCCAGACGGGATGCAACAATATTTCCAAATATCTCCCCGGTTTGTGCAGTCTTTCCCCGGTTTGCCAGAAACACCGGCTCCTCCTGTGCAAGGATTACCCTGCTCGGGGGTTGTGCATGGAATTCCACGGGCAACCCTGATTCCTCTGCCGCTGTCCTTGCCATCACCCCTGCTACAATGATACGCTTTGGGCGCAGTACATCCTTCAGCCACACTACATCTCCCTGGTCAAAAAGTTCAGGGCCGTGAACCACCATTACCACAGAATACGGAAGCAGTCTCATTTTTTCTGGATCCTCACCACAGGCATGAAGGAATAACCTCAGGCCGGCATATCCATTATTTACACTATCGATACCTGATGGCCCGTTGTCCTTACCACCCTGTGCACTGGTCCGGTGAACGAAACACGCCACCCCACATCATATCGTGCTCCGCATTCAGGGCATATGAGAATCACCTGGTATACCTCCCGCGTGGATTTGACAGGAGAGTCTTTACCGGCATTCACCCGGAGAAACGAGGTGTGGAACCCGTAATCATAGCCACAGGCAGGGCATACGCGGAATTCCTCTTCGATGGTATGGAGAACTATTTCACTGTGCACGGGCATGATAACTCCTGTATTGCTCTACGTTCACGCTACGATATTAACGTTGCCTGCGGTTTGCAGCCGCCAGAATGATCGCTGCAGCATTCTCCCTGCCATTGATCTCCGGATGAACCGCATGGATGGGACGAGGGCAGCATTTCATAGTCTCGGCAATTTTTTTTTCCAGAACATGGCGGGTCGCATGTCGCCCGTCAACCGAGGTTCCTGCCCCCATGTCCACAATCTTTTTTGCATTGTTCTGCTGTTCCGGGTGGTTCGGGTCCATGATGATCAGTACCGGTTTTTCAAAGAGCATGGCCTCGTGCAGGGTGGTGAGCCCGCCGTGCACTATGGCAATATGTGCCCTGGCAAGGTGCTCATAGAGGTTCGGGACGTAGCCATGGGACTCGAAATTATCTGATGATTCCGGGAGTTGAGCCCCGGTATAAAAAACATCAAAGAACAGGTCCTTGTGCTGGTCTGCTATATCCCGCAGCATCTGGTAGAGCGGGAGCTTGTACGGCTCCCCGCCAAAACTGGTGAAGATTGTACTGTGAGCAAAGGTGTACCGGTTGGGATCGATATCCAGGAACGGACCCGTGAAATGATAATCGCGTTCCTCTCCCTTTGGCACGACGATATTATATTCGCTCACGGTATCCGGCGCCGGGTAGTCCGGGACGATAATATGGTCTGCGAGTCTCAGGTAACGCCTGATGAGAAAATTGAGAATAAACCAGACGGGATTGGTTGTACTGCCCGGCCCGTTGAAATGATTCTGGTTCGTGATAAAAACCACAGGTACCCTGTAGACCCGGGCGGCAACCACTCCGCCATACATGGTGTCACACACGATGCAGTCAAACCGGTGCCGGGAGATAAGCCTGCTGATGCTCATGGCAGATAGTGCCATATCGAGCATAATCCATTTTGAGCAGAGGAGAGTCTTTTTCAGGCTGAAGAACCCGTCCTCCCCTTCAAGGCAGACTTCACGGGGGGTCTGATAGAGGTTGCTGCACTTGTGCTGTTCCATGAAATCATACGATTTGCCATAACCGGCAAAGTGAACGGTGTGACCCTGCTGCTGCAGGTAATGGCCAAGATGCAGACACCGGGAAGCGTGCCCCAGTCCCTCTCCGCAGACAACAAACAGGATCTTCATGGGGGTCTCTGCTCAAAGCATATGTCTTTGATAAATGATGAACTGTTACCTGGATGCTCCGGATTCCCCAGGAGGCGAAATTCCATTATCCTGACGTGGTTCAGGGATGATAATCCATGCAATGATATAGACAATAATACCCGTTCCCAAAGAGAGGACTGTCACTACGGCCCATATGAGGCGGATGACAGTGGGATCAACATCCAGATGTTCACCCAGACCGGCACAGACTCCGCCCAGTATCCGCTCTTTTTTCGAGCGATAGAGATGCTTCATATTAAAAATTTTGTTCTTTGCCAATAAAAGTAATTAAGAGAACGGTTGCCCGGACACAAAGAATCAAATAATGACGGTGATTCAGGGTATAGGAGGAGGAATTGATCATAGCAGGAAATGATGCCTCGTACAAAACAGCAACCTTCGGAGCCGGCTGTTTCTGGGGAGTTGAAGCGGCATTCCGTAACGTGAACGGGGTTGTAACTACAGCGGTCGGGTACATTGGAGGTACACTAAAAAATCCCACCTACAAAGATGTCTGTACAGGGCGGACTGGTCACGCCGAGGTCGTACAGGTTACCTACGATCCGTCAAAGGTCAGCTACGAACAACTTCTTGACGTATTCTGGTCAATTCATGACCCGACACAACTGAACCGCCAGGGCCCGGACATCGGTACTAATTACCGCTCCGTGATCTTTTACCATGACGCAGAACAGGGCAGGCTTGCGAGAAGATCAAAGGAGGCGATTGAGGTATCGGGTGTATTCGGGTTCAGGAAAGTCATGACCGAGATCACTCCTGCACCGGAGTTTTACCGGGCTGAAGAGTACCACCAGCGCTACCACGAAAAACATGGCGGTTCGTGCAGGATTTAGAACAATTTTATTCCTGCCGAGAGACTTCATTAGAACCTGCAAAGGGTAGCACCCACCGCGTAACAAGACCTGGCATAATAGTGTAGCCTGGATCAGAAACGGTCAGTTCTCTCAAATAGGATCGGGATTCAGATGAAATACGATTATGGGAAGCGATCGCGTTCATCTGGTCCGGATAGATAATGATGCTGGTGACCGTGATCATAATGGATACACATAAACCCGATGCAGAACTATCTGTTTTATCATCTGGTGATGAGGTCTACCATTGACTGCCCGATAGGGTTTGATGACCTCTGTTTTATCAGAAGGACTATCCGCAATAACCAAAAGAGGTATCGGTTTATGGCTTACTGCTGTTCCAAAAATACTCTAATCACGGAGAAACAAAAATCCAAAAGGCAATCGTCCGTGACGGTCACACCAGAAAGTTCAACCCGGAATCGCGGATTAACAATGCATGAAAGTATGTAACGAGGCGAACAATGTCACAACAACTTGGGGGACAACCCATACTCATTCTCAGGGAAGGAACTACGCGGAACCGTGGGCAGGAAGCCCAGAACACTAACTTTGCTGCCGCAAAGGCGGTGGCAAACGCTGTCCGCTCGACCCTTGGTCCAAAAGGCATGGATAAGATGCTGATCGACAGCATGGGTGATATCACCATCACCAATGACGGTGTCACTATCCTCAAGGAAATGGATATCGAACACCCTGCGGGAAAGATGATGGTCGAGATCGCAAAGACACAGGATGCAGAGGTTGGCGACGGGACAACGACTGCCGTTGTCATCGCCGGTGAGCTCTTGAAGAATGCCGAGGGACTCCTTGCGCAGAGCGTCCACCCGACCGTTATTGCAGAGGGATACCGACTTGCGGCAGAAAAGGCGCTCGTGATGCTCGACGGGTTTGCTATGACGGTAAAGCCGACCGATACCATACTACTCAAAAAGATCGCCGAAACGGCGCTAACAGGCAAGAACGTGGAGGTCTCAAAAGATCTTCTCTCAGACATAATCGTGAAGGCGATCACGTTTATTACGGATCCCGATGGGAGCGTGGATATTGCTCATGTAAACGTGGAGAAGAAGGTCGGCGGTTCGGTGGATGACACAACTCTTGTCGAAGGTATGGTCATCGATAAGGAACGTGCACACCCGAATATGCCAAAATCCGTGAAGGATGCAAAAATCCTGCTCCTCAATGCAGCGCTCGAATTTAAAAAGACCGAAGTGAACGCGAAGATCAATATCTCCACTCCGGGCCAGGCACAGGCCTTCCTTGACGAAGAAGAGCACATGGTCCATGTGATGGTGGACAAGGTCGTCAAAAGCGGTGCGACAGTCCTCTTCTGCCAGAAAGGAATCGATGACGTTGCGCAGCACTATCTCACAAAAGCCGGTATCTTCGCCGTTCGCAGGCTTAAGAAGAGCGATATCGAGAATCTCGCCCGGGCAACGGGGGGAAATATCGTCAACAGCATTGATGCGATCACAAAAAAAGATCTTGGAACAGCCGGGCTTGTCGAAGAGCGCAAAATCTCTGGCGACGAGATGATCTATATTTCGAAGTGCAAAAACCCAAAAGCTGTCTCCATTATCGTTCGTGGCGGCACAGAGCATGTAGTCGACGAACTTGAACGTGCTATCCATGATGCACTCATGGTTGTCAGCGTGGTGGTGGTGGGTAAAAAAATAGTCGCCGGCGGTGGCGCGCCGGAGACGGAACTCTCGCTCCAGCTGCGGAGATATGCTTCTCAGGAGGGGGGTCGTGTCCAGCTCGCGATCGAAGCATTCTCGGCAGCACTGGAGATCATCCCCCGCACTCTTGCCGAAAATGCAGGACTGGACCCTATCGATATCCTTGTCGCGATCCGGGCTGCACATGAAGCGGGAAAGAAGACATTCGGACTGGATGTGGATGCCGGCAAACCTGCGGACATGCTGAAAGCAGGAGTTGTTGAGCCCCTGCGGGTGAAGACTCAGGCAATCTCAAGCGCGGCAGAAGCTGCGGTCATGATCCTCCGCATTGATGATGTCATCGCATCCTCAAAATCCGCTGCACCCGAAGGCGGCATGCCGCCAGGTATGGGTGGAATGCCCCCCGGCATGGGCGATTACTGAGAATACCATTTCTCTTCTTTTTTCGTATCATATTATTATCGTTAAGAATCCCGCCCTTATTTCCAGTCCTGACGGGCTGGCTGAAAAAAAACCCTGAACGATCAGATCGTAAAAATACCAACATATTTTATCACCCACTATAATAGTAGGGTAAAGCACGCTCCGGCGAACCTGTGTGCTCGTTGGAACTATCCCAGGGGGTTATTTTATGGCCAAGAAAGAGACCGTATCCATCTCAACAGATCCTGTATTTTTAAAAGAGTTGTCAGAGTACCTGGATGTTCTTTCAAATTCGATCCGGTTAAAAATCCTCAAGATCATAGAAAAAGAACCTAAAGAGATCAGTGAGATCGCATCCCGTCTCGATACAAGTTACGCGAACACGAAAAAACACTGGACCAGCTTGTGGTTATCGGGCTTGTTAAAAAAGAGGCCGGATTCGGAAGGGAGACGTCAAAGGGGATTCACCCGGTCTGGAAATTTTCCCTTGTTGAAGGGGGTCTTGAGATGAGGTTAAAAATATGGGTGTCTTTTCCAGCATCAACATCCCGATGGGATTCGGAGATATCCAGGCACGCCTTGCACCGGTGCGCAAAACAATCCTCGAAGAATCCGGGGAGAATTACCCGGCTTTTCATCTTCTGGAAGGCAACGGGACAGGGCGTACCTTTCTTTTGAAAAAGGACCGGATCCTCATCGGCAGGTTTGATCCTGACTTCCTGTCAGTGGCAAAAGAAGGAGATATTGCACTTCCCGAAGAGTAATCTGCATATTTTTTATCACACCGCCACGGGGATTGATGATGGTCACTTAAACTGACTCCCGTGCTGATCGGGTAAATGCATCCGGTGTTTCCGACACGTAGGCTTTGACGTCAGTCGAATCCACTTTGATAACAATGGGATAATGAATACTCCCTCCATCCTTTGTCCCAATGCTGACAGGGCATATGTGGTCCCGTCAGGAGGATCCGCTTTGATGCTGAACGAATACGTGATCGACGACCCGGGGCCGATATAACTTACCGTGTTCCAGACATCCTGGTTCATGATATGGACCTTGTCACTCAGGATATCCGGATTTGATAGCCCTACGGAAGTCGTACCGCTATTTGTCAGGGTCACGGTGATCGTCCCCACTTCGAACGGGAAGAAGACTTCGGGGTTCATGCTGACACCGATACAACCACGAGCGAGGATGTGTCTGTCGAACTTGAACTTGTACTTGACAAACTTGTTGAACTACTGTCCGTTGCTGCATGTACCCAGGGTACGATGAGCAGTAACAGGATAAAACTGAACAATATCACTTTTTTCTTCATATTTCCTTCGGTTTTTATCGTTATCCAGGATCTGATCATATCACCCTCTGGCAGGAATATTTCCCAGGGGGTACCAGATTTTTTGTACCTGGCCAAGCCCCATCCTGCTAAAGAGGATATCTCCATCACGATACTCCCGGAATATATTATATTCACATCACGGAGTGCGGCCAAATATTGATAAAAAAGGGAGATAATTATACCAAGTAGTTAACATTATCCGGTTCAGGGATCTCCCTTATCTCCAAGGATAAATCCGGTATGCCGGGGGAAGGAGACAACGAGCCCTGACAGGTTCCTGCAGATTTAAGACCTGTCCAAATGGTGCTTCTTTACGGTAATCGGAGAAAATTTAGGAATTTATCATGAATTGTTCGGCCAATTGTGATGCTAAAAGGAGCGGATTGCATGCTTCTCAGGTATTCCACAATTCAGCTGATAGCTATCAATCATATGCCAAATCCTGGAATGAGGCCGCCCAAAAAACAGAAATAGAATGGTCTCGGATTTCTGGCATATAAAAAAGACGGAAAAAAACAAAGAGAGAAGGTACGTTATAAAATACTGTACCCGTTTTATTGTTTATTTGCCTGTATTTCGAGAGCGATCTCGATTACGGTGCGCAGTTCGTCATCTTTGAATGGTTTCAGGATATAACCGTATGGAGCTGTGGCACCGACTCGTTCCAGTGTTTTCGTGTCGCATATGGCTGTGAGATAAATTACAGGTATGTGATAATTTTTCCTTATAACATCCGCTGCCTGGACGCCATCCATCTTTCCGCCAAGTTCGATATCCATCAGGACAATATCCGGACGCAGTTCACCTGCCTTTTTTATGGCAGTCTCTGCAGTGTCCTCGCGCCCCGCTACCGAGAAGCCCAGTTTTTTGAGCCGCAGTTCCAGAGATTTGGCGACTTCTCGCTCATCTTCTACAATTAATATTTTTGCACGATCCATAATTCTGCCCTTATCTGTTTTTGGACGAGAGGATATATCAATTAATTGTTCCATTATTTGTCAACCTGAAGAAAATGATAGTACGTCATCCTGCTAGGCTATTCAATACTTCAGCATGGCGGCTGAAGGTGACACTCATTCCTCCGTCGCTGACTAAATTCCCTGCTCCAGGTTTCCGCCCACGGGATTACATGATGCCGCTAAACGCTCCTTCTTTCCTGTACAATCCTGACGGTATCAACAGCGGCGAGGGTCCGGATAATGCAGGGGATGCACGCCGCGCCCCAGACGAGGTGCCCCCGTGGTTTATCAATAAATGAAAATTCCGGAAAACATCCCCTTTCCCGCCATGCCTCTGAGAGGCCCTGAGACGGGGGACTCCTGCAAATACGATATTTTTCCTGGAAAACACCGATTTATTCCCGGACAGATATTATTATGATGCCCGTTGGATAATCAGGAACCTAATTATGCATAGCACATCACTCAGCCGGTGTTTAACTGCCGCAGTCCTCGCAGGGGCTGTCCTGGTCTGCGGTACGGTGACTGCAGGAATGCTTTCGTATGCAATCGGGGATAAAGTGGCCCTGAGCGGAACTGCGTATGCCACAAATACCATGTATCTGTTCGTAACCGGCCCCGGACTGGATCCCAATGGAGTGAACCCCGGGCAGATGAAGAGTCCCGTGGTAAGCGGGGATCCGTCGACATTTGTTCAGGTCGACGTTGTGGATGACAACTGGTCTTATATCTGGAATACGGCACACCAGGGATTCAGCCTGAAAGAAGGCACGTATACACTCTATGCAATAAACCAGCCGGTTGGCAAAAATGCACTCCCCGCAGTGTACGGCACGGTCGAAATCAGTCTTACGCGGGGCGGAGAGTCATTACCAGCTGTGGGAACGGTCACTGTCACCACGTCCCCTCCGGGAGCGGCGGTATATATTGACAGTCAGTTCACTGGCATCACCCCGAAGAGTTTTGAAGCTGCCACAGGTTCCCACACCCTCCGGATCGAGTTCCCCGGGTACCAGACAATCCTTGAGTCCCTGGAGGTGAACGGTGGCGAAACGATCGCGATTGATAAGATCCTGGTGCCTGTCGCCACGGTAACTACCATCGCGACGGTTTCTCCGACCACACAAACCACGATCACTACACTGCCTCTGGTTCCTGCAGGCACCACCACTCCGTCTCTGCCTCTGAGTGTCGGAATAGGTATCCTCGCATCAGCCGGCGCAGCACTGCTTCTGCAGAGAAATCAGAAGAAGTGACGTGAACCGGGGTCCGGGGATGAAGACGTATGCATAAGGCTCACTTCTGCATTACCCGTGATGCCGGCTGAGAGCGAAGCAAGGATGATAAAAGGATACATTGCTGTGATACTAATGTACGGTTAACAAACCATGGATTTCAAAAAAGAACTCTCGCTGTTCGATCTGACCAATATTATTGTCGGGTCAATTATCGGAGCGGACATATACATCGCCTCTGCAATAACAGCAGGAATGCTCGGGCCGTTTTCTCTGGTTATCTGGATTCTTGCAGGGATATTTGCAACGGTCATCGCGCTTGTTTTTGCCTACTGCAGTTACTATGTCCCGAAAGTAGGCGGGCCGTTTGCATATGTATCAGCGGCGTTTGACGATTTTTACGGTTTTCTCACCGGCTGGAGCCTGTGGATCGCTGAACTGATCTCCCTTCCGGTATTTGCGATTGCGTTTGTCAGGTATCTCGAGTACCTCCTCCCCCTGAATACAACGGAGGAGATCCTGGTCAAAGGTATATTTCTCTTCGGCCTGACGTCGGTCAATATCCTTGGGGTGAAGATGGCCGGGCGGGTTAACGATATTCTGACGCTTGTTAAGCTCCTGCCTCTCTTGCTCCTCATTTGTTTCGGCATCATCTTCTTTATCTCCCACCCTTCGATATTTTTTGGAAATTATCATCCATTCATCCCGGTGGGAGTGTCCGGAACCGGATCTGCCCTGGTTCTCATCTTCTGGGCCTATGCAGGGTTCGAACTCGGTACCCTTCCTGCTGCAGAGGTCAAAGATCCGCGGTCCACAATTCCCAAGGCTATTATTATCGGAATGTCTATTGTGGGAATATTCTACCTGGCAACAAATTTTATCGTCTATGGTGCGGTCAACTGGGCGGATCTGGCAAAAACATCCACGCCGCTGATCCTCGTCGGTGGAGTGCTTCTCGGGACCTTCGGTGCTCTCATCATGACCCTGGGGGCCCTGGTCTCTGTATCAGGGTCGAATGAATCGGGCATGCTTGGTACCGGGAGATTGTCATATGCGATGTCTATCGACGGGCTCTTTCCACGAATATTCTCCTCTCTTCACCCGAAGTACGGGACTCCCTACATCGGACTTGCCGTCCAGGGCCTTATCGCCTTTCTCATCTCGCTTTACACGCCAATCACGACTCTGATCTCGTTTGCGGTCTTCAACCTCGCATTTGCATTTCTTCTCACCTGCCTTTCCCTGATTATCCTTACCCGTGATACGGAAAAGCAGTTAATCGGCCAGAAAGTGTTCCCCTGGATTGGGGTTATGATCTGTATCTACCTGGTGTACTCTACGTCTTCGTTTGACAAAGTGATCGGGGGGTTCATTATTCTCGCCGGGGTAGCGGTATACGTATTTTTCTCGCCAAAGCAGGACATACATCATTTGAAGGATCTGTTTATCTCCGAAGAGGCAATCTTTATCCGGGCGATGGCAAAGAGAGAACGGTTTCTGGGTCATTTCATGCTGCTGCTCTACCGCGGATATAAGCGGATGAAGCGGAGGATCGTGAAATCATAGCACGAAGCATATCCGCATCCAACGGGCTAAGATGTGGACTTTGAGGGATCTGAATGCAGATTGCTGACGAAGGAATCCAATACTATATGACTAACCAGCAGGTAATTCTCTAATATATCTGGGTAATTTATACAAAACCCAGGAAGACATGCGATCATGAATATTGACCATCGCAAACTCCTTAGTCTGCATAGTATCCCTGTTTTCGTACTCATTATCGTAATCCTAGCTATCCTGAATATCAGGACAGTCTTCGAACCACCCTATCTGGTTGAAGTTCTCAACACCTTGTTTGTAGGTATCATACCCTTGTATATTGCATATGTCTCAGCCAGGACACACAGACTCAGCGGCTCATTGAGTATTCTGCTGATGGGCGCCGGCATGCTGGTCATTGGACTCGGCCTCACCACTTCCGGGTGGATTCTCGTAGTACCGGGTGCGCAGAATGTCAGTGTTACTCTTGCCAACACCTGCTATCTGGTTGGATCCATCTTCGCTTTTGGTGCAGCCCTGGTGTATCTCTCCAGGCCATTATCTCCAAAGAGAGAAGGCACTATTACCAGTATTGCAATTATCTACGGCGGGATTATTGCATTCGCTTTCCTTGTTGTGCTGACCGCACTGCTGGGAATTACCCCGCCCTTTTTCATTCCGGGGGTCGGTGCGACTGTACTGAGAACAGTGGTCCTGGCAGGTGCATTCGGTTTTTTTATGGCCGCTTCAATTCTTTTCTTTTATGCATGGAGCAGGAAACAGGAGGATTTTTTTTTCTGGTACTCTATCTCTGTCGCGTTGTTCGCCATCTGTATCGGTTCGATCATTCTTATTACCGCTGTCGGTGATGTTTTCTCCTGGGCGGGGAGATTTGCCCAATATTCAGCAGCCAGTTTTGCATTGGCGGCAATCATTACCGTGAAACAAAATGCGATGAAAAGAGGTATCTCACTGCAGGATGAACTCGCCCGGTTCTTTGGCGTATCGGAAGAGGGATACAAAATCCTGGTTGAAACCGCACCTGATGGAATTATTGTGCATACAGATAACCGGTTCCTCTACGCAAACAACGCAGCCCTCAAACTGTTCGGGGCAAAAACGTTTGATCAGCTCAGCATCCACACAATTCCTGATCTGATTTCTCCGGATGAACACGACGAGAGAAATTCCCCAGGCCATCAGACCCGGCAAGAGGCCCTTCTGCAGGGGCGGGTAACCCGATTGATCAGGCTCGATGGAAGAGAAACCGACGTTGCTATCAGGGCTGCCCCGATTGAATACCTTGGGAAGCCTGCTGTTATTGCAATCATCCGTGACATTACAGAACTCAAGAAAGCGGAGTTTGCATTGCACAGAGGTGTCCAGAAGCTCGACATCCTCGCCGAATCAGCCCGTCTGCTTCTCGCCAGTGAGACTCCGGAGCATATCGTCCAGAACGTGTGTGAACGGGTGATGCGATACCTCGACTGCCAAACCTTTTTCAATTACCTTATTGAGGACGATCAGAAACGTATGCGGCTGAACGCATGGTCCGGGATTTCAGAAAAAACAGCACAGGAGATCGAGATGCTGGATTTCGGCGCCGCAGTATGTGGCTGTGTCGGGAGAGATGGAGAGCGAATCATTGCCGAAGATATTCAGCATTCCCCGGATTCGCGGACAGATCTGGTCCGGTCTCTTAATATCTCCGCATATGCCTGTCACCCACTCATTTATCACGGTCAAACTATCGGGACACTCTCCTTTGGGACCTGCAGCCGTCCCCGCTTTACTGAAGAAGAGACTGAGTTAATGATGGCTGTCACAGATTTGGTTGCCATAGCAGTCGCGCGAAAGAAAGCAGAAGATGCCCTGCGAAAAGCTCACGATGAACTTGATAACCGGGTCCGGGAAAGGACCGCAGATCTTGATATCGCGGTCAAATCCCTCAGCGCAGAACGGCAACGGCTCTATGATCTCCTTGAGACCCTCCCGGTGTATGTATGTCTCCTTACCCCGGATTACCACATGCCCTTTGCCAACCGCTTCTTCCGTGAACGGTTCGGTGAATCTCATGGTCGGTGCTGCTATGACTTCCTGTTTGGTCGAACTGACCCCTGCGAGATATGCGATACATACACTGTCCTGAAGACCAGAGCCCCTCATCACTGGGAGTGGACGGGACCTGACAAGCGAAATTACGATATCTATGATTTCCCCTTCATTGATACCGACGGATCTTTCCTTATCATGGAGATGGGTATCGATGTCACCGAGCGCAAGAAGGCAGAAGCGGAACTGGAAAAGCACCGCGATCATCTGGAGGATTTAATCAGTCAACGGACCATCGAGCTGGAATCCGCAAACACGCAACTTCAGGAAGAAATCTCGAAACACAACCAGGCAAAAGAAGAACTGCTGGGAAAAAACGAGGATCTCAATGCTGCCTATAAGGAGATTACCTCTTCCCAGGAAGAACTAAAGCAGACCAATGATGAGCTTATCAAGTCAGAAGAAGAGTTGCGAAAAACAAGCCAGTATCTCGAAAACCTGATCAATTATGCCAACGCTCCCATCGTTGTCTGGGACCAACACTTCGTAATCACCCGGTTCAACCACGCGTTCGAAGAACTGACAGGCAGGACCGCGAGGGAGATCATAGGGCAGCGGCTTGAGGTACTTTTCCCGCAACGATATCTGGACGCTTCGATGGAGATCATCAGGAAGACCATGAAAGGGCAGCGGCTCAAGGTCGTTGAAATTCCCATCCTCAATCGCAAAGGTGAGATAAGGATTGTCCTCTGGAATTCGGCGACACTTTTTGAACCTGACGGTAAAACTATTCAGTCGACAATTGCGCAGGGTAATGATATCACCGAACGTAAACTGGCAGAAGCAGAACTGGCAAAGAGGAACGAGGAACTCAACAGTGCAATTGATGAACTGACCCGCCGGGGAGATGAACTTGCCGAAGCGTTAAAAGAGAGAGAGATCCTTCTCTCCGAGATTCACCACCGGGTAAAAAATAACCTGACCGCATTCATCTCGCTGCTCAGCCTGAAGGGGTCATACGATGAGACCCCTTCAGGCAACGCGCTCAAAAAAGATCTCCAGAACCGGGCAAGGAGTATGGCCCTCATCCACGAGACATTATACCGGACGGGAAAATATTCCCAGGTCGATATGGGAGAATACCTGTCTCCCCTTATTCACCAGATTGCGCTCAGCTATGACCCCTCCTCAACGATAAGAACCGATGTGATTGCAGATGATGCAACTCTTGATCTCAACCGGGCAACACCCTGTGGGCTAATCGTTACGGAACTCGTCACGAATTCTTTCAAGTATGCATTCCCGGAATCATTCAACTGCTTGAAAATGCGGTCTGAGCCATGCACAATCCGCATCTCACTGAAGCGAGACGGGGACATCTATTGCCTGACGGTCAGTGATAACGGGATCGGACTTCCACCGGGATTCGATATCAGGTCAGCACAGAGCCTTGGCCTGAGACTCGTGTACTTTTTAGCCAGACACCAGCTGAAAGCCAGGATTGAGTTGAGGACTGAAGCCGGCACTGAGATCACCTTCCGGTTCAGTGACACACATTCTATCAAAGGACCATCATGACAGCAAAATCAATTCTCATAGTAGAGGATGAAGGACTCATTGCCCTCCATCTTATGGAAATCCTGACAAACGCCGGCTACAGGATTTTAGAGCCTATCGCATCCGGAGAAGAGGCTTTGAGGCACCTGGAAGAGAGATCCCCCCCGGACCTTATCCTGATGGACATTACGCTCGATGGTTCTCTGGATGGTATAGAGACCGCCCGGCAGATCCGGAAAAGGTATGCGATTCCGGTCATTTTCCTTACTGCTCATTCAAATAGTCTTATCACAGCCAGAGCAAAAGAAGTCTCTCCGTGTGGATATATCGTCAAACCTGTTATGGAAAAAGACCTTCTGGAACACGTTGAGAGAGCATTGCGCATCTAGCTCCAGGAATACCTGCTGACATGCAATTCATCCCTCATGAAAGGAATAATTGGTAAGCGATCTTGACAACCCACAGTTTCCCATTTTTTTGCCGGTTCAAAGCACGTATCATTCCAGCCGTAAATATGAGTGAAATTTATGGATATCATTCCCCCGGCCCTTATCGGCATCGGCCTTTCGAGGGACTGTTTAGCCGTATCCCTCGCGCTCGGAACGACACCAAAGGGTAAGCTCCTGAACACGGCAGTCATTATTGCGTTCTGTTTTGGCATATTCCAGACAGGGGTAACCAGATGACGTCCGAACGGCGGATTTCTCTATCTTCAAGAACACTTCGACGTGCTCAGTGCTCACACTACGGACTTATGTTGTTGGTTTTTCCTGCATAATCTCCGGATAACTTTTGCCAGTCGCCCGACACCTGTAATAATTTTCTCATCAGTAGAATTGGAGAAGTTGAGCCGCATAGTACTCGTACCACCTCCGTCAATGTAAAAGGGAGTACCCGGCAGTACGGCAACATTCTCCTCAAGGGCATTTTCAAATACTTCCATGGATGAACACTCTTCAGGCAGCGTGACCCAGATGAAGATTCCCCCTTGCGGTCTTGTATAGGTCACTGATTCGGGAAACTTCTCTGCTATTACCTGGATCATGCAGTCGCGCTGGTTTTTGTAGGCAGTACGGATTTTCCGTATATGGTCGTCAATATCCTGCTGACACAGGTACTCGTACGCGATCCTCTGTGAGAGATAATTGGAGTGCAGATCGGATGCCTGCTTTGCAATAATGATCGATTCCATGATCTCGCGGGGAGCGACCACCCAGCCTAACCGCATACCCGGGGCAAGGATCTTGGAAAAGGATCCGGTGATAATTGTCTGGTCCGGTAAAAATTCCCGCATGGAAGGCATCGTTTCTCCGCCAAAATTGAGTTCTCCGTAGGCATCGTCTTCGACAAAGAGAGTATTTTTCTTTTTCAGGACAGATGCAAGTTCACGGCGCCGCTTGCCTGTATAGGTGATCCCCGAGGGGTTCTGTGAATTGGGAACTCCGTAGAATAGGCGTACCGGCCAGGTATCCAGTACCTGTGCGAGTACACCTGGATCGGGCCCGTCTTCATGAAGCATAATCGGGTGGAAGACCGGCTCGTATAAAGAGAACGCCTGGATTGCCCCGAGATACCCGGGACGTTCGATGGAAATATGATCACCTGGATCAATGAATATCTTGCCAATCAGGTCAAGACACTGCTGCGAGCCGTTGGTGATCAGGATTTCTTCGGGAGTGACGGACATTCCGAGCCGTTTTTTATACCGGTCCGCGATATACTGGCGGAGAGGGAGGTATCCCTCGGTTGTCGAATACTGGAGTACATTTCTTCCTTCCTGCTCCAGCACAGCTGCCGCAGCCTTCCTGATCCCGTCGACATCAATAAGCGCAGGGTTCGGGAGCCCCCCGGCAAAAGAGATAATTTCCGGGTTTGCAGTGACCTTGAGTATCTCACGGATGAACGATTTGGGAGTTTTTGCCATTCTCGATGCAAACGTATAGTGCCGGCCTGGTGCCTGATTCAGACCTCCCTTAACGAGTTTCTGCGTGTTCATGGTGAACCTCATTTGTCCTTACATAGTTGAGAGGACAAGCCGATAAAAGTGATCAACCGGTTACCTTTTTGATCCATTCCGGGAGATTTTGCCATTGCTGTTTTCATTTTTAGTACCACGGGCATGCAAAGGTGATAGGATTAAGCGAAATTAGCGATAGTTGGCACCAGATAAAAACCTTCGACACAGGGAACGGATAATAAAAACATCATCCGCGAGTATATCCGGCTCATAAGAGAAATAAAAAGTATCAATGGCAGACCAGAGGGCAATGAAGACTATTCCGATCCGATCACCCTGGCGCTGCTCTTTCAGAAACTTCCTCCGATGGCAGCAGGATGATGGCAAGAACCGGTTCGCCTTATAGGAAACCTGAATAACGAGGCTCCTGGACAACATCATTAAGATGAGGTCAGGATTATTTCCTTTTCCCTGTATCTCTTAAACCTGCGTCCAATACCCGCCCAGGCTCCTGCCGGCCTGGGCGGTGTGTCATGATACATGAATGCCAATTGAAAAAAACGTACGTATGAGAGTTATTTTTCTGTTGGTTTCCCGTTGTAATGTTCTTCCCGCGCAAGTGCTTCTTGCTTTGTCTTCCGGACAACCTTGTCCTGGTGCTCGGGTGGAGAATAAATTGTGTACAGTTTAAGGGTTTTTGTGGCCGACGTGTTCACTACGTTATGTTTTGCGCCAGCCGGTACTATCACGCCGCTGCCATCCTTCACCACATTCTTAACGCCATCAATCACGACAACGCCTTCCCCTTCTTCGAAACGGAAGAACTGGTCAACGTCATCATGGATTTCCTCACCGATGTCTTCCTTTGGCCTGAGGCACATCAAAACAATCTGGCTGTATTTCCCCGTATACAATACCCGGCGGAAATCTGTGTTCTTCCTCGTTTCTTCCTCAAGATTTGCTGCAAAACCTTTCTTCATGTTGTTCACCTCACAATTTTCCTGACAAGTTCTCCTTTATGGGCGTTTTCAAATATTAAGGTAACTTTCGAATGAACGGTACTATTACCGGTCTGTAGGCGTCAATTGACCGTGGTAGCACTCACTGATCGGTTAATGCGAAAAGATTTGACGTCCGCTGCGCTGAATTGTGCAGGTGAGCCGCAGCCACACATTCCCAAAGGGATGATTGCTGTAACCTTTATCCATCCTTCTCTCTCGGTTATCGGGCGGAACGATTGCCAGATACGGCAAAATCGTAATTGAAACCGGACCGGATGCAATGTAAGATCTGAAAAAGGATGTTATCTCTTTGTTGTTGCATCCTCTTTCATCATAAACTTGACAATGAGGAACACAACCAGTGCAATGATAACAAAATCGATAATGGCTCCAACAAAATCACCAACGAGGAATTTTACCGGGCCGGCCTGAACAACCTGGGTCCTCCAATCCCCTCCGGGAATGAGCACGGCAATAACCGGCATGATGATATCAGTAACGCATGCTGTCACCATTTTCGTCGCTGCTGCGCCTATAATAAACGCGACGGCAAGGCCGATGACCTGGTATTTCATGAGGAAATCCATAAATTCCCCCACCATTCCTTTCTTTTCTGCAGCTTTCTTTTCTTCAGCCATGAGTACCTCCGACCAGAGAACGAATAATTCGCTTCTGATTATAGAGCGATGAATCTTGTATACGATAATGATTTCGAAAAAGAAGAACGGGGAGATTTCCCATAGGAAACCTGATTCAATGAGTAATATATAAATCTTTCAGAACGGCAACTATCCATAGGAAAGAGCCTCTTGATATTATTCCTATCAGGACTATGATACGGCTGAAGACTGGATGATGCGATACGATGAGAAGTCCGGCAGAGAATTACAGTATGGTTCGGAACCGATGGCTGATCATCGCAATAATCGTTATCCTTGCCAGTGGAATTGCATTAACCCTGTGGACCGCTCAACGGGAAGATAGCCAGCTGCGGGAGGAACTGCTCACCAAAACCCGCCTTGTGCAAAGCGGTATCAGTACCAGGCATGTGCTGGCGTTGACCGGCTCTGATTCTGACCTCGTATCACCTGACTACACGGCACTCAAGGAGGAGCTGTTAAAGATACGAACCGCCGATTCGCTGATCCATTTCGTTTACCTCATGGGACAGCGGGCGGATGGAACAGTATTCTTCCTTGTCGATTCTGAACCGCCTGAGTCTAAGGATTACTCACCGCCAGGACAGGTGTATCCTGAAGCATCCGCAATCCTGCTGAATACTTTTGTTTCAGGAAAGGAGACAACTGAGGGGCCCCTGACCGATCGCTGGGGCACGTGGGTGAGCGGATTCGTTCCAATCAGGGATACGGGGACCGGACCGGTCATCGCGCTTCTTGGGATAGACGTGGATGCATGGAACTGGAACCTTCAGATTATTGCGGCCTGTGGGCCTGCGATCATAGCGACCCTCCTGCTTCTGTTTCTCGTTCTTATTTTTTACTATGTGCTGGAGCGCAATGTACGGGAGAAACAGATTCTTACAGAATCTGAAGCTGCCATACGGAAAAGCGAGGAGGAGTTCCGGACAGTTTTTGAGAAAGGACCGCTTGGCATGGCTGTATCAGATGAGAGATACAGGTTTATTAAAGTCAACCCGATGTTCTGCAGGATGATTGGATACTCACAGGAAGAACTGCTCACCAAGACCTTCACTGATATTACTCATCCAGACAACCTTCCAGAAGATATTTCCCAGATAAAACGGCTCAGCGCCGGCGAGATTCCCGAATACACGACAGAAAAACGGTATATAAGAAAGAATGGTGAAGTGATCTGGGCTTCAGTCGTGGTGTCAGTAGTAAGGGATCTGGATGGAAAACTCCTCTATTATCTTGCCTTAATCTCCGACATATCCGAGCGTAAGGCAGTTGAGGATGAGATGACCTATTACACCACCCAGTTACAGCACCACGCAAATGCCGTTGCGCAGATGAACGACAAGCTCAACCTGTTAAACAGCATCACACGACACGATATCCTCAACCAGCTTACCGTGGTACTCGGGTATCTCGAAATCATGAAGATGAAATTTCCTGATCCCGCATTGCAGGAAATTGTCGACAAGGAGATGCTTGCTGCCGGCAATATCCAGACCCAGATTATGTTCACCAAGGATTACCAGGACATCGGGGTCCAGTCCCCGCATTGGTTTGATCTCAGGAAGGTTATCGCATCGGCAGCTGCAAGCCTCCCTCTTTCTCAGGTGTCGCTTGGTGTGCACTTTGACAAGCTTGAGCTGTATGCCGATCCCTTGTTTGAGAAAGTTTTTTACACGCTCATGGAAAACACCCTTCGCCACGGTAAGACGGTCACATCCATTGAATTCTCTTGCAAGCTCCTCGATGACAGTCTTGTGGTAATCTACCAAGACAATGGCGTGGGAATACCGGCGGAACATAAAGAGGCAATATTCGAACGTAAGTTCTTTACCCATACCGGTTTTGGATTGTTTCTTTCCCGGACAATTCTTAATATCACCGGTATGAAAATCCGTGAAACCGGAGAACCGGGAAGAGGTGCCCGGTTCGAGATTACCGTGAGGGCAGGTGCATACCGGTTCACCGATCCTGGTAAAAAAGAATAACAATCAGGGCAGAGGACCAGGAGGTGAGCTCCTCAGTATTACAGAGAAGACCATGCAGGGTCAGGTGTTCTTTTAAAAATATAACCGGATCGCATAACTTTTCGTTGCCGGTATCAAATAATACTGCCATGAGTGGCAATCAGTCCCCGGTAATTCTCGTGCACGGGTGGAACAGTCACCCCGGCATCTGGAAGAACCTGGTTGTCCATCTTGAGGCAGCGGGAATCCCGTATTGGAAATTTAATCACTCGGGAATGAGAGATTCGACCCTGCCGGAGATATCCACGGCACTTTTGGATTACATCCTCGCCACACGGGTTGAGAGCGGCTGGTACGGGCCTGTCGACATTGTGAGCCATTCGATGGGGACCTGCATCGTGCGCTATCTTCTTGAAGTGACGGATGGGTCAGAGCACAGCCAAAAGGTCAGGCAGCTGATCGGTCTTGGCCCGCCCAACAACGGCTCGGCGCTTGCAGAACTTTTTCACGACCCGAAACGTGGCGAAGAGATCATCAACAAGCTCACCGGCATCTTTGTCCCGCGGGGGTTTGAACCAGCTTCAGACCGACTCGTGCAGGATGTCCGGCCCGGAAGCCCGGTCATGAACCGTCTTCGCACGGCTGGTTTACGATGGGATATCACTTACCGGATTATCGTAACCACCAACTCCGAAGACAGTTTCGGATTTTTTCCCTGGTTTGACGGAAAGACGTGGGAGATTGCAGATGACGGGCGATACCGTGCGACATTAAACGGGGATGGAGTCGTACCTCACCGGGAATCCATGCTTCCGGGTATTTCCCTTGACATCATCCCGGCGCCCCGTGAACAGGTAGAACATCTTCCTGCTCCGGACCAGTACTGCCATATTAACCTGCCCAAAAACCCACTCGTGATTGAGCGGATCATGCAGTACCTGACCGGCCCGATAGGAACAAAGTAAGGATCCTTGAAAGAAATTTCCCTTATCCCTGCTTTCAGCCCTCCGAATCATAACTCCTGTCACCAGATATCGTCGTGGTAATGAGTTTCTTTCCTTTATCTTTTTCCCCGCACTACGCTGTCCCTCTAGGGGTCAGAAGCAGGTCAGCAAATGTATTTTCACAAAAAACGTCGTGAAAAATTTCAAATCTCAAAACTTTAAATAATTTTTTGTGATATATCAACAAAATAGGCTCTGATTAAAATAAATAAGTTTATTAATTATTAAGTAATTATACGCATTTGCAAAGAAAAGTATTGAGATTTGTAGCTCATGCTTAGATTTCATGCACTCATTTAAAGAATAACCGGGGAGAAACCTTTCATGTGCGGGGATGGTAAGGAAGCGTATCGTGTGCCAGCAGTGATGTATAGTGAGGATTTAATCAGCTATATCGCATCTGTCTGCAATGGATGCCTGTCATACGGCGAATGTACAATTGCAAAGAGTTTTTCAGTACTGGATCGATGTGAAAATTTCAAGAACCGTGAAATGCCGGTAATAAGCGACGGCCCACATCAATCAGTTTAGTCCTTTTTCAACCAACCGGGATCAATCTTCCAGAAAATCCGAAAAACTGCTACAACGCACACCATGGCTTGATGTTCCGCCACTTCATTCAATGCAATTATCCGGGAAAATCAATCGTATCATTCTCTTATTCTTCCGGATATGCAAACGCTGTTAGATTTTCCATGCATTATTTCAAGGAAGTATGGAAATGATAGCGTTTTTTCCCGGAATCTTACGTACTGAGGGCTTCTTCAAACCGGTTACGTTGTCGTAAGGTTAATCCTTTTCACACCAGGCTGGGGCATATTCAGGATCCAGCCGGATCGCCTCATCATACGCACTTAGTGCCTCTCCGAACCGGCTGATCTTTCTGAGGTTGTCGCCCAGTCATGCCAATCATCGGCACCCTCTGGATTAATTTCCAGTACTTTTTTAAATGAATTGCTTGCTTCCCTGTACCGGTCAAGGGAAAATAACGCATTTCCCAGGTTAATCCATGGCCTGGCATAGTCGGGATCCTGTTTTACTGCCATTCTATACGCGCCAACTGCGACTTCATACTGTTTGAGTTTCCATAAGGTGAACTCTTTCAAATTCCAGGCCTGTGCATTATTTGTCTCCTTCTCAATCACTCGGGCCTTGGTGTATTTTTTTTCCTGATACACGAGACCACCCTGTTCCATCAGGTCATCCGACTTTCCTTCAACAATTCCCTGTTTCAATAAAGCCCTCAATCTCTTTTCATAGATAATCATCGTTATAGTCAACACGTCAGAGATTACAAGTACCCGGCGGCCCTGCAGGGAGCAGAAATGTAAAAAACTGAAAAAAGAGCAAAGACGGATACTATCGTATACCGGAGATTTTAAAGTAAAAAACCGTGTCAGATGGGCCCGCTGAGATTCGAACTCAGGACCTCCGCCATGTCAAGGCGACGTCATAGCCAACTAGACCACGAGCCCGCTCATGTCTGATGTTCTATAACATCTGTCATCTTATTATTAAAAAATAGTGTAGGGGCTTTCAACGGATGTCATAACATGGTTAATCATAGGTATGGAGAGAACGGGACAATGATTTTATCACCAGACATGATCTACCATTGCACTGATAAATATGGAAGAAACACAAGGTTCACCAAAACAGCTCTTTATTTTTGAGTACGATGCAAGCCGCCTTGAACTGCTCATCCGGATTGTCTACTGGATTCTCATCGGAATCGTCGCAGCGGTATATGGGATCATCGCGAGCATCTGTCTGTTCATTCAGTGGTTCCACATCCTGATCCTCGGGCGGCGGAACGAATCGCTGTCCAATTTCGCAAAAGGCTATCTGGAATATATGGTACATGTGATGAGTTATACGTATATCATGACCGACAAGCGCCCCGATATCCTGCCGGTGCAGGTCACGATTTTCGAAGAGTAATCAGGGGCTTCCGGCCAGAAAACGATCACCTCTTTTTTATGATAAAACTTTTTTAAAATCAGAAGGTCCAGGGTTTTTTTCAGAGTGAGGAGAAATACCAGGTTTGTTTCATCACAAGGGATAAGTTGAAAAAATAATCAGATCTTTCCCGAGGTGATCTTAGCAAACGTAGCGGTAAATATCCCCGGCATGGAACGGATCTCTTCCATCACTTCTTCGGGCACTTCGCTGTCCACGTTCAGCACCATGATAGCTTCTTCGCCTGGATTGATCCGCCCGACCTGCATCCCGGCGATGTTTATATTGCATTTTCCCAGAATGGTGGATGCACGCCCTATGACTCCGGGCTTGTCAAGATGTCGCGAGACGATCACATAGCCTTCGGGGATCATATCCATGGTATACCCACCGACCGCCACAATCCTGCTCCTGCCCTTGAAAAAAACCGTGCCACTCACGGTCTCTTCGGTCTTGTCCGTCTTTATCCGGATCGTGATCAGGTTCTTAAACCCGTGGGACTCCTGCGTAACGGTCTCGCTCACCGTTATTCCACGCTCCTTTGCAATGAACTCCGCGTTCACAATATTTACCGGTTGCTGGAGAATGGGATCGAGCAGTCCCTTGAGAGCAAGCCGGGTGACAAACTTCATGCTGCCTGCGTAGGCAGAGAGGTCGCCGCCATAAATGCATTCAACGGATGATAGCCGTCCCGGTGCGATCTGGATCGCAAACCTGCCCATCTTCTCGGCGAGCTGTGCATAGGGTTCCAGCACCTCCGCCAGTTCGGGCGGGACCATCGGGGCATTGACTACATATTTTGCCCCCCCGCCATTCAGGACCTCTATACACTGCCGCGCAACCGAGATCGCCACGTTCTGCTGGGCTTCGACAGTACTTGCTCCCAGGTGGGGGGTAACGATAACCTGGTCAAGCGTGAGGAGCGGAGATTCAAACGGGGGCTCTGCCTCAAATACATCCAGCGCGGCACCTGCCACCTTTCCGCACCTGATTGCATCGTACAGCGCCTTCTCGTCAATGATGCCGCCGCGGGCACAGTTGATGATCCGCACGCCATCTTTCATGGTTGAGATAGTCTTTGCATTGACGAGATGTTTTGTCTCTTTGATCAGCGGTGTATGCACCGTGATGATATCCGCGATCCTGAACAGATCCTCAACCGACATCATCTCCACGCCAAGCTGGGCTGCCCTTTCTTTTGAAATGAAGGGATCATAGGCGACGCATCGCATATCCAGTGCGTTTGCCCGCTTGGCCAGCTCGCGTCCGATCCTCCCGAAACCGACGATACCCAGCACTTTGTCGTTCAGTTCTACACCCATGAACTTCGAGCGCTTCCATTCCTTCTTTTTAAGGCTGGCTGTCGCCTGGGGAATATTCCGGGCCAGCGAGAGCATCATGGCCATCGTATGCTCGGTCGCAGCAAGGGTATTGCCTTCAGGCGCATTTGCAACAATAATTCCTTTACGGGTTGCCGCGTCCGTATCGATATTGTCCACTCCTGCGCCGGCACGCCCGATAAACCTGAGCCGTTTCCCGGCTTCTATTACCTTTGCGGTCACTTCAGTGCCGCTCCTCACCAGCAGGGCATCGTAATCCCCGATGATCCTGCAAAGCTCATCCTCTTTGAGCTCAGTTTTGACGTCAACATCGCACGCCTTTTTAAGGATCTCGAGCCCCTCTTCAGCCAGCGGATCGCTGACGAGCACTCTAAAGTTTGCCATAAAAACCCATACTATATCTGCACCATACTTAAAGAGGGTTATTCTTTTACCGAGGACAGAGAGTTCCCCGTGAAAGACAAAAATCCATGTCGACTTGAAAAAAACACCAGTGATGATAATTATTATACAAAAGAGGTCGACATCATAAGTGGTGCGAGCATGAAAGAGGTCCCCAATATTCTATGGCTCGAAGAGATCCGGAAAGAAGACATACCTTCTGTCGGAGGAAAAGGAGCTTCCCTTGGCGAGATGGCATCCATCGGTCTTCCCGTCCCAAAAGCTTTTGTTGTCACGGCCCAGGCTTTCCGAAGGTTCCTCGTCGAGAGCGGTATTGAAAAGAAGATCTTTGCATCCTATGAACAACTTGATGTCGAAAATAACGAGGCTCTTGAAAAAGCTGCCAGCGGTGCAAAGAGTATGGTACTCAAGGCAAAGATGCCGGCGGTCCTGAAAGACGAGATCCGAAAAGCTTACAAAAAGATGTCTTCCGAAGATCTTATCGTAGCGGTCCGTTCGAGTGCCACCGCAGAAGACCTGCCAGACGCAAGTTTTGCAGGACAGCAGGAAACCTATCTCAATATCAAAGGGGAGACGGCTCTTTTAAGTGCTGTACAGATGTGCTGGGCATCGCTGTACGGGGCGCGGGCGATCTACTACCGCGCCAAGCAGGGATTCGATGACCACACCGTGAACATCGCGGTGGTTATCCAACAACTTGTCCACTCGGAAAAAGCGGGAGTCATGTTCACCTCCCACCCGATAACCGGAGAGCCACTCACGATCATTGAAGGATCCTGGGGACTCGGTGAAGCGGTTGTCTCCGGTACGGTTTCACCGGATAAGTATATTTTTGACCAGAGGTCGGAAAGGGTGGCCGATGTACTCATCTCGAACAAGAAAGTTGAGATCATCGCTGATGGGGACCATGGCACAAAGATCGTGGAAGTGACAGGTACCCGTCAGGACGCCCAGGTGCTCTCCGATGCAGAAATTAAAAAGCTGGCCATGTATGGCAAGATCGCCGAAAACCATTATGGCATTCCCCAAGATGTGGAATGGTCGATCGTAGGCGGAACAATTTATATTCTCCAGTCCCGACCGATCACTACCATAGGGAACAGGAAAGAGGCAAAAGGCATGTCAGGAGAAAAACAGAGCGAGACAATACTTTTGAAAGGACAGGGAGCGGCACCGGGCATTGCTTCGGGGAGGGTCGTCATCATCCGGGACGTAAAAGACACCGGGAGCGTAAAAGAGGGCGATATTCTCGTCACCAGAATGACAAATCCTGACATGGTACCGGCAATGCGGAAGGTCGCAGCCATCGTGACCGATGAAGGCGGGATGACGTGCCATGCAGCAATCGTCAGCCGTGAACTGGGGACGCCGGCTGTTGTTGGTACAAAAACCGCTACTCATGTACTGAAAACCGGGCAAATGGTCACCGTTGATGGCGAGATGGGGCTCATCTATGAAGGGGAAATCCGCCATGCAGCTCCCGCCCCCTCAGCCGGTCCAAGGCAGGGAGGCGCGGCACCGGAAGCAATCATTACTGCAACGTCAGTAAAAGTGAATGTCTCCATTCCTGAAGCAGCCGTACGGGCTGCGGCGACAGGTGCCGATGGTGTCGGGTTACTCCGGATCGAGCACCTGATCCTCGGGCTCAATAAGACACCGGGATGGTTTATCACCAACAACAAGGAGGAGGATTTTGTCAGGGAACTCCACGATGGCATCAAGATCGTGCTCGATGCATTTCCCGGAAAACCGGTATGGGTGAGGACCCTTGACGCCCCGACCGACGAGTTCCGGAACATGATGGGGGGGGAAAACGAGCCTCATGAACATAACCCTATGCTCGGATGGCGGGGGATCCGGCGCGACCTCCAGAGCCCGGACCAGTTCCGTCTCCAGGTCGAGGCCTTCAAACGCCTCTGGAAAGAAGGCTATGACAATCTCGGCATCATGTTCCCCATGGTCTCTCATCCCGACCAGTTTATCGCTGCAAAAGGGATGATGAAGGGGTGTGGAGTCGATGTCGAAAATGTTACGCTCGGCATTATGATTGAAATACCGTCAAGCGCGATCATGATCGAGGAGTTCATCAGGTGTGGCATAAAGTTTGCATCCTTTGGAACCAATGATCTCGTACAGTATACACTGGCAATTGACAGGAACAATGAAAATGTTGCCGACATGTACCAGCCCCAGCACCCGGCGGTACTTCATCTGATCCACAACGCGATCCAGGTCTGCCGGGAATACAATGTCGAGTGTTCGATCTGCGGGCAGGCCGGCTCTGACCCGAAGATGGCCATGTGGCTCGTCGAGCACGGTATTTCGAGCATCTCGGCAAATATCGACGCGATTGCCAAGATCCGTGAAGCAGTTGCCCGCACGGAAAAGCGCATCATTCTTGAGGCTGCGAGAACCCGTGATGCTGAATAAGGGTTGTTCAAAAGACGAACTCTTCTCTTTTTTCTCCCAAAAAAAAAGGGAGGATATTGACCACAGATATATTCTGAGCTCCATGTGCACCATCCCTCACCCGGTTGCAGTGCAGGCTCACACTATGTTCATGGAGACAAACCTTGGCGACCCGGGGCTTTTTCCCGGGACAGCATCGCTCGAACAGCTTCTCATAAAACGACTTGGCACCCTGTTTCATGGTAAAGAGGCAGGAGGATATGCAACCTCAGGGGGGACCGAGTCCAATATCCAGGCACTTCGTCTTGCAAAAGCATTAAAGAACGAAATTGTGTACCCCAATATCGTAGTTCCTGAATCTGCACATTTCTCGTTCCGGAAGGCGTGTGATCTGCTCTGCCTGGAGCAGCGGACCGTGCCGTTAGATGCCAGTTTCCGTATGGACGCACAAAAAGCGGCAGAACAGATCGACAGGAACACGGTCTGTCTTGTCGGTATTGCCGGTACCACCGAATATGGCATGGTTGACCCGATTGCCGATCTTGCAAAGATCGCAGGTGCACATGATCTCTTCTTTCATATCGATGCCGCCTTCGGCGGCATGGTGATACCCTTCACAAAAAACCCCGTCCCGTTCGATTTCGCACTCCCCGGGGTTACCAGTATCGCTGTTGACCCTCACAAAATGGGCATGAGTACGATCCCGGCCGGCTGCCTGCTCACCCGGGAACCGGAGATGCTCCAGGCGCTTAACATTGACACACCCTACCTCTCGGTAAAACAGGAGTACACACTCGCGGGTACCCGCCCGGGTGCTCCCGTGGCCGGGGCGCTTGCGGTGCTGGACTACCTGGGTACTGTAGGAATGACAGCAGTTGTTGCCGGCTGCATGAAGAACACGGAGCGCCTTATAGCTGGCATGGAGACTTTTGGCATCACCCGTGCTGTTACACCTGATGTGAATGTAGCAACGTTTACGTGCAGGCGGGTACCTGAACCCTGGAAGGTCTCGTGGACGAGGCAGGGACACCTGAGGATCGTCTGCATGCCCCACGTCTATCGCGACCGGATTGAGGCTTTTTTAAACGATATTGGTGAAATGTATGCTTGAAAGACTGGTAACATCCCTTGAGTCCTGCCCGATAGTAAAGCGGGGAGAATATAATTATTTCATTCACCCGATCACCGATGGCGTACCGATTATAGACCCCGCGCTCCTCCGCGAAGTGTGCGCAGCAATGGTCAAAGTGCTTAACCTGACCGGCGTGGACAAGATCGTGGTGGTTGAGGCGATGGGCATTCACATCGGTTCGATTCTTTCTGTCATGACCGATATTCCCATGACCATCATGCGAAAGAGGATGTACAAATTACCCGGCGAGATAGCCGTTCATCAGACAACCGGTTATTCAAAAGGTGAGCTCTACCTGAATGGCATATACAAAGGAGACCGGGTCGTCATCATCGATGATGTAGTGAGCACAGGCGGCACGATGAAGGCACTGTTAAAAGCCCTTGAAATTGCAGGGGCTGACATCGTAGATGTCTGCATCGCGGTGCAACGCGGTGACCCGGATATAGGGCGCCCCTATAAATCACTCCTGAAGATAGAAGTGACCGATAAGGTGTATGTTGTTGAACGACATCTCTGACCTTATTAAACGCCTGAAGAAGAGGGGGGCATACAGGATCGCCCTCCAGTTCCCGGAGGGTCTGAAGCGGCGTTCAGCAGAGGTTGTTACTGCACTGAAAGATGCCGGTTTTGAGGTGATCGTAAGTGGTGATCCCTGTTATGGTGCATGCGATCTTGCCCTCGAAAACCTCGGATTTGCTGATGTGCTCGTCCATTTCGGGCATGCTCCGGTTGATGGGCAACCGCAGGTAATCTTTGAACCATGGAACGTGGCATTTGATGTAGCAGTACTGGAAAACGCCCTCCCTTTTCTTAAAGGTAAAACTATTATCCTTGTTACGACGATCCAGCACACCAGCCTGATCCCGGCAATGAAGACATTCCTGCATTCAAAAGGGATTACTGCCATTGTTGCAGGGGGTAGCGGGCGAACGCCGATCCGCGGACAGGTGCTCGGGTGCAGTTTTGCAGCCGCGAAAGTGGGTGGTGCTGACGGGATTCTTTTTGTGGGAACAGGACTCTTTCACCCCACCGGTATTGCACTCGCTACCGGTGCACACGTGACTGCACTGGATCCGCTCACCGGGACTGCACAGGAAGTGAACGGGGATTTGCTGATTCGCCGCCGTTTTTCCATTATAGAAAAAGCACGCGATGCACGAACCGTGGGTATCATAGTCAGTACTAAAAGCGGGCAGCAGCGGATGGAACTCGCCCGACATCTTGCCGCGCTTAAAAAAGGCGCAGTCATCGTTACCATGAGGGAGGTTAACCCGGACGAATTGCTGAACCTCGGTTTTGACTGTTACGTTAATACCGCATGTCCTCGTCTTGCCTATGATGACCAGGTACGGTTTCCGGTACCGGTCCTTTCGCCGCAGGAGTTTGAGATCCTGTGCGGGACGCGGACATGGAATGACTATGCCATCGATGAGATCGTATGAAACTCAAGCAACTTGAGATGACTCTCCAGCGACTTACAGGATTTTCCTGCCCGCGTGCGGCACTCGAACAATACCAGACACCGGCTCCTCTCGCTGCACGTTTGTTGTTCCATGCACTCATGAAAGGGGATATTGAGGCAAAGAAGATCTGTGATCTCGGCACCGGAACCGGAGTGCTCGCCATAGGGGCTGCCCTGCTTGGTGCAGAGCGGGTCCAGGGTGTCGATATAGACAGAAAAGCGATCCTGGTGGCAAAGGGAAATGCAGCACTGCTTGACGTTGATGTTGAGTTTATCGTTTCTGATGTCCGGAATGCAGCGCTTCCTGCACGTCTCGGCTGTTCTGACACCGTGGTCATGAATCCTCCCTTCGGGGCGCAGAAAGCGCATGCTGATCGCCCATTCATCGACCTTGCCCTTACGCTTGCTCCGGTCACGTACAGTATCTTTAATGCTGGTTCCGCCCAATTTATAGAGACCTACACGGCGGAACGGGCGGGAATTGACGAGCGGATTGGGGGCATATTTCCCATAAAACGTACTTTTTCCTTCCATACTCAGGATGTGCAGGAGATTGGGGTTGAAATACTACGGCTGAAACGGAAACAACAGTCAATCCACGAACCATAAAAAATACCATAACGGGTCTTGCCGCAGCACACCTTGTGACCGATATTTACATGCCGGTGCTGCCTGCGATTCTTCCCCTGCTTATTACAAACAACGGCTACTCATACCTCGCGGCCGGGCTGCTTGTCACTGCATACAATTTCACCTCATCTTTCACCCAGCCTCTTGTCGGCTGGCTTTCGGACATAAAAGGTTTCTCCGTAAGCATCAGCTTCAGCCTTCTGGTGAGTGCAGTTTTCATCGCGCTCATGGGTATTGCAAAGGACTATTACCTGATCATGCTCCTTGCCATCATCGCCGCACTGGGGCATGCCTGTTTCCACCCGACAGCGTTGAGCCTTGTCAACCGGCTCTGTATCAGGGAAAACCGGGGGCGGATTACCTCATACTTCGTGGTGGGGGGTAATTTTGGCTATGCGATCGGACCGGTTCTTACCGGGCTTCTTGTCTTCTGGATGGGGCTTCCCGGGCTCCTCTTCCTTATCTTCCCGGGGGTGTTCATGGTGCTCGCTCTCAGGTACCTTCTCCCGGGAGGGATTGCTGGAGCATGCCAGTCCCATTCCATATCGGAATCCAAAAAAGGGGGAAACCAATCCAAAAAACCTTTCGTAATTCTCATGATCGTGTCGGTTCTTCGGGCCTGGGCAGTCTATGCCGCGATCACCTTCCTCCCCATGTTTCTGGTTACCCAGGGATATGATCTCATGACAGCAGGAATCATTATGACCCTGATGCTCCTTGCCGGGGTTGGCGGACAGATGATTGGGGGGCAGATATCCGACAGGATCGGGAGAAAAGAGTTTATGATCATCGGTCTTGCGGGAGCAATCCCTTTCTTTTACCTCTTCTTTGCAAGCACAGGTATTGTTGCTGTCATCTCTATCCTCCTGTTCGGGTTCTTCCTCTGGTCGACATTTGCGGTCGCTGTTGCTATGTCGCATGAGCTTCTCCCGCAAAACGTCGGTCTCGCATCCGGCATGATGCTTGGTCTTGCAATAGGATTCGGGGGATTGGGGATAGCCGTCAATGGTATAATTGCTGACTATTATTCGCTCGCTGCGGCGCTCGGAACAATTCCGGTCCCGATTATTGCAGCGATGCTGATTATGTTTATTCTTCCCTATCCGTGGAAGTCCATCTCATCACGTAGTGTGTGCAGAAAAGAAACCTGATCAATACAATATCCTTATATGGACGGTTCACGAAAAAAGAGAACTTGAGGAAAAATATGGATAAGATGGGAATTATCTCGGTAATCATGGGACTTGTACTCTGCGCAATCGGCGGTCTTGCGATATGGATCTTCCTTCCGGAAGTAATAGTTGCAGTAAAAGGGTTGATCGGGATCGTAGTGATCCTCGCGGGACTTCTTTTGCTTATCTTCGGCTTGCTTATCGTGAACGATTAACGGCGGGTGTCAAACGCTGAGTGCAGAGAAGAGAACTGATCAGAAAAAAGGTTTTTTTACACCTTGACGACAAGGCACTGTGAACCGGCTGTTTCGAGGACTGGTTCGGCCTTCCCGTCAAAAAAATTGTCGAAGGCTTTTTTAACGCCGGGCGCTGTGATATAATCATGGGAGAGGAGGATCCCTCCCGGGCTCATGCGGGAATAGAAGAATTCAAGGCACTGCTTTGTGCTTTCGTAGGTATCGACGTCAAGATTTACCATGGAAAATGTTTTTTCTTTCACCGGACCTGATGTAACGGGGAAGATCCCTTTATAGAAAAACACGTTATTATCATTTTTTAAGTACTCCTTAACGCCGTCGCATGAAGCGGCAAACTTACCCTCGTAAAAAGGCCAGACCATATCAATATCGTCCACTTTTGGCAGGCCTTCGAATGTGTCGAAGAGATGGAGGTGTTTCTCTCCCTTTGCCGAGCAGATGATCTTCGCTGAACCTCCTTTATAGACCCCCACTTCTGCAATATCCCCCGGCACTTTCTGTGTCTGCCGCACGGCCATGTAAATGTTGTATGCCTCTATGTCTTCTAACAGGAGTTCTGTCTCGGAACGGATCTTTTTCAACGATTTTGCAAACTCTTTGCGATCCTGGCTGCCATAGTGGGAAAGTCTGCCCCGGTTCGCGATATCGTTTCCCAGGAATGGCTCAAAAAAAATGAATTTCCTGAATTTGAGAAGGTATTTGCTGGGGAGGAAGGAATCAAATACTAAAAAAAGATTCTTTTTAGGGAACATGCTCATGCTCTTACCAGTTGATCTTTCTTGAATTTATAAGATGAAGGTCAGGTACCCGTCAGTTTTTTTCTCAGACGCCGGTTGGTTGCCATGTACCCGGTAAAAATGGCGATAATGAGAAGGGTGACTGAAATCATGATCGAGACGAGGATGAAAAGTCCTGAAATATAGGCTACGATAACCGAGATAAGCCCCATCACTCTCCCCCGCCGGTAAGCTCCTATTATGGTGATGACGAGCAGGATAGTGGGGAGGAGAAGAAGAAGAGACCGGACCCCGGGATCCGAGTACACAACCCCAATCATGGTTCCCAAAACGTTCAGGATCACCACCCCCGGATCAATCCCGATCGCTGTCCATATCCCGGAAAGTAAACCAAGCCCGATAACAAACTGCCAGATGTATGCTTTGGATCTTTTTGCCATAGGTGTGTCCTGTTGTTCCTGGATAGATGTGTTGCTATCTCAGGTTAGATCGTTTTTCTATAAAGGAGTCGGGATAGGCATGTTATGTTTTCTTTACGGCATAGCGTCCCGCGATAATCAGGAGCACTACTCCGATTCCCGTAAGCACAACGCTGAACCCAGGCACCGGTAACTCCTGTTGAGTGAGGAGGAAAATGCAGAAAACCAGCCCGGCAAGGGGGATCAACAGCAGCCTGCCGATCGAGAAGGGAATCCGGAAAGGTCGAACGGATTCCGGGGAATGATATCGCAGGACAATAACCGCCGTATTGATCCCGATGAAGGTGACAAAGAGCGTGAAGTTGGTCACGGTGGCAATAAAGGCAATGTCACCGGCAAAAATGAGGGCAATCAAGAGGATGCCACAGAGGAAAATAGCAGTCCACGGGGTTCTTGTACCCGGATGAACCCAGGCAAAACCAGAGGCTAACCGGGATAATCCCGCCATCCCGTAGAGGATCCGTGATGAGGCATACATGGACATCAGGGCAGTATTAGCCGTTGCAAAGAGAGCAATGATCGCGATGAGGCTCGCAGCACCAGGACCGAGCGTATTTGATATGATGTCAACAAAAGGTGCCTTTGAGACTGATAACTGCTGCCATCCCGGTACGGATACCACGGAAAGGGCAACCGGTATGATCAGCGGAAAACTGGCCAGGGCTGAGAAATAACCTGCAAAACCGAGGGCGACCGTTGCAGCAGCGAGGACTCCCGAGAGAAAAACCAGCCAGCCGATGACGAATGCAAGCCGTGCATTAAACTAATTCGCGATATAGCCATATTCTGCACCGGCTTGTGGAAACATGGAGGACAGTTCGGCGTAGCTCAACCCGGTAAGGAGCGCCATGATCGCTGAAAGTCCAAACGCGAGCCAGAGCGCATTGCCGGCAAGTCCGGCTGTCTGGCCGATGAGAACATACACCCCGGCTCCAAGAATAATCCCTACCCCGGATAGTGTTACTTCAAAAAGGCCATGTTCACGCTTTAAAGGAGTCCTGGTGGATTGATGGACCATGGAGATCGTGCTATTCTTACAGTATTTTTTTTATTCGGCTAAAAAGAATCGGGGATCAAAGGAGACAAAAAAATTATGTCCCGGTCAGCAGGCCGGATCAGCATCAACATCCATTTCGTTCAGAAACGGCATCACTCCCGCGATGAAACGAACAGGTGTCCCAAACGCGGGTGATTGCATCTCACCTGTATTCACAACTTCAATCACGAGCGGAAAGTCCCGCATGGTCCGCTCGAATGACGGGTCATTCTCCCGGGTGAACCGCAGGAAACTTCCGACAGTGATGTAGGGGCGTCCGTACTCCGGCACCGGGCCAAATTCTTCCAGCACGGATTCCAGGGTGCGGGTACGTGCAAGGTCTTCTTCGAAAAATAAGTAGACCTCGACATCATATTTCCGAGAGATCTCATCCAGCATGCGGATATCGAGCATGCTTCCCTTCATAGCACCAAGAGATTGTAGCTTCTCCTCAGACGTCTTCCCCGGAAGCCCATTCCATGCTGCATTTTTCTCCATACAAATGAGTTGGAAGCCAAGAACAGTAAAGGTATTGGATTTTCCTTTAAACGCCCTGACCAAATATCCCCTTTGATGTTTACCGAGTACCCGGCTCCCCTTGATATTCGGCATAATGACAATCAGGAACACGACCTGAAAGTTGTTGGCGTACACGGAGGAGAGCGTGGATCTGCCATGGTTGAAAAGAGGTGAGTATTTTCAGATATTTCCTGGCCCGACTGGTTTTGGGGTAAATGCCTGCTGGATAAGATCCATGCTGAATGCTGAAGGGATCGTCCCTGTCCTTGCATAGGTATAGAGAGCCGTAACAAAAATGCCCTGCATTGCCGCGGCGATAACAGCAAGAACGACAGGAAGGAGGAGGAAAAGGATTAACGCACTGCCAAAGACAATCATATTTCCGAAAGCCAGTGTCGCAAGTACACCAACAAATGCAACAACCCCGATCACAACGAATACGATCGTGATCGATCCCGATCCCATGATACTTTCACCCCAGGTCTTTTTTATGAGTGAGGAGGACTCCTTCACCGAATCTGCAACCCCCTTATTCTCGCGTATGAGGACCGGAACAACAAAGAAGGTTGCAAGGCCCCAGGCGATACTGATAACTGAGGTTGCAATCCGCCCGAGCGATCCCGGCCCGCCTTTCGATGATGTGCAGGATGATACCGTCAGTAGCAGAGATGAATTCCCATGCAAGAACGGAGGGAAGGTGCCTTGACGCGTTAGCGAGACCTTCCCCTACGGACATATCTTTTCCGTTCAGGTAGGCATTCGCACAGCTGATCAGCGCAGTATTAAAGAAAATGACAACCGCATAGCTGGCTGCATAAAACGCAAACAGGATCACAAGGAAAGACCCGACACGGAACTCGTCAGGCCCATAAATATCCCGGTAATAATGAGAGGCAGAGCAAAGGTCATGATGATTAAAATCGTCACCAAACCGGACAGGACCGGAAATACGAGGAGTTTTTTATATATTCCAGCTCGTCTTTACCAGCTCGAAACTCCTGCCAACACGTTCAAACATAGGATCGGTGTGGGGTGTGAAGCAATAAGGTTTTTATAAAACCCCGGGAGGACGTCCCGATACAAATGCCGTATATAGACATAGGGAAATGGCGGAGAAAGGAGAATTTTTTAAATCCACGATAAAATTGTCCCTGCGCCACTTTTGAGATCATAACGAGCCAATGCGGACTTGCCTGATAATTATCCCCACAGTCCATAATGAAATCTCGGTTATACCGGATAAAAACGGGACTCTCATCAGTTCACCGGGCTAAAGCATCCCGGATAAATGCCCCGGCAAGGTTTATTGCCTGTTCTCCTTCGGGTACCTTGCCGGCAAATGCCTGCCAGCAGTGAAACATCCCCTCCCAGAGCTCGAACCGGACAGGGACTCCTGCCCAGCGTGCCTTGTCAACAAAAGAAGCAATATCTGATAACAACAGTTCGTGTGTTCCTGCCTGGATATAGAGACGGGGAAGACCGTAAAGGTGCGCGTAGACGGGAGAAGCCAAGGGGTCTTCGGGATTATGCCCGGCAAGGTAGAGTGCCCGGATTGCATTGAGTCGTGCCGGGGAAATCCAGTCGTTATCAATATTCTTTGTTACCGATTCGCCTTCAAAAAGCATATTCACAACCGGTGACATGCAGACTCCGGCAGGTGGCAGGGGGAACCCCTGGTCACGTGCGGATAAAAGAAGATCGAGCACAAGGGTTCCCCCGGCTGATATGCCTGCAGGTACTATCCGGTGAGACGGGTAACCCTGGGAGAGGAGGTACTTATACGCAGTAACGGCATCGTCAACAGGAGCCGGGAAGACGTGTTCTGGAGCCAGCCGGTAATCGACCGACAAGACCCTGGTCTGTGCAGCCCGGGCAATCAGGGAACACATTCGCAGGTAATCCCGTATCGATCCGAAGCTGAACCCCCCACCATGGAAAAAAAGGATGGTCTGATCTGTCACCACTCCCGGCTCGCCGATCCAGTAACCCTGGAGTCCACGGGTGATTTCCACAGATTCAATGGCCGGGGGTTCATCTTCCTCATCCAGCATGTGCTCAATGAACGCAGAAAAATTCCGCCGCACCACCGAAACCGGCTGCCTGAGATCAGGTGCATTTGATTTGAGAAGTGCAAGGATGTCTGTGGGCTGATCTGGGATCATCATCTTTGGTTTATGGAAATAGGGGAAGATAAAGGAAGAGGGTGCATGTGCTGTTTAGTTGAAAACAGGTTATTCTTTTCTTTTCAGATCCTGTGGTTATCGTCAGATAAGTAATCTTGGAAGAACCGGAAAAGTGTCAACAGAAATAATCCCGTGAGGGGATTTTCGATATTCTTTAATATAATTGTATATAAATTACCCACGTAATCCTGGCATCAGCAATCCCCTGCGGGGGGTAACGTTGTCAGGCATTACCATTAAATCCGGAGGAATTAAAGTGAAAATTTTACGCAATAGTGTCATAATAATCATCCTTGTTGTAATTGCAATTGCAATTGCTGGATGTGCAAGCACCACCCCATCGTCACCAACAACCGGCGCAACACAGACAACTACAATAGCAGCTGGCACCCCGGTAGGAACTACTTCAGCACCAGCAACAGGATCGGTCGTGAGCGGGGCAGACATATTCGGATCCAGTGCGGCATCCTATAACTGGATAGAGTATAAGACAAGCAGTAGTGGGATGACAATTTATATAAAATATGAAAAGTCTGGCAAATGCACAATGCGGATGGAGGGAGCAGGTGTACCTGGAGGAAGTATGACCCAAGACTGCTCTGTGACCGGGGGTCAGACCCGGAGCAACCCCAATGCTGTCACATCAGATGTCCAGTACACCTTTGTGGGTATTGAACCTGTATCTGTCCCAGCTGGCACGTACCCGGCAGCATCTAAATATACCTCTACCGTTAAGGGAATAACGACGACATTCTGGACTGCACCGGGAGTTCCGGGCTTTGTCAAGATGGTGTCTGGCGATGCCACTATGGAACTGAATGGATGGGGTTAAATTAAAAAAACACACCCTTTTTTTTTATCGACAGCATCAGAAAATTCCGGCTTCAAGCTTCTCTGGCACTAACCAGATGAAAAAATTTAACCCACAAGACCACGTGGATTTTTCCATAATATTAGGGTCATTTTTTTGTCTCGTCTGACAATACATACGGACATAGTCAGCCCTGAAGACAAATGGCTTCCTTTTTGGAAAAGAGTATTCATACTATGAAGCAGAAAATGGCTCCTGAGAGAACTGAATAACTGCTGAATCCTGTTCAGAATTTTTATATATCGGTATGAGTGATCCTACAATGCGCAAATTGATGCGCAAAAATTTTGCCGCAGTTCCCGGAAGAGTAACGGAATATCTGCGGTAACGATTGAATGATCAGGATGAATTTTTTATGAGGTTATACCATGGTTGAACATGCATTCGGAAACCTGATTTATACCTTTGATGCCGCTGCCGGGGAAGCACTCGGCAAACGGGAAAGCCATACGCCAAAGATTGAGGCCCCGATAAAAGTAAAACCGGATGAAGCTTTTGATCTGAAAGTTAGCGTAGGGCCGCATCCGAACACGGTCGAACACTCGATACGGTGGATCATGGTAACTCTTGAGGAAGAGGGACGGGCTTTTAACCCGGTAGTCCTGGCCAAGGTCTCGTTAACACCCGTTTCAGCCCAGCCGGAAGTTGTGCTGAAGATGAAACTGTCCAAAGGAGGGGTCATCCACGCTGTCGAGTACTGCAACCTCCATGGACTCTGGGCCGGGAAAAAGGAGATTAAGGTTCAGTAAGTAATTTCTTAATTTTTTATACAAAATGCCTTCATGGGATCCACTCTATTATCTGCGTTCTGACCATTCTCCGAGTCCGCATTGTTCGCAAAACTAAGGGGGATTAGGGTAAAGCATTATGGGAGCCGGGTTAACTTATTTTCATGAGAGAATCTGCGAGATTCCAGAGCCGGTCCTGAACAGAACAATCGTGCGTCAGAGCTGATGACCGTACCTGTTTCCGGTTGTCGAAATACTGTCCCGATATTCCGGCCACATCCGGTGAGATCGCCAGGTATACCGAAGTACGTGCTCCCTCTTCCGGGGAGATTGCGGGATAACCAGGAAACGCAGACCTGAGAAGTTTTGTATCCGTAACACCCGGGTGAAGGCAGTTTGCGACAACCCCGGTACCTTCTGTCAGGCGGGCAAGAGTATAGGTAAATGTAATATCAGCAAATTTTGACAGGGCATAAGCGCCCCACGAGTCATAGTGGTCCTGAGCCGGAAGGTTATCCCAGTCAATATAATCCACATCTTCATGTGCACTTGATGCCACCGTGACAATCCGTGAGGGTGTACTCTTTTTAAGAAGGGGAAGGAGCAGCCGGGTGAGAAAAAACGGAGCGAGGTAGTTGACGGCAAATGTCATTTCCACACCGTATTTCGTAAGACGCCTTTTCTTTTCATAAGTCCCTGCGTTATTAATCAGCACATTAAGACGTGTATAGCGTGAATTAATTTCCTCTGCCATCTGGCGGACCTGATCCCGGCTTGAGAGATCCGCAATCAGAAGGTCCGGCATTTTGTTTCCGGTTATTTTTGCCAGTTCTTTTTGGACATCGTTCCCTTTCTGTTTATTCCTTCCATGGATTACAACTTCTGCCCCGAGCAAGGCCAGCTCTCGTGCTGTTGCTTTTCCGATTCCGTCCGTAGAACCTGTGATCAGGATGATCGGCTGGGTCATACAGCGTCATTCCATACCGGACATATAAATTTTTCTTATTCGGTCCGTACCTCATCAAATCAGTTGATAAAATCAGAATTTTTTCAAAATAGAAATAAGAGACTCATCACGGGAGTGTTTAAGGCTGGTATTTCGCTCTCTCATCCCTGATACCAGCTTCGGAGCGTAGGTGGGATGCATCCCGATTATAAAGAAAACAATGGCAAGCAGGATAAATCCGAACTGGGCAATATCAATGAACAATCCTTGAACCAGTGTGAAGATGAATTCATCAATTATATTAAAGATCGCATAAAGGAGCAGGAAGCTCAAGCCTGCCAGAAATTCGTATTTATTCCATTTCACTGAAAGGACAACGGCAATGAATGCGACAAGCACCTGCAAAAAATCATATAGTATAATACCCGATTCAAAAAGTTGTGATATCATATACAAGGAACCTTACCAGATTTATGAGATTGCGGGTATACTTAATGGTTGGTTTAGAGAATTTAATGAAATATATACAACGAAAAAAATTAATTTTCATTACGCTGGTGCAGAAGAACAGATTTTAATTTTCTTTTTTCCATAAAGAACCATCGGGAAATATGTCATACAGGTCTTGAATCAGGCGGTATCGCAGAATCGATACAATAACAAGATTTTCTAAAGCATCCGCTCTTAATAAAATATTTCCATAAAACAGATACCGTGTATGGAAGGAAGGTGATAGCAGCTTGGTATGGTTCCCGAGGACTCGCGTACCTCAGTACAACATACTACGTGAGCTGGCTTAACTTCTGGGTTCGGAATGAGACCAGGTGTGTCCCAGCTGCTATGGCCGCTATCACCACAAATACGGGGTAAAACCCCAAAGCCAAGGTCCAGATTTGAACTGGAGTGTAGTTGATCTGCAGTCAACCGCGTGGCCGCTCCGCCACCTTGGCAGCCGTGTAGATTAATACCCTATCGTATTGGATACGGTATGATATAAGGTTTGCACTCAGAATTTCGTCTGGGTTTAACGTGGTGAGCACTAGCGTTTGGACGTTAGTACTTGCGGACTGAACACGTCGTTGCCTTCGTGCGTACATCCCAAGCCTATCAAACGAGTCTTTTACTCGTGTCCTCAACGGAGTCTCTTTTTAGGCCGGGTTTCAAGCTTAGATGCTTTCAGCTTTTATCCCTTGGCGCGTAGCTGCTCGG
>Ga0326726_10000352_pt1 | contig 43691 bp, 37 predicted proteins | sample MHFenrmetagenome_2_FD_207603 | JGI IMG/M metagenome (GOLD analysis project Ga0326726, IMG submission 207603) | Lab enriched peat soil microbial communities from Michigan Hollow, Ithaca, NY, United States - MHF15MN | ecosystem: Environmental > Terrestrial > Soil > Wetlands > Peat | place: USA... | reverse complement strand
GCAACGAGGCCTGGTTCGCGCGCCTGCGCGATCCCGCCATCAGGAAGCGCGTGGCCGCCGAGATGCGCGCGCCTGATGCGGGCTGGGAGAACATCATGCAGATGTCGGGTGGTCCCGAGCATGTCCTTCTGGCGGCGCTGAGGAACCCCGCCTTGAAGCCGCTGATCGGCAAGACGCTCGCCGAAGTCGCAAAGGAGCGCGGCGTGACGGCTGAAGAAGCCGCGATGGACCTGGTGGTCGAGGACCAGAGCCGCGTCGGCGCAATCTACTTCCTGATATCGGAGGACAACATCCGCCGCGAGATGGCGCTGCCGTACATGACATTCGGTTCCGACGGCACTGCGGTGTCGGCCGAGGGCGTGTTCCTGAAGAGCAACCTGCATCCGCGCGGCTATGGCAACTTCGCGCGGGTATTCGCGCGCTACGTGCGCGACGAGAAAGTCCTGACGGTGGAGGAGGCGGTGCGCCGCATGACGGCGCAATCGGCGGCCGTGCTCGGCCTGCACGACCGGGGCCAGCTCAAGGAAGGCTATTACGCCGACATCGTCGTGTTCGACCCTGCGACCATCCAGGACCACGCGACCTACGCCGCGCCGCATCAGTACTCCACCGGCGTGTCGAACGTGATCGTGAACGGCGCCGAGGCGCTGCGCGACGGATTGCCCACCGACGCGCGCCCGGGACGCGTCGTGCGCGGGCGCGGCTGGACCGGCTGGGACAATGGCGGTTGCCGCGCATCGCCCGCGGCATGGGACTGGCCGATGTGGGGCCCGGCCGATTGGGGCGGCACCGCGAAGGCGTCGGACTAGGGCCGCCAATTCGCCTTAAAAATGCACTGTAACTCATTGAAATAAGGGACATATAAATGTTCCCTGTCGAATTCCTGCTGTTCGCCCTAACCTTGCTCGGCGTCGCCGTCTTTTTCCGCATTGCGATGCCGATCGCCGCAGCCGGGCTCGCGGCGGTGATCGCCTATGAATGGTTTTTCACGCAGTTTCCGGCCGGCGCGGGGCTTGCCGGCCTCACATCGCACTTCTCGCACGAGTGGGTGCTGCTGGCGAATCTGCTGTTCCTGCTGACCGGCTTCGCGCTGGTGTCGCGCCATTTCGAGGAGAGCGGGATTCCCGCGGCGTTGCCGCGCTACCTGCCCGACGACTGGACCGGCGCTTTCGCGCTGCTGGTCATCGTGTTCGTGATGTCCGGTTTCCTCGACAACATTGCGGCCGCGCTGATCGGCGGCGCCATGGCCCACACCCTGTTCCGGGCGCGCGTCGGCGTGGGCTACATTGCGGCGATCGTCGCTGCCTCGAATGCCGGCGGCGCAGGCAGCGTGATCGGCGACACGACGACGACGATGATGTGGATCAGCGGCGTGGCGCCGATTGCGGTCGCACATGCCTACCTTGCAGCGGCCACGGCATTGGTCGTGTTCGGCGTCACCGCGGCAAAACGGCAGCAGCGGTTCGCGCCGATCATCAAGGACGCCGTGAAATCGGTACGCATCGACTGGGTGCGGGTCATGATCGTGGTCTGGGTGCTCGCGAGTGCAGTCGCCACGAATGTCTTCGTGAATCTCGAGCATCCGGATATCGCCGACCGATTCCCGTTCATCGGAGCAACCGTTGCTGCGACCTTGCTGGTGACGATCGGTATCCGGCGGCCCGATTGGCGCGCATTTCCCGGCGCGCTGAAGGGTTCGGTGTTCCTGTTATGCCTGGTAGCATCCGCGTCACTGATGCCCGTCGAATCCCTGCCAAGTGCCTCATGGCACACGGCGTTTGCGCTCGGCTTCCTGTCGGCCGGTTTCGACAACATTCCCCTGACTGCGCTCGCGCTGAAGCAGGGCGGCTACGACTGGGGCGTTCTTGCCTACGCCGTTGGTTTTGGCGGCTCGATGCTGTGGTTCGGATCTTCAGCGGGCGTCGCGATCTGCGGCACGTTTCCCGAGGCGCGATCGACCGCCCGCTGGCTCCGCGAGGGCTGGTTGATACCCGTCGGCTATGTCGCCGGATTTGCGATGTTGCTCGCAACGCTTGGCTGGCGACCTGAGTCCTGATTACCGGCGCCGCAGCATGACTTGCCAGAGCCCGAGCGTCAGGAACCAGGCGATCGCGGCGCTCGTGAGGTCGTGGGACAGGAAATGAGCGCCACGCGACTGCTGGCCGAATGAAAGGATCATCCCGAACAGGACCGCAGCGGCGAGCGACCAGCGCGCGACGCGCGGCCGGCGATCGCGCAGCAGGAAGTAGACGGCCATCAGCGCGAAGCCCGCGGACGCGTGCGAGCCAGGGAAGCATTGCGCTCGCGGCAGGCCGTCCGGCCGGTCGGCGAACAGGCTGACGTAGGGCCTGTCGCCGCCGTAACGCTCGAGATCGCGCGGGCAATCGACGTTGGTCACGATCTGCAGCGTACCGACCACGCTGGGAACGAGGACCAGCGCCAGCGCCAGGTAGGCTGCATCGAGGCGCCAGCGGCGCAGACGCGGCAACATGAATCCGAGCAGGAAAGTGAGCAGGGCCGCGATGCCGATTGCGCGCACCAGCCACGCGCCACCGGTGTGTATCAGGCCATACGCCCACCAGGTCCCGCCGCCGAGCCATCGGTGGCCGGCGCTGTCGTAGAAGAGCGTATCGGCCAGCCACAGGTCCAGGTCCGTTGCCCACAGGACCAGGAATGCAGCACCGAACAGCAGTGCGGGCCACAGGGCGTGGCGGCGCCAGAAGGCACGCGTCCCGCCTGCGTCAGGCGGCTTTTCGGCGTCGGGCGTCAAAATGTGCGCTTCGTCTGTACCAGGAACTGCACATTGTCGATGGTACTGTCGCCGTCCAGCGGGAAGGCGACGTCCAGGTGCAGGACGTTGCCGAGCGCCGAGCGGCTGTTGCCGAGGCGCAAGCCGAAACCAATGTCCTTCAGGAAGCCTTGTCCCTGCGTCGGGCCGAAGGCCGAATCGCCCCAGGTGCGCCCCAGGTCGAAGAACACGGCACCGCCGACATCCGCGATCTTCCAGAGCGAGTACTTCGTGTAATAGCGCTGCTCGATCGTCAGGATCGCGCGGCTGTCGCCGGTCTGGTAACGCAACGGATAGCCGCGCAGGCCTTCCTCGCCGCCTAGCACGAGTTCGTGATCGGCATCCAGGTCCTGGCCCGCGTCGCCCGTCAGCGATGCAAAGAACGTGCTGTGCTGTCCCACCCGCCGGTAATAGCGCAGGTTCGCGGAGACCAGGGCGTCCTTCGCCGAACCGCTCTCCAGCCGGCCCGCCAGCCAACTGCCGAAGAACAACGACTGTCGTTCGCCGATCCGGAATCCGCGGCTCACATCGGCACGCAGCATCGCCGCGTCCCGGTCCGAGCCGAAGCCCGTCGCCGCCCAGCCGAGCTCGACGCCATAGCGCCAGCCGAATTGCAGGTCCTCTGTGCGTGCAATCTGGTCGAGATTGCGCGTGGTCTCGAAATCGTCCTCGATCGCCTCGAAGCGCATGAACGGATACCGCAGGTCGCGATCGCCGGGCAGCGCCGCCGGCGCAATGGCGCCAGGCACCAGCGCAAACTGCGCCGACTCGCGCCGCAGGCCGGCGATCCAGCGGCGAGTCCACCCGTCCTGAAGGCCGCTGGACCAGCCGTACCTGACCTCGGCGTCCTGGAGATTCCGCTGGTACTCAGCGATCCTGTGACCTAGCCGGTACACATTCTGCACCGCGTCGTCGTGCACGAACCAGCCGCCGGCGCTCCAGCGGCTGTCGAGCGAGAAGAACGGTCGTTCCACTAGGAGCGTCTGGCCTTTGCCATCATCGCTGTCCGTGACCGTGGCCTCGCTCTGCCACCGGCTGCCGAGGAGATTCGGATCGACCCAGGAGAGCGTGTAGGAATTGCGGTCGACGTTATGCTTGTAATCGATCGCGATGTGCTTGCCGTAGCCGAAGAGATTGAGTTCCTGGAGGCTGATGCCCCCGGAGTCCTTGCCTCCGGCGCGGCCATACGAGACGCCGGGGTTGAGGGTCCAGACGTCATGCACGATGACGTCCAGGTCCACGAGGCCATCGTGATAGCCGGACACGCGGATCTCCGGCTCGTGGATGAATCGCAGGTCGCGCAGGTTGCGTTCGGTCTCGTCGAGGATGCGGCGCGAGTAGGGGTCGCCGGGTTTGAACAGCAATTGCGGGCGGATGGCGGATTCGCGCGAATCCATGTGCCACTTGTCCGCCAGCCGGTACAGTGCCTTGTTTTCACCGGGTTCCGCCGGATCGAAGATCGGCTTGACCACGATCGTCACCTTGCCGATCCGGGCGCCCTGAGCTTCGAGCTCGGCATCGCCCGGTACCGGCGGCGTGGAAGGCTGCTGAGCGTCGGCCGCCTGCGCCGCCGCGAACGACGGCGCACCGGCGGCTGCGATCGCGACCAGCAGGCATTTCACGACATGAACGGTGCGCATGGTCATTGGCTCGCAGCCGGGGCGGCCGGCACATCCTGCGGCGCAGCCGGCGCCGCCTCATAATGGTGCGCCGCGAAGAGCTCGTACGCAGTCTGGAAGTAGGCAATGCCAAGGCGTTCGAGTTCCCGATCCGGGGGCGCCGGGGAATACTTGTCCGTCGCGGCGTCGTAGTCGTAGAACTTGACGGACTGCTTCAGGCCGAAGACGACGATGCGGCCGTTGCGGAATATCGCGACGTCGTGGTTGTGATTGAAGAGCGCCACGCGATTACCGGCCGGCGCGTTCAGCACGTCCTGCCCGAAGAACGGGGCCTCGTAAGGGAGACCGAGCAGTCCGAGCACCGTGGGGGCCACGTCGATCTGCGTCATCAAGGTGTCCACGCGACGCGGTGCAATGTGTTTCGGGGAGTAGATCATCAGCGGGATCTCGTAGGTGCGCAGCGGGATCTGCTGGGCACCGTAGACCCGCGCGCCGTGGTCCGCAATGACCACGAAGATCGTGTCGTCGAACCAAGCGTGCTCCTGCGCATGCCGGAGGAACTGCCCGAGGGCGTAGTCGGCGTAGCGGACGCCCGCGGAACGCCCGCCGCCGACTTCCGGAATTCCCAGTTTCTCCAGGCCGGGCGGAAACGTGAATGGCTTGTGGTTCGACGTCGTCATGATGATCGAGAAGAACGGCTTGCCGGCCGCGTGCAATTGATCGAAGTGCTCCAGCGACCGGTCGAACAGGTCCTCGTCGCTGACGCCCCAGACATTCTCGAATCGCACCTTGTCGATTGCTTCGCGGTCGAGCACTTCGAAGCCGTTGTTGCCGAAGAAATAGTTCATGTTGTCAAAGTAGCCGTAGCCACCGTACAGGAAGCTCGTGTGATATCCGAGCGAGCGCATCACGGCGCCCCAGGTCGCCACGTTCTCGTTGCGCGGGCGGCGCAGGATCGAGACGGTCGGTATCGGCGGTATGGAGCTCGCGAGCGCCTCGAGTCCCCGCACGGTGCGCGTGCCCGATGCGTAGGTGTGGCGGAACCACAGCGCCTTCCGTGCGTAGCTGTCGAAGAACGGGGTCAGGTCCCTCTTCGAGCCGTACAGCTTGCTGAACTCAGCGCCAAAGGACTCGCTGGAGACCAGCACGACATTGAGCCTTCCCAGCCCGGCCGCGCGCGCCGGGAACGCGCGGTCGAGCCGGCCATCGGCAAGCCGGGTGAAGCGGCCGCCGCCGCGGGCCAGCTCGCGCGCGATCAGGCTGAGATTTCCGGCGGGGTCGGCGCTCCTGTAATAGGCGTGGAATTCGATCTCATTGGTCCGGGCAGCCAGGAAGAAGCTGCTGGCCCCGTTCTGCACGAGTTCATTCGTGATGCGGTTCAAGCTCAGCGAGAGCAGGTCCGTCGGATAGAAGAGCGCGCTCAGCAGCACGACGGCCAGGTGCAGCAGCACCGGCCGCGCGCGCCTTGCGAGCGGCGCAGCGGCCGTCGAATCGCGCCGGAGGCAGCCCCGGATCATCCAGAGCACGGCAGACGCAATGAGCGCCGATTCGAGGGCGATACGAACGACCGGGTATTCCGCCCAGACGTCGCCCGCGACCTCGCTCGGGTAGGCCAGGTAGTCGAATGCGACCAGGTTGAAGCGCGCGTCGAATTCCTGGAAGAAGTAGAACTCGGTGAATGCCAGGAATGCGAGCGATGCGACCGTCAGCCAGCTGCCGGCGGCGAGCAGCCATCGGTTGGCCTTCGATTCATACCAGCGATCCGAGGGCAGGGCCGAATAGAGCGCGAGGAGCGCAAGGAGATAGGAGGCGACGACAGCGTCATTCACCGCGCCGCCCGCCAGGATCGCCGGCAGCGACCACGCGCTGACTCCGGCGCTTGATCCGAAGCGCCACCAGAGCACGGTACGCAGGATCGCCCAGATCACCAGGCAGGCGGCACCCAGTGCCAGCACCAGGCGATATCTGCGCATCGCGGACAGGTCGAACAGGACCAAGCTGCCTCCGGCTGGCCGGGAATGGCGAGGGGCGGAATATTGCCAGACGGCGGGGTGCGCGGGCACAGGCCCGGCGAAATGCACTGCACGCGGGACCGGGCGCCGATCAACCGGTCAGGACGGAGCCGGAATTCCCGGATGAGACCGAATCGCGCCCGCAGCTGGAATCAGAGGGCGGCTGCGACCGTACCTTCCTGCTCGACGACCTGGCGCCGCGCCTCGAGCCAGGACCACAACTGTTCCCATTGCACGAGCTCCGGGTGAACCCGCGCCGGGTTGAGGTCGTGGATTCCGAGCCCCAGTTCGCCCGCATGCACGTAACTCTGCGAGTCGCGCAGCGTCGTGATGACGGGTATCTGCAACTGGTCGAGGAACCGCATCAGCGTGCGGCAGATGATCGTGTTCGGCTTCACGCGATTCGCGATGACGCCCAGGCGACTCTCGCGCCGCTTGATCTTGCCGGAGATCAGCAGGTGCCCGATGCAGCGCGAGCATGCGTGGATGTCCGCGTCCGAAGGCATCACCGGCACGAGCACCGCGTCGGCGTCCTTCACGTGTTCGAGGAAGTGCTGGGTCTGGAGCGCGGCCGGCGTATCGACGATCACCGGATCGGCGCCGTGCGGAACGCGCAACTGGAAGCTGCGGGTGACGCCGATCGTGCGCGCGTAGGCGGCGACGCCGTGGATTTGCGGGCGCTCGTGCGAGCGCTTCTCGAGCCAGCGCGTGCTGGTGCCCTGGGAATCGAAGTCCATCAGCGCCGGGTGGTAACCGCGGGCCGCGTACATGGCTGCAAGCCCGGTCGCGACCGTGGATTTGCCCGAGCCGCCCTTGGGATTCAGCACGACGATACGCAGCATGGCACCCCCAGAGCCGTCGGCCAGCGTACCCCTGTCGCAGGCCATGGCGCAAGGGAAGGGCCGGATCCGGGCGCCTGACGGACCGCGGCGGCGCCTGCATTATCATCGCCCGGCTGGCATTCGGGCCGTCCGGGGGAAGGCGCTAATGAAGATGACAAAACTCGGGGTGACATTGGGCCTGACGTTGCTGTTGGCCTGCGGGGCCGGCAGCCAGGGCGGCGCGGCACTGGCACAGCAAGCCGAACCCGAGCCGGAGCCGGAAGCGCCGGCGCCGGATGCAGCCGACGACCAGGACCAGGACCAGAATCAGCATCAGGATCAGGACCAGAATGTCGACGAGACGCCGGCCGAGGGCACGGTTGACGAGCATGGCGCCGATGAGAGCGGCGCCGGCGAGGAACAGCCGTCCGAAGACTGGCCCGATGACAGCTGGGCGCCCGACGTCGTCGTCGACGAGTCGGACGACGCGATTCCAACCGATCATGAACTGAATCCGACCGGTGAGGCCTGGGACGTCGTCGAGTTCGCGGACGACGGTGACAATCAGGAAGACGCGCCGTCCGCGTCGACGGGCGACATCCACGATCCCGCTGACATGCCGATCATCCGGCGACCGGCACCGCGCAAGCCGGGCGCGCAGGGCGCGCAGGGCGCGAAGGGCGGAAACGAAGACACGCCTTACTCGACCGGCGGCAAGCCCGTGCGCGCGGACGGGGCGCCGTGGCAGGCGCAGATCTACTATCCGAACAATGCGCCGCAGTGGGCCGAGAAGATCAGGAACGGCATGCCGCTATGGCAGTTGCAGCACTATTGCGGCGGCACGCTGATCGCCGAAGACTGGGTGCTGACGGCAGCCCATTGCATCGACGAGGGAATGGTCAAGGCGGGTTACCGGGTGCGCCTCGGCGCCAGCGACATTTCGAAAGACGAGGGAATGAACTTCAAGATCGACCGCATCGTCAGGCATTCCCAGTACGAAGAGAGAATGCTGCCGGCGCCGCCGCCGAACATGTATGCCAACGACATCGCGCTGATTCACATCGTCGACGACGGCAAGCCTCGCACGCGAAATCCCGCGCAGATTCATCCGATCCCGCTGTACGAGGGACCGGTCGTGCCGGGCGCGGAAGTCACGGGAACAGGCTGGGGCAAGACCGAGGCAGTCGAGGGCCACGCACCGAGCGCCATATTGATGAAGGTGGACCTGCGGGCGATGGACACGGAAACCTGCAAGATGCGGCCCGGCTACGGTCCCGAGAGAATTCAGGGCAAGGTGATCTGCGCCACCAACCCGCATCGGTCAACCTGCCAGGGCGACAGCGGCGGTGCGCTGACCTTCACCAACGGGGCGCCGAAGGTCGTAGGCATCATCAGCTGGGGCAAGAAACGCTGCAGCGGCGATGGGCAGCCCGGCGTGTACACGCGGGTCGAGAATTATCTCGGATGGATCAAGCAGGCGATGCAGCTCGATCCGTCGAAGAACGCGCTGCCGTGAGCGCAGTGAGCAGGCAATGAAACGGCCGCAGCCGGCGGTGCACGCCGGCTGCGGCCCCAGCCTTCTGATCAGCCGGTCGGCGCGACCTTGTCGCCACCCGACTGCCCGGCGTCCTGCGTGTTGTCCGCCGGTGGCGTCGTCGTATCGGTGGCCGGTGCCGGTGCCGGCTCCGCTGCCGGCGGCGGCGCCGCCTCTGGCGCGGCGGCGGCTTCTTCCTTCTTGGCGCAAGCCGCCAATATCAATGCGGCCGCGAACACGATCACGGCTGTCCTCACTGGTTTCATGATCTGGTCCCCCGTCAGTTCTTTGTGGGTGAAAGTAGCTCGCAGACGCCCCCGAGCCTAATCGAAGCCGATGCTCGCAAGCAACCGCGAAAAGCGGGTTTCCCCGCGCAGCGGGTCCAGGAACGGGTCGTTGCGCGCATAGATGAGGCCCGAATCGCCGATCTGTCGCGCCTTCTCGAGCCGCGCCAGCGCGGCATCCCGCTCACCCCATTGCGCGAGAACCTCGGCCTGCTGGTAAAGCACCCTGTCGCCGAGGCTGGCAACCAGCTCCTTCATGGCCGCCCGCGCGGCTGCTTCGTTGCCGAGCTTGTGCTCGACGATCGCGATGCCGGTGAGGCGGAAGTCTGCGGCAGGCTCCGCCGCATACGCCGCGCGGGCTTCCTTGCTTTGCCCGAGCATCAGCAGGGCATCGCCGATCGCCGCGTTGGCGCGCGACATGCGCGGATTCAGCGCGAGCGCCTGCCGCGCGGGCGGGATCGACCCGGCATAGTTGCGCGCGGCGTATTCGATTGAACCGGCCGCGCGGTGAATCAGGGGGTTCAGGGGATCGAGCAGCAGCGCCCGCTGCATCGCCTCGGCGGCTTCGCGCTTGCGGCCGATGCGCGCGCTGAATTGCGCGTAGCGTGCCATGACCGTCGCTTCGCCGGCGCCGAGTTCCCGCGAACGCTCGAATGGTGCGCGTGCTGCACGCGCGTCCAGCCGGCCCTGGAAAAGCGTGAACCCGAGGGTCGAATGCGCATCGGCAAGATCTGGCGCGAGTGAGATCGCGCGCTGCGCCGAAGCGATCGCATCATCGTACAGTCCGGAGAGCTGCCCGACTTCGCCATACTGATTCGCGATGGCCGTCAGCGAGCGGGCGCGCGCGGCGTGGGCGGCAGCGTAATCCGGATCCGCAGCGATCGCCGCGTCGAATTGCGCGAGCGCCGCGCGTTCCGAGGCCTCGTCCGCACTCAGGTCGTACAGCGCGCGGCCGCGCAGGTAGGCGTCGTAGGCTTCGACGCTGGTCGTCCCGCCGGGCGCCGCCGGAGGCTGGTCGTCGGCCGGCGCCGCCCCATCTGCCGGCGTTACACGCGCGACCAGCGCCCGCGCGACTGTCCCGGCGATCTCGCTTTGCACGGCAAAGATGTCGCGCATCACGCGATCGAAGCTCTGCGTCCAGCGGCTGAATCCGGTCTGGCCGTCGATCAGGTCAGCGGTGATGCGCACGGTTTCCCCCGAGCGCCGCACGCTGCCGTCCAGCAGGTATGCGACGCCCAGCTTGCCGGCGATGGTCACGGCATCGTCCTTGCGGTCGCGGAATTGCGCCGCAGATGCCTGCGCCATGACCTGCAACTTGAGATTGCGCGCCAGCGTCGCGCGCAGTTCTTCCGAGAGGCCGTCTGAAAAATAATCCTGGCCCGGGTCGCCGCTCAGGTTCTCGAACGGAAGCACGGCGACGCTGTTTCCCGCTGCGCGGCCGTGGCCGCCGAAATAGCCCTGTCGCCATGCCGCGAAGCCGGCCACCCCCGCGAGCGCCGCGCCGGCGGTCGCGACCAGCACGCTGCGGCGGGAAACCGAAATCGAACGTCGCGGCGCCATTGCCGCGGCGGGCGAGTGGTGCGCCGCCTGGCCCGCGGCGGCCCGCACGCCGCGGACGATGCCGATGATTTCAGCAGCGTCGGCGTTTCCCTGCCAGCGCGACAGGTCGACGGACTGATACTGCCGGAAGCCAAGCGGCGGCCCGGTGCCGTCGATCGACACCGGCACCAGCTTGCGCAGGTCGCGTCCCTTTGCCGCCTCGTCCAGCACCCAGTCGGATCCGACCGACGTCCTGGACCACAGGACGATGACCGCGTCGCAATCGTGGAGTGCGGCTTCGATCGACCTGGCGAATGCGGCTCCGCCTTCGATCAACGCGTCCCACCACAGCTTGAGGCCGGCAGCTTCCAGCGCAGCGGCCAGCTTCGTGGCCTGCGCCTGGTCGGCCCGGGCGTAACTGAGGAACGCGGTCGGGCGGTCTGCAGCGTCGCGAACGTCCTCGTTGCCGGACATTGCCCCAGCTCCCCTGTTCCGGTTGCGCGTTTAGTCTAGCGCGCCGCCTGCCGGGCGGCCCGCACGATTGACTCGAGGAAGTCGCAGCATCGACACTGCGGCTCTCGTCAGCAGCCCCAACGGTCGCGGAGTCCTGCCCAGCATGTCCGAGTCGAGCCGAGTGCCGCAGTTTCACGTCGTGGGCTTCGCGGGTCACCGCCGGCTCGAGGTTCCAGACCTGGCTGCAAGGTCGCTCGCCGAAGTGCTGGCGGGCCTGCGGAAGCTGGCGCCCGGCGAATGGATCGGCATTTCCTCCGCCGCCGCAGGCAGCGACCTGCTGTTTGCGCGCGGCGCGCTGGATCTCGGCATGCCATGGCAGGCTGTGCTGCCGCTGCCGCAGGCGGAATTCCAGAAGGATTTCGCGCCGGACGAATGGCAGCGCGTCGAGGCGCTGCTGGCAGCGGCCGAGTCGGTCACGGTCGTGGGGGCCAGCGCCGTTCGCGAGGAGGCATACCTCGATTGCGGCATCGAGATCGTGAATGGCTGCGACGTGCTCGTCGCGCTTTGGGATGGCGAGCCGGCGCGCGGACGCGGCGGCACGGCAGAGATCGTTGTGTACGCCCGCGAGTGCGGCAAGCCGCTGGTGATCATCGATCCCGACACGGGTGACGTGCGTCGCGAGACGTTCCAGCAGTTTGCGCCGGCGGATTCGGAGCTCGAATTCCTGAACGGCCTGCCGGAGGCGCCGGCGTCCGTGGCGGGGCACGACGGAGCGCGCGCCATCGTGGAACGCTTCATGCGCAATGCCGATGACGCCGCCAATCGAAGCGCGCCGCAGTTCCGGAGGCTCACTGCCGCAACCGTGCTGTTGCACGTTGCGGCGACGATCATCGCCACTGCCGGTCTTGCATTCGACTGGCATCCCCTGCCATTGCCCTGGGCGAAGCTCTTGTTCGTGCTCGGTGCGCTCGCGGCCGCGCTCGGCATCCGCCACTATCGCGCGCAACACAACTGGGTTCGATGCCGGCTGGCCGCGGAGATCGGCCGTGCGGCGCTGGCGACCTGGGGAATGCCGCGGCGGGTGGCGCTGTTCGGGGACCTGGACCTGCCGCAGTTGCGCCAACTGGTGCGGTCGCTTCATGTACTGCACCGGCGTGGCGCGCCCGACAGGCGCGCGAACCTCGACACATTCACGCAGGATTACCGGACGTCGCGCATCGAGGACCAGCTGCGCTACTACCGGCACCGGCTCGAAAGGGCGGCGCCATTGCTCAGCCGCCTGCGCTTCGGCTTCGCCGTCAGCACCATCCTGGCCATCGTCTGCATGAGCGCCTATGCGGTGCACAGCACGATGGGTCTTGCGCCGTTGCCGCCGCCGGTCGAGGCGCTGGTCTTCCAGTTCCTGCCGATCGTGCTGCCGGTCATCGCCGCGGCTTTCATCGCGATGATGTCCATCAACGACCTGCACCGGAGGGTCGCCCGTTACCGCGAAATGTGCCTGATGCTGGAAGCGGCCCGCGTCCAGATCCGCGTGACGCACACCTGGCACAGCGTCGAGCACCTGGTGCGGCATACGGAGCGGGCGCTGCTGCAGGAAGTGCTCGAGTGGCACACGCTGATGAGCCACCTGGAATCGCGGTGACGGCATGCACCCGCGGGTGGTCATCGTCGGTGCAGGGTTCGGCGGTCTCGCCGCGGCGCGGCGGCTCGACGGGCTGCCGGTCGACGTCACGCTGATCGATCGCCAGAACCACCACCTGTTCCAGCCGCTTCTGTACCAGGTGGCGACCGCCGGTCTCTCGCCGGCGGACATCGCCTGGCCCATCCGCCATCTGGTCCGCCGCCAGCGCAATGCGCGCGTGCTGATGGGCGAGGTCACGAGCATCGATGCGTCGCGCAAGGTCGTCATGCTGGGCGACGGCCCTATCGCCTACGACTGGCTGGTGATCGCGACCGGTGCGACGCACGGCTATTTCGGCCATGACGAATGGGCCGTGCATGCGCCAGGCCTCAAGGAACTGGATGACGCGACCGGAATCCGCCGGCGCCTGCTGCTCGCCTTCGAACGCGCGGAGATGGCGTCGAGCCCCGAACTGTGCGCACGCCTGCTCACGATTGCGGTCGTCGGCGGCGGTCCGACCGGCGTCGAGACGGCGGGCGCGGTCGCGGAACTCGCGCGCCGCGCGCTCGCGACCGATTTCCGCGAGATCGATCCGAGGAAGACGCGCGTGCTGCTGATCGAGGCGGGGCCGCGTCTGCTGCCGAGCTTTCCGGAAGGACTGTCACGCTACACGGAGGCCGCGTTGCGCCGGCTCGGCGTCGAAGTGCGGCTCGGCAAGGCGGTCACCCGCTGCAGCGCAGACGGAGTCGCGATCGGCGACGAGACCATCGACGCCGGCACCATCGTCTGGGCGGCCGGCGTCAAGGCCTCGCCGGCGGCGCGGTGGCTCGGGATCGAGGGCGATCGCGCGGGGAGGGTGCCGGTCGGGCCGGATCTCAAGCCGCCGGGGCTGGACGACATCTATGTCATCGGCGACACGGCTGTCATGCGCGACAAGCCGCTGCCAGGCATCGCTCCCGTCGCAAAGCAGCAGGGAGCCTATGTCGGGAGCGCCATCGCGGCTGCGCTCCTGGGAAAGGAAGCGCCGCCGCCATTCGTCTATGGCGATCGCGGCCTGTTTGCGACGATCGGCCGCAGGGCGGCGGTCATCGCTTACAAACGGCTGCGGCTGAGAGGCCCGTTTGCCTGGTGGATGTGGGGTGCGGCGCACATCTACTTCCTGGTGAGCCTGCGCAATCGCGTGATCGTCATGACGCAATGGCTCTGGTCGTACCTGGTCTATGAGCGCGGAGCGCGATTGATCACGGGCCTCAAGCGGCAGTGATTCGCGGCGCCGACGGCGCAGGCGTGGGCGCTCAATCGAGCAGCTGGATCAGCGACTGGTCGGTGGATAGCTGCGCGATGTCCTTTGCAGTCAGGCCGTCGTCGTTGCGCACACGCGTGCTGGCGCCGGCGGACAGGAGGCTCTTTGCGCATGCGAGGCAGCGGGACTTGACGCCGAGCATCAGGGCCGTGTCGCCGTGGGCGTTGACGCCGTCGACCGGCGCGCGCGCGGCGATCAGGAGCGGAATCAGCCCGGCCTCGCTCGAAGCCGCCGCGACATGGAGCGCGCTGTTGCCATTCCGCGTCCTCGTGCGCGCATCCGCACCGGCTTTCAGCAGCTCTTCGACGACGCCGCGATGACCGCGGCTGACTGCGATCGTGAGCGGCGTGTTGCCCGCGTCGTCCGCCGCATTCAGCGCGGACTTCGGCGCCAGTGCGGCCACGGCGCCGGGCGCCCCCTCATTCGCGGCGTACCAGAGCGCCGTGCGCTTGTGCGCATCCGCGCCGTCGGGGCGCGCGCCGGCCGCGAGCAGGACCTTGATCGTTTCAGCGTCGCTGGCGGAAGCGGCGGTCATCAGGGCCGTGACGCCTGAGCCGTCGGATGCACCGGGATCCGCTCCCGCATCCAGCAATGCGCGGGTCGCATCGGCGCTCTTCGCCTCGATGGCAACCACCAGCAGCGGCTTGCCGCCCGCCAGTCGGGCGCGCGGATCCGCGCCCGCCCGCAGCAGGCGGCGCACCGCGTCAATCTGGCCCGAACGCAGCGCGTGACCCAGCGCGGTCGAGCCTGCGCGATCCCGGGCGTCCACGGCGGCGCCGGCAGTGAGCAGCGCATCGACCGCGGCAACCTTGCCGGCGCGCGCGGCGAACGCAAGGGCGGCCATGCCCCGCGGATCGGTCGCATTGACGTCATCGCCCGCCGCCAGGCGCTGCTTCAGCTGCGCCAGGTCGCCGTTTTCCGCGGCGATCATCAATGGCGCCAGTCCGGCATCCAGCGAGTCGCCGCGGACCGGGCCGGCGGACGGACGAATGGTGTCGACGCCGAGGCGTCGCGCGAGCTCGCGATGATCGTTGCGTGCGGCATGGTCTCCGGCGCTCAGCCCGCCGGCATCGTGCAGTCGCGGATCCGCGCCGGCCGTCAGCAGCCGCTCGCAGATCTCGCGTGAGCCGGCGAGCGCCGCCAGCATCAGCGGCGTCGTGCCGGACTTGTTTGCGGCGTCCACCGGCGCGCCGCGGTCCAGCAGCAGCGACAGCAGCTCCAGGTTGCCGCTGCGCGCGGCGAGCAGCAGCGGCGTCTCTCCGTTGCGGTCGGCCTTCAAGAGGGATGCCCCGCGAGTGGCGAGTTCGCGGGCGAGCGCGAGGTGCCCTCCGTCGATCGCAAGCATGATCGGCGTGCGGCCGTAGTCATCCGCGACATCGATCGGCTGGGAATCGAGCAGGCGGACGACCAGCGGCAGGTCACCGGCGCGCGCCGCGCGCAGCAGCTGCTCGGCGGTGGGCTTCTCGGCGCTGCCCGGCTGGGCAGTCGCGGCGGCAGGCGGCGCGTAGCCGCCGCTCAGCGCGGCGGCCCTCCACGCATCCGCCGTCCTGGCGGAGCTCGGACATTCCTTCGAATCGAGCATGGCCGCGAGGCTGCCGGCAGCCCGCGCATGGCCGGTGGTCGCCGCCTGTTCCAGCAGGCGGCAGGCCTGCTGCAGGTCGCGCGCCACGCCGCGGCCGTAGCGGTAGAGCTGCGAGAGCTGGAATGCGGCCTCCGCATCGCCCGCGTCCGCGGCCGGGCGCAGCAGCCCGACGGCGCGCTCATACTCATGGCGGCGCAAGGCGTCACGCGCCGGCTCCAGGTCGGCGGCCAGCGCGGGACAACTGAGGATGAGCAGCAGCCACCATCGGGCTGCGAATGCATAGCGCATCAGGCCGTCCCGTGCTTCGTTTCCACTTCGATTCCGATCGACCGCAGGAATTCGGTCGGCAGAATGCCGCCGGCACTGACGATGACCGTGTCGTTCCTGACCTTGCGGATGACGTCGTCGCATCGCAGGGCCACCGCCCCCTGCTCAATCGATTCGACCTGGGATTTCAGCATGATTTTCAGGTGGCCATTTCGCTCGGCGGTGGCGATGCGCTCGCGATTGCGCTGCTTGGCGCGGCTGAAGGCGTCGCCGCGATAGGAAAGGATGACGCTGCCGGTAGAGCTGACCTCGGCGATGCTCGCGGCCGCCTCGAGCGCGCTGTCGCCGCCGCCGACGACCAGCACCTGCTGGGCCGCATACTGTTCGGGCTCGATCAGCCGGTAGGTGACTTTCGGCAGCTCCTCGCCTGACACGCCGAGCTTGCGCGGCGTTCCACGACGCCCGATGGCGAGCAAGACGCTATGCGCGCTGTATTCGCCCGCCGTGCTGCGGATGACGAATCCGTCGTTGGCGCGCTGGATCGCCTCGACGCGCTCGCGGTAATTGAGCTTGAGATTGACCTTGCGCTCGATGGACCGCCAGAACTCGAGCAGGTCCTCCTTGCTGGTGGTGCCCAGCTTGACGTCGCCGACGATCGGCAGGCGCGCCGGCTGGGTCATGACGATCTTGCCGCGCGGGTACTGATATACGCAGCCGCCGAGCGATTCCTGCTCGAGCGTCACGAATCGCATGCGCCGCTCGAGTGCCGCGAGTGATGCGGCAAAACCGGCGGGTCCCGCGCCGATGATGACCAGGTCGAGTTCCTTGCCGTCGCGCGGACGGCGTTCGTGGATCTGCTCCACGGCCTGCCGTCCCTGCTCGACCGCGTTGCGAATCAGTCCCATTCCGCCCAGCTCGCCGGCGACAAAAATCCCCGGCACGTTGGTCTCGAACCAGGGCGTCACGCGCGGAATGTCGACGCCGCGCGTCGCGGTGCCGAACACGAGTGTGATGGCGTTCACAGGGCAGGCCACGCGACAGGCGCCGTGACCGATGCAATCGGCCGGGCCGATGAGATGGGCCTTGCCGCTGATCATGCCGAGCACCTGGTGCTCGGGCTGCTCGGGGCAGGCCTTCACGCAAGACCCGCAGCCGATGCAGGTCAGCTGGTCTATGACCGGATGCAGCGACGGCGGTTCCGAGAGGCCGGCCTGCAACGCGTCGCGATGCGCTGCGACGTTGCGCTGGTGCGTGCGCCGGCGTCGCCACGAGTAGATCCCCAGGGCGATTGCTATCGGTACCAGGTAGACGAGAAGTTCCATCGAATTCTTCTGCACGAAAAGCGCGAACTTGCGCTTGGAGGCTGGGTCTCAAGCTGGCGCTTCGCCCTGATGTATGTCAACTCAGCGAGGGCCAATTCCTGCGACAGTTCACATCTGCGGAAGTGCCAGTCTGCGATGCGAGTAATTCTCAATTCGCACGTGACTTGTCGCAGCGCGGCGACAGGCATTTTCGTGAGTAAATTCCGCGTTATCCGGATACTGGACTGCCGGTCGGACAGCGGGAAATAAGTGAAGCACACGAAGGCGTTCGTCATTGTCGCTCTGGCGGCTGTTGCCGTGGGCGGATCGTTGCTGCTCCTGCGTCCTGCCGAATCGCCGCCCAAGACGAGCGACTGGATCCTGCAGGCGGCGACCGCACTGAATCACGCGACGACGGCGGGTAATCCGCACGCCGGCCTCGATGTCGGCGCGGGCGATCCGTCGTCGGCGCAGCAACTGCTGATCGAAGGACAGCGATTGCGCGTGCAGCGCCGCTTCGCCGAGGCACAAGCCAAGTACGAGCAGGCGGTGAGGGCAGACCCGATGAATGCGGATGCCTGGGCGGATCTCGCGGATTCCGCGGCATCGGCTGCCGGCAATGACCTGACCAGGGGACGCGACGCCATCGCGCACGCGCTCGCAATCGACCCGCAGCACCGCAAGGCCCTGTGGTTGCGCGCGAGCCTGGAGTTGCAGGAGAAGCAGTTCGCCACTGCGGCAGCGACATGGCGCGAATTGCAGGCACTGGTGCAGCCGGGTTCCCCGGATGCCCGTGTGATCGCTGCCAACATCGCCGAGGCCGATGCGCTCGCGCAGGCCGCGCTAGTTGCCGACGGGCGGGGAAGCTGATGGCCGCAACGGGCGAAGCCGCGAGCAGGCCAGCCGCGGGCGAGATCCGCCTGCCGCGCCTGCGAGCGTCCCATATCGGTCTCTGGCTTGCGCTGGCGGCAATCGTCGCCGGCTTTCTCATTCCAACCGAGCGATACCTGAATCCGCAGGGTGGATTCGGCTACTTCCTCGGAATCCTCGGCGGCTCGATGATGCTCTCGCTGCTGATCTATCCGCTGCGCAAGCGCATGCCTGCGCTCGCAGTCATCGGCAGCGTCGGCACCTGGTTCAGGATCCATATGGTGCTCGGCATCCTCGGCCCGCTCGCAATCCTCTATCACTCGAATTTCAGCCTCGGCGCGACCAACAGCAACGTGGCGCTGTTCTGCATGCTGACCGTCGCCGGCAGCGGCCTGGTCGGCCGGTATCTCTACACGCGCATTCACCATGGCCTGTATGGCCGGCGCGCGACGCTGCGCGAACTCGCCGCCGAGGCCGAGAATCTGCGCCAGCATTCCGGCGCGTTGAGCCTCCTGCCTGGCCTGATGGACGAGGTGGAACGCGCCGAGCGCCACATCGCCGAGCCGGCCTCGCTGCTGGTCAGGCCATTCATTGCGGCCGTGAGGCAGCGCGGCGAGACCCGGCGGGTGGCGCGCCTGGTGCGCAACTCCGTGACCATGGCATCGACGAAATCACCCGTGCTGCGCCAGCAGCATGCGCGCTTCACCCAGGTCGCGATCGGCTACGTCGCATCGCGGCTGATGGCCGCGCGGCGCGTCGCCGAGTTCGAGGCATCCGAAAAGCTATTTGCGGCCTGGCACGTGCTGCACCTGCCGCTTTTCGTGATGCTCGTGATCGTCGGTGTCGTGCACGTGATCGCGGTGAACGTGTACTGACGTGCGCGCGGCGGCCTGGCTTGGATGGATCATGACGACAGGTCTTGCGGTATTCACGATGACAGCCGATGCCGGCCAGCTCGAAAAGCTGCTGATGCCGGGCGAGCTGTCGCGCGCGCACATGAAAGAAGAGCCGACCTGCGACAAGTGCCACGACAACAGCGACAAGTCGCGCCAGCGGCAGCTGTGCCTGGACTGCCACAAGGACGTGGCCGCCGACGTTGCCGCGAAAGCCGGCTTTCACGGCCGGGCGGCGGCCCGCGCGCAGTGCAATGCCTGCCATTCGGAGCACAAGGGACGGGAGGCGGACATCGTCGGTTTCACGCCCGAGGCCTTCGACCATGCGCGCACCGATTTCGTGCTGGACGGTGCGCACTCCGCGGTAGCCTGCGCGGCCTGTCACAAGACCGGGAAGAAATTCCGCGAGGCACCGCGCCAGTGCATCGACTGCCACCGCAATGACGACGTGCACGACGGAAAGCTCGGAACGGATTGTGCGGACTGCCATGACACGGCGCGCTTCAAGACGACGGCGTTCGATCATGCGAAGACGAAGTTCCCGCTCCTGAACGCGCATGCCAAGGTTGCCTGCTTCGCCTGCCACCGCGACCAGACGTTCAAGGGGGCGCCGGGCCGTTGCGTGGACTGTCATGCGTCCGACGACGTGCATCACGGCTCGCGCGGGCCCGACTGCGCGAGTTGCCACGGCACGGTCAGCTGGAAGCAGACGCGGTTCGACCACGTCAAGGCCAGCGGCTATGCGCTCCTCGGACAGCACGCGAAGCTCGACTGCGACGCTTGCCATCGGGGCGGCGACCTGAAGGCAAAGCTGCCAAGGGAATGCAGCGGATGTCATGCAACGGCCGATGTCCATGCGGGCCGGTTCGGCACCGCGTGCGCGGATTGCCACGTGCAGGACCACTGGACCGTCGCCGCGTTCGACCACGAAAAGAGCGCCAAGTATGCGCTGCGCGGAGCGCACGCGAAGCTCGAGTGCCACAGCTGTCATACCGGCGTGCTGAAACAGCAGAAGTTGCCGAAGGATTGCGCCGGCTGCCACGGCGTTGACGACGTGCACAAGGGCTCGATGGGCCGCGACTGCCAGTCCTGCCACAAGGAAACGGCCTGGCGCGATGAGGTGAAATTCGACCACGACCTCTCGAAGTTCCCGCTGGTCGGGCTCCACGTCGATGTGCCATGCGAGGAATGCCATGCAAGCAGGGCTTATCGCGATGCACCGGACCAGTGCTACGCCTGCCACAAGGCCAAGGACGTGCACAAAGGCAAGCTCAAGGACGATTGCGGCTCCTGCCACAACCCCAATGGCTGGGATTTCTGGCAGTTCGACCACAACACGACGCATTTCGCGCTGACCGGCGCGCATGCGCGCCTGGGCTGTCGCGACTGCCATCGCAAGCCGGACCATGACTACAGCCAGTCGGGTGATTGCGCCTCGTGCCACCACGCCGACGACGTCCACGATGGCCAGTTCGGCCGCGATTGCGGGCGCTGCCACGAGACCGAATCCTTCAAGCGCGTGCTGGCGAACTAGCGAAGGTGAAATCGGCCATGCGCAAACCATCCAATCCGCTGATCGGGCTCCTGGCAATCCTGGCGCTGGCGCTGCCGGGCCTGGCGCTGGCGGCCGCGGCGCGTCCCGTATTCGATCACCTGACGACGGGTTACGAGCTGACCGGCCAGCACCGGATCGTGCCCTGCGAATCCTGCCACGTGGACTCTGTGTTCAAGGGCACGCCCCGCGAATGCGTTGCATGCCACTCGCCGGGCAGCCGGATCCGCGCGACGTCGAAGAATGCGACGCACGTGGTCAGCTCGGAGAACTGCGAGCAGTGCCACTCGACTTCCGCCTACGTTCCGGCCGCGCACTTCGATCACAACGAAGTAAAGGGCAGTTGCGCGAGCTGCCATAACGGCGTGCAGGCCGGCGGCAAGCCGCCGGGCCACGTCCCGACGACCTTGAACTGCGACGCCTGCCACCGGACGACCGGGTGGACGCCGGCCCAGTTCGATCACTCGCGCGTCATGCCCGGCACCTGCATCCAGTGCCATGACGGCGTCACCGCGACGGGAAAGAATCCGCAGCACATCAGCTCAACCAACAACTGCGATGCCTGCCACACGACGACCGTCTGGAGTCCGGCGACGCGCGTCGACCATGCGGAAGTGATGGGCACCTGCACGAGCTGCCACAACGGCACCACGGCGACCGGCAAGAACCCGACGCACGTCCAGACGACAATGGAGTGCGACACCTGCCATGCGACCACCGCTTGGCAGCCCGCGCAATTCAGCCATGCAGGCATTGCACCTGGCAGCTGCATCCAGTGTCACGACGGCGTGCAGACCACCGGCAAGAACCCGCAACACATCAACACGACCAATGCCTGCGACGCCTGCCATACCACGACGGCATGGACCCCGCTGAAGCGCGTCGACCATGCGGAAGTGATGGGCACCTGCACGAGCTGCCACAACGGCACCACGGCGACCGGCAAGAACGCGACGCATATCCAGACGACGCTCGAGTGCGACAACTGCCATGTCACGTCTGCGTGGCGGCCGGCACAGTTCGACCACACCGGCATCGCTCCGGGGACCTGCGTCCAGTGCCATGACGGCGTGCGCGCCACCGGCAAGGGTGCGCAGCACATCACGACGACCAACGCCTGCGACGCCTGCCATACCACGACCGCGTGGACACCCCCACTGCGCGTCGATCATGCGGAGGTGCTCGGCACCTGCTCGAGCTGCCACAACGGCACCAAGGCGAGCGGCAAGACGCCAAATCACATTCCGACGACGCAGCAATGCGACAACTGCCACACGACCACGGCCTGGCTCCCGGCCCGCTTCACCCACGACGGCGTCGTGCCAGGGACCTGTGCCCAGTGCCATGACGGCGTGCGCTCGACCGGCAAGACGCCGACGCACATCGTCACTTCCGCAAGCTGCGACGCCTGTCACTCGACTATCGCCTGGCTGCCGGCGCAGTTCAGCCACGCCACGGTTGCGCCGGGCACCTGCGCCCAGTGCCATGACGGCGTCAGTGCGACGGGCAAGACGCCAACGCATATCGTCACGACTGCAAGTTGCGATGCCTGCCACAACACGACGGCCTGGATACCCGCGCAATTCAGCCACGCCACGGTTGCGCCGGGAACCTGCTTCCAGTGCCATAACGGGACGGCTGCGACCGGCAAGAACGCCACGCACATCAACACGACCAACACCTGCGACGCCTGCCACAACACGAGCGCGTGGACGCCGGCGGTTCGCGTGGACCATGCGGACGTGCTTGGCACCTGCTCGAGCTGCCACAACGGCACGACGGCGACCGGCAAGAGCGCGACGCACATCGTGACGACCTTCGAGTGCGACAATTGCCACGTCACTTCCGCGTGGACGCCGGCGCGGTTCGACCATTCGGGTGTCGCGGCCGGTACCTGCTTCCAGTGCCATAACGGAACGGCTGCGACCGGCAAGAACGCGACGCACATCAATACGACCAATGCCTGCGATGCCTGCCACAACACGACGGCGTGGAAACCGGCGATCCGGGTCGACCATGCCGAAGTGCTCGGTACCTGCCAGAGCTGCCATGACGGCACCAAGGCGACCGGCAAGCCGCCGACCCACATTCCGACGACGCTCGCCTGCGACAACTGCCATGTGACATCGGCATGGCTGCCGGCCCGCTGGGATCACACCGGCGTCGTGGCCGGGACCTGTGCCCAGTGCCACGACGGCGTGCGCGCGACCGGCAAGACGCCGACGCACATCGCGACGACCGCGAGTTGCGACGCCTGTCACTCGACGATCGCGTGGCTGCCGGCGCGCTTCGACCACGCGAACGTGGCTCCCGGCACCTGCTCGCAATGCCATAACGGTACGAGCGCGACGGGAAAGCCGGGCAATCACTGGCTGACCAGCCTGGAGTGCGACCAGTGCCATAGCACGACGGCCTGGACGCCGGTGACCCACCGCCACATGTCGCCGAATTATCCGGGCGATCACCGGGCTTCGGTGACCTGCACCGATTGCCACACAACCAACCGCGATGCCGTCACCTGGAGGACGCCGGCGTACCAGCCCGACTGCGCCGGTTGCCATGCCGGTGACTTCAGGTCCGGTCCGCACGACAAGACGGCCGCCGGTGCGAAGTACACGGTCTCGGAGCTGCGCAACTGTTCCGGCGCCTGTCACGTTTACACCGATGCGAGCATGACGACGATTTCCAGGACACGAAACGGGCCGCAGCACCGGGTCACATCGGGCGGCTTCGACTGACATGCGGGCTTGCGTCTTGCTGCTGGCATGCGCGCTGGCCGGCGTCGGCGGCGTCGCCGCGGCCGACGATGGCACCGACATCGCAGGGCGGGTCCTCGAGCAGGTCGATGTCATGCCGCAGGGCAACGGCGCGCGCATATCCGTCCGTTTCGGCTGCCCGCTGCGCTATTCGAGCCACTTTCCGGCGACAGGCGCGACCGAGCTTCGCATCAGCCTGGTGCCGCTGCCCGGTTGCCTGCCGACGGACATCGTAGATAGCGCGCTGCACGCGCAGGGCGGCAACGCCGCCGGTCTCGGCGACGTGCGCCTGGAGCCGGTCGGTACGGCGCTGGTCCTGACGATGTCGTTCAGCTCGCCGGTCGATGTGTCGGTCCGGCCGTCTCCTGACTTCCTGGGCCTTGAGGTGGCGGTGATCGGCGAAGCCACGATATCGCGCGCCCGCACCATGGCTCCCGTGACCGCTCCCGTCCCCGGGCCATCGCCAATCCGGACATTGCCGACAGCAGAAATCCTGGAAGCGCAGTGGGTCGAGGCGAAGGCCGCCTTCGACGCCGGCGATAATCCGACGGCAATCCGCCTGCTGACCCGCCTGGTCGAGTACCCCGAGCACCCGCGGCGTGCGGAAGCACAGGAGTTGCTGGGCCTTGCCCGGGAACGCAACGGCCAGCTCGCGCACGCGAAGGCGGAGTACGAGGAGTACCTGCGCCGTTATCCCGACGGCCCGGCGGTCACCCGCGTGACCCAGCGCCTTGCGGCACTGACGACGCTGGATACGCGGCCGAAGGTCGCTGCGGTCGGGAAGCAGCGCGAGGGCGGGATGGAATGGTCGAGCTTCGGCGGCTGGGCGCAGGAGTACCGTTACGACTCGACGTCGCTCGATACCACTGGCACGACGACGAACTTCACCAGCCAGTCGATGGTCATCACCGACGGGGACTTCTCGCTGCGCGGACGCGGCGAGCGCTTCGACCTGCAGGCACGCGTCAACGCGGGCTACCTGTACGACCTGCTGCCGGAAGGGGCGGGCACCCAGACGAGAGTCAGCGTCGCCTACGTGGACCTGAACGACCGCCGGTTGGACCTCGATGCGCGGCTTGGACGCCAGTCGAAGCACAGCGGCGGCGTGCTCGGCAGCTTTGACGGATTGCTGCTCGGCTGGCACACGTTGCCATCGCTGCGGCTGAACCTGATGGCGGGAAGCCCCCTCGAGACGACGACCGACTCGTTCTCGACCGACCGCCGGTTCGTCAGCCTGGGCGCCAGCTGGTCGGGCCTGGCCGAAGGCCTCGAGATCAGCCCGTTCGTGATCGACCAGACCTATGACGGTATCGCCGACCGCCGGGCAGTCGGCAGCGAATTGCGCTGGTTCCGGCCCGGCCGGACGGTCGTCGGGCTCGTCGACTATGATATCGACTACAACGCGCTCAACATGGCGATGCTGCTCGGAAACTTCGAGCTGCCCGGGCGCTGGACCGTCACCGGTACGCTCGATCATCGCAAGAGCCCGTTCCTGACGACGCGCAATGCGATGGCGGGACAGGCCGTCCAGACGCTCGGTGAGCTGGTTGCGCAGATCGGCGAGCCCGCGGTCCGCGCGCTCGCCGAAGACCGCACGGCCGACGTCGATACAGTCTCCATCGGTGTCTCGCGACCGCTGGGCACGCGCTACCAGTGGATCGCCGATGCCGGAGCGACACGCATGTCCGAGATGCCGGCGTCGGGAGGCGTCGAAGCGATCCCGGCGACCGGCACCGAGTACAGCTTCGGTGCGCAGCTGATCGCCAACAGCCTGCTGCGCTCCGGCGACGTGTCCATCCTGGGGCTGCGGTTCACCGACGGCGGCGTCGCGAGGACATCGTCCCTGTCGCTGAGCTCGCGCTTTCCGTTGTGGGGTCGACTGCGTGCCGGTCCGCGGTTACGCTTCGACTATCGTGAATTCAGCGCAGACGGCACGACCCAGTGGCTGGCGAGCCCGGCATTGCGCGTCGACTGGCACTCGGACCGCAGCACGATCGAGTTCGAGGCGGGCGGCGAGTGGATGTCGCGGGAGCTGCCGATCGATCAGGAGAAATCGAATCGCTACTGGTTCAGCCTTGGTTATCGCGTGGGGTTCTGACGCGCGAATCCGGTCGGCGATCGCCTTGCTGGCGATCCTCAGTTTTGCAGGATGCACCACAGCCCAGGAACGCCGGCCGGAAGAGCGGCTCGATCCGAACACGGCTGTCAATGTCACCATCATGGCGGATCCGTGGATTTACTCGCGCGATGTGCCGATGCTCGCGGCCAACGCGCGCGATTACCTCAACGTCGGCGTGGTCGAGACGAATCGCTCCGGGACGCGCGCCACCTGGCTCGGCGTCATCGCCTGGAGCACCATCGACCGCAGCATTTTTTCCGGGACGCCGCCGGTCAGCAGGCCGCTGAAGGTCCGGCTGCGCTGGTCCGACGCGAGCCTCGAGCTCGAGCCGGCGGCCAATGGCCGCGCTTCCGTTGGTCTCACGAGTCCCGCACTCATTGATCCGGAGACGCGGTTCACCGAGACCTGGTACCCGCTGACCGCGGCCCAGCTCGCAGAGCTCGCCAAGCAAGCGCCGGCCAGCGTCGCGCTGCTGGACGAATCGGGACAGCCGACGACCTACTTGCCGTGGCGGGTGAACCCCGCGGCCATGTCGGAGTTCCTGGAGGCCATCGGACTCTGAACGACCCTGGTGCGCGGCGATCGGTTGACTCAAATCATTGCGTCCAACCGGGTCGGTGCATAATGTGCGCCTGCAACGAAGCGAGTCGATCTTTATGCCGTTGAAAATCATGATCTTGGGAGCCAATGGCTTCATTGGCAGCGCGCTGTCGACTGCCATCCTGCGTCGCACGGACTGGGAGGTCTACGGCATCGACCTGTCCGACCACAAGCTGCGGGACCTGGAGCAGACTCCCCGGTTCAAGTTCGTCGAAGGCGATATCACGATCAATCGCGAATGGGTCGAATACCACGTCAAGAAGTGCGATGTGGTCGTGCCGTTGGTCGCGATCGCGAACCCGGCCCAGTACGTGAAGGATCCGCTGGGCGTCTTCGAACTCGATTTCGAGGCGAATCTCGGCATCGTTCGCGAGTGCGTGAAGTACCGCAAGCGCCTCGTGTTTCCGTCGACGTCCGAGGTCTACGGCATGTCGCCGGACAGCGTGCTGCACGAGCAGACCAGCCCGCTGGTCTACGGCCCGGTCAACAAGCAGCGCTGGATCTATGCGGCATCGAAACAGCTGCTGGATCGCGTGATCTTCGCCTATGGAACGCGCGACAACCTCGATTACACGCTGTTCAGGCCGTTCAACTTCATCGGACCCAACCTCGACAACGTGGACGAACCCAAGGAAGGCAGCTCGCGGGTCTTCACGCAGTTCCTATCGAGCATCCTTTACCAGCAGCCGATCAAGCTGGTCGATGGCGGCAGCCAGCGCCGGTCATTCACGTTCATCGACGATGGGATCGATTGCCTGCTGCGGATACTCGAGAACAAGGACCGCCGCGCGTCGCAGCGCATCTTCAATATCGGCAATCCGGCCAATTGCGTCTCGATCAGGGAACTTGCCGAGCGCATGATCCGGATCGCGCAGGAATTTCCGACTCTCCGCGAGCGCGCGCTTGCGACGCGGATTGAGGATGTCAGCGCGGGCGATTTCTACGGCAAGTTCTACCAGGACATCCAGCTGCGGGTGCCGAACATCGAGGCGGCGCAGGCCGAACTCGGCTGGTCTCCGACGACCGACCTGGATACGAGCATCCGGAGCACCATTTCCTTCTATATCGGCCGGCGCGCGACCGACGTGAGCGGGCCAGCCGCCATCGCTTCCCAGAACGCCGCCTGAGTCGTGGGTGCCACGTCGGGCGCAATAGCAGCCGCCGCCCGCTACCCCTGGTGGGTATGGGCGATTCTGGCGATCTTCTGGTTCGGAACGATTTCGCTGCGGCCGCTGCTCGAGCCTGACGAGGGCCGCTACGCGGAGATCCCGCGCGAAATGCTGGCCAGCGGCGACTGGGTGACGCCGCGGCTCAACGACCTGAAATATTTTGAGAAGCCGCCCCTGCAGTACTGGGCGACGGCAGCCGTTTATTCCGCCTTCGGCGTCAAGGAATGGACGTCGCGGGCTTACGCATTCCTGCTGGCATTCCTGTGCCTGCCCATGGCCTATGCATTCGCAGGTCGTGCATTCGAATCAGCCGACATCGCTGCGGCAAGCGTGCTGGCACTGGCCGTGAATCCCGCTTTTGCGGTCATCGGGCGCATCAATTTGCTGGACAGCGCCTTTACGTTCTTTCTTTCGGCATCGCTGTTTGCAATTCTCACCGCAATGCGATCGGAGCCAGGTTCGCCGCGCGAGCACCGATGGATGCTCGCGATGTGGGCTTCACTGGGCCTGGCCGTGCTGACCAAGGGAATTGCGGCGCCCGTGCTTTGCGGCGCCACCCTGGTGATCTACTCATTGTTCACGCGCCAGTGGCAGCTCTGGCTGCGGCTGCGCTGGATCAGCGGACTGGCGCTGTTCGCGGCCATCACCGTGCCCTGGTTCGTCGTGATATCCCGGCGCAACCCGGAATTCCTGCATTTCTTCTTCGTGCATGAGCACTTCCAGCGATTCGCAACCGACGTCAGCAGTCGCCCCGGTCCCTGGTGGTACTTCCTGCCATTCATCGCAGCAGCGGTCGCGCCCTGGGCTGCGGTCCTGTGGCGGCAACGCGCGATCGTGGCGCAAGCGCCGCCGGCGCCGCGTGACGCCTTGCGCGTCGATGTCTTTCTGCTGGTGTGGATCGTGGTGGTCACGATGTTCTTTTCCGCCTCGAAATCGAAGCTGGTGCCGTACGTGCTGCCCGCGATGCCGGCGATTGCGGTACTCGTCGCGCCACTGATCGCCCGGGACTCGCGCACGATGCGGACGGCAGTCTGGTGGGTCGCCGGCTCATTGGGCGTCTTTGCAGCCGCGCTCCTCGTGTACGCGAGGCGCTACTCCGACGCGATTCCGGCGGCCGTCGCGCTGCCTGCGGCCGTCACCGTGATCGCCGTGATCTGGCTCGTCTCCGACTTCCTGGCCTGGCGTCGCCGGCAGGGCCTGGCGGAGTCCGCGTGGCGGATCGCCGCCGTGTCCCTGCTCGGCTGGTCGCTGATAGCCTTCGGTTATTCGGTCGTCGATCGGCATCCCAGCACCAGGACCCTCGTGGACGCGATGCGCCCGCACGTCGGCGCGGGCACGCAGCTATTCAGCGTTGGCCAGTACCGCCAGACCGTGGCACCCTATCTGGGCCGGACGCTGCGCCTCGTGGACTATCGTGGCGACCTGGATTTCGGCCTCAGCCAGGAAGTGCCTGACGCGGAGATGTCGATCGAACAGTTCATGCAAAGCTGGGAAGGGCTGAAGGACGGCGTCGCCGTCATAGCGGCCAGCCGTTTCCCGGACCTCGAACCCCGCCTCGCGCCATTCGACATCGTTGCGCGCGACCGGAGTTCGGTCGTCATCAAACGCAGATGAAGACGCCAGTCCTGCTGCTGCTGTTGCTGGGCGTGTTCCTGAACGCATTGGCACAACTTGGCCTGAAGTCGGCGACCGCCACATCCGGTGCGATTACGCTGGAGCGCAGTTCGCTGATCGCGGCGGCGGGAACACTGCTCAGCACACCCGTGTTCTGGGCCGCGCTCGCCGCCTATGGCCTGAGCGTGATCGTCTGGGTGATCGGCCTGTCGCGCGTGCCCGTGAGCCAGGCTTATCCGTTGCTGTCGCTGGGCTATGTCCTGACCGCGCTCGGCGCCTGGGCCATGCTCGGCGAGACGCTCAGCATGCAGCGCATCGCCGGCATCGCCGTCATCATCGTCGGGGTGTTCCTCGTTTCGCGTTCCTGACCGGAAATCGCCAATGGATAAGCTGCCCTTCACACGGCCCAGCATCGACGAAGAGACCATTCAGCGCGTGGTTGCGGTGCTGCGCTCGGGCTGGCTCGCGAGCGGCCCACGGGTCCTGGAGTTCGAGGCGGCGCTGTCGGCCTACGTCGGCGGACGGCCAGTGCGCGCGATGACGTCTGCGACCGCGGGGCTGGAGATTGCGCTGCGGGTAGCCGGGGTAGGGCCGGGCGACGAGGTCATCACGCCGGCACTCAGCTGGTGCGCGACGGCAAACGTGGTCCTGCGCATCGGAGCGCGACCGGTTTTCGTGGACGTGGATCTCGATACGCGCAACCTGCTGCTCGACCAGGTCGAGGCGGCCATCGGGCCGCGCACGCGCGCGCTGCTGCCGGTGCACTTCAGCGGCCTGCCGGTGGATCAGGATCGCCTGTACGGGATCGCCAGGTCGCATGGATTGCGCGTCGTCGAGGATGCAGCGCATGCGATCGGTTCCGCCTGGCGAGGCAAGAAGATCGGCAGCTTCGGCGACCTGGTCTGCTTCAGCTTTCATCCCAACAAGAACATCACGACCGGCGAGGGCGGCGCGATCGTCACGAACACGGTCGAGGAGGCCGCGCTGGTCGAACAGCATCGCTTCAACGGCGTCGTCAAGCCCGCGCCCGGGGAGTTCGACGTGCTGTTCCCGGGCATGAAGGCCAACCTGTCGGATATTTCGGCCGCCATCGGGCTCGGGCAGCTTCCGAAGCTCGAAGGCTTCAACCAGCGCCGGCGGGAACTGGTCGCGCGCTACTTCGAGCGCTGGAAGGTGGCGCCTCCGCTGCGCCTGCCGGCGCACGGCGACGCGGGTCACAGCTGGCACATGTTCGCGCCCCTGCTGCCGCTCGAGTCGCTGACGATCACGCGGCAGGAGTTCATCGAACGGATGGCGGCGCGCGGCATCTCGGTCGGCGTGCACTATCCCGCGATCCACCTGTTGAGCGTCTACCGGGATCTCGGCTGGCGCGAGGGCCAGTTTCCGAATGCGGAGAGGATCGGCCGCGAGACCGTGACCCTGCCGCTCTTCCCGGCGATGCAGGATGTCGACGTGGACCGTGTCGTCGAGGCGGCAAACGCCGTCATTGCGGAAACACGGCGAGTCGCGGTGGCATCGTGACGGTCGAACTGTCGGTCGTGATCCCCGTATTCAACGAGAGCGCGGTGCTGCCGCTGCTGTTTGCGCGGTTGTACCCGGCACTCGATGCGCTCGGGCGCCAGTACGAAATCATCTTCGTCGATGACGGCAGTTCCGACGATTCGGTCGCGCTACTGCGCGGCCAGTTCGCGGCGCGCCCGCAGAACACGCGGGTCCTGATGCTCGCCCACAATGCCGGCCAGCACGCGGCGATCCTCGCTGGATTCTCCGTGGCACGGGGCAGCCAGCTCGTCACGCTCGATTCGGACCTGCAGAACCCCCCGGAGGAAATCGGGGCGGTCGTCGCGGCGCTCGACCAGGGATACGACTGCGTGGGCACGATCCGCAAGGGCCGCCGCGATCCGTGGTGGCGGCGCACGTTCTCCAGGATGATCAATGGCATCCGGGAGAAGACGACGCGGATCCGCATCACCGACCAGGGTTGCATGCTGCGCGGCTATCAGCGGTCCGTCGTCGACGCGATCAATCGTTGCCGCGAAGTCAGCAATTTCATCCCGGCGCTCGCCTACACGTTCTCGCGCCGGCCGACGGAAATCGAGGTCCGGCACGAGAAGCGGGCGGCGGGCGAGTCGAAGTACTCGCTGTTCAGCCTGATACGGCTGAATTTCGACCTGATGACGGGCTATTCGCTGCTGCCGCTGCAGATCATCTCGCTGTCCGGGATCCTGATCGCGACGGTATCGATGGGATTTTTCGTATTCCTCCTGATCCGCCGCCTGATCATCGGCCCGGAGGCCGAGGGCCTGTTCACGCTGTTCGCCCTGATGTTCTTCCTGATCGGCATGCTGCTGTTCGGGGTAGGCGTCGTGGGCGAGTACGTCGGGCGCATCTACCAGCAGGTGCGCCAGCGGCCGCTCTACGAGATCGCGGAAACGCTCGAGGAGGGAGCGAGTGAGCATTCGCGCCGTAGTATTCGCGCATCATGACGTCGGCGTCCGCTGCCTGCTCGCGCTGCGCTCGGCCGGCATCGAGGTGCCGCTGGTCTTCGGGCACGAGCCGGACCCGGCCGAGGAACAGTGGTACGGCAGCGTCATCGGACTGGCACGCGAACTGGACATTCCCGTCGTCACGCCGGGCAATCCAAACTCGGACGACTGGGTGCGGCTGATTTCCGGACACGCGCCGGACTTCATCTTTTCCTTCTACTACCGGTCGATGCTCGGAACGCCGGTGCTGCGCCTTGCGCGGCAGGGCGCACTGAACATGCACGGGTCGCTGCTGCCCGAGTACCGCGGGCGCGCGCCGGTGAACTGGGCCATTCTCCACGGCGCGGCCTGGACGGGAGCGACGCTGCACTACATGGTGCAGCGCGCGGACGCCGGCGATATCGTCGATCAGCAGGCCGTGCCGATACTCGAGGACGACGATGCGCGCGCGGTGATGGGCAAGGTCACCGTCGCCGCCGAGATCGTCCTCGCGCGGTCGCTGCCGCACCTGATCGCGGGAACCGCGGCGCGCAGGCCGCAGGATCCGCGTGCAGGGCAATATTTCGGGCGGCGCAGGCCGGAAGACGGCCGCATCGACTGGAACTGGCCCGCGCAGCGCATCCACAACCTGGTGCGCGCGGTGGCGCCGCCGTTTCCGGCGGCATTCGGGGAGGTCGGCGGCGCCACCTGGTGGATTCACCGCACGCGCCGCGTGCCGGACCGGCGGCAGGTCCCCGGCGATCCGCGCCTGTTCGCCGCCGACGGCAGGCTGCTGGCCTCATGCGGGGACGGCGGCTGCCTCGAAATTCTCGCCGGCAGGACGACCGCCGGCGCGATCGACATCCAGCGTCTCGTTCGCGAACTCGGCGTAGCGCCTCTGCAGCTCATCGCGCGCAAAGCCGGCTGAGCATGCCGCGCCGATGACGCGGATTGCGCTGAAGGTCGACGTCGACACGCTGCGCGGAACCCGCGAAGGGGTGCCGCGGCTCGCGTCGCTGCTGGAGCGTCTGGGCGCGAACGCCACGTTCCTGTTCAGCCTGGGCCCGGACCACACGGGATGGGCGATTCGCAGGGTTTTCCGGCGCGGGTTCCTCGGCAAGGTGCGGCGCACTTCCGTGGTCAGCCAGTACGGGCTGAAGACCCTGCTGTACGGGACCCTGTTGCCGGGCCCGCACATCGGGCGCAGGTGCGGATCCCTGATGAAAGGCATCGCGCAGCGCGGATTTGAGACCGGGATCCACACCTACGATCACGTGCGCTGGCAGGACGGCGTGTCGGGCGCCGATCTCGCATGGACACGCGAGCAGATGCGCCGCGCCGTGGATCAGTATCATTCGATCTTCGGCGCGCGGGCACGGATTCACGGCGCGGCAGGCTGGCAGGTCAATTCCTGCGTGCCGGCGCTGCAGCAGGAATTCGGCATCGAACTCGCCTCGGATACCCGCGGCGTCGGGCCTTTCCTGCCCTGCGTCGCAGGCAAGCCTGCCGGGCCCTTGCAGCTTCCCACGACCTTGCCGACCCTGGACGAATTGATCGGACGCGCCGATCTCTCATCGCGCGATCCGGTCGATCACCTGTTGTCGCTGACGGCTGTCGAGCCGCGCCGGGACCAGGTCTACACGCTCCATGCCGAAATCGAGGGCGCAGCCTATCTCACAGCATTCGAGCGCTTACTCACGGAATGGCAGCGTCAGCGCTACCAGCTGGGGACGCTGTCCGACTTGCGGGCTTCGCTGTCGCCCGGCGATCTGCCGCGCTGCCCGATCGTGAACGGCTCCGTGCCGGGGCGCAGCGGCACGCTCGCCTGGCAGGGCGAACCACTGCGATAGGACGAATGCGGCTGCGGCTGCGCCTTTCACGGACTCATTCCGCGGTCGCGGGATCGATGATCGAAGTCACCGCCGAGATCTTGTTCGCCGGAAACCCGCCGAGTTCCGCGTGCCGCCGCACGAGCGATTCGTCGGCCGCGTGGTAGATGCAGTAGAGCTTGTCGGCCGTCACATAGCTGTGAATCCATTGCACGCTCGGGCCGAGGCTGCTGAGCACGCCGCAAGACTTCTTTGAGACGGTCTTGAGGTCGGCGGGGCTCATCTTGCCCGCGCCCGGGATTTCCCTCTCGATGACGAACTTCGGCATGTCGATCTCCTCACATGGGTTGTTGGGTGGAACGGTCAAGGACAGGATCTCCTGGCTGGTCCGCCGAGTCTTGAAGCCTGCATGAAACTATTCTGAAAGTTCAGCGCGCGGCTTTCCGGCATGGCAATGGTAAATCAATCAATAACTTGCGTTGGCCGCAGGGTCGGGTCGATGCCACGACCCTGCGGCCAGGCCCGCTTACTCGGGCGACAGTGTCACCGGAACCTCCGTCACGCTGTCGACAGGAATGCCGTTGGCATTCGCGGCTTCACGGATGGCGGCTTCGGTCGGTCCTTCATAGATGCAGAACGTCCTGGTCTTGTCGGCATTGGCGTAGGACGTCACCCAGCGCACGCCGAATTCGGCGTTCGTCGAGTTGATCCTGGACTTGCCGGCGGCGTCGAGACCGTCGAGTGCGCCTTGCGGAAACGTGCGCTCGATCAGGTAACGGTGAACCGCCGCCGGGTGTTCCGGGGCGTCCGCGAAGGCCGGCGCGACGAGCAGGACTGACAGGAGTGCAATGAGTGCTTTCATCGTCGTCTCCAAGGTTGGTGGTGGAACAATCGTCGGGCACAGCTTCCCGCGACTCATCGGCCCTGTCTTGAATCGAGCGTGAAATTTCCCTGAATCTTCGCTATCACGGTGATAATTTCGCCCGCATGGACCGGATACGTGTCGGCAGCCTGGATCTCTTCCCATCGGAACGGAAGCTGTGCGCCGATGGAAAGCCGGTGGAGCTCGGTGCGCGCGCGTTTGACCTGCTGCTCGTCCTCGTCGAACACCATGGCCGGCTGGTCACGAAGGCGACGCTGCTCGAGCGCGTCTGGCCGCGCCTCGTCGTTGACGAGAACAACCTGCCCGCGCAGATCGCGAGCCTGAGACGCGTGCTCGGCGCCGGCGCGATCCACACGGTGCCGGGCTTCGGCTATCGCCTCGAGCTGGAAGTCTCCGCGCCCGGCATCGGCGTGGAGGCTGCGGCATCGCCCGCGATGCAAGGCCAGCCCGAGCCGCCGCGGCTGTCCGTCTCGCGGCGCGGCTGGCCGGAACGATTGGGGCCGCTGGTCGGCCGCGACGACGACCTGCGCGCGCTCCTGGAGGCACTCGATCGTTCCTGGCTCGTGACGATCGTCGGCACCGCCGGCGTCGGAAAGACGAGGCTCGCCAGGGAAATCCTTGCGCGCAAGGCCGAAGGGACGGGCCCTGCCGTCGCCTGGGTATCGCTCGAGCCGCTGGACGACGCGCAGCACGTGCCCTCGGCAATCGCCCTTGCGCTCGGCCTGGCGCTGCCGGACGGAGTCGACGGATTCGTGGCGCTGCACCAGGCGCTCGAGAAAGTGCCGCTATTGCTGATCCTGGACAGCGCAGAACACCTGGGCGACGCGCTGGTGACGCCGCTGGCGGCACTCATCCTGCAGACGGAGGGGGTGCGCGCACTGGTGACGAGCCAGGCGCCGCTCGGAATCGCCGGCGAGATCGTCTACCGGTTGCCGGTGCTCCCGGTGCCCGAGGCCGGCACGCCGGACGCGCAGGCCGCAGGATTTCCGGCCGTCGCGATGTTTGCGCATCGCGCGGCGGCCGCCGACCGGCGATTCCAGCTGAATTCCGCCAATACGCCGCTCGTCGCGGAGATCTGCCGTCGCCTGGACGGCATTCCGCTGGCGCTCGAGCTCGCCGCCGCGCGCGTTCCGTCGCTCGGGCTCGCCGCATTGCTCGAGCGCCTCGATGACCGCTTCCGCCTGCTGAAATCCGGCGGGCAGGCCCAGGATCCGCGCCACGGCGCGCTGCACGCCGCGTTCGACTGGAGTTATGGCCTGCTGACGGCGTCCGAGCAGCAGGTCTTCAACAGGCTCGGCACGTTCGCGGGCACCTTTTCGTTGAACGCGGCCGCGCGCTGCGTCGCGGACGGGTCCATCGACACCGCGGAGGCCATCGACCTGATCGGGCGGCTCGTGGATCGTTCGCTCGTGACGGCGCTCGGCGTCGATCCGCCGCGCTACACGCTGCTCGAGACCGCGCGCGTCTACGCGCTCGGGAAACTGGCGGCGAATGGCGAACTGGAGTCGGCTCGCGAACGCATGGCTGCCACGATGCTCGACCTGCTCGACACCGCCTACCAGGAATACTGGTCGCTCGATGAGGCGATCTGGCTGCATCGCTATGAGGCGGAACTTGACAACGTGCGCGCGGCGATCGACTGGGCGACCGGCACCGGCCATGCGCTCGGCGTCGCGCTGTATGGGTCGGCCTGGCCCCTGTTCGTCGAGACCGATCTCTACGCAGAAGGCCGCGCGCGCTACGAACAGGTGGTCGCGATCCTCACGGATTCGCTGCCGCGCGAACGCATTGGCCGGTTCTGGGAGGCCATCGCGACCTACGACTCGACGCGGCAATCCGACCGCGCGCGCTTTGCCGCGGAACTCGCGGCGCAGATGCACGCGGCGACCAGCGACACGCGCTCCCATTACTACGCGCTGATGCTGCTCGCCTTTAACTGGCGCGACGATGCCGACGCCACGCGCAAGGCATTCGATTCCGCCCAGCGCCTCGAGGATCCGGCCTGGCCGTCGCGGCTGCTCGCCTATGGCGCAACGACCGAGGGCGGGCTGCTGATGAGTGCCGGACAGTTCGTCGAGGCCCGCGCCGCCTACCTGCGAGCCGTCAAGCTGGCGTTGACGACCAGCGAGCGCCAGGCCCTCGCGGCGACCGTCAGCATCGTCGAGCTGGACGTCGCCTCCGGCGACACGACAGCGGCACTGCAGCTCGGGCGGCCGATGGCGCTCAGCCTGCGGCACCTCGGGCGCCGCGAGACTCGATTCGAACTGCTGGTGATGATCTTCAGCGCGCTGCTGCTGGCCGGCGAAATCGACGAGGCGCGCGCGACCGGGGCCGAACTCTACGATCTCGCCTTGCGCCTCGACACGAGCAAGCTGTTCCTGGCGCTCGATGCGATGGCGTTTCTCGCCTGCGTCAACCGCAGTTTTGAGCTGGCGGCGCGCATTGCCCGCTGCTCAGACGCCGCGCATGAAGCCCATGGGCAGCGGCGCCGGCGGCCCGCCGAGGAGCGGATGCGCGCCGCGGTGGAAGCGAAGCTCGATCAGGAACGCGGCACGGCCTGGCGCGCTGCCGGCGGCAAGTCGCCCGAGTCGATGGATGAGCAGGCGGCCTGCTCGCTCGCGCTCGGCCTGCGCGGCTGAAATACTTCCGGCGTCATCAAGGCTTGCTTTCCCTGGCGACGAGATAGTTGACGAGCCCGATCACCTCGTCGGCGCTGCGCAGCGATTCCATCCTCAGCCGATACTTCCCGTTCACGATGATGGACGGCGTGCTGTCAACCTTCATGGCCACGATCTGCTGGTCCGCCACCTGCATCTTCAGGTTCACGCTGAATGAATTCGCCGTGGCCAGGAACGCCTCGGGCTTGACGCCGGCCGCGCTCGCATAGAAACGGGCGGCGTCCTCGATCGACGGCATGGGATTCTTCAGCTTGTGCGTGACGGGATCGCTGACCGCGAGTTCGCCGCTCTTCCAGATGGCGTCGTACATCGCCTGGTGCGTGCGCTCGGCGACGCCGAGGGCCATTGCGGCGAAATATGAGCGCTGGAACATCGGCCAGTCCTCGCCCGGGTTGAACGCGGCGGGCAGGAACGCCATCTGCGCATTCGGCGGCAGGCTCTGCTTCAGCTGTTCCAGCACAGGCTGGAAGCGATTGCAGGCGGGGCAGCCATATGAAAATACCTCCAGCACCTCGATCTTGCCGGCCGGTACGTTCGTGTGCTGCTCCGGAAGCAGCCGCTCGTAGTGGACGCCCTCGGTCCACGCCGGTGCGGCCGGGGTGGCGAGCGGCAACGCCAATGCGAGCGAACCGAGCAATGCCGCGACGAAGCGATCCATGGGCGTTCGACTCCTGGTCACATGATGAGTTTCATCGGACCCGCGTGCGATTGTCCTGATGCGATCATGGTAATAGAGTGGCAAAGATGCCGCAAAAGAAAGACCCGGAAAAGCGCGTGTTCACGGGCGTCTATTTCGATCGTCCGCAGCACGATGCCCTGCGTCAATTGAGCAAGGAGACGCGCGTGCCCCTGGCGGAATACCTTCGGGAAGCCGTCAACGACCTGTTGAAGAAGTATGGCGTGAAGGTACCGAAGCCGAGGATCGGCCGGTAAGTGCAGTGGTCGGGGTGACAGGATTTGAACCTGCGACTCCTACGTCCCGAACGTAGTGCTCTACCAGGCTGAGCTACACCCCGAATTGGCGGGAAGGCGGAACGGTCAGGCGTTTCGGGTCACCGCAAATCGCGCAAGCGCTCCGAGCGCCTCGCGATAAGCCGAATCAGGAACCTGGGCCAGCGCCTCGAGGGCCAGTTCCACCTCGCTTTCAGCGAGTCGGGCAGTGTAATCAAGGCCCCCTGTGCTTTCAATGACGGCGCGGATCGAGGCCTGATCCTCGGTGCCGCCCTGTTCGATGACATCGCGGATCAACTTGGCGGCCGCGGTGTCGCCGTGGCGCAGTGCGTGGATCAGGGGCAAGGTCGGCTTGCCCTCGGCGAGGTCGTCACCGATATTCTTGCCGAGTTCCTCCGTGTCGCCGCGATAGTCCAGCGCATCGTCGATCAGCTGGAACGCGATACCGAGGTGTTTCCCGTAGCGTGTCAACGCGGCCTCGACTGCAGGCGGCGCATTCGCAACGATCGCCGCGATCTGGGCGCCCGCCTCGAACAGGCGCGCGGTCTTCCTGTAAATGACCTCGAGGTAGCGCACTTCCGTCGTGTCGGGGTCGCCGGAATTCATCAGCTGCAGCACCTCGCCCGCAGCGATCGTGTTGGTCGCATCGGCCATCACGCGGATCACTTCGGGCGACCGGAGCGCCGCCATCATCTGGAAGGCGCGCGAGTACAGGAAATCGCCAACCAGCACCGAGGCGGGATTGCCGAAGGTCTCGTTCGCCGTGTCGCGGCCGCGGCGCTTCTCGGAATCGTCCACGACATCGTCATGCAGCAGGGTCGCGGTGTGGATGAATTCGATCAGCGCGGCGGTCGGAATGTGGGCGGAATCGGTGGCCCCGGCCGCGCGCGCTGCCAGCACGACCATGAGCGGCCGCAGGCGCTTGCCCCCGGCGCCCACGATGTAATCCCCGACCTGGCTGACGAGCGCGACGTCGCTCGCGAGCTGCCGGCGGATCTCCCGGTCAACCTCGGCAAGGTCGGTCGCGACCAGCGCTCGTATGTCCTTGAGTTGCATAGCATCCCGGCGCCCCGGCGGGGCTCGCGCATCCTAGCGGCAAACGCGACTGCGGGAAATGCGGGATTCCGCGGTCCGGTTTGACCGGACCCCCCTCGGTCACTACAATTGCCGGCTCATTTTTGGAGTCCAGTCAATCATGTACGCCGTCATTGCCACCGGGGGCAAGCAGTACCGGGTGAGCGAAGGCACCGTCGTGCGCGTCGAGAAGCTCGACGCCGATGCGGGCGCCTCGGTCGAGTTCAACCAGGTTCTGCTGGTGGGCGAGGGCGCGGACGTCGCCGTCGGCACGCCTTATGTCACGGGCGCCCGGGTCATGGCGACCATCCAGGCGCACGGCAAGGCCGACAAGGTCGGCATCACCAAATTCCGTCGCCGCAAGCATTACCTGCGCCAGAAGGGCCATCGCCAGCCGTACACCGAGATCAAGGTGACCGGCATCACGGCGGCCTGAGCGCGAGCGGGAGACCGAAATGGCACACAAGAAAGCAGGCGGCAGTACCAAGAACGGCCGCGAGTCGCAGTCGAAGCGCCTCGGCGTCAAGAAGTTCGGCGGCGAGCGCGTGCTCGCCGGCAACATCCTGGTGCGCCAGCGCGGCACGCCCTACCGGGCCGGCGAGAATGTCGGCGTCGGCACGGACCATACGCTGTTCGCCAAGAAGACCGGCCGCGTGCAGTTCCGCAAGAAGGGCGCCGAGCAGCGTACCTTCGTCAGCGTACTGCCGGAGTAAGCCGGGCCCGCAAGGATCGAAGAAAGACCCCGGCCCGGCCGGGGTTTTTCATTGCAACGGCAGAAGTCATGAAGTTCGTAGACGAAGCGATCGTGAAGGTGATGGCCGGCCACGGCGGCCGCGGCGCGGTCAGCTTTCGCCGCGAGAAATTCGTGCCTTTCGGCGGTCCCGACGGCGGCGACGGCGGGCTGGGCGGCAGCGTATACCTGCGCGCCCAGGAAGGCATCAATACGCTCGTGGATTACCGCATCAAGCGCACGTTTCGCGCGCAGAACGGCGAGCCCGGCGGCGGGCAGGACTGCTCAGGAAAGGGCGGCGACGACCTCTACGTGCCGATGCCGGTCGGCACGGTCGTGTTCGACGACGACACTTCCGAAACCCTGGGCGACCTGTCGGCGGCCGGGCAGACGCTCCTGGTCGCGCGCGGCGGCAAGGGCGGCTGGGGCAACCAGCGTTACAAGAGCTCCATCAATCGCACGCCGCGGCAGAACACGCCCGGACTCGCGGGCGAAGCGAGGAGCCTGCGCGTCGAGCTGCGCCTGCTCGCCGATGTCGGGCTGCTCGGCCTGCCCAATGCCGGCAAGTCCACGCTGATTCGCGCCGTGTCGGCTGCAAGGCCCAAGGTCGCGGAATACCCGTTCACGACCCTGCATCCGCAGCTCGGCGTGGTCGCGGTCGGGCCGCTGCGCAGTTTCGTGATGGCCGACATTCCGGGACTGATCGAAGGCGCCGCGGAAGGCGCGGGCCTCGGAATCCGCTTCCTGAAGCACCTGCAGCGCACGCGCATCCTGCTGCACCTCGTGGACATCGCGCCGCCCGATCCCGACGCGGACCCGGTCGAGGGCGCAAGGGCGATCGTCGGCGAACTGAAGAAATTCAGCCCGGAACTCGCGAAGAAGGACCGCTGGCTGGTGCTGAACAAGATCGACCTGATGCCCACCGCGGAGTGCGACCAGCGCTGCAGGGAAATCGTCCGGCGACTGCGCTTCAAGGGGCCGGTGTTCCGGATCTCGGGCGTCACGGGCGCGGGGACGAAGCAGCTCTGCCAGGCAGTGATGACGCACCTGGAGCAGCACCCGATTGCCGCCGCCAGCTGACGGCGGGCGGATTGGAGGCACAAAAAAGCCGGTCCCAGACCGGCTTTTTTGCTGGAGAGATCGCGCGGCTTACTTGCCGGCCATCGCCTTGGCCTGGCGGGCGAGGCGGCTCTTGTGCCGGGCGGCCTTGTTGCGGTGGATCATCTTCTTGCGTGCCATCGCGTCGATGATCGGGGTCGCGGCAAGCAGCGCCTTGGTCGCCTCGGCCTTGTTGCCGGACTGGATCGCCGCGACGACCTTGCGCACGGCGCTGCGCACTTTGGAGCGTTGCGTGACGTTCTGGGCGCGGCGCGCGGTGGCCTGATGGGCCCGCTTTTCCGCTGATTTGGTGTTGGCCATAAGGGCGCGCATTCTGCGGATGCAGGGCTCCCTTGTCAACGCGGTATAGTGCCCGGCCAATGAGTCGCGGCTTCCTGCGCAGCACCGGTGTTGTCGGTTTCCTGACCCTGCTGTCCAGGATTTCCGGCGTCGTCCGCGACATGGTCTATTCGCAGGCCTTCGGTGCCGGAACGCTGATGGACGCCTTCCTCGTGGCGTTCAAGATCCCGAATTTCCTGCGCCGCCTGACCGCCGAAGGCGCCTTCTCCCAGGCCTTCGTGCCGGTCATCACCGAATACAAGGTGCGCAGGGAGCATGCGGAGGTTCGGCGCCTGATCAGCGGCGTCACCGGCGTGTTCGGCGCGGTGCTTTTCGCGATCACGGCGATCGGCGTCATCGCCGCGCCGGTCCTCGCATTCCTGTTCGCTCCCGGATTCCGGAACGACGCCGACCAGTTTGGCCTGACGGTCGAGATGCTGCGCTTCACCTTTCCCTACCTCTTCTTCATCTCACTGGTGGCGCTCGGCAGCGGCGTGCTGAACAGCTATGGCCGCTTCGGCGTGCCGGCCTTCAACCAGATCCTGCTGAATGTCGTCATGATCATTGCGGCGGGATTTGTCGCGCCCTATTTCCCAAAGCCCGGCCTGGTGCTCGCGCTCGGCGTGTTCGTCGCGGGTGCGGTGCAGCTCGTGGCCCAGTTCCCGGCCCTGCACAAGCTCGGGCTTCTGCCGCGGCCGCGCTGGGACTGGGCGCACGAGGGCGTGCGCCGCATTGCGCGATTGATGCTGCCGGGCATCTTCGGCTCCTCGGTCGCACAGGTCTCGCTCTTGCTTGATACGTTGATTGCATCCTTTCTGATGGCCGGCAGCATTTCGTGGATGTACTACGCGGACCGCCTGGTCGAGTTTCCGATGGGCGTGTTCTCGATCGCGCTCGCAACCGTGATCCTGCCGGGTCTTTCTTCACACCACGCCGGCGACTCGCCGGAGAAATTCAACGCCACGCTCGACTGGGCCCTGCGGCTGACGGTTACCGTCGCAACACCGGCGGCGGTCGGGCTCCTGATGCTCTCCGGGCCATTGATGGCGGCGCTGTTCGGCTACGGCGCGTTCAACGCGCGCGACGTGTTGATGAGCAGTTACGCCCTGATGGCCTACTCTCTGGGGCTGATGGGCTTCTCGCTGGTCAAGGTGCTGGCTCCGGGCTATTTCGCGCGCCAGGACACGAAGACGCCGGTCAAGGTCGGCATCATCGCGCTCTCCATCAACATGGCGTTCAACCTCGGGGTCGTGGTGCCGGCCAACCTGAACGGCTTTCCCGCGCCGCACGCGCTGCTGGCTCTCTCCACCGGGCTCTCGGCGATCGTCAACGCGACGCTCCTCTATCGCGGGCTGCGCCGCCAGGGCGTCTATACGCCGTCCGCGCACTGGCGGCGCTTGCTGCCGCAGGTGCTGTTCGCAAGCGTTGCGATGGCGGCATTCCTGTGGTGGATCACCGGCGACTGGGCTGCGTGGTCCGGCTGGCGGGCGACGCAAAGGGGCCTCCAGCTTGCGCTCTGCGTCAGCGGCGGCGTCGTCGTCTATTTCCTGGCGCTGTGGCTCGCGGGCGCGCGCCCGCGCGACCTCAGGACACTATAATTCGCGCTGGTCCCGGCCGGCGCTCCCAGGCGATGTTGATCACGCGCGGTTTCGACTCCGTCCGCACCGCAGGCCGCGGCTGCGCGGTTGCGATCGGCAACTTCGACGGCCTGCACCTCGGCCACCAGGCGATCCTGGCGAAGCTGGCAGAGCGCAGCGGGGAGGAACAGCTGCCGGCCGCGGTCCTGACCTTTGAGCCGCATCCGCGCGAGTACTTTGCGCCGCTGGCGCCGCCGGCGCGATTGATGCGCCTGCGGGACAAGGCGGAATTGCTCGGCGCCGCGGGCGTCTCGAGGATCCATGTGTTGCGCTTCGGTGCGGCCTTAAGCGCATGGGACGGCGCGACATTCATCGAGCGGGTACTGGATCGTGCCCTGGGAGCGAAGCGGGTCGTTGTCGGCACGGGATTTCGTTACGGTCGTGGCCGGGGCGGCGACGTGGCGCTGCTGCGGGCCGAGGGCGCGCGGCGTGGCTTCGAGGTGGACGAGGTGCCGCCGCAGGAGATCGATGGCGTGCGCGTCAGCTCGACGCGGGTGCGCATGGCGCTCGCCGCGGGGCGCCTCTCCGAGGCGAGAGCGCTGCTCGGCCGCGACTATCGCATCAGTGGGCGCGTGATCGCCGGCGAGCGCCTCGGCAGGAAGCTCGGCTTCCCGACCGCGAACATCCGGCTGCACCGGCGCGTTTCGCCGGTTGCCGGCATTTTCGCTGTGCGGGTGTCCGGCGCGGGTCCCGACCGCCTGCCCGGGGTCGCGTCCATCGGCACGCGGCCGACGGTGGGCGGCACCGAATGGCTGCTCGAAGTCCACCTGTTCGACTTCGAGCGCGATCTGTATCGTCGGCGGCTGGCCGTGGACCTGATCGCCAAGTTGCGTGACGAAGTGCATTATCCGGACCTTGCGACGATGACCGATCAGATGCACCGGGATGCGGAACGGGCGCGCGAATTGCTGGGCCCGAGAGGATAGAAGTGGATTACAAGCCGACGATCAACCTGCCCGATACCGACTTCCCGATGAAGGCGGATCTCGCGCGCCGCGAACCCGAGCTCGTTGCGGCCTGGCAGGCGAACGACATCTACGGCAAGCAGCGCCGCAAGTTCGCGGGGCGCCCGAAGTTCGTGCTGCTGGACGGCCCGCCCTATGCCAACGGCGTGATCCACATCGGCCACGCGGTCAACAAGATCCTGAAGGACGTCATCGTCAAGTCGCATTCGCTCGACGGCTACGACTCGCCCTATGTGCCGGGATGGGACTGCCACGGCCTGCCGATCGAGCAGCAGGTCGAGAAGAAGCACGGTCGCGTGGGCCAGAAACTCGATGCCAACGCCTTCCGCAAGGCCTGCCGGGAAT
>Ga0326726_10000351_pt1 | contig 43766 bp, 40 predicted proteins | sample MHFenrmetagenome_2_FD_207603 | JGI IMG/M metagenome (GOLD analysis project Ga0326726, IMG submission 207603) | Lab enriched peat soil microbial communities from Michigan Hollow, Ithaca, NY, United States - MHF15MN | ecosystem: Environmental > Terrestrial > Soil > Wetlands > Peat | place: USA... | reverse complement strand
ACGGATATGGATAGCCGACCATAGTGCCGAACCAGCGCACCATTGCCGGAGTTTGAGCGAAACAGACTCTTGCGTCCTCAACACTTTGCGGATAGACCCAGTACTCCACAGGAACCGAATCGGATTTGTCCCTGATGACACTGTATTCTCCCGCGGCGAGCATGATGAGATAGGTGGCGTGAGGGATGTCCTGTTTCCAGTGAAAGGTTTTGGTGTGGCTTGACCTGTTGAGGCGAACGTCCACGAGCTTCCCGTTGGAAAGGGCACTGTATGAGTCTTTCACGGTCACGATCATTTCACTCGTCGCGAAATCATCGGGGAAATCGTGGCACGGAAACCAGAAATGATTATCCATATCCTCACCCTGCGACCAGATCTGCCAGGGACGAGAGGGATCGGTGGAGTCCGGTTGAATGAAATACAGCCCCCGCTGGGGAGTGCATGAGTACGTAAAGGTGATGGCGAGAGTGTCGTGCGATGTGGCGGGGTGATCGAGTGTGACCGTGACGGATTTTGGGCCGAGAGCAAAGGGTAGGGGTTTCATCCCCTGAGAAGCTTCGGTGATCGCCAGATTCTCCGCATCGAACTCCGCCGTCGTGAGTCCGTAGGAAAATGGGACGAAGGTAATGGTGGTTTTTCCGAACACCGTACGCTTTGATTCATCGAATGAGAGTTCTATCCGGTAGTGCTGAACATCATATGTTCGATCCGGTGCCTCTCCATCGCCCCGGAGAACAAACGGTGTCTGTGCTGCGGCAAGCATCTTCCAGAGAAAGCAGAAGGCAAGCAAAGCGAACATTCTCATCGACGTTTCCTTGTGATTTTACCTATCGTTCGTGTCTCATTGCGGTGATGCCGGGAATCCATCGGTCCGCATCCTATAGAGGCGAATCGGGTTAATACCATGAACGGGTGAGAACCTCAGGTGACAAGCGAGCGCAGAAGATTCATGTTTTCGACGTCTTCATGAAGGTCCTCGCTCTTCTTCGTTTCGAGAATTTTTGGAACGCGTATAAGGGAGGGGTCGTTCATCAGCATCCGGAAGCCGGTGAGACCGATCTGCCCCTTCCCGATGTGTTCATGGCGATCCACGCGGGATCCGAATGCCTTCATGGAATCATTGACATGGACGGCGGCAAGCCGCTGCAGGCCGATGATGTCGTCAAACTCCTGCATGGTCTTTGACCAGCCCTCTTCAGTTGCGATATCGTAGCCGGCAACAAAGACATGGCACGTGTCCATACAAACCGCCATGCGGTGCTGTTGCTCGACGGAATCGATGATCTGCCTCAGGTGCTCGAACCGGTATCCCACCGCGAATCCCTGTCCGGCTGTCGTTTCCAGCGTTGTCAATGTCTTCACCCCGGGAGTTGCTTCGTGAACAGCGTTCAGTGACTCGGCAATCCGTCTGATTCCCTCCGACTCACCAGAACCCCCGTGAGCGCCGGGATGAAGGATAAGTCCGGCGATGCTTAGCTGCTCGCAACGTTGGAGCTCATCAATCATCGCGGTCCGGGACCTGGACCTTATTCCTTTGTTGGTTGCGCACAGGTTGATGAGGTATGCGGCATGGGCCATGACGGGGGAGATGGAGGATGTGGCAGCCGCAGAGCGAAACTTTGCCGTATCATCGGCTGAATACGGCTTTCCCGTCCAGCGGTTGTTGTTCTTTGTAAACACCTGCATCGTCGTGCAGCCGGCGAGTGCTCCTCGCTCGAAGGCTTTGTGCATCCCGCCGCTGACAGACATGTGGGATCCCAGGAGGGGAGAGGACGACATGGGTGAAAAGATACTAAACGTTGAAGAGAAACGTAACACAAATAAATGTGGAACGCCGCATGACACAAGCCATGCGGCGTTCCCCTTAACACGACGTCGCGCAGAGCCAGCTCTGACGGTTACTTGATTACCAGTTCCCTGAGGATATTTTCAGCACCTGAAAACTTGTCGAGGACGAAGAGGACGTAGCGTGCATCGACACTGATGGTCCGGTTGTATTTTTCCTGGAAGTAATAGTCTCCGACCACTGCCTCCCAATTTCCATCAAATGCGCAGCCAATGAGCTCGCCCTTGCCGTTGATCACCGGGCTCCCGGAATTTCCTCCCGTGATATCAAGGTCCGCCAGGAAGGCAACGTGCATGCTGCCGTCCTTTGCGTCGGCATACCGGCCAAAGTCCTTTTTTTGCCAGAGTTCCTTGAGCTTTGCCGGGACAATAAAGGGTTCTTCACTCTGTTCCTTGTCCATGACCCCGTCGAGGGTCGTGTAATAACGATAGCTGACGGCATCCCGCGGAACCAGGGATTTCACGGTGCCGTACGTGAAACGAAGGGACCTGTTCGCATCCGGGTAGGTAACGGTGCCGCCCTTCCAGCCGAGCCACGCCTCCGCGAACTTTTCGCGCAATCTTCCGAGGTTGCCGTTAATCCGACTGTTTGCCGAGGTGATGGGTTTCTGTTCTTCTTCGATTTTAGAGACGAACTTCACGAACGGATCGTCGCTGACATCGTCAGGACCTTCGGCCGCAAGCTTCCCGCATCCGGCCGGAGTGGAAAGTTCGGTGTCTTCATACAGATCCTCGATGAATTCATGCACCCGCCGTTCCCGATCCTGTCCTGTTCGGTTACCAACGATTTCGCGAAGAGTCTGGAGCTGTTGTTCGGGCGGGAAGTCAAGGCCCTTCAAGATGAGCGCCTCAAGAATGCGGGCGTCAACGGTGAGATTAAGATTCTTGAACGTGATCGCGACAAATTCCTGCGTCGGAACACGCTCACGACCGTCCGTGAACTGCGGGGGTTCCGCAGCACTCGCGACTATGCCGGCATCCCGGCGCAGCCGGGATGCGATACGGACAAGGTCCACTCCCGTCGTAATGTTCATCAGGAGGAGCGACTTCTGTGAATATTTCTTCAGCTCTGTGTTGGCAGCGGAGAGGTCGTTGAGCAGGGAGCCGTATCGTGCTTCGAGGCGCGGACTGCTTTTGAGATACGCTGCAAACTGTCGTTGCTCATCTTCCTTGGTGCGGAGCAGACCCGCCCGCTTCATTCCATCGAGGGTCCCCAGGTAATTCTTGTACGTATTCTCGAGGCTGCGGAGGCGGCTCGCATATTGGATCTGGGTAGCTCGGTTATTGCCTTGTGAGGTTGTAATGGCATCAATTCGCGTTCTGTAGAGATCGATTGTCGTCGGAAGAGTTACATCGCGAGATAGTTCCACCGCTGGTGCTTCGCGATATCGGAAAGTCCGTCCCGGGAAGCCCATGATCATGGCAAACGAGCCCTCCTGGTATCCCTCAGCCGAAATTGGCAGGAAGACTTTTGGCCTGTATGGCGCATTCTCCCTGGAAAACTTCGCCGGTTTGTTGCCGGGTCCCGCATATACTCTCAGAATGGAGAAATCGCCGGTGTGTCTGGGCCACATCCAGTTGTCGACCTCGCCTCCGAAATTGCCGATCGCCGCCGGGGGAGCGTATACCAGCCTGACATCCTGGAACGCTTCGTAGGTGAACAGGTAGTATTTCACACCGCTGTACATTTCGACGATGCGGCAGGTGTAATCTGTGGTCCCCTTGGCCGATTTTTCAATCTCCGCAGATCTGGCGCGCACGGCAGTGTCGCGTTGCAAAGCAGACATCGTGTCGCTCAACGCACTCAGCAGTTCGGTGGTGACATCACGCATGTTGACCACCATCTGGGCGGTGTATGAAGTCTGAATCTCTTCGCTCAGCGATTTTGCCCAGAAGCCATTCTTCAGATAGTCAGCCTGCACGGAGCTGACCGACTGAATCCCCGAGAAGGCTACATGATGATTTGTCAGAACGAGTCCTTCGGATGAGATAAAAGATGCCGTTCCGCCACCGAGGAGGATGATTGCATCCTTCAGACTTGGGCCATTCTCGCTGTAGATCTGTTCCGGATTCAACTGAAGTCCGTGACTTTTCATTTCCGTCATCGGGAGTTTGTTGATGGAATCCAGCAGCCACATTCCCTCGTCTGCCCAGCGGCTTCCCGGCAGGAAAAAAAGAGCAAGGATGGGAACAATGCTATAAACCACGAATCGTTTCATGGTTAGTCCAAAGTTAATTTTAATTATTGCTGACGGGAAGAACGGTGGTGCGCCTGTTGATTCCTGATGCGCACGGAAGACAGGATGTATTGAGAGGAGAGCGCCAGCCCGCGGCTTGTTGAAGCAAAAATTACGGGAGAAAGGAGAGAGATTCAAGGGGCACATGAGGAATATTGCATTTCGACCCGGTGGGGCATATATTAAAAGTTCAGTGCAATTCCCCTTTTCCTTCATCGTGACGAAAAGACAACAACTATATTGCACCGTAGCATTTCTTGCGGTGGCACAGCTTTTTTCCGGTATTGTGCCGGAGATGGTCCATCGAGATCCCGGCACCTCGGGAACACGATCCTCAGCCGCAGTCGCCGCCCACTCGTGCGGAACTCATGAAAAGCATGTGCCGCTTGAAGCACTGCCCGTCTGCTCCTTCTGTATGATGACGGCACAGCGAAACACCGCCGTTGTTGATCGTCCGATTCTTGAAGCCTGTCGTTCGTTCGTCTGCAATATCCCGCAGTTTTCTCCCGGCAAACCTTCGGCTGTCTCTTTTCACTGCTCCGGATCACGGGCTCCACCCGCCTCCTGCATTCTCTAGACTGCTTCAGACTGTCCTGCGTAGGTAATGCCCGCAGGAAACTGGACCACTTCATTTGCGGAGGAGCAATCAATGCGTCGGCTACGAACGACGCTTGTGCCGCCGGCACTTGCACTTCTTGTGCTCAGTGCTTCCGACACAGGCGCACAAACGACCGTCAATCCCGACATCAGTGTCATCCCACGCTTTCTGATTACGACAAATGATGGCGAGAGACTGGCTGAAGGGAAGAGGGAATTCAGCAGACCCGACCTCCAGTTTGAAGAACTGGAGATCGCAATCCAGTCGTACCTCAATCCTTTTGCGAAGGCAGATGTTATCCTTACGCTTCCCGGACCGGATGTGGAAGCTGGCAAGCTGGGACTGGAAGAGCTCTATGCCACTGTCCTGCGGGGGCTTCCCCTCGACCTGAACCTCCGTTTCGGCAAATACCGCGCAGAGTTCGGCAAACTGAATCAAATGCATCCTCATGCATGGCCGTTCGTGACGGCGCCGCTTGTCGAGTCGAGATTCCTCGGGGACGGGCTGAACGACCTCGGCATCTCTGCCAGCCTGCTGATTCCCACAGGTGATGTGTATACCCGGCTCACCGTGGACTTGCTCAGGGGTTCATCCATTGCGGGAACGACCGGCCTTGCTGATACAAGCGGTGAAAAGCCCTCGTACGCAAACTCCGCACGTCTCACGAGTTTCTTCACTCTCTCCGACGAGAGCGACCTTGAACTCGGTATCAGCGGCTACACAGGGATTCATGATCCGTACAATCACGAGCGGTTCTGGTACGGCAATCTGGATTTCAAATACAAGTATCGGCCAAGCTCGTACACGTCCCTGGTTCTGCAGGGGGAATACCTGTACAGCACGCGGTCGGCGAAGCAAGATGAACACTATGCGCCGTTTCTGGATCAGTCCGGGCGTTCAGCCGAGCGCACCATTACCACGGGTGGTCTATATATGTACGCCGATCTTCAGTTCATGAAAATTTTCAGCTTTGGGGCGCGGTACGACTGGGCAGAGAGCCCGTACCACACCGACGACAGGGCGCGCGGAGTGGCTATCTTTTTCGGTTACTATCCGGTGGAGGAGACTCTCGGCATCCGATTGCAGTACGCGAACACAATAACGCAAACACCCGGATCCGCATCGAAGAGCATCAACAGCATTTCCCTGCAAACGTTATTCTCGCTCGGGCCACACAAAGCCCATCCGTTCTAAAACAACAGTAAAGGTCATCATCAAATGATAATTCGTGGAGCTCAATTGTCATGAAACTTCTTATCGGAATTATCCTCCTTTGCCTGCCAACCGCGGCATTCTCAAACGTGAAGGTCATCACCACGCTGCCGGAACTCGCCGACCTCACGCGGCGCATTGCTGCGGACAAAGCAACCGTGGATTATATCGTGCGGGGTGATCAAAACCCCCATTTTGTCGAGGTGAAACCAAGCTATATGATGAAGCTCAAGTCGGCGAATATTTTTCTCACAATTGGTATGGAGCTCGAGATGTGGGCACCGCAAATTGTGGATGGTTCAAGAAACTCTTCACTTGATGTCGTAGACCTGTCACGGACCATCCAGAAACTTGAGGTACCATCCCGCGTAGATGCGAGCCAGGGCGATGTACACAGGTTTGGCAATCCGCACTACTGGCTCGATCCACGTAACATTCGTCCAATGGCGGAGGAGATCATCGCGGCCCTGGTGAAGGTGTCGCCCCAGGACGAACCGCTCTTTCGAGCCAACGCAGAGGCCTATCTGCAGCAGCTGGATCTGAAGATCGCGGAATGGGAGAAGATCATGAAGCCATTTGCCGGGAAGAAGGTCATCTCCTTTCACAAAAGCTGGTCATATTTCGCGAACTGGTTGGGACTCGAGATAGCCGGAGAGGTCGAACCAAAGCCTGGGATCCCGCCAAGCCCCAGTCATACCGCAGAAATCATTCAACTTGTCCGGTCTGGTGGGATCAAGGCCATTCTTGTTGAGCCATTTTATGATCTCTCTCCTCCCGATCAGATCGCACGCGCAACCGCGGCAAAAGTTCTCGTCCTCCCGACATCCATCGGCGGAGTAGATCAAGCGAAAGATTACATCTCGATGATGGAGTACAACATCACTACTCTTGCCGCGGCACTGAAATGAACACCACAAAGTCACCGATCATCGAATTCTCCCACGCCGATCTCGGGTACGGAACAAAGGTCATTCTCCGCGATATATCTTTCTCCATCCATCCGGGTGAATACTTCGGTCTCGTGGGGCCAAACGGGGCTGGAAAAACGACCATCGTTCGAGCCATCCTCGGGACCCTCAAGCCGCTTGCCGGATCTGTCAGAATTGCCCGAAGCACCGGGGAGTTGCCACGATTCGGCTACGTTCCGCAGCGTGACACTGTCGACTACGTGCTTCCATACACCGTTGAGGAAGTTGTCATGATGGGGAGGTATCGCCAGATCGGCATCGTTCGGAGACCAACGAAGCGGGACGTCGAAGCAGTTCAGGAGGGTCTTTCACATGTTGATATTTTGCCCATTCGCACGATGGCGTTCAAAGAGCTGTCGGGAGGGCAGAAACAACGCACGCTGATCGCGCGGGCACTTGCCTCGCGTCCGGATATCATGGTCCTGGATGAACCGACCAACGGCATGGATCTCTCATCGCGGATCTCGATCCTGGAACTCATCGACAGGCTCCATCGGGAAGAAGAACGCACCATACTCATGGTGAGCCATCTGCTCGACGATGTCGCAAACCATGTGGGGAGGCTTGCGGTGGTCGACCAGAGCCTGTTCCAGGTGGGAACGGTTGACGAAGTGCTTACGGGGTCCAATCTGTCTTCAATGTACGGAATGCCGGTAACGGTCAGTGTCGTGGACGGGCGGACCGTCATCCTTGCAGGAGGCGTCGATGGGAAGCGCTGAAATCATCCGTACCATTATCCAGGAATTCCCGCTCGCTTTTTACGGGAGTATCCTCGTCGGCGTGATATGCGCGTTTCTGGGAGTGTACATCGTTGCGAAACGCGTGGTGTTCTTCGGGGCGGTGTTGACACAGGTGTCAGTAATGGGGCTTGCGGTCACCTTTCTTCCGATCTTTCCTCTACCGCACACGCTTGGTTCTCTGCTCGTGACCCTGATTACCGTTGTTGTCATCTCCAGAATGCTCACAGGAAAGAAGGTTCCCCGGGATGCCGTTCTTGGCGTCGTTTTCGTCACCTCAATTGCAGCCCGCATCCTGATCATGCAGAAAAGCCCCAAGGTCGAGGTCGCGGAGATCGAGAACCTCCTCAGGGGTGATATCCTGTTTGTTACGCCGGAGCAGTTCTACCTGATGCTCGGAGCGTTCATTCTCGTCATGGCAGTTCATCTCCTCTTTTTCAAGGAATTCACATACATCTCATTTGATGCGGAGACTGCTCGTACGCAGGGTTTTCGTGCGGGTGCGTGGGAAATGGGATTCTATTTGCTGGCAGGGGTTGTGATCGCGTTTGCAACGCACATGGTGGGCGATATCTTCGTGTTTGGATTCCTGGTGGTCCCTCCTGTCGCCGCCATGTTGCTGGCAAGGAAGGTGAGCCATATCTTTCTTCTCTCGACGACCATCGGCTTCGTCTCTCCTCCTCTGGGGCTTTACCTGGCATTTTTGTTCGATCTGCCATCATCGCCCGCGATTGTCGCAGTGGCCTCCGCGATCCTCGCGGCGGCGTGGTTAACCAGCGTCGTCCGACGGAAGTGAAAACGTAGCCTCCCGCTGCCACGGATACATGGGACACACGGAATCGTTAAACTCTATGACGCACCCATGACCGCGTTGATTGCGGCGACGTTCACAATGTCGCTTACACTGCATCCACGCGAGAGATCGAACGCGGGTCTGCGGAGTCCCTGAACCACCGGTCCGATTGCTTCTGCTCCAGCCAGCCTCTGGGCGAGCTTGTAACCGATATTGCCCGCATTCAGATCGGGGAAGATCAGGACATTGGCGCGGCCAGCGAGGGGTGATCCGGGCGCCTTGGACTGGGCAACGCGGGGTACAATGGCTGCGTCCAGCTGCATTTCTCCGTCTACTGTCAGGTCCGGACGCTTCTGTTTGAATATCTCCGTTGCCTTCTGTACGCGCTCCACCAACGGGTGGGCTGCGCTCCCTTTTGTCGAGAATGAAAGCATGGCCACTCGAGGCGTTTCACCGGTAAGCCGTCTGTGGTTCTCGGCTGTCGATATGCCGATGTCAGCGAGTTGCTCGGGGGTCGGCTCGGGGACGACCGCGCAGTCGGCGAATGAAAATAGCTGCTGCGGAAACAGCATGAGGAAGAAACTGGAAACAGTGGTGATCTTGTCTGCCAGGCCGATCACCTGAATTCCCGCCCGCAGGACGTCCCCCGTTGTTGAAAGGGAGCCTGCAACACTCCCGTCCGCAAGTCCTTCACGCACAAGCATTGCGCCGAAAAAGAGAGGGGATGTCATCACCTTCTGTGCGTCTGCAAGCAGCATGCCCTTCTCTCTCCGGAGAGTGTAGAGCGTTCCCGCGAATCCGCCAAGCCTTTCTGAATGCTCTGGATCCAGGATCTTGATTCCGTTGAGAGCGGTTCCGGTCTTCTTCGCCTTCTCTTTAATCGCTGCGGCATTGCCAATGAGGACGGGCTGGACGATCCCCTGGTCGAGGAGAAGCCGGGCGGCTTGAATGGTTCGCTCGTCCGTTGCGTCGGGGAAAACTATGTTCTTTTTCAGGCTCTTTGCCTTGGTGATGATGCTGTTCATCAATTCTGAGGGAAGCATAGCTGTTCCAGGGTCGCGGTGAGGGTTTTAGGGTAACTTGGAGTAGCAAAGATACGAAAGTCAGTCCCCCTTTCAAACTACCAGCAACAAGAGTGAATCTGCCGAATTGGCATTTCCATATCGTTTTTCCCCAAAAACACCCAAATTAAAAAGAATTAACCAAAATTTAGGTTGTCTCGATTGATTTTCTGTCAGAATCTGGATAGATTTTTTCCGCTTCACTCCGCAAACGCAGATTATGTCACCTCTCTCCCCCCAAAGACGAGTCTACGTCGAAACCTACGGCTGCCAGATGAATGTCGCCGATTCGGAGGTTGTCGCCGGCATTCTTTCAGCCGAGGGGTACGCCTTCACGAGCGAGATCTCCGAGGCGGACGTTGTGTTTGTCAACACGTGCGCGGTCCGCGAGAACGCCGAGGAAAGGATCTACGGCAGGCTGGGCCTCTTCTCGACCTACAAACGGGAGAATCCTCACCTCGTCGTGGGAATACTCGGCTGTATGGCGGAACGGCTGAGGACGAATCTGCTGGAGAGGGACCTGATCGATCTGGTGGTCGGTCCCGATGAATACCGGAAGCTCCCCGAACTTGTCGAGGGGGCCATGAACGGGGCAAAAGGGGTTGCTGTCCGCCTCTCGCGGGTGGAGAATTACGATGACATTACCCCGTACAGGGCGGAAGGTGTGTGTGCATGGATTTCGGTGATGCGGGGGTGTGACAAGTTTTGCACGTTCTGCGTGGTGCCCTTTACCCGCGGACGCGAGAGGAGCCGGACACTGGGAAGCGTTGTCGCGGAGGTGCGTGCGCTTGCCGACCAGGGGTTCAAAGAAATCACACTCCTCGGTCAGAATGTCAATTCCTATCGCTCCGGCCAGTTTGAATTTGCCGATCTCATGCTCACCGTGGCTGCAGTTGACCCCTCGATTCGGGTGCGCTTCACGACGTCTCACCCCCAGGATATGTCGGACCGCCTGATTGCGAGTATTGCAGAGACGCAGAACATTTGCAAGCATATTCACCTCCCTGTGCAATCGGGGAGCGACAGAATTCTTCGTCTGATGAACAGAACCTATGCCGTGGATGGCTACCGAAAACTTGTTGACCGGATCCGAAAGTCCATCCCCGGCGTCAGCCTGACCACGGATATTATCTCGGGATTTCCGACGGAGACGGAAGCCGAACATCTGATGACGATCGACCTTCTCCGCGAGATCAGATTTGACGGTGCGTTCACATTTAAGTATTCCCCGCGCGAAAAAACCAAAGCCTGGGAAATGGGCGATGACATTCCTGACGAGGAGAAGGGCCGGCGCGTGTGGGACATTACCCGACTTCAGCATGAAATCTCGGGAGAACGCAACCGTCTCCTGATCGGGTCAACACTTCCGGTTCTCGTCGAAGGGCCGAGCAGAAAATCGGCGCAGGACTTCACGGGACGGACCGACGACAATCGCAACGTTGTGTTTCCGCATGCTGACGAACAGCAGGGGGATCTGGTGGACGTGCGGATTGAGAGATCCAATTCTGCCACTCTTTTCGGGGTGATCGACCGCGCCACCGTCCGGAGGAGTGCCGAACCGTATCAGGAGGATGCTGCATGAGATCAACCCTGGCGTTTCTGATGCTTCTCTGTGCTACAGACTTGTACGCGCAAACCGTCGACTCTGAAGTGGCAACCTACGTGGCGATGGTCAAAAACGGCCAGGTGGATCAGGCGAAACAGGCTGTTCCGGGATTGCTGAGCAAGTACCCGAACAATGCCGGAGTGCTGTATCTTCAGGGCCTCACGTCGGGAGATGGAGCTGAAGCGGTCAGAATTTATCAAAGCATCGTAGACAATTTTCCCACAAGCTCCTGGGCGGACGACGCCCTCTTCAAGGTGTATCAGTTTTATCACTCCCTTGGCTTGTACCGGACGGCGGAACAGAAGCTGGCACAACTGAAGAAGAATTACCCGAGCTCACCATATGCCACCGGCGCGACCGAAGTGGATACGCAGCAGCTCGCCGAGGACACGATACCGAAGCCGGCAGCTCAGACCCCGCAACCGGCGGCACCGGCAGGGGGCAAATATGCCCTGCAGGTAGGAGCCTACACGACCGAGGTAAATGCCGAACGCCAGAAATCGTTTTTTGAGGGACTCGGATTTCCCGTCGAAATCATTAACCGGGTCAAGGAAAACCGTTCGCTCTTCCTTGTGCTCATCGGTACGTACGCAACTCCCGAAGAAGCGAAACTCCAGGGCGCGGAGATAAAGCGAACGCACAATGTTGATTCCATCGTTACCGCGAAGTAGATGCAAAACGCAGCCATGAAAACGGATGCTCTCCAGGCTGAAACCCTCCACGGGATCATTGGTGATTCTGTGGAGACAAAGCGGATCGTGGCGATCGTGGAGCAGGTCGCCCCCACGGATCTCACCGTCCTGATCACCGGAGAGAGCGGCGTTGGCAAAGAGGTCATTGCCACCGCCATCCACGGGCTGAGCAAGCGCAGCGGCAAGGCGATGATCACCGTGAACAGCGGTGCCATCCCCGAAGGGATCATCGAAAGCGAATTGTTTGGCCATGAACGGGGCTCGTTCACCGGGGCGTCAGATCAGCGGAAGGGTTACTTTGAGCTGGCGGACGGCGGAACGATCTTCCTTGACGAGATTGGCGAGCTCCCCCTTGCTTCGCAGGTTAAATTCCTGCGGGTCCTGGAGAACGGAGAATTTCTCCGCGTGGGCTCTTCCATTCCGCGTCATGTCAATGTCCGCGTCATTGCGGCTACGAACCGTGATCTCGAATCGGACGTACGCAACGGTCGCTTTCGCGGCGATCTGTTTTTCAGACTAAGGTCGATCAGCATAGCCGTTCCACCGCTCAGGGCCCGCCCGTCAGATATTCCGATCCTCTTCCGGCACTTTGCAAAGGAGGTGGCCCAGCGTAATGGCGTTGCCTTCAAGGGAGTTTCTGATGCTGCGATGGAAGTGCTGAAGGCATACAGGTGGCCAGGGAACGTCCGGGAATTGAAGAATGTGGTGGAGAGCATGATCGTGCTGGAAAAGGGGAAGTCCCTCGAGGTTGCCGATATCAATAAGTACCTCCGCACCGATTCGATGGAGGCGGACGAACGGCGTCTTCCCGTTCACGTACCCATGAGTGTCGAACAGGCGGAACGGGAATTGATCCTTCGCGCCCTTCTTGACATCAAGGGGAACATCGTTGAGCTGAAGAACATGATGGATGAGCAGCGCCAGACGATGGATGCAACAAAAAGGCCCGGCCAGGGATCGCTCGCTGTGGATGAGGGCTCTCAGTCGGCTCTGTCCCTGGAGGAAATGGAGCACCGGATGATCGCTGAGGCGCTGGGGCGTTCGAAGGGAAACAGGCGTCTCGCTGCCCGCGCGTTGAACATCAGCGAGCGGACGTTGTACAGGAAGATTAAGGAGTATGGACTCGAATGAGCCAACGGGTTCTCCCGGCTCTCCTGGCTGCCGGATACCTTGCTATCACGGCCGGAGGATGTGCGTACTCATTCACAGGAGCGTCTGTCCCTCCTCACCTGAAGACAATTGGCATCCCGCTGGTGGATGACCAATCGGGGCTCGGTGAGCCTGGTTTGCGGGAGAACTTTACAACCGCGCTCATTCAGCAGTTCACCTCTGACAACTCTCTGGAGGTTGCGGACCGATCGACCGCCGATGCACTTCTGGAAGGAGCAATTCTTTCGGTGTCGGATGCCCCGGCGGTCGTAGGGAAGAACGAGGAAGTGAAGCAACGGCGCATCACCGTGTCGGCCCGGTTCGCTTTTCAGGATATGAAACTGCGGAAGAAGGTGTGGGAAAAGACATTTTCAAACTGGGGGGACTACGACTCGGGGGGCGGACTGTCTCAGCGCCAGACCGGATTGCAGGAAGCCATCAGAAAAATCACCGAAGATGTGTTGCTGGAAACGGTTTCTGGCTGGTAAGAATGCGAACCACGAGCAGAGCAAATCCCATCACTAAGTGAAGTAAGGACACAACACCATCATGGAAGAAGTCATCCTCATCACGTACCTGTTTTCGCTGACCGTGCTGTTCATTTTTGGCTCGCACGGCTTCATCATGATCTACTATTACCTGAAGTATCGAACGACGAAACAGGCCACAGCTCTTGACATTCCCACATATCCCGTGGTCACCGTCCAGTTGCCTGTCTTCAACGAAATGTACGTCGTGGAGCGACTGATTGACGCCGCGTGCAGGATGGTCTATCCGAAAGGCAAGCTCGAAATTCAGGTCCTGGACGATTCAACGGACCGGACATTTGAGGTTGTTGCCACTTGCGTGGACAGGTACAGGAAGCAGGGATTCGACATCAAGCAGGTTCACCGTACCAATCGTACGGGGTTCAAGGCCGGGGCGCTCAAGGATGGTCTTGCGATTGCCCGCGGCGAATTCATTGCTATCTTTGATGCGGATTTCGTCCCTCGCGAGGACTTTCTGCTGAAAACCATCCCTTATTTTGTCGCCGATTCGAACGTCGGGATGGTGCAAACCCGATGGGAACACATCAATTCAGAGTATTCGCTCCTGACGCGGACGCAGGCGATGGCACTCGACGGGCACTTTGTCATCGAACAGACTGTCCGGAACAAAGTTGGCTTTTTCATCAACTTCAACGGCACGGCGGGCGTGTGGCGGAAGAGCTGCATCATGGATGCGGGGAACTGGCAGTCGGATACGCTTACCGAAGACCTGGATTTGAGTTACCGTGCGCAGCTTCGCGGGTGGAAGTTCAGGTACCTGAACGACGTCACATCTCCGGCGGAGCTTCCGTCGGAAATTAACGCACTCAAATCACAGCAGTTCCGCTGGACCAAGGGAGCAATTGAAACAGCGCGCAAGATTCTTCCCATCGTGTGGCGATCCAAGCTTTCGGTGAAAGTCAAAATTCATGCGACATTTCATCTTACGAACAATCTGGTGTTTCCCTTTATCGTGCTTGCAGGAATCCTGAACGTTCCGCTGGTCTTCCTGAAACATTCGGGCTCGTATGAATCATACTTCACCTTCATGTCGGTTTTTGTTTTTGCATTTCTTGGTTCGTTCCTCTTCTACCTCTTTTCCCAGCGCGATGTTCATCGCGATTGGCGCCGGCGCCTGTTCCTGTTTCCCGTTTTCATGGCAGGCAGCATGGGATTTGCGGTCAATAACAGCAGAGCGGTGCTGGAAGGGATTTTCAGGAAGAAGAGTGAATTCGTGCGAACGCCCAAATACAGTATACGCGACAAACACGATTCCTGGAAAGGAAAAACGTACGCTCCGCTGAAAATCAGTTCTACGGTGATTCTGGAGATCGTTCTGTCTCTTTACTGTCTCTTCGGCGTGGCATCTTCTCTTTATTTTCTTGAAATTGCAGCGGTTCCATTCCAGCTCATGTTTTTCCTGGGATTCACATTCGTTTCGGTGATGTCGGTGAAACATGCGTGGCTTGCGAGGCATATGAACAGCAACGGCGGTCAGGCGGCATCATGAATTCATCCGACATACCGTCGGAACGAAGCCTGCCGGGCGTAGCATCGCCATGGTTTGCCCGTGTAGCGTCGGGTTTGTTGGAGGCGGGCGCGACCAAGGAAGCGCTCACGGTGTGCCTGGAAGGGACGCATGTGTTTCCCCGGTACGCTACTGGCCGCCTTATGCTGGGTAAATGTTATGAGACTCTGGGGTGGCACGTCGAAGCAATGCTTGAATACAGGCGTGTGATCGAGGCGTTTCCCGATAACCTTGTTGTGCAGGAGCTCCTGCGCGGGGTTGAAGATCGCGAGCAGAAGGATTTCGATGCATTCGCCGAAGAGCGCTTCAAGCATTTGCAGGCGACAAAAGACAGGATGACATTTGAGGATTATATCGGTACCGGTGTAAACCTATCCTGGCCGCTCCCGTCGGGGATCGAGGCGGAACCTGAGGAAGTTAAGAACGCTCCCGCTCTTGTTGAGGAAGCCCCGGCCCAGGTACCAACGGACGGCAACGAAAGCGAACCCGCCGTGAAGGCAATGGACCAGGAGCCTCTGCCCCTGCCTCCTGCAGAAGAAATACCGGCACCCGCTTCACAGCCTCCTGTTCCGGTGGTTCAGCCGCCTCCGGCCGAACAGCGCAAGACTTCGGGACGTATCGTGACAGCAACCCTGGCGGAGATTTATGCGAACCAGGGAGAGTATGACGAAGCCATCGAAGCATACCGTGCGCTAATTCAGCAGCGGCCCGGAAGCGCGGGACGGTACCAGCGTCGCCTTGCAGAACTTGAGGAGCTCAAGCAGCATCACCAGCGTGAACCCGAAGAAGGGGAAAAGCAAACACCGGCCTGAGGGCCCTCTCCTGTTCTCTCAACGCATCTCGTTCGTCTTCCCACCCTTCATTTGAAGCATCGCTCTGTCCATCATCGGGGATTCTCTGATCCGGCGGGAGATTGACCGGGCTGCATGGCTGTCTCTGTTGTGCCCGTTGAAATAAAAAACCCCCGTCAACAGAAGACGGGGGCGAAAAAACCACGAGACTGAGTTGGAGCCTACTTGAGGTTATTCACAAACCTGGTAAGTTTAGACTTAAGATTTGCCGCCTTGTTGCGATGGATGACACCTTTGGCTGCGAGCTGATCCAGCAGCTTGACCGTTCGTTTCAGCTCGGCTGCGGCTTTCGCTTTCTCTGTTGCACCGCGAAGGCGCTTTATATCCGTTCGCATGCGGGATTTCCATTGTGCGTTTCTGGCGGCACGTCGTTGTGACGCGCGTGCTCGCTTTTCCGCTGACGCATGTTGTGCCATGCTTCGTTCCTGCTGTGCTCGATCAATGTGACAAAAACGTTGCTCAAGATAGCAAAATCCGGGAAGAATGTCAACGAATCTTGCCTTTGGTCGGGTACCGTGGTATATTTTTACCTTTGTGCTTGAGCCGCACCATCCGAACAGAAAACCTGGAGAACAGTTGTGAACATCGTTGTATGCATTAATCACGTGCCGGACACGGAAACCAGGATCAAAATCTCCCCGGACAATATCAGCATCGACAGATCCGGTGTCAATTATATGATGAGTCCCTATGACGAAATCGCGGTGGAGCAGGGACTGAGGTTTCGCGAGAAATTCCCCGGTGAAGTCACCGCTATCAGTCTGGGTTCCGATGCGTCAAAAGAAACCCTCAGGAAAGCACTTGCCATGGGTGTGGACAAGGCAATTCTCCTGAAGGATGATGCAGTCCGGGATTCATTCGGCGTGGCCGAAGCTCTTGCCACGGAAATACGGGGAATGAACCCTGATGTTATCCTCTTTGGCAAGCAATCAATTGACTTCGACGACGCACAAGTTGGAACACTTGTGGCGGAGCTCCTGGGATTTCCCTCTGTGGCCGTGGTTGTTCACATTGATATTCAGGACGGGGGAGTGGTTGTCTGCGAACGGGAAATCGAAGGCGGTCACGAAGTCGTCCACACGAAACTCCCGACGGTTTTTCTCGCACAAAAAGGCCTTAATGAGCCACGCTATCCTTCGCTCAAGGGGATCATGGCGGCGAAGAGTAAACCGATTACGGAAAAACCGGCGACTCCTTCAAAGATCCGGGTTGAGACTGTCGCGCTGCGAAAGCCGCCGCCGAAGAATCCAGGTAGGATTCTTGGTACCGATTCATCAGCCGTGCCTGAACTTGTGCGCCTGCTGCACGAAGAAGCAAAGGTCGTTTGAATTCACCAACTGAAGAACAGAGCGTTATGAAAGTACTGGCATTTGCCGAGGAACGCGGAGGGAAGTTCAAAAAGTCGTCGCTGGAAACGGTTCAGGCGGCACGGGGTGTCGCTGACTCCCTGCACGCGGAGTTTTGTGCGCTTGTCATCGGAAGCGGCGTGCGTAGTCTTGCTCCCGCGCTCGGGGCGTATGGCGCCGACCGTGTCGTCGCAGTTGACAATCCCGTCCTCGCCGAACATTCGAACACAGCCTGCGCAAAGGCGATTGCCGAAATAGCGGCGAAAGAACATGCCGATCTGATCTTTCTGCCTGCGAGCCAGATGGGAAAAGACCTCGCCCCCCGCATAGCCATCAGGCTCGGCGCGGGATTGGCCGCTGATTGCGTGGCCGTGAAAACGGAGGAGAAGGAAGTTATAGCCACGCGCCCTGTATTTGCCGGAAAGGCGCTGCTGGACGTACGTGTGACGACGCCGGTGAAAATCTTCACCCTCCGTCCCAATGTTTTTACGGCAACGCCGCGAAATGGCACTGCCTCGGTGGAACAAGCGGAGGTTGCGTTTGAACCGGGCGACCTTGTGACGAAAGTGAAAGAACTCAAGGTAATTGTCGGACGACCGGATGTCACGGAGGCAGACATCATTGTTTCGGGCGGCCGGGGGTTAAAGGGACCGGAAAATTTCCACCTCATCGAAAAACTTGCGGATGCAATTGGCGCAGGTGTCGGGGCATCACGTGCGGTGGTCGACGCAGGATGGCGACCGCATGACGAACAGGTTGGCCAGACGGGCAAGACCGTTTCCCCGACCCTCTACGTTGCCTGTGGCATCTCGGGTGCTGTTCAGCATCTCGCCGGGATGTCTTCGTCCAAATATATCGTCGCAATCAATAAGGACAAAGATGCCCCGATTTTTCAAATTGCCGACTACGGAATCGTCGGGGATGTTTTTGAAATTCTTCCCGTTCTGACGGCTGAGCTCGGGAAGATTGCAGGCAGGTGAGGGTTGCATCTTTGAGCCGTTTTCGCGAACGTAGTAAGAGAAACAGGCAATAAGAGGCGGAGCAGGATGTGGAAAAAGTGCTCGTGGATATTCTGGGGTTGTCAACAAACCCAGCGAGCGGGGGTGCCTATGCGCTCATCCTCCGGGAAGTGAACGGCAACAGGCGTCTTCCGATCATCATTGGGGCATCGGAAGCGCAATCCATTGCTCTCGAGATGGAGGGTATCAAGCCTCCGCGACCCCTGACGCACGATCTGATGAAGAATATCATAGCTGCCTTTGGTGCGGAACTTTCTGAGATCATCATCGATGATTTACGCGACGGAACATTTTACGCCAAGCTTAGCATCGACAGTCAGACAATCGATTCGCGTCCGAGCGACGCTATCGCACTCGCGGTGCGCTATGGCGTGCAGATATATGTGTCAGCGGCGGTGATGGACGAAGCAGCATTTGTTCCCGATGAGGAGGAAGAGGAGCAGGCGCCTCCCGCAGCCCCACAACAGAAATCGAAAGGGCAACAGCCTCCCACGAAAATGTCTCGCCTTGAGCAATTGAACCAACTCCTCAAGGAAGCCATTGAAAAAGAAAACTACGAAAAGGCAGCCGCAATCCGGGACGAAATCCGCAAGCTAGAACTACGGGACTAGCACAGCGGTTTTTCCACCACCCCTCCTTCCGACCCACCCCGCCCACGCAGTTAAAACCCTCTTCGTTCAAGGCAATTTATCTCGCCTTTTCAGCATCCATGTCCTTTGTTTAGGCATTCCCCGGGGCCAATACCGGGGTGTCGCAGGCGTGATACCAGGGTGACCGTCAGGGCATAAGCACAAATGGAAAGCCCGCAAGGTAGGAGGCAAGGATCAGACCAATCCAGCAACCTGCAGCAGCCACCACGAACACGGCAAACCCTTCGCTTGTGCGTCGCGAGCAGTTAACCGAGAGAGCAATCAGGTACCACAATGTGAAGAGATCGAGTTGGTTCAGAAGTGTTCCGACAAAACTCCCGTGATCTGCCACCTTAATGAGAAGCGATGGCCCGAGCGTGAGACGGGGATCGAGGTATGCGAGCCTTACACCAAGGTTCACTATGAACCCGAGGGTGGGAATTCCCGTCAGAAGTGAAGACTGAAGCGCGAATTCTCTGAAGAACCCCTTCCGGCCTGCCAGGATTGTGCAGGGGATCGCGAAAACGGCGAGAAAGAGGAAAAGGGTACAAACCGGGACAACCACGCCCCTGAAACTGAGAACGACCTTTGCACCGGGAATCTTGAGGGCAGTCTCCACCGCACTCCGCGCCGATTCCGCCATCTCCCGTTTATCGGGTGAAGTCATCTCCGTCACATTGTCCAGCATCTTTGCCAGCACATCATCGTTTGCGACAAGGGCGTACTGTGCACAGAAATTCATGACGATAAAAATCGCAATCGATGCAGCGATGTATTGCGAATGAGCCGATTGCGGTACCGTCGGAACAGTGTTACCGCCGGGAGCAATTCCCCGCATGTACGTTGAAACAAACTCATGGGGCCGGATCACAGGATGTCGCGGCGATGAAAAATCCAGAGCCCGAAAAGATGGTACACGACAATATATGCGGCGGCCGAGAGGTATGGAGACCAGATTAGGCTCCCGCCAAGCGCAATTGCGCGGGTCTGTGCGGATATGGCGGCACTATTCGGGAAAAGCACTTCAGCAATCCTGAGGGGAGCGACGAGCCCCGGCGTTTCCGCTGCGCTCAGTGGAGAGAGAACGAAGTACACGATGAGTGTAAACAATGCTGATGCGAAGGCATTTCGTGTTGCAACCGACACGAGTGCAGCAAAGGCATGTAGTGTTGCAAGAGCTGCGAGAAATGACATGGCCGAAAGGAAGAGCGAGGCGTCCAAACTGCTCCCCTTTGCAACAAAAACGAGCGACAGTACAACTATGAATGCAGTGATGTTCAGTGACTCTGCAAGGATGGGGCCCAATGTATTGGAAAGGAAAAACGCAGACCGGCTGACATCCCGGGTGAGGACGACAGACATGAGGGGGTGCTGCACATTCATTGAGGAGACGTAGGCTGAAGTGAGGATGAACAGAAACATGAAAAGTGACTCAAGAAACCACCAGAGGTTTCCGAGAAGGGTTTTTGAGAATATCCATAGTTCCTCACCCGCAAAGACCTTTGAGAAGAACGTCATCTGCACGAGCGTCTGTTGCCGATACTCGAGATGAATACCGAATATCAGCACAAGGATGAAAGCCGTTTCGGCGATGATCGCCAGCAAGAACGCCGGCTGGAGAACGGCTTCCCTACCCGCCTGACGGACCATTGGGAGTGTGTTCATCGGCGCGAATCCCCAATGATTGGAAAAAGACTTCCTCAAGTGTGGGATGAAATGATTGCACGGACGCAATCACGACTCCCCCGGTCCGCAATTCGGTAAGCTTCGCATACATCACATCGGCACTCTCGACCTCCATGACCCACCGTAATCCGCGCCTCGCGAAGTCCGTGCGAATTGCACCATCCGGCAGGCCATCCACGATGATCTGGTGGCGTGCGCTGTGAGGGAGAAGTTCTGCCGGTGTCCCTTCACGTACAATTTTACCCGCATGCATGATGATGATCCGATCTGCGATGAGCTCGACTTCGGATAGCAGGTGTGAGCTCATGAGAATCGCGGTTCCCTGATTGCGCATTCGTAGGAGGAGTTGTCTCACCAGGCGAACTCCGCTCGGGTCGAGCCCGTCGGTTGGCTCGTCGAGAACGAGCAATTCTGGATTGTTCAACAAGGCCTGTGCAAGCCCCAGCCGCACCTTCATACCCTTGGAATAGGTACGGAATCGTTTCTGGCCGAGATCGCTGCTCTCAAGAAGCCTGAGCAATTCATCGATTCGCATTGTGAGGGCGGCGCCGGCGAGTCCTCCGAGCGCCCCAAGGTATTCGAGCACTTCCCGCCCGGTCATGTGCGCGGGAGCGTCAAACGATTCGGGCAAATAACCGGTTCGGGATCCCCATCCGCGCGTCCGGCCTGCATGACTGAAGAGAGCAATCGACCCGGACGTCGGGCGGGTCAGATGTAACGCTGTCCTGATCAGCGTAGATTTCCCCGCGCCGTTGAGTCCGAGGATTCCCAAGATCTCACCGCCACGAATCGTGAGGGAGACCTCCTGAAGTGAGGCCGATGGGGTTTGCGCATGCCGGTAAACCTTCGAAACATCGCGTATCTCAAGTATCGGAGCAGTTGTAAGTTCTTTCTCCAATCGCTACCTCACCAGGTTCGCGTCACGTGTCTCAAGAAGACGGAGAGCGACAGATCTTTTGGCGTCCCCCATGGGAAAAATCTCCGAGAACAGGATCCGGTCTGCAGGATCAAGAACCACGACCATGCTCTTAACAAATTGTACCGTTTGAAACGTATCCACAGGTGTCAGAAATACCGGAAACAGAATGCCGTTCGCGGCAATCCAATGCTCGAGACGATCAGGCGAATTGAAAGAACTCTGAGGACTCTCGCGAAAGAGTGCCACAACATTGTGCTGCTGACCGTCTCCGTACCGGCTTTTCAGAGAATCTGTAAGGGCTGCAAAGTCATCGAAGCAGATGGGACAGGAAAAGTCACTGTAGTTAAGGAGCAACAATATCCGGTTTTCACCGTTGTGTTGTGCAAAGAGCGTGTCGGCACGTTTCGCGAAGGATATGACGGATTCGTAATCGCGGGCCCCGGGTCCGAGAGCCCTCCTCACGATGGGAAACATGAGGAGAAATTCCAGGAACAATCCGCCGGCCACGCACAATGCCCATCCCGCAGCCCCCCCGCGCTTTGATGGAGATGAACTTCGGAGGCTCCCTTTTCCGCCAAGAATCGCAAGGGCCAAAAATCCGTTGAAAAGGGTGAGATCGAGAATGATTTCGTGCAGATTGCTGAGCCGGATGCCAAGAATGCCGAAACAATTGCATGTAATTTCCCGCCCCTGGAGGACGGCCAGCGTGAGGACGGTAATGAATGCTCCGACGAGAAACGCAAACACCACCGCGATCAACCTCGTCCGGCGCCCGGAGAGAAGAATTAAGGCTCCCAGTATCTCGAATGCAACAATTGCAGAAGCGGCGATCCGGGATGCTTCCCGGGGGAGCAGAGTAACGGAAGCGACTGTCTCTGCAAAAGCACCGACGACGAAGAGTTTCGAAATCCCGGCTAACAGAAACAGTGCACCCAGTGCGAGAGTGGCAGCTCTGGTGATGTATCGTCGCGTGGAACGAGGATTCTTGACCCCGGGATGTTGACCCGCTATCCCGAATATTGTCATCTTGCAGGTATCCTGTAAATTCTAATCATCGTCCGTTCTTCTTCAAAACTGTAAAGTTCATTCCCGGAGGTGATAGCGATTCCCTTCGAAGGCTGGAGAAGAACGAGCTGAGATATCAGCATTCCCCGTTGATCCAGCACGTACACATCTCTCTCGGGCAACCCAGTGTATGCTGCAACGAGGAGGTAGATGAGTCCCTTCCTGTCGGAGGCAACGCTACGAAAGATATTTTCTTCGGGAACAGATATGTCCGCGGCGAAAAGACCCTGAGAGATCTTTGTCTGATGGGACTTCGCGGGAAGACCGGGAACGCTCAACGTGCTTTCGCAGCGGCCCGAGGTGTCCCATATTTCTATGACATTCCGGCACAAATATGCCAGGATGAGCTTCCCATCAGCGCGCATTGCCATTGTAAATATGTTTTCAAATTCGTTGTCGGATGGACGATTCGTGACAAAGCCTCTCAAGAGCCGTCCCGCACGGTCGTATTCGAGGAGCATTTCTCCATGCTTGCCCGGCAATTGACCAACCCACAGATGTCCTCGTCGATCGAACTTCAGGTCAAAAACCGGTTTCTCCGTATAAAAAGTTGCAACGTGGACAAAATCCGCGGAAAAAAGCTGTACTCGGCTAGAGGCTAAATCGGCAACGGCAATCTGGCTCCCTTCGGCGGAAATGGGCCCGGGGGTACGAAACTGGCCGTCCGCATTTCCCCGCCTGCCAAAGGAGCTCAACCAGGAACCGGACCGGTCGAAGCACTTCACATCATACTCAAGTTTGTCAGCGACGAGAATTTTGCCGCCGGTGAGAAACGTGATTCCGAAGGCACCTAGAATTGGGTGATCCTGCCCGGTTCCGATCGTTGAGAGTTGAATAAGCTTTCCCACCGTTTGGGCGGGGGCTGGTGTGCGGAGCGATAAAAATACAACCAGCGTGGGGAATACAACTGTCTGCACCAGTGAAGTTTTCATGGTTATGGACACTCCGGTTTATCTCTCTCGCAGTAACAACGAGGATGCAGCGGAGCCGGCTGCATCGCTCAGCAGTTAGCAGAACAGGTAACCGATGGAGCAGCCGGTTTCGCACCACCCAGTTACTGGATTGTATGAGCCGTAGACATCCCTGCAATTGCCCGCGCAGGCTCTCAGGGCATCGTAACAATATGGCGCCTTTCCGAACGAATCGATGGTAGATGCCGCCCCGAGGACAACAACGACAGCCATCAACGCAAAGAGCTTCTTCATGGCAATACCTCCTTCATTGCATAGATGAGTGATGGATAGTTACGTGAGGCTCCATAGGAGCTCCCTGCGCATCGGACGGCGGCTCCGCTGGCGCAGCCTAGAGAATCCTTCACAGTAACGGTTTCCCCGGTGAGAAATAAGAAGCAGATGTTCAGGATCGGATTTACGTCACTTTCCTGGTGAAGGCCACAGAGAGGAGCGACCGGGGATCTTCGTCTTCGGCTGACGAAAATCCATGCACGTCTCAGGAAGTGATGTCTTGGACAGCGGGAAGGAGTACAACAACAACGAACAGTTCAGGCGGGACTTGCGTCGTTGTCCTTCGGCAATATACAAAAATCGGAATCTGTGTCAAGAAAAATCGTACAGGTCAACGCGCGAGAGCAAGCATCTCGCGGACTGCACGGTCGAGTCCCACGAAGAGAGCATGTGACACAATTGCGTGGCCGATGCTCACCTCGTCGATTTCAGGGATGTCACGGATCGGGATAATGTTCCGGTAGTTCAAACCGTGTCCTGCGTTTACCCCCAGGCCAAGCTCGCGGGCATGCTGTGCAGATTCGCGGACTATCTCGAGAAGGTTTTTTTCGTCTTTCTCGTTGCGGGCTGTTGCGTAAGCACCTGTGTGAATTTCAATTTTGTCCGCGCCGACTTCCTGCGCAGCCTCAATTTGTTCGGGTAACGGATCAACAAAAAGGCTCACGAGGATGTCGTGCTCCTGAAGCCGACGAACGACATCACGGAGGCGATGGCGATTGCCGCGAACGTCGAGACCGCTTTCGGTGGTGAGTTCCTGGCGACGCTCCGGGACAAGGGTTGCAAGCTCCGGCAGCGTCTCGATGGCGATTGCAACGATCTCGTCCGTCGCGGCCATTTCCAGATCGAGTTTTGTCTTCACGGTTTCCCGGAGAAGACGGAGGTCTTTGTCGTTGATGTGGCGGCGGTCTTCACGCAGATGGCACACGATGCCGTCTGCACCGGCCATCTCGCAAATGTGGGCGGCTGTCACAGGGTCAGGCTCAAGTTCGCCTCTGGCTTCCCTCAGCGTGGCCACGTGATCGATGTTGATGCAAAGTCTCATAGGCGCCTGCGAACAATATATTGGAGATGATCGGGCCGTTTTGCCACAAGCTGTACACCGGCCGGTGCGTTGATTGAAACGTCGACGCTGCCTGTGGTATCTGCTGCGATTACGGCATAATCAGCCGAGACACGAAAATCAGGCGTGGTGAGTGCTGCGAGTTGACGGATTCCCGCGCGGACGACCACTTCAATTTTGGGTGGAATGAGGATTACTTCGCGATCTCCGGGGACCGAGGTGACTTCCACCGGGAGGCCATAAAAGACTTTTTCCGCAAAGGCCTCCACGTTGATGCCGACGCGAACGGCGGATACTGAAAAAGCAAGATCTGCGGCCCCGGGGGACGCGAGGGGGATCTCTTCGACGACAGGTCCCTTCAGATCATCGAACGTGCGCCGCTCCGTTCGCCATGAGGTGATGTTCTTGAGTACTGATTCTGCTCCAGTGATCGCGACACTTTCAGGCGTGATCATCGTCCCGCCAACCTGTCCATATCCTTCGCGATAGGCCAAGGCGCAATCAAGAAGCACCGGGATTGTTTTGACAGCGGCACGGTCGAGCTCGACGCGCACGGAGTCGGGTTTCATCTCCACAAGACGAATGCCCGAAGAAAGCGAAAGGCGCTCAGCAACATCATTGAAGACAATGAGCCGGTTGGAGGATGGGAGTTCGGCCACAGAAAAAACCAGTTTTGGCTCTCTGCCCAGCATCAGGGCGGCGAGTTTCCACCCGTCCCCGCGGAACTTCAGTTGAATCGTCCGTGGAAGGGGCGACTTCATGGCCTGTCCCGGTGGAGTTCCTTCGAGAACAAACGGAACCGTCATCGTGACCTGATACTCCTCCCGGAGTGTTACCGATGCCCAGGCGACAATGCCAAACACGGAGGCAACGAAAATAAGAGGAAAACGGCGGTTCTTCATGAGTTGGCCGGGAGAAAAAAAACTCCATCAGCATATTCTAATAGAGATTGCACGCGGTGGGGACGGTGCACCGTCATCACAGCCCGTGTGTCATGCGGACAAAATGTAGTCAGGCAGTGATGGAATGTCAACTTGCCGCGCTTCCGGATTTCATGCGCCTGCGAAGCGCCGCTATTCGCGCCAATCCTGCGATGATGCTGAGCCCCGCCACTGCCCAGGCGGCATTGGAAAGAATCCATCCGGTGTGATACAGAGGGGGGTCAAACCGGAAGACAACTTCATGCTTCCCTTCCGGCACCAGTACCGAACGTAGCACATAGTTCGTTCGATAGATCTCCGTTTCCGTTCCGTCGACAAATGCTCTCCACCCTGCGGGGTAATACACCTCGCTGAGGACAAGGAGTGCATTGCCGGCGGTTTCAGTAGAGATCCTGATCTCGTGCGATGCGTATGATGTCATAACAGGTGGATGTGCGGAATCGGCGGGTGCGATGTTCGCCGGGAGCGATGCCGAGAGAACTGCAGTTTGCATTGGATCGAATGCCGGATCGTTCAATGCCTGAAAGATCTCGTGGTCACTACGGGCGATGAGCGTGCGCGAGGCAAAGAATGCCCTGGGCAGAGCGTCTGAGTTACGATACGTAAGAATCCTGCGGTTTTGATCAGCATTGACGAGCTGGAGTTTCCCTTCCGGGAGTCTTCCCTGAGCGATGAGGTATTCAACGTTGAGCATATCCACAACGTGCATGTTGATCGGGAAGGCGGGATCGCTTCCCTGATACATGCAGGAATCCAGCATTGTCTGGTAAATCTTCAGCTTGGCGGGACTGTACCCGCCGATTGACTGCAATCCGTGATAGGCGTAGGTGTTGTCCATGAACAGCTGTGCAAGCGGAAAAACTCGAAACCTTCCGGGTTGCTGCTGAAGGAACAGCACCGTTGCGTCGGGTCTGAAATTCTCTACGAGAGATCGGGCCGGTTTCGGTTCTATGTATTTCCCGCTCACGATGGAGAGATCGATCACCAGGAGTGCGAGAAGAACTGCCGCAAATGTCGCGGCGCGGAATTTATCGCGAAGCCAGGCTGCAATCGCTCCACAGAGAGCAATTGCTAGGAGCGAGAATTTTATGTAATCCTTCCAGAAGACTTCAAAACGGATTGCCTTGATCTGCGCCATTGCCCTTGATGCTTGCTGTCCGTATTGCTGGGTGAATTGGGCGGATTCACCCTCCCTCAGGAACAACGAACCCGAAAGAGTTTCGAAAAGTCCTTCTTTGAACAGCATGGCAAGAACAAACACAGCGGCAATGGCTCCGCCCGCGATGAGTATTGTACGTGACAGCTTTGTGGTATTGATGCCGGAATCCTTTCGTTTCGCATCGATAAGAACACCGTAGCCCTCGGCGGCGAGTATTCCACAGGTAAATGGCAGGAGGTGCAGGACCATTTCGGGCGCGCGAAACTTGTTGAAGAACGGCAGATACGCAAACAACAGCTCGTAGAGAAGCGAGAAATTCCGACCGAACGAAACCAGGATCAGTAGCAACGTAGCTGCACCGAAAAAGAGGACCCGCCTGTTTCGACGGTACACGAGACTGAGGATTGAAAGGAAAAGAGAGACCAGCCCGATATAAACACAGGAATTCGTCCATGGGATCATCGGACCCCAGTAAAGATCTGCTTTCATTCCAAAGAAACCCGGGATAAGAAGAGTGATCAGCTCTGCCGGGTGCCATGACCAGTTGGTTGCATAGTCGATGGCGAGTCCGCCGCTGGAGCCGGTGGTGCCTCCGCCCCGCATCGAATACTGGGTGTACTCGTACACGGAAAAGCTGATGTACGAAGAAATCAAAAAGCCCACGGCGAGAGCCAGAGCCAGCAAGGCAACCCTCGAAATGATAACCTTCGATTGCTTTGCCGCGTCGAAACCGACAAAACAGAGGGTGTAGAGCCCAAGAAGAGCCATTTCATAGTAGACGATCTGGAGGTGCCTTGTCAGGAAGAGTGTTCCTACACCTGCCGACAGAAGTCCGAAACTCAAGAGATCGCGGCGCTCGAAAAGTGTGTGCGTGAGAAGAATGATGAGGGGAAGATAGCTGAGTGCCATGAGTTTCGATCCGTGGCCCTCTCCTGCGAGTCCGATTGCGTACGGGCTGAGCATGAAGGTCAGGGCCCCGATCAGAGCGGCGGGGCGTGAATATCGCCATGCCATCAGCAGGAAGTACATGAAGACACCGCCGAGCAGGTAGTACACAACGAGCCACGTCCACGTCCCGTTGAGGTAGAGCAGGTTCAGCAGCCGCTGGCCGATGTTCTGGAGGTAGCTGATGTCATGGGGAATGAACGCGACATTGCCGAATGTTGGCATGCCGCTGAAGAAAAACGGCATCCAGAGCACATCCGTCCCCTCTGAAGCCATGAGGCGTTCTCCGGCGTGAGAATAACTCAGCGCTGCCGCCGTGTCTCCCCCGGAGGTGAATGCCGCATTGTCAAAGATGACACCGCGGAAAAGAAACAGCGTCACCGCATAAATGAGGGCGACGCATAACAGGTCCTGCACCGGCTCAGGAAGCGAAGATTTCGTGGATGCCGGTTGGAAAGCCGTCGAGGAAGATTTTTTTGTTCGTGCCATGAGATTTATCCGTTACAAAGTGTGAGCGAGAAGGCGGGAAAAACTCGCAGACCGTTGTTCCCAGTCATTCGCCCGTGCGAATGCCCGGAGCGCAGCCACCCACTCATGATTGTTCCGTCGAGCAATCGCTGTCCGCAAGTGATCCGCGAACTCATCACGGGTGTGGGCGATAAGGACGATGTCGGCGAAGGCGAGTGTGTCCGGAGAAAAATCGGTTGCGACGGTTGTCACTCCCGCGGCGCTGTATTCATAAAGCTTTACAGGGTTGACCCCTTCAGTCAATCGCGTTGTGCGGAATGGAATGATTCCCGCGTCAATATGGGACAGGTACGCGGGGATTTCCGCATACGGCTTCATACCGAGAACGCGGACATTCGGGAATCGACGCAATTCATTCAGCTGTCTTAGCACATCGGGGTGTTCCCGGCCAATGATGACGAATTCCATCCCGGCCAGCTTCTCTGCTGCATCGGAGAGAAGGTCAAAATCGATCCAGGGATAGACAGAACCGACATATCCGACAACGGGTCTGCCGGGGGACGGAAGATCTGCCGGACGGGGATGATGAACCGGAGTAGCAAACCGCTCGTATTCCACCCCATTGGGGACCAGGATAACATCGCGATCGCGCGCTTCGCGGATCCTGGCGGCAAGTACCGGAGAGGTTGCAGTCAGGAATGAGGCCCTGCCCAGAGCGTCCACCCAATCACGATGAACGTAAGCCGGAACATCACTGAAGCCGAACGCGTCATCTATATAGTCATACACCACCGGTGCATTGGAGGCGGTCTTGACCAGAGGCATCATCTGAAAATTGTGCACCAGAAAACTCACACTGTCATGGACAGGAAGGATACGCCGGAGAGCATCCCGCAGGAACATCTCCTGAAGTGCACCGAGAAGCTGACGGAGGCCGGGAACGTGGCTTGCAACATATGCGGTCTTCCGAATTCGACGATTCCTGGCGTTGAACGGGAACATAGGGATCGTCGTCTTGAATATGTTCGGGCGCACCTCCACAGGTGCATGGACAAATCGGTGTCCCAGGGTAGCCGGTTCAACCCAGAGTACGCGCTCTGATTTTGCGAAGCGTGTTGCAAGATGCTGTGGACGCTGGTGGAGATCCTCCCAGGCGATTTCAGCAAAAATGACAATCATGCTATGTGCATGTTCAGCAGCTCACAGGTTGACCGCAGCGCGATCATCAGAGGTACATGATCAGTGATCCGCCACTTTAGGGAAATCACCCGAGTTCTCCTTGGCTCACTTCAATTGAGACTGGTGAGTTGCAGCCTTTCTCCGAACTCTCATTGTGAATCATGTTCCGGTGCGAGGCTGTACCTGGTCATGTACCACGCCATCCGGGCGGATTGCACTCTTCTCATTCGTTCCTCACCAACCGCCGCAAGAGCCCGGACCGTTCGAACAAGAAACTTAATGGCGTAGTGCCACCCGTACAACAATCGCGTAAAGAATGAATAGACCTTTCCATGGTGCTTCGTTAAAAACTTATGGTAACTTGCGAACTGCTTGCGGATGTAGCCTTCTTTGAGCAAACCGTAAGATAAGCCGCCGAGGTGTATAATCCGGGCCTCGGGAATGAAGGCCACTTTTACATGGGCCGTATGTCGCGCTCGAAAACAAAAATCGACCTCCTCACAGTATTCCCGGAAATACTCATCAAACAAACCGATAGAATTGATCAAAGAAGCACGGATCATAATGTCTGCTCCGGAAATGTAATCCACATCCGCAACTAAACGTATAGGTGACCGGGGGGCAATCCCCCGCTTGGGGAGATTCAGACCGGGCAACAGATCGTTCAGGAAGAATGCATCGATGAGTCCCAGGAAGAATGAAGGGTAGTTGCCATAGGAGAGCTGAGTCGAAAGATCCTGGTTTAACAGCAACCCTCCGCAGGCTCCCGCGTCCGGATTTCTGTCGAGATATCCAGCAAGAATGCCGATGGCATTGTTGAGAAGAATTGTGTCGTTGTTCAAAAGAAAGACATATCGTCCCCGGGCACGCCGCGCGCCAAGATTGTTTGCCCGGGCGAACCCCACATTCTGGAGATTGACGATAAGATCGATGTCCGGAAATTCAGCCTTGATCATCGCCGCACTCCCATCACTCGACGCGTCATCGACGACGATGATCTCGTAGGTGAGGCCCAGTGTGTTCTCCCTCACGGAGAGGAGTGCGCTTCTAAGCACTTCGCGGCCATTCCAACTTGTGAGGATTACGGATACATCGACGGCATGGGATTTTTCGCCCATCTGCACGTCATGAAATTTGGCTTCGATGGAAATATTTCACCCCTCGTACCAGATGCGATATGGTGTGCGCCTGATCGCGTGCGGTGATGAAAGGTCTCCTGACGGGTTCAGGGAACAGGAATATTTGATGCTTCAATCTCCAGCCCCATCACGCCATCACGCGGTGCCTTGCCTCGTGTGAGGGTGAGGCGAGCTCTTAAACCATGAGGCTATCCGATCAAACGCAAATCGAAAAAGAGGCCCCGAACCGTAGCGGCGAACGACGCATCTAAGAGATCGCACGACATCAGCAAATCTGAAATTCTTAAGTAAACTCAGGATAAACACACTCATATAAAAGTCGAGTCGAACAGGAATGTGCTCATGGTACTTCAAACGTGCCGCAGGAAATCCCTCGGTGAAAATGGAGATAAGGCATTCTGCCAGGTGATCGGGCTGGCAATCGGTCATTTCAAGGATTCCGTCGGTAGGCAATCCGAAATACTCCGCATCGTGCACCGGTGAAGCAAAGACAGAGGTCGAACCGAGCAACAACTGGACTGATGGCAGGGGTTTGGCTGCCTCGGATGTCGCAAGCCAGGTGATACCGCTTGAGCAGCCTACGAGAAGAGTACAGGTGTGGGTAAGGGCGGCATTCTGGCGGAATGTGAGCACGCTCCCGTCGATGATTCTCTCGTCAGAAGATTGAATCTGAGTATGGGATGTCAGCACGAAAGCCGCATCGAGCACCTTCGTCAGGACGCACCTGGCAGCTGCAGCCGCAAATTCAGGGGTGACGAACGATTGTCCGCTGGACGAGGAACATTCAAACAAAATTCTGTTCGTGTATTGAGCGAGCTTTGTCTGTCTGACGAACTCAAGCGCCGAGTCTTTCTCCTCCTGTCGGAGGCGTAACACGGGAGTCACTGGAACAGTGATAGGGTGTGGGTATGCGCGGAAAAGAGATGCCCGAATTGTGCCATCGAAGAATCGATAATTGGCAGGATTGGTTTGGGTGAGAAAGAGGAGGTCGAAATCTCCCTTCGCTTTCCGTGCGTTTGCCTGTTTTGCGAATTCAGGCCAAAGGGTGTCAATTTCGGTGCGTGAACGCATGGGCACTTCCCAGATGTCGTCCACGAACGGGTTGTTGTCCAGGATTTGTCGATACGGTGATCCAATCGCCCACGTCAAGTGGCATCCCGGATAATCAAGCTTAATCTGGCGGGCGATCGTCGTAGCGAAAACGCAATCTCCATTTGACATCAATTGTCCGAGCAGTATGCGCGAAGAGCGGATCATTTACAGCGCAAGCGGGCGCAGGCTGAAGCATTGATCCCGGAATGGAGTCATTGGCCAATGATCTCGATAGTCGGCAGCGGGAAGATCAATTTCACTCCACGCTGCAGCATCGCCTTCTCTCTTTGCAGGAACTCTTCGCGGAAGTGCCAGGGTAGCACAAGGTAATAGTCCGGGTTCAGCTTTCGTGATTCCTCTTCACTGACTATGGGGATATCGGTCCCAAGGGTCGTCGCACCGAACTTGTCAGGGTTGCGATCAGCCGCCACATCGATAATGCGATTGTCAATGCCACACCACTGGAGAATCGTGTTTCCCTTCGTGGAGGCACCATACACGTGGATTTTCTTCCCTTCCTTCTTAAGCTTTCGGAGGAGGCTGATGAGTTCTTCCCGGTGAACGTTGATATGGTCCTGAAAATTCTTATATGGCTTGTCGGTGTCGAGTTCCATGTCAAACTCATCCTGACGAAGACGCTGAAGGTTCGCAAAATAGTCATCCCGCTTGAAGCTGAAATTCGTTGCATGGGTGGCGAAAACGCGGATACTGCCGCCGTTTATCGTGTTGAGGGTCGCGCCCACGACCTTCAATTCTGCCCGGCGGAGGATTTTCTCAATAACGGCCAGACTGTAATACTCGAGATGTTCGTGGCAGATCGTGTCATACGAATTCATCCTGAGCATGGATGGCATGTACGACATTTCGAATACCCAAAGTCCCGCTGGTGAGAGGATCTGCTTGATGCCGCGGCAGAATTGAACCGGGTCCTCCAGGTCGTAAAACATCGCGATGGAGGTTACGATGTCGAAGGTTTTGTCCTTCATACGGGTAAGTAATTCCTGGGAGGGGAAAATGTCCTCGATGACGATGACACCGCCCCCGATTTGTTGGGCAACGTCGGAAGGATCAACACCCACCCTGGTGAAAGAATCCGGGTAGAACAGGAGAAGTGTACCGTCATTACATCCCACATCGAGCACGGAAAGACCGTCGGAAGGCAGGATTGTCTGGACTTCGTCGACAATGCCCTTGAGATGGGTGCGCATTGTCTGGTTCGTCCCCGATCTGTACCAGTACGCAGAATACAAAACTTCCGGCGGCACAGTGTATTCCATTTGCAGAAGCCCGCACGCCGATTCATCAAGCATAGGATTACATCGCACCAGCACAGTGGGGATTTTTCTTAACGGAGGGAGTTCCTTGCCTTGTTTCACGAACGAACCTTGCAGGTATTGATTCCCGAGGTCAATCACCTTGGTAAGGGCAGATGACCCACAGACGCGGCAAGTTGTCCGGTGAATGAGGTGCATGGGTCTTTTCGTTCTGATTGAAGTTACGGCGTTGTGCGACCGGGAGACGAGGAAAGGATCATGTTCTTGAAAAGGGCATCGAGATGATCGATACAACTCGTCCGCTCTAGATTCAGAAGCGCCAACTTCCTGATCACTGAGTCTTTCTTGTCAGCAGGAACCTTTTCGAATTCATAGACAAGTTCCTGCTCATGCCACAATCTACAGTTGACGTCGGCCAGCTGTGCGACGATCTTCCCGATTTCCCCAATTACGTCTTGAACGACATTTCCTTCACGGCGGTAGACTTTGTTTGCTGCGAAGGTGAGCTTCTCGTGAGGAATCCGACCGGTGACCGCGTCACGGACAAACAGGTCAATTTCCTCGCAGAGCTGGTTCTCCTGGTTGGCAAGGCTTTCCTTTGCCGTGGGCTCTTCCGTGTGCCACTGTTTGAGTTTCACTATAGTCAACTTGTCGCACAGTGCTCCAAGAGTTTCTGCCATTCCTCATTCCGTACAATGTCAATGGGAATTCTTGCGGTGCGAGATATCGCGCACCGGGATTGTGGCCCCCGTTTCAAGGTCTATCGGGGGCATTGAAGCGATTGCGTCAGGATTTTCTTCGAAGCCCAGGAAGCTTAGGGTGCCGCCGGTGTTCCGTAAACTGCGGCAGTGTGCACGCTTGTACACTTCGTGCGGCGTTACCGGGCGAAGAAGTCTGAGAAGATCATTCCTGACAAAAAAGGCTTTGAGCCAAGGAGCGTGTACTCTTTGGAACGAGCGAACCGTACCAGAGCTGGAAGCGAGACTCCACCATACATCGATGAAGCGTGGGTTTTTCCCCCTTCGAATTCCGGGTCCTGCGGGGTGACGAGCGCTCTGTCACAGCCGATGTTTTCCCTGGTTACAAATGCGCACACGGCCCGGGGCTCGTGCCGATCATACACCATGTCCCTGCGGATCACGTCGATATCACGTTCAGAGGCTTCAATGACAAGTCCGGACCAGTCGTTGTCTGCAACAGGGAGCGGGTGTTTGATTCCTTATAGTCCTGTGCGCCAAACTCGACGAAAAACAATGCGGCTCACAGGGACCATCCAGATGAGATGTTGAATGATCCCATCCTCGCCCCACCGTGAGAAGACCTTGAACTCATAATCTGCCAGCGATTCGTTCTGATCGTTCCGCCCGGCGGCCTGGCGCAATTCCAGTCTGCCGACCGCCAGTGAAGTCCCTCAACCCTGCGCACCAATTCGCTCAGCTGCGTAAGACGTCTTTGAATGCCACGAAGCAACATGCTTTCATTCATTCCGCATCTTCAGCACGAGTAGCCTCCGCCTAACGTGCCCAGATGCCTTTTGCGGTTCCACGGATGATTTGTTTGACTTGAATAGGCCATAAAACGCAACCCGGCAGCAAGCTAAGGCATATGGCGAGGATGACCCCCGCACTTCCCAAGCCCCAGACGCGGGGAAGAAACAATGCCAGAGGTATCATAGTGACAGCCGTACCCGCAGCGATCCAAAGTTGAAGTCTGATTTTCCCGGTGCCGTTAATAAAGTACGCAAATATGTTGCTCCACGCAACGATGAGTACGTACGAAGCCATGAAGAGTGAAATGAGTAAAGGAACGTGAACTTCATGACCGATCCATAGTGCATAGAGATATTCCGATGCGAGAGTCATAGCCACCAAGAGCACGACGAGAATCCCCCACGCACGTGTCAATTTCTTCAGACTCATCGTGATCCATTGCATGTCACCGCGGGTATAGGCATCCGTGTACGCAGACCAAAAAGGGGTGAGGAGAGTTGTGAAGACTGCCAGGGCGAAGCCGTAGTACCGGTAGGCGATATTGTAGGGAGTGACCTCGTCGGGGCCGAACAACTGCGTGATGATTAGGTTTGCGCTCGCGAAAATAACGACTCCGGCGAGCTGCAGCATGAAAAACTGGACGCCGATAGAAATAAGCACCCGGGCATGCCTCAACTGCACGAAATGAAATGAAGGCGCGTACACCTTATACCTGCCGAGGAAATACCAGAAATTTCCCCCGAGGGGGACTGCCGCAGAGAGCATAGCCACTGAAAAACCAAGCCAGAACAATGACCCCGGAATCGTCTTCGTGAGAATGTAGACAGCCCCAAGAGAGAGGAAATTTGATAATACTTCAAAAAGAGAGCTGAGGGCGGGTTTCTGGTCTGCGATAAGAATCGTTCCGATCAATCCGAACAAAAGCCTGAAACAGAAGAATGCAAAGACAAATTCCGCCAGCAAGGAGAGTTCCTGTGCCATGGACGAAGGCGTGCCAAGGATGCGATCCCAGGCAAGGTAGAGATTGATGAGATGGAAGAGCAGAATGAGGACGCAGATGATAACGGCGATGAGAACATACGTTGTGCTGATCAGGATTCTCGCCCTCACGCGATCGCTCAACGCAAAAGCCCGGGCCAGCTCGTTTCTCAGGCCGTTCCCCAGGCCGACATCCATCAACGCCACCCAGCTGATGACAGAACTCAGCGTAACCCATATCCCATACCGTGTCGTATTAAGGTAGGCAAGCGTCATCGGAACAAGAACCAGATTGATGATGCTCGACGCACCCCGCAACACTATGAGTGCAACCATATTCTGCTTGGCCGCAATGCTGCGCTGATGTCCCTCGAAAAGTCTTCGTCTGGCGAATTGTGGAAGCGGGATATGCATTAGTATCCCCGCTTCGACACCTTCTCGAAGTCTGCCTGCGCCATCATCTGGACGAGGAGCTCGAACTTCATTTTCGGTGCCCATCCAAGCCGGGTCCTGGCTTTCGATGCGTCACCAATCAACAGGTCCACTTCCGTCGGCCGATAGTAGCGGGGATCCACCCTGACAAGCACCTTGCCGGTCTTGGCTTGCAGACCATGTTCCTCCGATCCCGTCCCAACCCATTCCAATGGCATGTCGAGGTAACGAAACGTCAGGTCAACAAACTCTCGTACGGAGTGAGTCTCGCCCGTTGCGAGGACATAGTCGTCCGGCTTTTCCTGCTGAAGCATGCGCCACATCCCCTCACAGTACTCGGGAGCATATCCCCAATCTCGTTTTGCGTTCAGATTGCCCAGTTCCAAAGCGGGTTGGAGACCGAGCTTAATGCGGGCAGCAGCGAGCGTGATCTTGCGTGTAACGAATCCCTCACCTCTCCGGGGTGATTCATGATTGAAGAGTATTCCGTTGCAGGCGAAGATATTGTACGCCTCACGATAATTGACGACGATCCAGTATCCATACAGTTTTGCCACACCGTAAGGGCTGCGGGGATAGAATGGTGTCTGTTCGTTCTGAGGAGATTGCCTGGCTTTCCCGAACAGTTCGCTCGTTGATGCCTGATAGAAGCGCGTTGGTACGTCTGTTTCCCTCATCGCATCCAGGAATCTGAGCGTTCCCACCCCGTCGACCTGCGCCGTATACTCGGGGACCTCAAACGATACCTTCACGTGGCTCTGGGCCGCAAGATTGTAAATCTCAGAGGGCTCGATCTTTTCGAGAAGACGGTTCAGATTCGACGTATCGGTGACATCACCATAGTGAAGGAACAGTCTCTTGTTCATGAGATTTTCGTTCTGAATATAGAGGTGGTCAATCCTTCCACGATTGAATGAACTGCTCCGCCGCAGGATGCCATGGACTTCATACTCTTTGTCCAGGAGGAGTTCAGCTAGGTAGGAACCGTCCTGACCGGTAATTCCTGAAATCAACGCTTTCTTTGCCATTGTCTCCCGATCGATGAAGTGAAAGTCTGTCAGTGCCGAAATTGTTTGCGGAGGAAGCCCGTGATGTCACGGAGTCGCAGGAACACCTCCCCGGCGGTGAAGGGAACATACTTCGCCAGCGTCCGGCCTGCCACGATCGCGCCAAATGTGGCCGCTGCCACATAGCCAATACCCGCGCCGAGGGCTTCCCCCCTCGGGATGCAAAGCGCAAACGCAACAAGCGAGGCGACGAGGATCTGGAGGTTGAGAATAAACAACGCTCGAACGTGACCGAGGCCCATCAGAATATTCATGCCCACTGCTGACAACGGCACAACAAAGGTCAGCAGTGAAAAGACCCGCAAAATGCCTGCGGCCTCTACATATCTGCCTCCATACAGGATGCCGACCAATGTGTCCGGAAAAAGCAGAAACACTGCCGTCACCGGAAGAAGTCCGACGGTCAGAAATAAGATCGCCTTTTCCGTCATTACCTTCAATGATCCTCCCTCCCCCTGCGATGACAAGCGTGAGGCGGCTGGAAGAACGAACATTTGAACAACCTGATTCATCATTTCATAAATGCGGACAAAGACTTTCGCCGAGTTATAGACGGCCACCTGCACCGGGCCCGTGAATGCCGAGAGGATGAACGAATCAGCTTTGGTTGAGAACATTGTGCTCACGGTCGTTCCGAAGGAATATTTGCCGAAGTGCCAGACCCTTTCCATTCCCCCGCCGGGTCGTTGCAGAGTTTCTGGCAACCACTTCCGTGCAAACCAGACGCCTGCGATCGAAGAACAGGAGAGGGAGATTATGTTGATGTACACCAGGTCGAGCGCTGTATCAAATTGGTGCAGGCGCGAAACAACCCAGACGAGAAACGGAGTGCCGAGAAAGTGGAGGGCATCCATCCAGAAGACTTCTCTGATCCGGAATTCGGCCTGCAGAAGCGCCATGGTGAAATTTCTGAACAGGGAGGCCGCAAGCATCGCCGGCACGAGCCGGAGGAGGGGTGCAAGCCCGGCGGAATTCAATACATCAGCGGCGGGACCGGCAAATGCCACGACGAGCAGCGACGACACAACGATGAATATTCCGTGGAGCAGGAAAGAGGCAGACACGACCCCGGTGTCATCACGCCGCGCCTCTGAAGCGAATTTCAGGAGCGGTTGCAGCGCGAATGCCGTCGCCAGTGCAGAGATGGCAAGGAAGACTTCCTGAATCAGAACGAAATTTCCGAATTCCTCATCCGGGAGAACACGGATGACAAGCAGGACATACGCAACCCCGTATGCTACGGGAAGCGCCTTATCCGCAAGTCCCCATAATCCTTTGTTCAGGTATTTTCCGATCTCCACGCCGTTATCCTCGCTGCAGGACGTACCGCACGGCGGCGACCGCATTTGCAAGAACGTTCAACCAAGGAAAAGTCAGCCAGTGGTACCAGGATGCGTATCGCGCGAAAAACCGGAAATTGCTCCTGAATTTGTTGGTGAGTTTGTAGCGCGACAGGTGCCCCCCAACGTCCGCCGACACCTTATGCCAGACCCGGGCGCGCGGTTCGAAGACAATTCGGTATCCCGCTCGCCGCACGCGCAGACTCCAGTCTGCGTCTTCCGTGTACATGTAATACGTTTCGTCGAGAAATCCGACAGTCTCGAGCACCGAGCGTTTCGTGAGAAGGCAACATCCGGTCGCGTATTCGGTCTCGCCGGAGTTTTCGAAACGGCCGTCATCTTCTTCCCGAATGCCCAAATGCCGGATTGTGCCCGTCCAGAACGATACCTTTCCCCCGGCATACCAGATATGATTTGGTCGTGCATAGTAGAGGATTTTCGGGGAGACAATGCCGATGTCACCGGATGACTGGAGGACGCGAGTCATGATCCCGACGGCATCCGGGTCGATCGTGGTGTCATTGTTCAGCAACATGATCTGTTCTGCGCCCTGCGCAAGAGCATGGCGGATCCCTACATTGTTCCCCCGCGCAAACCCAATGTTTGTCTCCATCGCCAGGACTTCAACACGGGGGAAAGCCTGTTTCACTGCCTCGGCAGATCCGTCGAGAGATCCGTTGTCCACGAGCAGAATTTTCAGATTCGGATATCCTACGGCCGATAGAGAACCAAGACCCTCCAGCGTGACAAACTTGCCGTTCCAGTTAAGCATGACAACATATGTCAGGGGCTGCGCCGACATGACTTCACTTTGGTGCAAGAAGGTACACCACTCCGCTGCAGAGAAATTCCTTCGCCAGCGGTATTTTTGAAAATGGGCCGGCCGGGACCGGTCTGAGCCCAAACCGAATATGATTAGGTCCGATCAGGTACGCCTTCTTCCGTTCAATGCGCAGACTCCCTGTCGCAACCAGTTTTTCGAAAGACGTCATGCCCATTTTCAGTCGGGTGAGTTTCCTCACTTCTTCCACGAAATCCGGATTCTCGTTCTTCAGGCGAGAGAGAATTGCCGTGCGGAATCGCGGCAAAAGGTGGATGAAGGGTGCCCGGGCATACGGCGTCAGGAGCAACTGTTGATGAGCACCGTACGCGGAGAAATACGGCGGAAACGTAATGAGCAGCCGGCCACGGGGAGAGAGATAACGTCGCAGTTTTTCGAGCATCTCCTCCTTTCGATCGAGATGTTCAAAAACGTCGTGCAAAACCACGAGGTCAAATTGCCGTGACGCATACGGAACCGGATCAAGGTAAAGGTTTCCGGTTCCGAATTCTATTGTCCTCTCTCCTGCGAGCTCCGCTGCCGCCCGAATTCGCTGGACATCGATATCGAAACCAAGGCACGTCGCCCCCTGGTCGTACAGTGCGCACACGCCGCCCCCTTCCGCACACCCGATGTCAAGCACGCGTGCACCGTCCAGCGGCACCCCCCAGGTACGCAGGAGGGGGACCATGAAGCGCGCCGAAACGTCATACTCGTATTTCCAGTATTTTCGAGTGTGCTCAGTCAGGTTCGTCATGCAATCCTGTGCGTTGGTTCTGTTATGCGGGGTGCGTTAATCTCTCGATTGCATCGACCAGTGCGTCCCAGGAGTATTTCTTCTTCTCCTCACGGATGCGAAGGCGCATTGCGTCCCGGTCGGTCGAAGTGAAAAATCGGGTGATGGCTGCGGCAAGACTCTCCGGGTTACCCGGGGGGACGAGAAATCCGGTGAGACCATCTTTTACGACTTCGGCAAGCCCTCCCACGGAAGTGGCAATGACAGGCGTGTCGAAATTGTATGCAACCTGGGCAATGCCGCTCTGAGTTGCGGAGAGATACGGGAGCACGGCTGCGTCCGCAGCCGAGAAATAAACTCGCGCCTCTTCATGGGTAACATATTCGGCACGGATGGTCACCATGGCGTCCAGGCCGAAGGTGCTGAGTGTCTCGCGATAGCGACGAACCTCATCGTAAAATTCGCCTACCACGAAGAGATGAATATCGAGTTGTCCTTTGAGAAGGGCCATTGCGTCCAGAAGCGTGCCGAGTCCCTTGTACGCGCGGATGTACCCGAAAAACAGGAGAACAAATTTCGCAGAAGTTCCGAGGTTCCTTCGGGCCTCCTGTGCCGGCATCGGTGCACCAAAGCTGGAGTACACGGGGTGCGGAACAAGCTCATGGCGGGCTCGGGGGATCAGCGCGAGAAGGTCGCGTTCCACGGCGGCCGATTGAACAATGAACCCGTCCGCCGGACCGAGGGCGTACTTCGTCAGGAAAGTATCCCCCGGTCTCTTCTCATGGGGGACAATGTTGTGGCAGAGAAAAAGTATGGTGATATCCGGATCCCGCCGGATCGTTCGTGCCATCGTCCCGAAACACGGCGCGAAAAAGGGGATGGAGTACTGGAAGACAACGCAGTTCGGCTTCCGCCTTCTGATCATTCTTGCTACGGTGAACCAGTTCCACGGGTTCATCGAATCAATACGTTCCTCTGCCGCCACTGTTCCGGGGACTTCTCCGCCTTCGAACTGAGATGAACCGGGGAAGAGTAGGGCGGGATATTGCCGCTTGAAGGTGATGGTGTCAACGTCGTGTCTCCGGCGGAGGGCGACAGCAAGAAGTGATGCAAATTGAGCAATCCCTCCACGGAGAGGGTACGCAGCTCCTATGATGGCAACTTTCATGCGTCAGCTTTCGTCGCCCAACAGAACACCGAGAGACCGAACGGCAGGGAGATGTGCGGGAGAACGTATCCCTCTGTTTTGAAGATCACGTTCAACAATGCGTTGAGCCAATGCGGGGGAAATGCAAACTCGTCCCCGGCGGAACAGCTGAAAAGTTTCGATCCGAGGCGACGGACGGCAGCGAGCGGGAACAGGAGCGTATTGAAATATGAAAGATGCGTCACGGCGAAGCCCGAATCACGTACGACCTTTCGCACCTGCCGTGCGGTATAACGTCTATAGTGGTGATTTTTCACATCGTGAGTACTCCAGAGCCAGCGATATGCCGGAACGGTGATCAGGAGATGCCCTCCCCTCCTCAGTCGCAGGTGCGCCTGCCGGAGGATTTCCTGATCGTCGGGAGTATGCTCGATGACATCGAGGAGCATAATGATGTCGAAGAGTTGATCGGTCGGATACTCATTCAAGGTGCAAACGCGGACGCTGGTCAGACCACGGCTGCGGCAAAACGCGATTGCTGTCGGCGACGTGTCCATGCCGCATGCGTTGAAATCACGCGATGCTTCAGCGAGGATGGCTCCCGTACCACATCCGGCGTCCAGGAGCAGCGGCCGGGATCCGGGTGCGACCTGCCTGCGAAGATAACGGAGGAGGATAAACCGGCGCGCGGCAAACCACCAGTGCGTTGATTCAATTTCGTAAAAACGGCGGTAGAGCTCTTCGTCCATCTACAGGCCAATCTTCTCACGCACGACATAGAGAGGCCGCTGTTTCACCTCTTCGTAGATGCGGCTGACATACTCGCCGATGATGCCCAAAGTGACCAGAATGACGCCGCCGAGGAATGTCATAATCACGATTGTCGAGGCCCAGCCTGCGAGAGCGATGCCATTCACAAGCTTCTGATAAATCACCCACAGTCCGGCAAGAAAAGCGAGAGCCGACAAACCGAATCCAGCATAGACTGTCATACGCAAAGGCGTACTCGAGACCGAGAAGACCCCGTCGTACGCGAGTCCAAAGAGTTTTGCCAGCGTGTACTTCGGTTCTCCGGCAAATCTCCGGTCACGTTCATAGGCAAGACCAACCTGGCGGAAGCCCACCCAGGTACGAATGCCGCGCACAAAGCGCATGCGCTCCGGCAGCCGGCGCATTGCGTCCACCACCTTTCGGTCCATCAGGCAGAAATCTCCGGAGTCGAGGGGAATATCAAGATACGACAGTCGGCGCAGGATCCGGTAGAAAATCGAGTAGGAAATCCTTTTGACAAAACCTTCCTTCCGCTTTGTACGAATGGCGTAAACGACATCGAAGCCCTCTTTCCATTTGGCGATGAACCGGGGGAGGACCTCCGGAGGATCCTGCAGATCTCCGTCGATGATCATAAGTGCGTTGCCACTTGCGAAATCGAGACCTGCCGAGATGGCGATCTGGTGTCCGAAATTGCGGGAGAAGGAGACCACCTTGAACCGAGGATCCTGATGGTTGATGTCTCTGAGGATTTCCGCTGACCCGTCCGTGCTGCCGTCGTCCACCATAATGACCTCTGCGGGAGCATCGAAGGAATCGACGACCTCCTTTACGCGGCGGCACAGCGTAGGGATCGTTTCGCTTTCATTGTAGAGAGGGATGACGATCGTGTACATGGTCAGGTGTTTTGCGGATGAGTGGGTTTTCGCCGGCGAATCATGGATGTCGTGATGCCCGTTGCACAGAGCACAAGTGCGCCCAGGGTCACCAGTATTCCGCGTCTGAAGGACTCAGGCTCGTAACGCAAGGCAACCGCATGATCCCCGGCGGGTATGATGATGGCGCGCTGGTTCCAGTTTACCCGGAAGACTGTCTGCTCGTTTCCGTCGACGTATGCCTTCCATCCGGGATAGTACACCTCGCTGAATACAAGAACACCCTCCCTGGGTGTCGTTACGTTCAACGTCATATCGTTGAGTCTGTACGATGTGAACACTGCGTGCCAGTCCCTGACGGGTGTTGTGTCCCCGCGGGCAAACCCCGGATCCCGTTCAAACACAGTCATGCGCGAGGGGGCAAATTCATCTCCCTGCATGAATTGCACAAGCGAGGAGCTATCCGTGAAGACGCGGGCATCGTACACCATGTAGGCGCGCGGGAGATACGTGGAAGATCTTTCAAGCGTTAACGAACGCCGGCCCTCGTCAACAGCCACCCTGTATTTCGCGTTCATCATGTCGCATATCTGTGACCAGTTGCGACCGATCGGAAGGTAGCGTTGAAGAACGAGCGGAGTGTATCCCTCCATGAGCATGATGCGGTCCATCAATCCCTGGTTCCTGTCCATCAGCATTCCCTGCTGGATTCGCATGTTGACACGGACAAGCTCGCCTCCGCTGTCTTTGCGGATGAAGTCAACGATCGGACGTGCCTGACGGAAATACGCAAGGGGATCGGTCTTTCCGTCATTTTGATTGCTGCCGAAGAGGGCCAGATCGAGAAACAAGGTGAGGGCCACCGCAGGTCCGGCCCATCGGACAATTCCTTTTCCGGCAAGGAACGCATAGAGCACGGCACCCGAGAGAAGAATAATGGCCGCGGAAACGCCGGCATATTTCCGGATCATCCCGCCGATCCGGGGATCCGCCATAAAGGGATAAGAACTATCAAACGCGCCAGATACAACCAGAAGATACACAAACACCCCAATCCCTGCGATTGCCACCACAACTCCTTTCATCCTCCTGCGTGTTTCTGCAGTCAGCGGTTCATAGAGAATCCGCTCCAACGCGAAGC